>Ga0163215_100185_pt1 | contig 162906 bp, 153 predicted proteins | sample SynspAceP_FD_185934 | JGI IMG/M metagenome (GOLD analysis project Ga0163215, IMG submission 185934) | Saline lake microbial communities from Ace Lake in Antarctica - Synechococcus sp. Ace-P (Hybrid Assembly) | ecosystem: Environmental > Aquatic > Non-marine Saline and Alkaline > Saline | place...
CCTGGCCGATCGTGCTGCTGGGCACGTGATCCGGATAGACTTCGGTCAGTTTGTTTCCGGCGTCGTTGTAGGTGTAGCTGGTGACTTGGTTTTCGGCATCGGTCAGACTTTCGAGCTGGGAAGGCTTCGCCGGGGTCAGGCTCGGGTTTCGGGTTTGAGTCAATCACGAAACCCGAAACCCGAGCCTGACCCCACGCGAAGCGTCTCTGACCCCACGCGAAGCGTCTCCACCGATCGACAAGTCGTCGGATATGCGCATCGACCTCGTCAACGGTGCGTTTAGACTTCGGCAATGCCATCCAGCAGGCTTGTATCGCTTGGCGCACGGCTTGGTCAACATGCCCCGGCCCGAAGAATTGACCAAGGTCTGGCTGTTCTCCGTCGGAACCTTCGTCGAATGACGATATCGATGTGAAAGCCATGTCGTGTCAGCCATTGTTAGGAAAGACGAATTTGTGAAACGCAATGGATCATCACACAGGCTGTTCGATTGCGTAACGGCACGCGTAACCGGGAACGCGCGGGGAAGTCTCTAGCGGCCAAGTCGCTTAGCTCGCGTGCTCAGGTTCACGCGCTGGTTACCCGCTGTTCTACTGTGTGTGTTGGTGGCCCGGATCATCCGCGGCCAATCGACGGGAACCTATACCGATAGTAAGCGACGTTCGAAGTTTGTACCAGCTACAGATCCAAACAATCCCAGCAATAAACGTGACAGGCATCAAGATGCGTGTGAGTGCCATCGACCATTGAATTGATTCGGCAAGGTCCGCTTCAGTCGGTGTCGATCCTCCCAGTGCAATTGCGTTGAAGCTCCGCACCATTCCGTGAACCGTTCCGAAAACGGAAATGACAATGCATCCGAACAGAATGAGCGCGGCAACAGATTTGATTCGGCGCAATCGTCGTTCGGCCGGAGCTTGTTTGCGCATTGGTTTGTGTCGGAAACCGATTTGATTTAGTCGGGTAACGGTATCCGTCACCGAGGACGGACGGTTGAGAATCCATTCGTGTAATCGCGCAAGCCGTCCTTCGGTGCACGGGATGGTTATCGCCCCGCTATGGGTTGTCGTCTACAGCCAGAATAGATGGAGCGATGGCCCAGGAGACATCACCGAAATCTTGGCCGGTCACTATGGCAACGAAATACGATTGAGCGATAGCCCGCCAAAGTCGCAGCCTCGCTGGCAGCTTGTCGGTGAAATCAACTGCCCAGTAACAAACGACGGTTGCATACGCATGTGCAGGATCAACCGACACCCAGAATTCACGTTCGTCCCTTTGTGTGATATTGCCAAACGAACAGCCGCTAGCGAATCGTTCCACATCAGAAACAGGCGAGACGGTGGCAAGTGTCCCGCGACCGTCCAGCGAGTGTTGGTATGACACAGTTGTCATCCGATCCGGATCGAGGAGCTTTGGAACAATCCGCTTCAGTACGAGCTCGGTTGTTTTTGCATCGCCGGTGAAGTGAAGGGTCACCGTCTCAGCGGGGTCTTGGGGGCAGCCGGTACAAACCAACGTGACGATGGAGATCAGTGCAGTTTGGACACGCATGATGTTTGATCGGTGTGGAGAAAGTTTCTCAGTGCGATAACGGCGGAATTCACCGAGCACGGGCGAACGACGTTGCGATGGCCAAAAATCGCACCACCCGTGCTTCGGTGCAATTCATGGTTCGCCGCCTAGCAGCGGCTTGACGCCGACCACCAAAGTCGACGTCGATCCGAATCATACCAGTCGTGTCAGCCGCCAGCAAATATCGCATCAATCGAGACTAGCCTTACATGCAGGACAGACAGGTAGTTGAGACGTAAGTGATTCACCACAGTGGTAGCAGAACAGGTCTGTTGCGCAAGACTGCGGCAACGATTCACCTCTGGCACCGGCCTGCCACTTCTCAATCAGTGCGCGAACTTTGTCAGTGTCGAAGTTTGCCGCGAGGACTTCGTGATGCGTCGCGAACATCGGGATCGTAACGGCGCACTGTGGGTCCGGAACCGAGACGCGAGCGTCAACACCTTCCTCGCGGAGGTATTCGGCAAGACGCTCGACAGTCGGGAAGTCGAGTCCACGATAAACAACCGTAGGATCGCTGATAGTCATGGCATTGTATTCGGTGGATGATGTTTTGATTCGGCGAACGGCAGCCGTCACCGGGCACGGAGTGACGACATTCCATTTGTGAAACCGCGCAAGCCGTGCTCCGTGTGCACGGCATTGTTATCCGACGTCTCGATAGTGTGAGCGGAGTGATTCGAGTGCCACAGAGTCGGCATCAGTCATTTTCGCAGAATCGATGATTGACTTCCAGTGTTTTTTGAGATTGGTTGGCATCTCAGTGGTGTTACTGGATTGGGCGAGATCCGCAAGCAGATCGACATACCGCATCGATTGAGCTTCAGTCATTTCGTTGAGCGTCCACACCGCTGCAGCGTCCAAGAGCTTGAAGGCATCAGATCCCGTGATTGATTGCGCAAGATCGTAAAAGATACCCACTGTGAACACGCCCATGTCTTTGGTCGGAGCGCTCCATTCCGAAACACGGGCATCGAAGTATGCGCGAAGTGTACTGGTTGTCGGATCACCCAGTAGCGTTTTCAGCTCGTCGTTTCCGGATTGAAATACGGTTGGCATGTCTTCAGTCGGATAACTTGTTTTTCTCCTGACGCTCAGGTGAGAACAAGTGGTTTTGGGGTGTTACCGGGGGTGAGTTGGTGAGAACAAGTCACTATTTCTCACCTGCGCCTCCCCCCATTCGCTTTGAAATTATGCCCGATTGGGGTGGTCGATGCAAGCGTTTTGAGTGGATTTGATAGCAAGGTTTTTGCAGGGAGTGATGGCGGTGAATTCCGTCCCGCCGCCAGTCGAATTCATGACTTGCTTGACGAAATTGAAAAAGTGCTTGACAAGGGGTGTAGGTTGATTGCGTTCAGACGATGCTCGGACGTATCGTCCCGGTCGATTTTTTCAATGCATTTGTTCCATCGAAAGAGGAAGCGTGGAACCGTGGGCGAGTAGTTCACAGCGAGGGAGCGATCATGATGGCGGCATACAGCAAACGTGGTAGTGCAGAACAGAATCTGAAATGGGCGTGGATTGGGTTCAACAAATTCTCGGCTTTTCATGGTCGAGATGGCACCCCTGAGCGAGCGTATACGGCGGCAGAAGTGATCTCATTTCTCCAAGGAAAATTAGGGGCCACCCATAATTCATCTCCCCGATTCACTCTGGTTGCTTGACTTTCGATCAATCGAATTCGCCCGAGGAGACCCTCATGCCACGCAAGCCTCGTTACGAAGTCGCTGATTCTGCTCAGGTGCAGGTTTTTCATGCGATTCAGCGTTGTGTTCGACGGGCGTTCCTGTGCGGCGATGATCCGCTGACCGGGCAGTCGTTCGAACATCGGCGGCAGTGGATTCGAGACCGTCTGGAGTTCCTTGATAGCGCCTTTGGGATCGACTGTCTGACATACACCGTGCTTTCGAATCACCTGCACGTGGTTCTACGCAGTCGTCCTGATGTCGTGGCAGCTTGGTCGGACGAGGAGGTCGCCCGGCGTTGGCTGCGGCTATTCCCTCATCGACGGAAACCCGACGAGTCGCGCTGATCTCAATCCGATCCGCGCGGCGATCGCCGAAACCCCGGAAACGAGTGACTACACCGGGGCGAAGGATCGGATTGACGACCTGAACGAGCGGGAGGATCGCACGCGACCGAGCACGCACGATTGGGAACGCAGTCGTCGGCGTCGCAAGAGCGTATCAATGGCTCGCTACTTGGAGCTGTTGGATTGGACTGGACGGCAATTGAAAGCCGACAAGGTGGGAGTCATTCCTGATCACTTGGCTCCGATCCTGACACGCATCGGTTTGGACGCGACCGGCTGGTGTGAGGTGGTGAGCAAGTTTGGCCGAGTGTTCAAGCGTGCGGCGGGGACGCCGGAAAGCTTGGCACGGGAGGCCATTCGTTGCGGCCAGCATTGGCTGTGCGCTCCAGACAACCCGCTGGGTTTGTCGTCCACCTGAAGAACGCCGCTTTGGGTTGCTGATTGATCGCTCAAAGAGGGACTTGAGGGTGTCCGCTGCGCGGATTTCTTCTCCGCGTCGATTCGATGGTGCCCAATCCGATTCTAGGTAGGTGATGGTGACGAAACTGATTCGAAACCGGTCCTCGCTATCGCTGTGAGGGGACTTATTGCTGAATGGCCCTAATTTGCCCCTCGCTATCGCTGTGGGGGAACTTATTTGTGGATGGCCCTTATTTGTTTTCTTATTTGTCCTGGATGGCCCTAATTTGTCTAATTTGCCCCCCCTTATTTGTCCCGAACAGGCATGCAGGGCTTCCCATCGGCGCGGTCATTGCTTACCGGAATAGAAAACGGCATGATGACAGATACAAAGGCGTTAGTAGGAAACGCACAACGCACCGACGGAGCGTTGTGTCAGGGACCGCCGGCGGTTGAGTATTTCTGTCAGTTACAGTCCATCAGCGGCGACCGTCTCTTCCGATTCGCTTAGCATGGACGCTACGCCGCGACACCAAATTTCAGTGCGCCATCCTCAAGTCGAATGGCCGCCAAATATCGATCAAGCAAAACTCCGGTCTGGAACGATGAACCTTCGCCGCGACAGCCTGTTGACTGAGCACTTTCGTGAGACGCGCAGTCAAGTCCGAGGCCTTCTGCTGAAGATTTGGGGAGGCGGTTTCCTGATCGTGCTGATCGGGTTCGCTGTGGCCTGGTTCTTCATCCAGCCGGCGCCGCCGCGGACCATCGTGATGGCGACTGGTTCGCAGGAGGGCGCGTATTACCGATTTGCCAAAGATTATGCGAACTATTTGCGGAATCACGGAGTGACACTGGAGTTGCGTCCGACTAACGGATCGCTCGAGAACTATCGGTTGTTGCAATCCGATCCCCAGGTGGATTTGGCTATCGTGCAGGGCGGGACGGCACCGGACGACGTGCGCGGCGCGAGCAACATCGAATCGCTGGCCAGCTTGTACTTTGAACCGGTTTGGGTCTTTTACCGGAGCAATGAAACCTATTCCGACCTGCGAGAACTGCGCGATAAGAGAATCGCCATCGGCCTTGCTGGTAGCGGAACCGATTCGATGGCGTCGCTGTTGCTTGGTGAGAACGGCATCGATGCTTCGTCGGGTGCCACGTTTGTGCGGGCTGGCGGTCTCGACGCAGTACGGCAACTGAAACTCGGTGAGGTCGATGCGGCTTTGTTCGTTACCTCACCCCATTCGGAATTGATTCGCGAGTTGATCGGTATGGAGGATATTCGTTTGCTGAACTTCGATCGACACGCGGCCTATGCCAGACGGCATCCCTTCTTGACGTCCGTGACATTAGAACGCGGCGTCATCGACCTCCAGCGAGATTTCCCTCGCTCGGACGTGCTCCTGATCGCACCGGCCGCAAATCTCGTGGCAACGAGCGCGTTGCACGACGCTTTAATTCCCCTCTTGTTGCGTGCCGCGACCGAAACGCACTGCCGCGACGGAGGTCTGCTACAACGCGGACGGTTGCCTTCGACCGAGTTCATCGAGTTCCCGTTGAATGAGTCGGCACGCATGTACTTCGATGATGGGCCTCCCTTTCTGCAAAAGTACTTGCCGTTTTGGATTGCCTCCGCCGTTGGTCGTGGCAAGATCTTGCTGTTGCCGGCATTGACGTTGCTGCTTCCCCTTTTTCGCGTCGCCCCGCCCCTTTACCGCTGGCGGATTCGCTCTCGCATCTATCGCTGGTACGAAATCTTGCGAGGAATCGAGTCCGACCTGCGGTCCCAGGCGGACGCCGCAACATTACAAAAACACGCGACGACACTTTCCACTATGGAGGGTGAACTTGACGATCTGCGCAGCATACCGCTTGCCTACATGCAAGAATTTTATAACCTGCGATTGCACGTCCAGTTTGTTGAACGCCGAGTGGTGCGAGTCCTCAACGCTGCCGAATCGAAAACTCCTAGCGCGGGCGGTTGAGCGTGAATGCCAATCGTGGTCGTTGACATTCACGCTCAACCATCACGGTCGTGGCGATGTCTCCAGCGGCGCTAATTTGTGGAAGCAACGCCACCTCGGGCCCCAACTCATCACGAAGGATCTCACGAACTTCATGCCAATAGTCCGCGCTGATTTCATCACCCCTCTGCACTTGAGCAGGACAGGCAATATTTGCGACGACGCCAGTGAGATTCTTTTGACGATCCCAGGTGAAGAGAAGGTTCACCGAGTGATCCTCAAACCCTTCGAGATGAGTGAATTGGGGATTTCCTGTGCTGCCTTTTTGAAAACTGCCAGTCATGCGCGAGCGGCTATCCGAGTAGGTCGCGATGCGATTGTGTCCGACCACGGCATGACCGAGTCCGTAGCTGACACCGCCTGGAGCACGTCGTTTCCAGGCCTGGATCACTGCTTCGGCGATTCGTCGCGAAGCAAACCCGTTGTATTGCGGGTCCGACTGGACTGAGGGCGCCACATGCGTGTGGGTTGCCTTGAGAACGATCTGCTCACCACTCAGTTCGGGGATCGAATTCGTGACCCGATCGCGGACGTCGTCACGCATGTTCGCCGCATAGCGATTTCCATCCGTGATGTGTTGCAAATCGCAGCTCACCAGGACGACCGCCTTATGAAGCGTGTCGCTCGTTCCGGAAGAATCTAATTGCTCCAGCACGAGCGCCGTGGCGGTGATCGGATCAAGAATTCCCGTAGAATCGATCCCGCCTCGCATCCTTGCTGAACCCCCCAGGTGTAATGTCCGCCGAAGCCCAGCCCACCTTGAGCGGCGAACGATCAGACTCCGAAGCGATGGAGACAATACACCCGGACAGAAAGATCCAACCCGTGAGAAAGCGCGTAAGAGCGGAGGCGATTCGCCAGTCTTGTTTCCGATTTGAAAAGCGTTTCATGATTCCACTGTCAGTGATCATTCGTAAATTCCTTCTCGCGATCCTCGATGGAGCAGGCTGGATAATCGCTCGACCTGCTTCGCATAGCGTACCTCGTCCGCCAGATTGTGTTCCTCCCGTGAGTTTTTCCGGTGGTCATGGAGCTCACCGTGACGGAGATCGTCGGTTTTCAAGTCCCGCCACTCGGTGTAGCGAAAGCATTGGGTGCGGACGCTGTGCCTGGTTGCCCCTTCCCGAGAATACTGGCTGAAAGCCGTCTTCCGCAGCGCGACGTTTGGATCGTCGAAGAGGGCGGCGAAACTGCTGCCCTGAAGATGCTCTGGTTTTGGCAACCCGGCGAGTTCGCAGAGCGTCGGATACACTCCCACGAGCTCGACGAGCGAAGTCGTTCGCTTTCCCGACGCGTCACCGCCCGGGACCCGCCCGGGACCCGCCCGGGACCCGCACGGGACCCGCCCGGGACCCGCACGAGAAGCGGAACCCTGGCCGACAGCTCGAAGTTTGTCGCCTTTCCCCACATCCGGTGATCTCCGAGTTGAAAGCCGTGATCGCTCGTGATCACCACGACCGTGTTGTCTGCGAGACCGCGCGACGCAAGCCCCTCGAGAAGGCGACCAATCTGGGCGTCGATGAAAGAGACGCAGGCGTAGTAGCCGTGAACGAGCTGTCTCTCCGTTTCGCGATCCAGCGGCAATTTTGTGGGCAGGCCTCGGTATTGGCGAAGCAGCTCCCGTGATCGATTGCCAATCAGTGGGGGAGACCCATTTGGCGGAAAGGCCGTTTCAGGAGTCGGCAGTTTTTCAGGATGGTAGATATCCCAATATTTCTTGGGAGCCACAAAGGGGAGATGCGGACGCAAAAATCCGGCGGCGAGGAAAAAGCGTTTTCTCTGCACCCGATCGAGCGCTGCCAGCGCCATGTCAGCTATCTGTCCGTCACCGGTTTCCTGATCGGAAAGAGCAAGCGATTCCCAAGGCATCCCCCCATGAATTTTCTCCGGAATGTCACGGAGAGGGTCCGGTTGCCCCGCCTCTGTGGCCTCGCGTTTCATTTTTTCAACAAGAGCGGGCCCCGCTCCAGCAGCGAGGATCATGTCTGCTCACCGTCGATCCGTGTGCAAGCAGCCACCAAATATCACCGCCCAAGTGGAATTAGCAGACCGTTTCCGGTACGCTTGATTCCAGTCAGGGATTCAAATCACTGTCCACTGTGTCGACTGCGCCAAGAGGATCAAACGATGTTGAAACGAGTCCTTTACGGGTTTTTGATTGCCATGTTCTCTCATAGCGCGGGACATGCTCAGCAGCTGCCCTCCGTTGAGAAATTGATTCAGGATCACGACCACAACAACGATGGCAAACTCGAGGCAGGGGAACTCAGGGGCTCGTCGTTCGTCAGGCAGTTGTCAGGCTGGGACGCCGATCGCGATGGGTTTGCGAGCAGTTCCGAGATCATTGTGTACCGTGCTAAGTTTGGCATCGCTGCTGACGGCACGCAGATTCCCGGCCGTCCCGCCCGCGGTGCACAGAGCCGCATGAAGTCGCCCTTGTCTCAGATGCTGCCGGTGCCAGCAGCCGACGATTTAACAAGGGCAGATGCCACCACGAAGCTGACAGCCTTTGAAAGAAGGAACTCGGCCTACGTCCTACGGACCCAACCCCATCGAGCCGACGGCACCCGCTACATCATCCTGACGGATCATCACGACATCGCGTTTTTGGATCCGCTGCATCGGCTCGCAAAACACCACGATGGCATCCTGCTCGAGGTCAATGACTTGGCCACACTGCACCTGGACCAGGGCAACGCCGATGCGTTGATGACGCGCCTCCGGTCTTCGAATCCGAAGTACGTCGCGATTGCCCCGCGTGTCGAGTCGATGCGTGAAAACATGTTGATGCACGTGTGGGAGTTGCTGGCTCAGCTTGACAATGACCCCCAACTCGATGCCTACCCCGGCATCCTTGTTGCTTCCAACGCTCACGGACTTGCCCGACTGGTGGACCAGTCGATCCGATACCAGCCCCAAACCAATGAGTCGCTCAAGCCAATAGCGATCAGTCAGGTCCCCTCGAGAACCGAACTGCGTTCACTGCAGAAGTCCGCGATCCTCCGTCGCCAGCTGGGCGTCTATGGACTGAAGACTCCGATCGTCGCTGTCTATACAGCAAGCGCGAAGGGTGCCCCGCAGTTGGAAGGCGACTCCGTGTGGAACCTGGCAACGACCAGTAACGAGCGATTGGTTCGATCCCTTACCGGCGATGCCAGCCAGGCCTTCCAGTCCGCCAACTTGGTGATCATGCACGGGCACGGTAGCCCGGGTATGTCGTGCAGCCTGAACATTTCGGCGCTCCCCGAGGACTGCAGTGGCAAATTGCTGCTGACCGGGTCGTGCTTCTCCGCGGCACCCATGAGATCGGATTTGCCCAGGATGAACGAGGCGCCCGGTGGCTATTCCATGACCAATGAAGACGCGTTTGCGCTCCGTGCGATCGACTCCGGTGCCGTGGCCGCCTTCGGTCACATGCGTCTGAGCCAAGGTTTCCCACATCTTTACACGGTTCTGGAGTCTTGGATGCGTGGTGAAACCATTGGCGAGTCATACCAACAACTGATCAACGGCCTGATTGAGAAGAACCAAATTGACTCACGTGCTCTTGTGATGGACGCTGAGCTACTCAAAACAAAACAACCGAAGCAGAGTGTTTTGATGTACGTCCTCATCGGAGATCCAGCGCTGCAGCCGTTGGTCGAACTGATGGACTGATGAGTGGAAGTTGATCGGCCCGAGTCTCCGCAGTTGTCGTTTCAGCCGTTCACCGTTTCTGCGTCGATGTCTGCGGTATTGCTTTGCGTTCGACTTTAACTCGCGACGGTAAAAAAACCGCGGTAGCATTGCACTTCGATAAACTTCGGGGGAGAGGTCCACTTGGTGCACGGAAATCCGGGCCCAATCCGTTTCAGAATACATTCCTCAAACGGCACTTTGCCAGAAACGACGAGTTTCCGGCAAAGATGGAAAGCCTGCTCAACAAGCTCATGTCGACCAGCGGACGAAGCGTTCGGTACTGCGACATTCCCAAGGCGAGTTCACACGTCCCGATTAACGAGTGGGCTTATGGTGACCTAGGTACAGTCGATGCTGGGGATAGACGTGCAGTGCAAGAGCGGGGACAAATAGACCTTCCCACCAACAAGCTTAAAACAATCCTTCGCCATGGCACGTGACAACGAGAATCTTGATCGCCCGAAAGGCAAGTCGCTGCGGCCGCTGAAGTCGCTGTGGCCGTACATTCGTCCGTACCACAAGACGTTGATCATGGCCCTGGGCGCATTGCTGATTGCATCGGGCGCACTTTTGATGTTGCCGATCGGTGTCCGGTATGTGATTGAACAGGTTCTTACCGCGGATTCATCCGCCGGAATCAATCAGTACTTTCTCGGTCTCTTTGCTGTGGTCGCGGTGTTGGCAGTCTTTTCAGGCATGCGACTGTATCTCGTGACTTGGGTTGGCGAACGCGTCGTGGCGGACTTGCGCGACGCAGTCTATCGGCATGTGATCACTCTCGACCCGACGTTTTTTGAAGTGACGAAGACCGGCGAGGTCCTGTCGCGACTGACCACCGACACGACGCTCATTCAGTCGATGGCAGGCGCCGGCCTGTCGTACGTGTTGCGCAATTCGATCACACTTATCGGTGCCATCATCATGTTGGCAGTGACGAGTGCCACATTAACCGGATACATCCTGCTGATCGTACCCATTGTGATGGTGCCCATCATCGTGCTGGGGCGGCGCCTTCGTAGTCTTTCACGCGAATCGCAAGATCGTATCGCCGACAGCAGTGGCATCGCCGGCGAGGCACTCAATGCGGTCCAAACGGTTCAGTCTTTTTCGCTTGAACAACTCCAAGGCGATCGCTTCGCTGAATCCGTGGAGGCATCGTTCGAATCGGCAATCCGCCGCAACCGACTGCGATCGACGTTGACCGGACTGGCCATGATGAGTCTGTTCGGCGCAATAATCGCCGTTATCTGGATTGGTATCCAAGCAACAATGGACGGAAGTATCACCAGCGGCCAACTGGGACAGTTTGTTCTATATACGATTTTTGTCGCTACCAGCGGTGCCGCGTTGGCGGAAATGTGGGGAGAGGTTCAGCGGGCATCGGGTGCAATGGAACGTCTGCTGGAATTACTTCAGTCGAAACCGATGATCGTGACGCCGACCAACCCCATCCGATTGCCCGATCCGGGTGCAGGCCGGATTACCATGGAAGATGTCAGCTTCAACTATCCATCGCGTCCAAATCAACCCGCTCTGCAAAATCTGTGTTTGGAAATCGAACCGGGCGAAACGGTTGCTTTTGTGGGTCCGTCTGGCGCCGGCAAGTCCACTGTATTTCATCTGCTGCTGCGTTTTTACGATCCGAAGTCGGGTGTCCTATGCATCGATGGTACGGATATCGCGCTGGCGGATCCGAAAGAAGTCCGGGCACATGTCGGAGTCGTCCCGCAGGAGACTGTCATTTTTGGCACAAGTGCGATGGAGAATATTCGGTACGGTCGGCCCGGTGCTAGCGAGGGGGGAAGTGAAGGCAGCGGCAAGAATGGCTGCGGCAGACGAGTTCATTCGCGAGCTTCCCGAAGGCTATGACACCTTTTTAGGAGAACGTGGGTTGCGTCTTTCAGGCGGCCAGCGTCAGCGTCTCGCAATCGCCCGCGCCATGCTCAAGAATCCTGCGATTCTGCTTCTCGATGAGGCGACCAGTTCCTTGGATGCCGAAAGCGAGCAACTTGTACAACACGCGTTAGAGCGACTGATGCAAAATCGAACGACCATTATCATTGCCCATCGATTGGCAACGGTGCTGAAAGCCAATCGCATCGTTGTGTTGGATCAGGGGCGTATTGTTGACGTTGGGACGCACACGGAACTTGTCGACCGAAACGAGCTCTATGCGCGCCTGGCTGAGTTGCAATTCAACCGTCACGAGGCAGTCTCCGAAGTGTAGATGCCCGAGGCATAGTATTCGAGTCGAACTTGCTTTTAGGAAGAAAAGGTACGCGGATTCATTTTTCTTCGAAACGTCGACGGACGTTAGTTGGTCGATCTTATTTGTAACTTCGGTTGCATCGACTGCGGTGAGTTTCAGGTTTCGTCAGGACGTGAACTCGCCTTGGATAAAGCCCAGCGATTGCTGCCTTCCCACGACGAAAATAGATCAGCGTCATCGAAGAACACGAGCTATCCAGTAAGAGCGAGACCAGACGCCTTACCCCGAATTATTCACCACGACCGAATGAATTGTGACGACCTGCTTCGCATTCGGTTGCAACACGACCGACGGATTGTCGCGTCTCTGTTCTCAGTCACCGTGAGTTTGCGGGAAACTTGACTCTGCTGAAATCAGTTGGAGTGCTTGCTGGTACAAAACCACCATTTCAATGTCGTCGAACCAAGGCGGTGTTGGTTCCTTGCGGTCGACGGCCCCAGTCTTCGCGAGCGCGTCGACCGCGATTCGCGAGCGTTCCAGTTGGGCGATTGCTTCTTCGGGCTGGTCGAGCTGATGATAGGACATCGCCAGAGGTGCATGAACGAGTCCCCGGCCGGGCCAATTCCCACTTTCGGCTTCGCAAAGACGATTGACGGCTCGCTTCAGGTTGCCCGCCCTTAAATGCGCCAGGCCGGTGGCGTAGAGACAAACCGGTCGGGGCAAATTCTCGGGGAAATCATGTCGACCCAAACGACTTCGGTTGGGATCGCGAGGGGGTGCCTGCTCGTCACCACGGCCACGCGGCGGAGGCGGAAACCGATGGGGTCCGTTTGGAAACCCAAATTCGAGCATATTGCCCGGGCGGCGAGGGCGGTCCGACGAGGCGAGTTTCGCTTCTGCCAGATCGGCGATCTTTTGAAAAGACTCGGGTGTCAAAGAACGGTCCATGGCGAGACCGTTGCGTAACCATTCCCATTCGAGTGAGAGCGGACTCAGGTTGGCAGGGTCAGTCTCGAGGCGTTGTTGATATCGCTGCATGAAGGCATCGAAATCGGACTGGTGCTGCGTCGCGAGGAACAATGCCGGCACACCCCACCACTGCGGCGTGTCGGTGGGCGATCCAAGTTGGAGTGCTTGGCCATAGTCGTCGGCGGCGGCGTTCCATTGTTGCCGGCGAACAAAGAACTGCGCCCGACTGACCCATGGAAGGTAGTAACTGGGTTGCTGAGTCACGGCGAGATTGTAGTCACGTGCCGCCAAATCCCACTGTTGCGATTCGACATGCGTTTGGGCGCTGGCAATCAAAGCGTTTGCCTGAGTCACCTTGTCCGCAAACGACTCGATTTCACGAAGCGCGGCTTCCTTCTGATCTCGCTGGGTGATCGCCTGATTTCGCTGCCAAATGCTCACGCCGGTGCCGATCATCATTGTCAACAGGATCAAACTTCCCGTTGACAGCGCCATGCGATGCCTTCTCGCGAACTTGGCGGTTTGATAGGACGCACTTGGTGGCCGGGCTTCGATCGGCTGCTGCTGCAGATAGCGTTTGAGATCGGCGGCCATCGCAGCGGCGGAGTCGTAACGGCGATTGCGATTTTTTTCGAGTGCTTTCATCGCGATCAAATCCAAGTCACCACGAAGCGTCGATGAAAGTCGGTTGGGTTCGATTCGTCGTGCCGCCGAAACCGTGCTGGTCGCCGTGCCGAGAGTCGTCATACGTTTGCTCGGACGCAGCGGTTCTTCTTCGCGGATGATCCGCCGCATTTCGTCTAACCCGGCCGAGTCCAAGCGGTCGCGATCGAACGGCGTCGCACCGGCAAGCAATTCATACAGCAACACGCCCAACGAATAGATGTCGCTACGTGTGTCGACATCCAGATCGCTCATTTCAGCCTGCTCGGGACTCATGTAAAGCGGCGTTCCAATCATCGAATAGAAACGCGTGTAGATCGTTTTGTCGGTCAGCGATTGGCCGATCGCTTTGGCGACTCCGAAGTCGATGACTTTGGCGACGGGCCGATCATCGTGGACGGTGACCATCACATTAGACGGTTTGATGTCACGATGGATCACGCCTTTTTGATGGGCGTGATGCACGGCAAAACACACATCGCAAAAGAGTTCGATACGCTGCTGGATCGTCATTCGGTGGGCATCGGCGAACACGGTGATCGGAACGCCTCGGACGAGTTCCATGGCAAAGTACGGTCGGCCGTCCTCGGCGACGCCGGCATCGAAAACCCGCGCGATGTTGGGGTGGTCCATCATAGCCACCGCTTGTCGTTCCGCCTCGAACCGGGCGAGAATCTGCCGCGTTCCCATGCCGGGCTTGATCACCTTCAAGGCCACTTTGCGTCGTACCGGCGATTCTTGTTGCGCCACAAACACCAAACCAAATCCACCTTCCCCGATCTGTTCCATCAAGCGGTAAGGGCCGAGCATCGAACCGACCCATTCGTCTGGCGTGGTTTCTCCCGCAGGCGAAGATAGCTTCACGGGCGGTTGGTCGATGAAATGATTGGCTTGTTCGCTGGCATACAGCAGCGCATCCACGCTTTGACGAAGCTCGGGATTGTTGGCACACACTTGATCGAGATAGCAACCACGCGCCGCGGGGTCATTCAATTCCAGAGCATCGAAGAAGATCGTTTTTTCGGAAAGCTGGCTCATTTCAACTCGCCCTCCATTTCGCGTTTCAGCCACGCTCGCGCGTACGCCCAATTGCGTTTGACCGTTCTGGGGGAGACATCCAACATGTCGGCCGTCTGTTCGATTGTCAGTCCCGTGAAATATCGCAGTTGAACGAGCCTCGCCAAAACGGCGTCAACGGATTCGAGTTTCGTCAATGCCTCATCCAACGCCAGCAGTGTTTCCGAGTCGTCGGGGTCGATTGCTGCATCGTCATTGTCGAGCTCGGATCGTTGAAGATTGCCGCCACGCTTTTCAGCATTTCGTCGGCGAGCCGATTCGATCAAAATGCGTCGCATGGACTCGGCCGCCGCCGCGAAAAAATGTCCCCGACCGTCCCACGATCGCGAGTCCTCGCCACCGACCAGACGTAAAAAAGCTTCATGTACGAGGGCCGTTGGTTGCAAGGTATGGCCCGATTTTTCCTGGTTCATCTTTTGCGATGCGAGCCGACGCAACTCTTCGTAGACCAGTGGAAGTAGGTGGCCTGCCGCGTGCGGATCGCCGTCTTCGATCTGGTTTAGGATTTGGGTGACTTCGCTGTTCATTTCAATGTGACGATGGGTTTTCGACAATCCTCCGCAAGACGTTCGATCGAAATGGGAGCATCAACTTGATCTGTTTCATTGTCGCGACTCTTATCAAGGATGTCCATGATGGTGCCGTTTGACCGTATCCATGCGTGTTCCCAGTCCATCTTGGGCCAGGCAAACCAAAATAAACCAGCGTTATCATACTTTGATGGCCTCTGTTCACGTTGCGTGACGCATTTCTACCCGAGCGATCGTACCGTCCGCTCGGTCCAGTCTCACGAACCCCCTTCTTCTCTATTCAAGGACGCAACGTTGAAACGAAAAATCTGTCTTGCTGCCGCTTCGGTCTTGCTGGCCTGTGTCGGCGTGTTAAGTGTCGCCCAGCAACCGCCGCCGCCTCGGATGCACAAGATCACCAGCAAAGGCGTCTTGGAACCTTTGCCAGCGACCTCGGAGCCGCCATCGAAAAACGAAGTCACGATCGAAGTCGTCGGTGACCAGCGGATCATCAAGTCCAACGGAATTCCGAATCATAAAACGGGACAATTTCCCAATCGAGGGAACCCCAACACGATCACCGTCCAACAGCACGAATACCGTGTGCCGGCGAATCCGAAAGTCGCTGATCAAGTATCGCCGATGCACGGTGAGTTCGGTGTCGCGATCAACGGCGTGCCCTTCGATCCAGGTGCGGGCGAGTTCTACGATGGCGAGCGTGGCTGGCAGTACGAACCGCTTTCCGGCGCGATCGCGTTGGGCATCGACGTTTCTCATGCTCACGTTCAACCGACCGGCAAATATCACTATCACGGATTGCCGACCGGTTTGCTCGACTCGGTGGAAATGAATTCGTCAAAGCACTCGCCGTTGATCGGCTGGGCAGCGGACGGGTTTCCAATGTACGCGGTTTACGGTTTGAGCGATCCCAAGAAATCCGACTCGTCGATCACGGCTATGAAATCCAGTTATCGACTCAAGAAGGGTAATCGTCCCGGTGGCAACGCGCCCGACGGGGAGTACGACGGCACGTTCGTTCGCGACTACGAATACGTCGAGGACAGCGGTGACTTGGACGAGTGCAATGGTCGACTGACGATCACGCCGGATTATCCCGATGGCATCTACGCTTACTTTATGACTGAAGATTGGCCGGTCGTTCCGCGCAACTATCGTGGTACGCCGTCGGCAGATTTCCGGCACGGACCCGGCGGCCCTCCCAAACCGGGCGAGATCTTGCCTTCGTTCGTCATCGAGTCCCTGAACTTAACACCGAACCAAACCAAGCAGCTCGACGCCTTGCAAACCATGGTGAAAAAGCGACTTGAGAAGATGCTGACCAAAGAACAACGCGAGAAAATGGCGTCCATGGAACATCACGGTGCTCACGAGCAAGGTGGACCTCGTGGAGGTGGCCAGCGTCCCGAAGGCGGACGTCCTGAAGGTGGACCTCCCGGCGGTCGCGGTCCACGTGGCGGACGTCCTGGCGGTGATCAGTCCGACAGCGGACGGCCACAATAGTGTCAGCGGGGAAGAGCTCCGCGAACTGAGATTGGATCGAACTCGAACTGGTCGAACGCACCGACGTGCAAGGGGTGATCGCTGTGAAACCGTTCACAGCTTGCACGTTTTTCAATTCCTGTGTTCAACTGAATTTCATTGCCCGATGGTCACCAATCGTCTTTTGTTTCATCGACGACCGTTACAGCCGTCGGCGTTTGCGAGGCTATCGCCCCGACCGCGATTGCCTTGGCCTCGTGGTGGTGTTGGTGTTGGTATTGGTCGGTTGCCTTGGGCTTGGTCGAATCGCTGGTTTTGGCGTCCTGCCATCGCATTTCGCTGGTTCGCCGCTCCGCCAGCTTGCTGGCCGACCCCGTTTTCTTGCTGGCCCATTCCGTTCCCGCCTCGCATCCGTCGCAGCATCATTTGGCGGAGTGCCGTCAGGCCACTTTGAAGTTCGGCTTGGTTCAGTTCGCCGCTTCCATCGGCATCGAAGTTCGCGAGCATCATCTGGGCAAGCTGGTCGACCGAGGGCATGTTTTGGTTTCCGTTCTGGTTCGCTCCCGCTTGATTACCCATCGTCTGCTGGCCTTGATCGCCGGCAAAGTTACCGCGGTTCATACCGTTCTCTTGATTCATGCCAGGAGGTGGTGGACCTCCACGCCCGCCGCCGAAACGCATTCGTTGTGCGTGGGCCGTCGACACCAGACAGCATGTTGCGACGATCGCAATGATCAAAAATTGATTTCATAGTTGCACCAATGATAGGTTAGGAGTGAATCGAGTCAGAGTGGTTCAAAGTCCGAGCCAAGGAATTCGTCGTTGTTGCTGTCTTGCACGCATTGCCATGGTCCGTTGCGTGTCGCGGTGGCGAGGAGTCTCGAAACAGTCGCTACCGCTGTCGACCCAGGAGAAACAAACGGAATCAAGGAGGTTCAAGACGGCATCAAGTTCGGTTGGATTGCCCAGCACCTCGTCTGTCCGTCCTGCGATGGAATGATTCATGATTTCTGGATGCCTGATTTTTGCTTGATAGCTGGAATGGATGCAGATACCGTCGCGGAAGTCGTCAAGACTTTCGGCGGATCATGCTGCGGATCGAAACTCCTGACTCGTTCCGCTAGGGTTGAATGGGTCTGGACGACGAATCGGAAGTTAATGGTGTCCATGTTTTCGTCACCGTTGGAGATTGTGAGGTCCCAGGTGTCACTGCCGTCAACGACCCACTGGTCCGACGTCGCCACTCGGACTTGGTACTTGCCCGATTGAGAGACGGAATCGAAGGCGTAGTTTCCACGAGCGTTCGTCAGGACCGAGTCAATCACAACACCGTCGCGATCGACCAATTCAACCACAATGCCTTCGGTGGAAACGGGGTTGTTATCACCACTGCGTTGAGGGTCATTTTGCTGCCCACCTCGTTGTCGATCACGGTCGCGACCCTGATCGATTGGATTGGCAACGAGGCTGGCCGCTTGCGGGGCTGCGGTCTCGGCAACGATCGTTCCCGAGATCTCAGGTGCGAAGAAGAAGACGTTCTCTTGCAACGAATCGAGATTCGTATTCCGCTCGATGATATCCCCCAGCGTCGTGCTTTCGATTTCACGAATTTCCCGATCGCTCATCGTGTTCTCGTAGTAGAAACGATCGCCGTGGCGCAGTCGCTCGAACTGATCCGCAATGATTGCGGTGGCGGTTTCACCCAGCGAACCGTTCTCGGTTTGATCCTCGGCCAACAGCCCAACCCACAAGTCGACATTATTGACATCTCCGTAAAGCGACTCTAGTTTCGCAGCAATATCGGCGTTGCTGCTGATGTCGGAGAACGATTCGACAGCATCCAACCCGGAGGCTTGTCGGGTCGCGTTGTAGTCGGCCAGTCCGTGATCGCGACCGCGCTGGATGTTCAGCGAAACGAGGTCCAATCCGCCGCTGCCGGGAGCACCGAACAGGAAGTTTCGCAGGCTGTCGACGACTTCCAAATCGACTTCTTGCGATAGCGTCGACGAGGCGTACTTCAAGAACGAGTCGATGCCGGTTTCTTCGAGCAAGTCGGGTTGGAAGAACGCACTGGCCAGCGAAATCGGCTCTTCTAAATCGACGCCGTCGTTGCCGACGACGCGGAATTCATCGTTGAGCGTCGTGTGGCCGAAGCGGAATGCGGCGGTGGAGAATTCATTGGCGATCGACGGGTCAACACTTGAGTCGTAGCCAGCGTACTCGTTCAATGCGTCGGCACCGAGCAGTGCGGGCAGGTACTCGTTGTAGGTGATCGACTGCATTTCGGCGATCACGATCGTCCGTGCCTGTTGGAAAACCACTTCATCACCCAGACTCGGATCATCCGCCAAGATTTCATCTGCCAAACGATTGTGTTCGCGCACGAAGAGTGCGTGCATTGACGTTAGCACGACGTTTTCGGCGGCGCGAATGTCACCGGCGAGCAGGCCGCCGTTTTCGTCCGTGGGCAACAATCCGTCATCGGAGATCAACAACCGACCGCCGACGAATTCGCGGAGGGTGTCCGATGTTTCCTGGTCACTGCCGTAGACCTGCGAACCATCGACCCACGCGGTGATCGCATTGACCTGCTGGGCGGGGGTTTCGATCGACGTGCCGGTGCCATCGGCGATCGCCGATCGCGTCAAGTGAATGGTTTCCTCGCCGGTGCCGAACGGATCGAACAGCGGGTCGCCTTCGGGCACTTCGATGTTGAACGCAACAGCGTTATTCTCATCTTCAGGTTCCAAGGACAAATCAATGTCATGGTCGAGGAACTGGCCCCACGCGAATACGAACGAACTCAGGTAGCGTGAACTGGTCGTGCCCTCGGAGTCGGCGGCCGAAAGCACGTTGCTGATCTCGCGAGCACTGGGGCGATCTTCACCCGCAGGTTCTGAGATTCCATCCGCGTAGTCGGCGTCGGTGGCGCGGAGAAGCTCCGAGTCGGTTGAACCGAACTCGGGGTTTTCGAGATTGTTGTTCGATCCGTCGATGCTGCGAACTTCCGTCGCCAAATCGCTGGTGGGATCTGCGGTCGGGGTCTCCGTGGGTCGATCGTTGCGGGGGTCTTGTTGGTCAGGTCGGTCGCCGAGATCGCCACCTCCGTCTCGATCACGATTGAGTCGGTTGATGACCATCAGGGCATCGACCGCCGTGTCGCGTCCGTCGTTATTGACGTCCGTCATTCGTCCCCGGCCGCGATGTTGGTTGCCGCCTGCATCGATCGCTCGCACATCGTCGCCCTGCGACTGGCGATTCATTTGGTTGATGATCGTCAAGGCATCCAGTGCGGACACGACACCATCTTCGTTGACATCCTCGGGCATCAACTCGTTATGGAAAATATTGGCGGCGAGCAATTGCCGGGTTTCGAGCGTTTCGGGCTTGAGAGGCCGACGGGTCGATTTTCGATTCCGTTTGCCAGCCTTGTTTGGAGAGGATTGAGGCCGACCGAGCAAGCGATTCCAGAAGCGTCCCATGGTGTCACCTGAGAGTTGAAAAGAGGTTTTGAAGAGCATCCCGGCGTGACAGCCGGGATTCACTTCTCAAGGACGACAGGCCAGAAAAAATGTCACACCCAGGGAGTCAAAACGTCCTTAAAAGTTGATTAAGGGAAGGAAAGAGCCTTTTTTCTGGAAATATGCTGGGAAACCTGGCCCGCTCAGCCATCCAAAAACGCTATAGACAAGTAGGTTCGGGGAATTCGTTGCGTTTAACCCCATTAGCTGCTTGGGGCATTACCCCCGGTTCAACGTGAGAACCGAGGCTAACGCCAAAACGGCAAATACACCGAAACACTTTCCCGAACCTGTTTCGTGCCGGAACTCATCTTTCAGGATATTGACGAATGTCCACCCTCTCCGACGCCCCCCTTTCGACTCGCCCCATCTCCGAGGTGATCGCTTCGGTGCAGGCTGGGAACACGCAATCACTCGGCGAACTCCTGCAGCTTTATCGCAACTACCTCAGCGTGTTGGCGACGACGCAGCTCGACAAACGTCTGCGGCGGAGGATGAGTACGTCGGACTTGGTTCAAGAAACGATGCTGGCGGCTCATCGCGATTTCGCGCAGTTTCGCGGAGCCAGCGAGGGCGAACTGCTGGCTTGGTTGCGACAGATTTTGGTTCACTGCCTCGGTCACGCGGTGGAGAAAAACATCCATGCCAAAAAGCGGGATATGCGACGCGAAGTCGCGATGGACCAAGTCACAAGGAACCTCGACGATTCGATGGCTCGTCTGTCGAACATCGTGGCCGACGATGCGCCCACGCCCAGCCAAGTCATTTCACGCCGCGAATTGGCGGCGGAACTTTCCGATCAACTTGCCAAACTCAAACCGACCTATCGCGACGTAATCGTGTACCGCAACTTGCAAGGACTCTCGTTCGACGAGATTGCCGAGCGGATGGAGATCAAATCCGGCGCGGCGCGGATGTTATGGATGCGAGCGATCGCGAAATTCAAAGAGGTTTGTGATTTGGGTTCGTCCGAGGTGCGCTCATGATTTCATTCGCAGGCGCTCGCGGAAGTCGTCAAGACGATCGGCTCGATTCATCGAAACTCATGACGAGTTCCGCTACGGGATCGAGTTCCGCTAGGGGGAATGATGCATCGGACGATGAACCGCTCGCAATGCGGAATTTGAACCGCGAGCAAAAAGATCAGCTCGCTGAGTTGCTTGACGAATATATGACCGCACTCGAATCAGGTTTACCGCCATCGGTGCAGTCGGTCACGCAGTCGTGCCCTGACCTTCGCGAAGCATTCCAAGCTTGCGTGGCTGGTTTAGAAAGCCTGCAACGTCTGGCCGCCGGAAACTCATTCCCATTCGGGTTGCAATCGAGCGACGATGTTGACGCGAATTTGTTGGGCGATTTCCAACTGCACGAAGAAATCGGTCGCGGCGGCATGGGCGTGGTTTACCGAGCCACGCAAAAATCACTTCACCGTGTCGTCGCGATCAAGTTGTTACCGCTGGCGTCGACGTTGGACTCGCGGAAGCTGAAACGATTTCGACAGGAAGCCGAAGCGGCAGCCAGCTTGCTGCATCCGAACATCGTGCCCGTGTTCGCCGTCGGCTGCGAACGTGGCATTCACTTTTACGCGATGCAGTTCATCGACGGATCGTCGATGGGGCAGCGTAGGATCGGCTGCCAGCCTGTCAGTGAACAACAACAGACTGGCAGCCGATCCCACGATGGCTGGCGCACTGCCGTCGATCAAGCCGCTCAAATCGCCGATGGACTGCACGCCGCCCATGAGTTCGGCGTCATTCATCGTGACGTCAAGCCGTCCAATTTGATCGTCGATCGCGAGGGCAAGCCGTGGATCACCGACTTCGGGTTAGCTCGCATTCAAAGTGACGCCTCGTTGACTCAGTCCGGCGACGTCATCGGCACGATGCGGTACATGAGTCCCGAGCAGGCGCGCGGTGAGTCGGCCATGGTCGACGGTCGTACCGACGTATATTCACTCGGTGCGACTCTGTACGAAATGCTCGCCGGACGGCCCGCTCACGATGGCGAAGACGCTCCGTCAATCCTCCGTCAAATCGACGACGAAAACGTGACGCCGCTGAAAAAGATACGTGACGGTCTGCCCCGAGATCTTGGTACCGTCGTCGCCAAGGCGATGGCGAATCGCCGCGATGATCGTTACGAAACAGCCTTCGCATTCGCCGACGACCTTCGCCGCGTCCTCGCCGATGAACCCACGATCGCACGTCCGCCGACGTTGATGGACCATGGCGTGCGTTTCGCTTTGAAGTATCGCAATGGGGTGGCCGCCACAGCGATCGTTTGCATGTTGGCACTCGCCGGGTTTGCGGTCAGTAACTCGAAACTGGCCGCTCAAAAACGGGTGTCCGACGAAAACGCTTCGCTCGCTCTGCAAAACGAATCCATCACTCGCGAGGCGATCGACCGCCTCGGTTCGCAAATGGCAGAACTGCTCGCCGATATTCCCGCCGCCAATTCCGTGAGACATCGGTTGTTGACCGAAACACTCGAGTACTACCAACGAATCGCAACGCAGTCCGATGCGTCGCCCTTGCTCAAACGAGAACGCGAGCTCGATCTCGCAATGACTCACGGCAAAATCGGCAGCTTCCAAGGCGAGTTGGGTCTGAGTGAGGAAGCCATCACGTCGCTACAAAAATCCGAACAACTTTTCGAGTCCCTTGCTCGGCGTCATCCCAATGATTTGTCGTTGCAATTGCAGTGGTCGATCAGCCAAAACAATCTGGCACAGCAATTCGCCAATCGTGATGATTTGGATTCAGCGATGGCGTGGTTCGGGAAAGCGATTGCGAATCAAAAGCGTTTGCCATCGAATGAAACCGTTCCTCACGAACTAGCAACGACGCTCAACAATTTTGGTCAGATGCTGACGGAGTCCGAGAACGCCACCGAAGCGGAGAGTGTGTTCGTTAACGCGATTGCCTTATTGAATGATCAGGATCAACCGAAACTCCTCGCCACGATTGAATCGAACCTTGCCGGTTTGATCGCAGGACAAGACCCCGAGCGTGCAGCCGAAATCGCGAGGCGTTCGCTTTCGCGTCAAACCCAGGCCATGGATGCGGACCCCAGTGATGCCAAGGCGGCTTCGCGGATGGTGGTGACGCTTAATACTTTGGCTTTGTCGCTGGCGGCTCAGTCGGAATATTCCGCCGCTGCAGAAACGCTGCAGCAAGCGATCGGAATTAGCGAGCAACTCCGTATCCGTTGGCCCGACCAACCGGTCTACCGCCGCGATCTTGGGATCAGTTGGAACCAACTCGGGTTAGCGCTTTCGGTCTTGGGAAAGACCAATCAAGCCAGTGATACATTTCAACATGCGGCGGAACAGGCTCGCGTGCTCACTCAAACTTTCGCCGACGACGCCGAGGTCCACAGTATGCTCGGAAGTATCCTGAATAACTCTGGATTCTTAAATCGCAAGATCGGCAACATCGACAAGGCCGTCGAGCATTTTACCGAGGCGATCCGACATCAAGAACGGGCCGTCTCGCTGGCACCTCAAGTGACTCGCTACGGCGTGTTGCTGCGGAAACAACAAAACAACCAAGACCGACTCGGGAGAAAATCATGAGCAACAACCATTCGTCACGATCACTCCGCCTCGAACGACTCGAATCGCGATCGCTACTCGCTGCAGGCGTTTTTGACTTCACTTTCCATGCCGATGATTCCAACCGGTCCGCCGTCGATCTCGACCGAAGCCACCCCGGTATGGAATCAAAGCAAGACGGTCGATCGGGTTCGGATGGTCGGTCTGACTCGCGACCAAATCGCGACCAACATCATCGCCGCGACCCCCACGATCGACCACGAAATCGCCCGGAACCAATCAATCATTTACGGTTGAACGAGCTTACTCAGTCGTCGCCGATCGTCGGCAATCCGCCATCGACAACAACCAACGATCGCCCTGTCACTCAACTTGCGTCTCGCAATGAAGTCTCGACGCCGATCAACACTTTTCCGACGACACGAGCCCCCAGCATCGACGCGGCACTCGCCTCGCTGACGTCAACGATCGCGGAAGATTCATCGCCGAGCGTAGCGGAAGTCGTCGAGACTTTCGGCTTGCCTGAACCAAGCGCCGAAACTCTTGATGAGTTCCGTTACGAAGCAAGTCGTCCCCAATCGATCATCAACCCACAAACAGGCAGCGTCGACCTACCAAATTCGGACGACGGCTTCATTGAGCTAGCACCCATCCGGCCATTGGCTAATGACGAGACGAACGGCAATCAACCAACGGCGACCGAGCTTGAACCTTGGAGTCTGAATCGCGACATATTTCCAATGCTCAAGCGTTTGCTCGAATCCACACCTGGCGATCGCGCCGAGATTGCTGATGCGTTGATCGACGATTGGTTTGGTGATGGCAGCGGCATGATCGCACTGAAACGCGTCGTCCTGCCCGCCAATCCGTTCGTCATCGACACGCTGCCGATTGATGTCCGACTCGAATCGACGCTGATGCTGGGACGCACGCTGGAACTTTTCGCCAGCGGAGCAACGCCAGCATTATCGGGTCCGGTGCTCGATGCCATCATGGCGTCGCTGCAAGAATCCGCTGAATCCGCTTCCCAGCCTGTCGCTCAAGCATCGCTGCTGAATTCCCCAACGATCGCCTATCCAGCCGCCGTCATCATCCCGACCACGTTGGCGATTTCCAACCACCGCAAGCACAAATTCTCTACTTCCAATCTGCAACGTACCAAGCCAAACGCAACATGAATCGAGCACTCCGTAGCGGAAGTCGTCAAGACTTTCGGCCCACCCCAAACCTAAGAACAACGAAACTCTTGACGAGTTCCGCGACGCCTTTTATTGTCTCGCTGTCGCTAACTCGATTCATACCTTGCACTGGCAACTCAGCGCATTGACAAGCGACCAACTCAAGATAAATGGTGCTGTCAAATACAGATGTAAGTCGCTGCGTGAAAATATTTCATTCAGTTGGCTCGGTGGGACTTGGCCAAGGAAATGAATCCGACGAGTGTCGCGGTCGTGCCGTTGGATCGCTCAGTTTTTAGATGTCAATCCACCTGTGAATCGTTTGTCGCCTCCGTAAGCGATTCGGTCTTCACCGACGACGATCACGGTAACGTTTTCGCGGGCGCGACAAAGACGATCGGCGACTTGTAAGCACATCTGCTGAAAAGGTTCGGCAGAACCTCACGTAGGCGAGTCTCTCTGAGACTCGCAAATCCCAGCGTCTCAGAGAGACGCTGCTACGTGGTTCCACCGAATTAATTGTGACGATGTGCTTAGAAAGATGTCGAAACCACGCATCGCCTCCAACCCGCGACTGACGTACGTGACCAGCCGATGCCTCGGCGGCACCGTCACGCCACCCAACGTCGATGATGGACGGTCCACCGGATGCCAGAAATCAGTATCTGCAGCCGAACTGATACGGAAGACGCGAACCAAAACCGGGCTGAGCACAACCGTTTACATAATCGAGCGAGCACATGAATTGAAACGCAAAGCGACCGAAGAATTTAGGTTCATCCGACGGAAGCGTGCGCCGACCCCAGGATCGAGGTTTTTCAAGGCATGGCTCCAGTGTCCCATGATTTGATAAAAAATCGTCCTCGGTGAACCGAAATCCGCCGAAATCCGCCGAGGACCGTCGGCACCATTGTCGCACCGCTTTTGCAGGAAGACGCTGGCGACCGAGAGATCCCTTGTCGAGTGGCACCTCTGCAGAGCTCGACTGCGTTTGTTCCGGCTTACGTAGTCGACCAGCATCCCTACTCATGCACCAATCTCGTTGGACACTGCAGTCATGCCATGAAAACCTCCGGCGCACGCTTCCGCCGGATGAACCTGTTTATCGGCCCTTTTCATGGTGGTGGTGACATCCGTTTTGCTGCGAAGGAAACCAGCTCGATGACGCTCGACGATTTTTGCGTCTCAACAGCGAAGTTCAGCGATCTGCCGTAGTCTCCATTCACACGCACTGAATGACGAAGGAGCGCGTCGTTGAAGCAACGCTACGAGCCTGCCCGTGTACCGCAGTTCCATCCATCCATCATCCGTCATTCAAAATGTCAATGATCGAGATCGGGCGAGAGTTTCTCGATCGGGGTGACATCGAGTTTGCGAAACTCAACTTCAGAACCCTCTGCCTGAATGGCGAGTTGTCCCGACGTGGCCGTGCATTCGGTTCCATGGTTCACAAGGTCACCATTGACCCACACCTTCACCTGATTTCCCACGCACTCGATGATCATTTCATTCCACTCGCCGAGGGGATTCTCGGAACCATCGGTCAAGTTCAGAATACGTCGTCCTTTGCCCTCGACGATCCCCCAGTTTTTCTTCGGGCCACGCCGCTCGACCATGTCCGGGACTGTAATGTCTTCGACGATGCACCAGAAGTCACCGGCATGTTCGTGGTTCATCTGAACTTCGATCGACTTGGGGAACATTTCGTAAAGCGACCTCGGGGTCGACGCATGAACCAGCACACCACAGTTGCCGGGTTTACCGGGGAAACGATATTGAACCACCAGTCGGAAATTTTCATGAGAGCTATCGGTGATCAGATGCCCTTTCGGATCTCCAAGGCTGACCAGCATTCCCTCCCTGACAATGAAAGACGGTCCGAGGTCGGGATTGTCGTCGGTGGCGGGAACGTCGGTGTGCCATCCGTCGAGGTTTTTGCCGTTGAACAAGTCTTTCGCGATGGTGCTGCTCGGCCATGCGAATAGCCCGCAAACGAACACCATCGAGAATCGAAGCAAGGAAGGGAGTGAGTAACAAGTCATCGTGAATTCCAGTGCGAGAATGAGAGGTGGTTGATAACTTCCGTGACGGCATCATTATCACTCATCGAAGAATGGAAACAACCGGCGGATGTCGTCGTCAATCGAGACCGCGATATCCGCTTGAAACGGGTAAGGCTTTTTGAAGCGGTCGCTCGTGTAGAGGAAGACCGGGTTCTTCTCGAGCGGCGGAACATCGGGGCAGAAAAAGGGAACCGCGACCATGAAGGAAGCATCCTGCACGAGGACGCCGACGTAGCGATGGTCGGGGTGGTAATCCCACGGTCGGTAAGCGATCACGATGTCGGCCTTCCACTCACGGATCAGGCGGGTAATCGTCTTTCGGTTTTCCAACGTCGGCATCAATTCCCCGTCGTGGATGTCGAGCACTTGAGCAGTGGTGCCCATGATCTTGGCGGCCGCTTCGACCTCGGCGGTTCGTCGTTTCGCCAACGCGCCACCTGACATGGCTCAATGCCCGATGTCGCCATTGGTAACGGAAACCAATTTGACGTGGTGCCCCAGTTTCGCCCATTTTACGCCGCAACCTCCCGCGCGATACTCCGCGTCATCCGGATGCGCACCAAACACGATGATCCGCAACTTGCCGTCGTCTTGGGGTGGGTCGTCGCCAAGGCCAACTTGGCCCGCAGCGAGACTGACCAGACACAAAATCAAGAATCGAAAACACGGCATGATTGGATCCAGAAATGGAAGGGTGTGGGTCGGGAGAAAATCGGCAAGTTTTTCAACAGCAAGGTCAGTGTGTTTCGTCCGCGTCGGCATCCCACGGCTCTCTATTAATGGAAAGATCAGCGGAACGGTCGCGGCGGGCAGAAAGCGACGACGCCAGAGTGAATGACCGGGCTTCGGATTTCGCCGCATGGGTTCGCTTCGGATTGAGATGGGACCGGTGGAACAATGAGTGGAACTCTTAGCGTAGCGTAAGCTCTCAGCTTGCGGTGGCATGTTGTTCATCCACAGCATTGATCTCAGCGGATTCCGCCATCGATTCTTTGCTTTCGCGTCCCGGGCATCTACTTACTTGACGTTCGCCTCCGGGGCTGGATTGATCGTACCGAAGCACTGGGAAACAACGGCGATTGACACACCCACCAAGAATTTGTCACCGGTATGTCTGCCATCCGATAACGTTCCGCGCACCGCTCCGTCACGCTTTCGGTTCGGAGAACCGAGCGATAATCTCCGCGCCGTTGACTGCCTCCGAGCCACGTCGCAGAAGACGGGCGGTCATGACGTAACCATCACGGAGTACGTCAAGAAACTCAAAGCAAAACCGAGGACGATTCTAACAACCCTTACGACGTGTTTCTCACCGTCCGCGATTGGGCCCAACCGAAGGCTTCACCAACCAAGCGACCCCGGCGAGCAGCAGGCAGCAGACCGCGAGGGTCATGAAAACGGGGTCGTAGGAACCCAACGTCGCCTCCGCTTCGGCGATCAAGACCGGGCCGGTCGCCGAAGCCAGAACGGTGGCTAGCTGAGCGGTGCCTTGAATCCGACCCAAATACTGGGAGCCAAAAATGTGTCGCCAAGCGCTAAAGAAAACCACCGTCACAATCCCGCCGCTGGTGCCAATCGCAACCGCGTAAAACCTCGCCCCGTTTAGGCTATCGATCCAGGGAAACGCGAACAAACCGATCGCCAGCACCAACAATCCGGAACCCATCAATTTCAACATTCTGTCACGGTTGGCGAGCGATCCGCTCACCACGTTGGCAAGCAAGCCGACTCCGGCCAGGATGGCCATCATCTGAGCCGCTCCCGCCGCATCAATGCCCCGCGCGCTGAGAATCGATTCGTTAAACAAAGTCACCCCTGACCAAACCAAATTGAAGATCGAACTGCCCAACACCAACACCCAAAACGCAGGCGACTTCAGTGCTAGCGAAACGGTGACCTGCGGCTCGTCCATCGCGTGATCGTCGATCGGTTCGGGCGGATTACCCTCGACATCACCGCCGTCATCCCTCTCAACATCCCCTGCGAGGCCACACGATTCCGGCGTGCTGCGAGTGAACAAATAGAACAGTGGAACGAGCCCCAGGATCGTCCAACCCAACGCGTTCCATGCACCCCGCCACTGCAGTTTCTCGATCAACACTCCCATGCTCAACACACTGCCAATGAACCCAAACGTCAGTAGGACCGCGAACATCGCCATGGCGATCCCCAACCGACGGCGGAACCATTTGCTGATCACTGAAAAGCTCACCAACGACAACGCGCTTTGTCCAAATCCGCGTACCAGAATCAGCCACAACACCAGCTCCGCTGTTCCTCCTACATGGCTCATCCCCAACACCGACACGCCCAACGCCAACGTGACCAGCGTCAGGATCACGCGGACGCCATAACGATCGATCAACCAACCGACCGGGATGCAAAACGCGGCACCTAAAATGGTACAAACAAAATTGATGCGAGCGAAACCGGTCGTCGTCAGCGACAGGTCGGCCAACAACGGTTCGGTGATCAAACCCAGTCCATGGGTCCGCCCAGGCAGCGTGGCGGTCATCGCGATCGAAGCGACGAGGACGTTGATCCAGCCATAGTAAAACGGCAGCGATTGGAACCGCGTAGGCGATTCGGCGCCGGGCTGCGAATGGGCGGTGGACGTCATGGGGCGAGTTGCTCAATCGAGTGTGATTTCGCAGGCCGGACGCTGACATACCCCAGCCCAGCGAGCCCGACAAAAATGGCAGCCCCGACCCAGCGTGTCGGCCCGGATTCAAACACCACCACCCCGTTGAAGATGACCAGCAGCATGAACAGGTGGATGATCCTTCCCCATCGTTTGGACCGTCGCATGTAACCGTCGGGCTGCACCCACCACCAAACAACATCCAGTAGCCACACCAGCGTGAATAGATAGGACACGTAGACGCCTTCGCCCACGCCGCTGGCCCGACCGGTGGCGTCGAACGCCAATGCGTGAGACCAGTGGTGATAGTATTGAAACGCCATCGCGACGTGAATTACAAACAGGATCATCCCCCATGTCCAGCACCAACGACGGAGCGACTGGGGGATCGGTTTGCGGCGATTGACCAACAACAACCCCATCGCCAATGCGTACCACAGCATCGAGACCCGGATCGTGTTGAGAGTCAACTGCTCGCCCAGATCACCTCCCGGCAGCAGCGAAATCGCTACCGTGAAGAAAATCGACAGCAGGCCGACTAGCAACATGAATGGATTCGCAAGCATCGAGCGAATGAAAGTGTCGAATTTCAAAGTGTTGATGTCACCCTCCTAGCGAGCAGGCTGTCGTTCCGGTGAGCCGTTCGGGTGCGGAATCGCGTCGACAGGAAAGGTTCGGCAGAACCTCACGTAGGCGAGTCTCTCGGAGACTCGCAATCGGTCTTGAGCGACAGCGAAACAATAAAACGCGAGTTTAACCGTAGCGGAGGTCGTCAGGACTTTCGTTTTCAGGTTTGATCGAAACTCTTGATGAGTTCCGCTACGCGTATTGTTCATTCGCTTTCGCTAGGCAAGCGTGCGACTTCAGCGATCCGGCGTGCCTTGAGTCACTCGCCATCCGCCGGGCGGGTCGGGCAGGTCAAACGCTTGGTGATAGTCGCGTTGTCGCAGTTCCAACCAAACCAACGTTTCCTCGGCGAGTGTTTTTTGCAGCGGTGAAAACACCGATAACCGGATCGCATTGGTGACCCTCCGGTTCGCCTCTTCGAAATCCTGACGGGCGGCCCCCGCGATCGAGGCGTTGATCCACGCGGCGGTCTGTCCGGGGTATTTCTTGATCGTTTCTTCCCAAATTCGCTCAGCCGCTGGCCAGTCGCCTTTTTCAGCGAGTCGGTTGCCCCGTCGCACTGCAGCACTGCCGAGTCGGAACCGCGGGTGGGCGAGCGTGGCTCGTTGTCGGACGACGGATTCATCGAGCAAACCGACGGTTTCGCGAACCATCGCTTGCCGCAATCGGGCTTGCGGATCGGGCACCCACATCAGGTCCGGATGGCGTTGTTGGATACTGGATTGATCCACGGAAACGGGCACGCCTTCGTTGGTGCTGCTTTCGCTGAGTCCGACCAATCGCCACACCACGCTGAGTCGTTCGTCCGAATGCGAATTGCCGGTCGCGTGGACGATTTCGCCGCGCAGCATGTGGGCGACACCGGACCGGCGAGCCGCCGAGGCGATCGCCAAATCGCTCGGTTCGTTCTGATGTCCTGACACCAATTGGATCGCCGAACCGGTATCGAGTTGTTCGGGCACGAGCAGCGTGATCGGGTTGCCGGCGGTTTCGGCGAGCAATTCATCTCGCAACGCCTCGGCGGTATCCGCAGGGCCGGCGATTTCCATTAAGACCAGCGGTTTTTCGGAAACCGACGCCATCGCCGGTGGTCGCCACAGATGGATCGGTGCGGTGGTTCGGCAACCGACGGTCGACGCGGTGAGCAGCCCGAGGATGGCCCAGCAGAACCGCCGCTTCGTCCTGCTCTCGTGGGCGTTTTGTCGGTAGGAGAGGAGGAAAGGCATTGGCGAAAATCGGGCAACCGCGATCGTGACGAAAAACGTGACGGTAGTCAAACGCCGCCGCTGATGACAAGCTATCTTATCGAATGCCGTTTTACCGGTATCGTGAAACTCGTCGAATCCCTTTTTCCCAACAGAAACCACCCGCCATGGCCTCGTTGTTTGTCGTTCGAGGACGCGACCAGGGCAAGCACGTCCAGCTTGCCGCGCCGGTCACCCGGTTGGGGCGTGATTCGACCAACGACATTCAATTGCTCGACAACGAAGCCTCTCGCGGGCACGCGGAAATCCGCTCCGACGGGGTAACAGGGCGGTACGAAGTCGTTGATCTCGGCAGTAGCAACGGCACGCTCGTCAACGGCGAGCGGATTTCGCGGCGGGCACTCGTCAGCGGTGACCGGATCGAAATCGGCGGCAGTCTGCTGATTTTCACCGGCGGCGGCCAAGTCGCGGCGATGGACACGGCCCATGGTGTCGATATCGTGCGGCAAGTCCGGGCGGGAGACGCCAGCCGAATCGTGTCCTCGTTTTCAACAGGCGGTGTGGCCCGCCGGTCAGCGAACCGGTCGCGTGATCTGCCGTCGATGAAACCATCGAAATCCAAATTCTCGCTCGATCCCGCTCCAGGCGACAAAACGAGTTCACCTGAGCAGCGATCCGAGCAAGATCCCGCCGCCGATCCGCCGTGTCCGAAACCGAACCGAACCGACTCCGCAGGAATGCAGTCGTCCACCGGTTTGGCGACCAATCCGCTCGACACCGACCAATCCCTCGAGGTGATGTACCTGACGGCGCTGGCCGTCGGACGGACCGGCGATTTGAACGAGTTGCTCGAACGGGTGTTGCGGCTGATTTTTGATTGGGTTGAGGCGGATCGAGGATGCGTGATGTTGCGAGACCCGGAATCAAAACGTTTGACACCGGCGGCTCGCTGCGACCGCGATCAAGACCGGTCGACTGCCTCGGGTTCGCCCAAACCGCTCGCCCGGATCACGATCAGCCACACGATTCTCGATTACGTGTTGCAGCACAAAGAAGGCGTACGAACCAGCGACGCGGTCGATGACGAACGTTTCGAGAGCGCCGCGTCGATCGTCCAAGGTGGTGTCCGCGAGGCCCTCTGTGTTCCCTTGCAAGGACGCTACGACGTCGTCGGGGCACTGTATGTCGACACCTACACGCCGCCCGGCGAATGGCTTCAAAAGAAAGGGGCCACCCGTTTCCATGACGAGCATCTGAAACTCATCACCGCCATCGGACACCAAGCCGCACTCGCGATCGAGGACGCGTTTTACTATTCGGCGCTGTTGCAAGGCGAACGTCTCGCCGCGATGGGACAAACGATCGCCACGCTCTCGCACCATATTAAAAATATCCTGCAAGGCGTCCGCGGCGGCAGCTACCTGATCGAGTCGGGACTCGCCAAAGACGACACCGAGGCGATCCGCCGGGGATGGGCGATCGTCGATCGCAACCAGGAACGGATCAGCAACCTCGTACTCGATATGCTGACGTTCTCCAAAGAACGCGAACCCCAACGCGCCGATGGGGACCTCAATGCGACGATTACCGATGTCATGGAACTGATGCACAACCGTGCCGGGGAGGCGGGCAAACGGCTCGAGTCCGATCTCGACGAGAGCCTCCCGATCGCGAGTTTTGATCCCGATGCGATTCACCGTGCGCTATTGAATCTAATCACCAACGCGATCGACGCCGCCGAATCGTGCGTGCGGACGACGAGTCGATTCGATGCCGCGATCGGATGGATCATTGATGTGGAGGACGACGGCGAGGGAGTTCCTGATGAGCAACGCGACCAAATTTTCTCGCTGTTCGAATCCAAGAAAGGGGCCCGTGGCACGGGGCTGGGGTTGCCCGTTTCCGCAAAAATCATGCAGGAACACGGTGGTACGATCGAAGTCGAAAACACCGCAGGCGGCGGCGCCCGATTCCGCATGATCCTGCCTACCGCCGGGACGGACGTCAATGAAATCGGCGGGCGAGAAACCCAAATCTAACGCAACGCGTTGGAGAGATCTCGATCATCTCGAAGCAGGTCGGCACCATTGATTTGGTGGAGCCACGTAGCCGCGTCTCTGTGAGACGCAGGAAATCGCGAGTCTCAGAGAGACTCGCGTACGTGCTGATAACAAGGCATGTGGGCGTGATCGCCTCAAAGATTCGGAGCGAGACCGGGTTCTTTGGCGTTGCCAGCTTCTGCCGCTTCGATAGCCGCTGGTGCCTCGTCTGGTTTCTTCTCGGCGGCGGTGGCACGTTTGCCACGCTGGGCCCGCACCGGTTTGGGCTGTTCTTCCCCGTACACCCGATCGGTCGTGATCGTGATCCGACTGGCCTTCACCTTGGTGTCGTCAGGCGGCTGATAAAAACCCGAGACCGAAACGGCGTCACCGGGCTGGGCCAGTGTCAAGTTATTGAGCCGGATTTCAATTTTGGCATCGGGGGAAACCATCGTCTGCACCGGAGTCGCGCCGGCCTGCACGGCGAGGCCGCCTTGAGGTGTGAGCATCATCAGGTTGCCCACCACGTCGACTTTGCCGCTCAACGGTGCACCCCGGACAGGCTTTTTACGTTCGGCCGACTGCACCCCCGGTGTGAACCGACTCATCTGACTATGCGGGACGGCTTTCGGGGGCAGCGGTGAGTAGACTTCGATTTTGTCGATCGGTCGCAGCGGCATGCCGGTCGGTCCGAGCACGGTGGCGAATCGGATCGGCATGCCCCGGCGAAGGTACGCGGGCAAGGCGTTCGCGACGAAATTCATCCCGGTGATCTCATCGGGAAACATCACGAGACAATCGGTGCCGTCCTCGCGTGTGACGGTGATCAGATTCCCCCGCGCGTCCTTGAGCGTGCCTTTGAATTCAGTGACCTCGTTGGCAGCGGCACTATAGACTGCCGCTCCGCCGCCTTCCCCGAAACCACCCGCCGGCCCATCAGCCGCCGTGATCGATGCGAACCCAACCAGACCGGCGAGCCCGAAAATGCAGTGCGCGAGACCGCCCAGCCCGAGACGGGAAAATACGCCGGTATTTGTCGATGCCAGCGACGAGGCGTTATTCAAAAGGATGCGAATGTTCATCGAACAGGGGGACTCCAGGCGAGGTTGCGGACGTTCGCATTATTCTACTCGTCTTCGGCACGCAGGAAGGGCGTCAGGCTCAGCGAATAATCGCAAAATTCTTCCGGTTTAAAATACAACCCGAGTTCCCGCTCGGCCGATTCCTCGGAATCACTCGCGTGGACCAGATTCATTTGCCGGCTGCTGCTGAGGTCGCCACGGATCGTTCCCGGTGCCGCTTTGAGCCCGTTGGTCGCTCCGAGCATCTCGCGGACGACGCCGATCGCGTCGAGACCTTCGAGCGCCACGGCGACCACGGGAGCCGAGACGATGAATTCTTCAAGCGATTGATAAAACGGTTTTTCGACGTGCTCGGCGTAGTGTTGGCGAGAAAGTTCCGGGGTCACTTGCAGCATTTTCAGGCCGATAATCTGCAGCCCCTTGCCCTCAAATCGGGAAAGAATTTCTCCGATCAGACGCCGTTGGACACAATCGGGTTTGAGCAGGATGAGCGAGCGTTGCATGGTTCTTTGGTTTTCGAGAGGATCGTCCGGTGGGACACAAAATGGGAGGGCCGGAAAATACTCAAATCGTGTCGTCTCTTGAAGTACGGGCATCGAGCCAATAAAGCAAAATCCCGCCGAGAAACGTCGTGCCGCTCTCACCCCACGTCCACCACGCGGGCATCCCCGACATTGAGTCAGCCACCCATTGCATCACCCCAAACGAGATCGTCCCCACCGCCGCCCACCAAACCAACGGCCGATAACGAGGCAAATCGCGCGCGATCACGAGCAAGAAAACGCCCACATAGCCATAAATTAACGACAGATTCCGTGCCAAATAAAACGTCAACGGCGATTCCGGGAACGGATCAATCCCCAGCCAACCAGCAATCTCGATCATCCAACCGTTGGGCATGACGGCGGCGGCAAATGCGAGCAAAGCGGCAAAGCCGATGACGCGGAGGAAGAGTAGGAGCATGGTTGGGGGGTTGGGAGTTGGGAGTTGGGAGCTGGGAGTTGGGAGTTGGGAGTTGGGAGTTGGGAGCTGGCTGGTGTAGGCCGGATGAGGGCGTTTTTACGACGCCCATCCGGCAAAACCGTCGAACGCCAATCCACGTTTTATGCAAGGGATGCCGGACCAGCGCCGACGCGACCTACTCTGGCCAGAGTCTATAGATCCTGCAAACGCCAAACGCCAAACGCCAAACGCCAAACGCCAAACGCCAAACGCCAAACGCCAAACGCCAAAAGCCAAACGCCAAACGCCAAACGCCAAACGCCAAACGCCAAAAGCCAAAAGCCAAAAGCCAAACGCCAAACGCCAAAAGCCAAAAGCCAAAAGCCAAAAGCCAAAAGCCAAAAGCCAAAAGCCAAAAGCCGCTACCACGGGAGCGATGGTGGCGAGCGACACTCGGTCAGACCGGATTTGGCGTCTTCGGGGATTTCCAACGCCCGGTGTTTTTTCAGATCGATGAACACCCAGCGTGTGCTGGATTTGCATAATAGCGTTTGATCGACCGGGCGGCAGATCAAGTACTTTCGCGTACACGCATACCGCCGAATCTCGCTGATCCAGGTTCGCACGACGATTTCATCCCCGCCCACTGCTGCCGCTCGATAGGTGATCTCGTGATCGCGGACCACCCATCCGAAACCCTCGCCGAGCGCTTTGCCGGCGTCCCAGCCTGCGTCCGCGTTGTGATCCCGGGCCGCCCAAAGTGTCCATTGCAGATACCGCAGATTATGAACGTGGGCCTGTGCATCGACTTCGTCGTCGGTGACCGTGTGCCGGAGGTCAAAGTAGTCCATGGTCATTGATCTAAAGTCCCTTCCAATTCGTCAAAAAACGGCGTCTGTCGAATTTTCATTCTGTTTCCGCTGATCCGAACCGACTCCCGACGCGTACAATGCGACGAGCTGATGGTTCGCCCGGTGACTGGTTTTAGCCGTCCGAATCAATTCACTCAAACGCATTTCGTTCGTTTCTGCTTTCTCCGTCCGATTGGAGCCCCCCTACGATGTCCCGTGCCCAACCACACCTTCACTCTCCTATTGTGAACAACGAGCGACCGATCGCGATCGCGATTCCAGCGACCTCGAACCGTTCGACTTCGATCGGGTATTTTGCCATTCTGGTGGCGTTGACGGCGACTTTCCTGGTCGCCTCTCTCGCTCGCGGAGCCGCCCCCGAACCGCTGCAAACCGGCACGACGGAAACGAACCCGGGCGCCGAGGCCGCCAAGACCGAGGCGCAGGAATCCTTCGCCATTATCGCCGGGGGCTGTTTCTGGTGTACCGAAGCGGTTTTCGAACGCATGGAAGGGGTCGGTGAGGTGGTCTCGGGGTACATCGGCGGCAGGAACGCGTTCCCGACTTACCAACAAATTTGCACCGGACGGACGGGGCACGCCGAAGCGGTGCAAGTTTTCTTCGACCCTGAGGTGACTTCGTTCGAAGAAATCCTCGAAGTCTTCTTTAAAACGCACGACCCGACCACGCTCAACCGACAGGGCGTCGACACGGGAACTCAGTACCGCAGTGCGATCTTCTATCAAAACGAGGAACAGAAAAAAATCTCACTCCAGTACATCGCGAAACTCAACAAAGAAGGCGGGTTCCGGAATCGAATTGTCACCAAACTCGAACGACCGACGAAATTTTATCCTGCCGAGGAGTATCACCAGGATTACTTCGCGAAAAACCCCAATGCGGCCTACTGCCAACGCGTCGTTGTCGAGAAGGTTCAGAAATTCAATCAACATTTCGGGGACAAAATCAAAAAGGAGTAGGCAAGACCCGATGGGCAGATGGGAGCCCCCCACTTTCCCTTTTGACGCGAAACCTTTATCACTTTCGCTCCCCGGTTTCCGTCCTTTCGCCCGTCAGTTCACTTCCCATGAACCAGCCTGAGTTGGTCCATCACGACTTTCGCGTTCTCGTCGTTGACAACGAATCCGCTCACGCCCGTGCGATGACCGAGAGTCTGGAGAAGGTGGGTTACCGCTGTGACGTCGCGACGAGCGGCCCACAAGCCGCGGATTTGATCCAGCGAGAAACGTTCGACATCGTCGTCACCGACATGGTCATGAACGACATCGACGGCATGAAGGTGCTCAAAATCGCGCGGGAACGTTTGCCCGATTGCGAGGTCGTGATGGTGACCGGGCACGCGACGGTGCCGATCGCAGTCGAAGCGATGCAAAAGGGTGCCTTCAGTTTCCTCGAAAAACCGATCACCCCTTCGAGCCTCCGCGCGATCGCCGAAAAGGCCGCCGAGAAGGTTGCGTTGCGGCGACAAAACACCGAGTTGATGCAACGACTCGACGAGCGGTTCGGTTTCGAAGGCATCATCTACACCAGCCAAAAAATGCAAACGGTCATCGACCGATTGCGACGCATCGCCGCCACCGATGCCACCGTCCTGATCACCGGCGAAAGCGGCACGGGCAAGGAGATGGTCGCCCAAGCCGTCCATCAAAACAGCCCGCGACGCAGCAAACGAATCGTCGCCCTGAACACCCGCGCGGTTTCTGAAAACCTCGTCGAGAGCGAACTGTTTGGACACGTCAAAGGCTCCTTCACCGACGCCGTGTCCGACCGCGAAGGAGCATTCGAGTATGCCAACGGCGGAACGCTGTTCCTCGACGAAGTCGGCGACATGCCGATGAGTACCCAGATCAAGTTACTGCGGGTGCTCGAAGAAAACCAAATCACTCGCGTCGGCGGCAATAAATCGATCAAGGTCAACGTGCGGTTGATCTCGGCGACCAACCGACCGCTCGAAGAGATGATCGAAACCGGCAGCTTTCGCAACGACCTGTATTTTCGTTTGAAAGTCGTCACGATCGAGTTGCCGCCCCTGCGAGACCGCCGGGAAGACGTGATCGCACTGATGGATCATTTTCGAAAAATGTTCTTGCGACGACACAGCAAATCGACCGCCCATTTTGCCCCTTCGGTGACCAAGAAGTTCTACGCCTACGATTGGCCCGGCAACATTCGCCAGCTCCGTAATTTTGTCGAAACGATGGTCGTGCTCGACACCGACGGATCGCTCGGTGAAGACGACTTGCCGCCGGAACTGATGGACGACACGGCGACACCGAGCGGCAGCAGCGACAGCGAAATGCCTGCCGGTTTACTCGGCGGCCCCTCCGCGTTGATCGGCCAACCGCTCTCGTCGATCGAAAAATGGGCGATCGAAGAAACGCTCAAACTCACCGGTAACAACCGCGAGCAAGCCGCCGACATGCTCGGCATCGGCGCCCGCACGCTCTACCGCCGACTCGACCAGTACAAGAGCGACGAGACCGCCAACACTGACTCCTGAGGACCGCCGGAAGTAGCCTGACTCTCCGAGTCGGGCATGAAAGACATCTAAGTTTGCGGATGAGCCGTCTTATCGCTGGTGGTCAGGGACAGTTAAAAATTCCGGTTCGCTTGTAGTGGACGAGGTTACGAGTCCGCGTGATTGCGGGAGCAAGAGGACTTGTAACCTCGTCCACTACCCTAAAACTTAGCTGTCCCAGACCACTAGCAGGCTGTCGATTTAATCGTTTTTACGCCAGCAAAGATTAGCCGATGGGCGTTAGCCCCGGTTACGGGTGTGACAACCGGGGCTAACGCCCATCGGCTAATTAAATCGACAGCCCGCTAGCCCCGGTTTTGATGTCACAACCGAGGCTAGCGTTAAAACGGCTCATCAACTCAACCCTCACGTTGGAACTTGACGGAACACGAGGCGTCGTCGCGGAACTCGCTCAGTGTACCATCGCGTTGACCTGGGCCATGACGGCGGCCACATCAATTTTATCAGCGGCGAAATCATGCCGGTCGATGACTTGGGAGTAATTCACCAGCAGCACGGTCACAGCCACATCGCGACCGATCTGGTAGCTCGCCGGACCGTTGGCCGAATCCTTGGCGACCGCGATCGGCACCTGTTCCGACTTGACTTGACCGGCCAACGCTTCGGCCTTCTTGGTCAACGCATCGGGTTGGGAACCGATCAACGTCACAACGGCTTTGAGTGGGCTGCCGTCGCGTTTGACGATTTCCGCGTCGAGTGCTTTGACGAGTTTCGGCACCATTGCATCGACCGAGCGGGTGAACACCATCACCATCGGGCCTTGACCGTACTTGCAGCGATAACACGTCGTCGCGCCGGTTTCCACACCATCATCTTCGGCACCGCCGATCTTGGTTACCAAGAACATGCTGATGTTGTCACCGGCGAGCAAACCCGTGGCGGATGTGCCGGCAGACGATGTGGCAGCCTCGTCTGCCGAAATCGACGGGGCAACCAAAAACAACAGCGTCACTAGCGGAACGAAAAATCGGAGCATTGTGGGCATCTCTCTCAGACATGTGGGAGTCAGAAAACGGGAACGAGTCATCGAGCGAAAGCCGATGACCTGTAGGTGAACAAGGCCCATTATCGCGGTGGCTGCGGGGAAGGGAAGTGGCAGGCGAAAAACCCAAGCTTCGCGAGCTTCTTCAACCTTCCCGAGTGAAGGAGGTCGTGCCGCCTTTGAAGTGCTCTGCTCACAGCGGGTTGCAGTGCGTAGCACCCCGCCCGCAACGGAGACTGCTGGTTTAAGCCGGTTTGCGTCGGCGTGCGAACCATTTGAGGTGGCCCCCCCCTTTCCCGACTCGGCGTACTCCCAGTGCTTACCCATCATCGTGACTTCTTGTTGGAAATTCCAGACGCGGATCTGTCGATCTACGACCGGGTGCTGCCCGTGAAGTCTCCGCTTTTTGACGTTTTGGAAATGATCCCCTGAGACGACTTCCGGTCCGATACCGAGAAGTTTTACTGTCCCGACCGAGGTCAGCCAGCCCTGCCAGTAATCCAACTCTTGAAGTCGGAGTACCTCCGAGACGCGTATCGCCGATCCGATCGTGAAGTCATTGCCAGAGCTTGAATCCTAGTCAGGGCTTGAATCCTGGTCAGGGCTTAAATCCTGGTCAGGGCGATCGCACGCTGAGCGCGGTGGATAGCGATGCCCGCCGCGGAATGCATGGCGAATCTGACGACGGCTACTTGGTCGATGGGTTGATGGACGCCGATAGCCACGTGATCACGCAGGTTAAACTGCTTACCGCCAACGGCGGCGAAGCCCAGGGTGCGTCGCAAGCATCCGGCGATCGAACGCAAGCTAGGCGAAGTGGCTCGTCACGGTCGCGGTTGCGATGCGAGCGACTGGGGCCGCTCGAAAGTGAAGATTCAACAACGGATGACTTGCCGGGCGGTGAACATCCAACGAATGACGAAGTTGCTCGGACGGGAGCGGTGCGTGCCGACGGTCGCAATGGGGTAAACAAAGTCAGTAAATTGCAACGTTTCGACGTTTTGATTCGTTTTTTGCCTCTCGACGGGTCCGAGTTCGAATGCGACCACCTCCCGAGCGATGAGCCACATCCAAACCAACCCACAACCCAGCGGGCTCCCGTCAAGGAGAAACCAAGTTTTGCTATTATCTCGGCGGTCTTCGTTGCGGGAGGGGTGCGGCTGAAGGCTGCAGCCACGCTTCAAAGCCGCGCGACCTCTCGCTCGAGAGGGTGGAAGACAGATTTCCTGGTCGAGCTCAATACTCGTGCGACGTGTCACTGGATTCGGCGATCGAGACTGCCGATCCCCGGACGGCTTGGCGGACGGTGCGATCCTTGACCTCTTTCGTCAAACGGGCGATCGCTTCGGCGACAGGCATCGAACCGAGGTCGCCGTCGATCCGGTCTCGCAGTGCGAGATGTCCGGCCTCGGCTTCCCTCGGACCAACGACGGCCATGTAGTTGACGAGGTCCAATTGGGCGTTGCGGATTTTCGCCTGGACCTTGCCGTCGTGCGAATCGACCGTGACTTTCAATCCGGCTTCGTCGAGTTGTTTGGCGACGGCGACGGCGTAGTCGAGTGATTTGTCGCTCAGTGGCAGCACGCGGATTTGCTCCGGGGCCAGCCACATCGGGAACGCGCCTGCGAAGTGCTCGATCAACATGCCGGTGAACCGTTCGAGTGATCCGAACGGGGCGCGGTGAATCATCACCGGTTGATGGGTCGCGTTGTCGTTGCCTTTGTATTGCAGTTGGAACCGTTGCGGCAGGTTGTAATCCAACTGCACGGTGCCGAGTTGCCACGAGCGCCCGATGCAATCGCGGACCATGAAGTCCGCCTTCGGGCCATAGAACGCCGCCTCGCCGGGTTCCTCATTGAAATCGAGTCCGGAGTGTTGCAGCACGCCTCGCAAGGCGCTCTCGGCGTGGTCCCAGTTCTCTTCGCTGCCGACGTATTTCGAGCTGTCGGGATCGCGAAGGGAGAGTTGCACGCGGTAGTCGTCGAGTCCGACGGCTTCCAAAACGAATTGGGTCAACTCGATCGTCGCCCGGAATTCCTCTTCGACTTGATCCGCCGTGCAGAAAATGTGCGCGTCGTCTTGGGTCAACCCACGCACTCGCATCATGCCGTTGAGTTCGCCGGTTTGCTCGTGACGATAGACGGTACCGAACTCGAACAATCGCAGCGGCAGTTGTCGATACGATCGTGGTTGGGCGGCAAAGATTTGGCAGTGGTGCGGGCAGTTCATCGGTTTGAGCAGATACCGCTCGTTGCCGAGTTGCCAATCGTGGAGCACTTTTTGTTTCGATTCGACGGACGAGGAGGGTTTGTAGTTGGGCAGTTTGACGCCGAAGACTTCGGCCGCCGCGATCAGTTTGTCTTCGTCGTCACCACTCAGTTTGCCTTCACCCAATCGGGTGTTCCAGGCGTCGAGCAGACCGCCGACTTCGCTGCCGAACAGCGGCGCGAATTGGCTGTCGCGGTAGTAGGGAAAGTGGCCGCTGGTTTCGTACAACTCGACGCGGCCGATGTGCGGGCTGTAGACCGGATCGTACCCGCGCGAGAGCAGTTCGTTTCGCAAGAAATCTTCGAGCGCGACGCGAACGCGTGCTCCCTTGGGCAACCACAGACAGAGGCCTTGGCCGACTTCGGGACTGATCGCGAACAGGCCGTGTTGTTTGCCGAGCACGCGGTGATCGCGGCGGCGGGCCTCTTCGAGTTGTTCGAGGTAGGCGGCGAGTTCTTTTTTATCAAAGAACGCGGTGCCGTAGAGTCGTTGCAATTGCCGGCCCGACGCGTCGCCTTTCCAGTACGCCCCGGCGACGGACAGCATTTTGATCGCTTTGATCATGCCGGCGTGCGGGATGTGCGGCCCGCGGCACAGGTCGACGAATTCGCCTTGACGATAAAAACTGACGCTCGATTGGTCGCCGAGTCCGGTGTCGATGTGTTCGACCTTGAGGTCCTGGTCGAGGTCGTCGCACAGTTTGCGGGCCTCGTCACGCTCGAGAACGAATCGTTCGAAGGGCTCTTTGTCTTTGATGATTTTTTTGATTTCCGCTTCGATTTTGGGGAAATCGTCTTCGCTGATTTTTTCCGCCAGGTCGAAATCGTAGTAGAAACCGCCCGAGGTGGTGGGACCGAAGGCGAGCGAGACGCCTTTGTAAACTCGCATGATCGCCCGGGCCATCACGTGGGCGGCGGAGTGCCGCAGGACGTCGAGGGCGGCGGCGTCGCGAGTGGTCAGCAATTTCAGCGGGACGATCCCCTCGTCGGAGGCGAGTTCGCCGAGGGGCCGGAACGAGTCGACGATTTTCCCTTCGACCTCGGCCGCGACCACGCTGCGGGCGAGTCCGTCACTGATGCCGCGGGCCACGTCCATCGGCGTCGCGTCGGCAGGATGACTCTGGGTGGTGCCGTCGGGAAGGCGGACGTTGACGTTTTGGACCGAAGCGGTGGACATGGCGGCGGTGGGAAAGACGAGGAACCGGAAAATGAAAGACCGACACACGGAGTGTTTCCGAGTGCTCGATGGGCGTTGCAAGGCAGGATAGCGGTTTTGACAGGAAAAGAGAAACCTCGGTTCGGGGTGAATTCTGTGGTTAAAATGCGATTCGGAATCCGACGGAACTTGACCGCGGCTGCCGGGGTTTTAATATCGTGTTGGGGTTTTTGTTGCTCTATCATGAAACGACTGAGACCCGGAAAGCGGGCTTTTCTGCGTTGGGATGCCTTTCCTCCTCATTTGAAAGAAAACATGTTGTTACGATCGCAATCCAGTTCTCGACCTCTCTCGGTTATTCTTTTAATCGCCGGGGCGAGCGCTACTTTCGTGGCAACGGCCCACGCTCAACGAGGCGGTTTTGATCCGAGCAGTTTTTTGTCAAATCTCGACAAGAACAGCAACGGCCAACTCGACCCCGACGAGCAAGAAGGGCGGATCAGTGGGTTCATTGAGCGCCTGCAGTCGGTCGATCCGAGCATCAAACCGGGGCAACCGATCCCGTTGTCGAAAATAACCGAGGCATTCGAAAAAATGCGGCAAGGCGGCAGCAGTGGCCGAGGCGGCGACGACCGGGGCGGCGACGATCGGAGCCGCAGCGATCGAGATCGCGGGGATCGGGGAGGCGACGACCGGGGCGACAGCGACCGGGGACGCTCCCGGGACGACACGTCCACCCCCACGGACGTCGAACCGCTCGTGCCGGGTTTCGGGACCGACGAACCGTTCCTGGCGATGCTCGGTTTTGGTCCGTCCGCTGAAATCATGGCCGTCACGCCGATCGAGGCCGACTTCAGCCAGGCCCGCGAAGTGATCGGACGCCACGATCGCAATAAAGACGGCCAAATCGACAAAGAGGAACTCAGCCGGGCGCCGTTCTGGGGCACGCCGATGGATTTCGATCGCAACGGCGACGGCAAATTGTCCGAACGCGAACTCGCGACACGCCAAGCGGTCCGGCGGGGGAGCGAAGAGAGCCGACGCGACAAAAAAGACGACGGCAAAGGCAAAGAAACGACCCCAGGTGAACCGACGCTCGAAGATTTCGAGGGCCGGAAATCGTACCGGGTCTACGCCGCCTCGGCGCCCGAAGGCGTGCCTCGGTTCTTCACGGATCGTGACCTCAACACCGACGGTCAAATCTCGATGAGCGAATACACCTCGGAATGGAAAGACAGCCTGATCGCCGAGTTCTACGGTTGGGACCGAAATCGAGACGGTGTGATCACCGCATCGGAGGTCCAATCGGGCGTCAATCAAGGCTTGACCGCGAGCGAAGCACCGCGAGGCGTCTCACCTCAATCGAGCATGACGTCGATAACCAATGCAGCGGCAGCGGGAGACGCGTCGAGCGGGGACGCTCGATCGAGTTCGGAAGAATCTGCCAAACCGAAATTGCAAATGCCGAGCGAGCCACCGAGCGAAAAGATGATGGCATACGCTAAAAAAATCCTGTCGAAGTACGACAAAAACGGCGATCTCGCGCTCTCGGCAACCGAGTGGAGCAAAATGCTGCTCAGTCCCGCCGACGCCGATTTCGATGGCGACGGACGCGTGACCGTTCTGGAGTACGCCGGTTACCTGACGGCGAAATCCAACAAAGGCAAGTGAACGCCCCAGGCTGCATGATCAGCAGGTGTGGGAAATGTTTCGGTATTCGCCGTTTTGACGTTCGCCACGGTGCTCGCATTCAACCGGGGCTAAGGCCCAAACGGCTAATTGAGTGATGCGGAATGGATTCCGTCTACCTGCTTAAAATACGCGAAGACCTATTTTCTCAATCCATTTCGTCGAAGAAATAACAAGACGGGCATCAGGATTGTTCTTTTGTGGACGATCGGGGCAGTCCGTGTACGGCGAATTTTCGTCGGAAACAGAATCCTCCGCGAAATCAATCACGTGAAGACGAAATGTCGCAGCGAGCGGGGTCTTGCGTGTGGTTGTTTTGGGGCAAGTGAGCAGACTGAATCGGGAAAGATACCGTTTTCGCTAGCGTCTCGCTTTTTCTCGCTCAACAATCACGCTTTATGAATCCAACGGAACCTTCGCAGTCGCCTCATCGCCGGATTCTCGAATTGGACGCGTTGCGGGCGATGGCGGCGGTGAATTTGGTCCTGTTTCACTTCACGCACGTCTACGCGGTGAAGTACGGATACACCACACCCCTGGGCGGTGAGTGGCCGTTCGGTGCGTACGGCGTGATGCTGTTTTTCATGCTCAGTGGCTACGTCAACACGATGTCGTTGTTGCGGCGGGGCAACCCGACGGACTTCATCGCCGCCCGATTGATCCGAATCGTGCCGCTTTTCTCGCTAGTGATTTTAGCCAATACCGCACTTTATTTATTGGCACCTCTCAATGGAACTCAGGTTTCGGTGCAGCAACTCGTTGCCAACCTGACCCTGATGCCACGGGTGTTCGGGTACGAATGTCTCGACCCGGTGATGTGGACTTTGCAGGTTGAAATGCTGTTCTACTTCATCATGGTGGTCCTGTTCCGACACGGCCTGTTGAAGAACTATTGGGCCGGTTGGGGTGGATTGTTAGCCGCTTCGTTGGTGCTGTGTCCGATCCTCGATGCACTCCACGCGAGTCACGCGTCGGCGGGTTGGTTCCTGGCCGCGTCGGCGGTTCGGCATTTGTTGGTGCTCGATTTTGTTCCTTTGTTCGCGATCGGATTTTTACTTTATCAGATCAAAACCGGGGTCGGTCGTTTGAGTTGGAATCTGATCGGCATCCTGATCGCGGCGACGGTTTTTCACAGCATCGATCACGGGAAGCACAACCCGGTCGCGACGGCATTGATCATTGGATTGGTGACAGCGGCCGCGTATGGCAGGATCCCTTTGCTGCGGCTCAAACCGTTCGTCTACATCAGTTCGATCTCGTACGCCCTGTATCTTTGCCACAACAATTTGGGATGTGTGTTGATCCACAAATTCGATCGTGCCGGAGTGCCGCCCGTGTTGTGTTTGGTGATCGCGATTGTGTTTTCGTTCGCCGTCGCGATTCTCGTCACTCACCGGATCGAGCAACCGCTGACCCGCCGTTTGAAATCGTTTTTCGCGGGCGATGCGAAGGCTCCTGCGGGCGTGACGGTCTGACCCTGGGAAGCCCAACTGTCGCCTGAAAAAAAGGTTTTGTCGACGGAATTGGTTTTGTCGGGCCAGGAAAGATTGCATTTTGCAATCACGTGCCGAAACCGCTGCCCTGCGACCGACTCACGATTTCCATCAGCCTCGGATCGTTCAACGGGGTGGCCTCACTCGGCACCGGCCTCGTCGGTCGCCGGTGACTCTCTCCGATATTGCATCAGGAGCGATTGCAGTGGCGAGCGGAAACTGTAATAGCAGAACACCAGCGGCAGCGCGACCCAGTGCAACAGGAGCATCCCCACGACCGCAAACATGGCTTGTGTGATTTGATGCGGCGAGCGTCGACCGCGAACGAGTTGTGCGAATACGTGAGGGTAGCTGAATCGCGAGACCATCAGGTAGGCGAGCAACAGGGCGAGCACGGGGATCACGAAGTGCGAGGCGTGCAATGACCACGAGGCGACCGAATGGACCCATTCGGGATAGCTTTCCCCGATGGCAAATTCTTTCAGGTCAGGAATCGCGATCGCGAATGCCGCGAGCGTGCCTGCGGCCGCAGGACTGGGCAATCCCTCGAACCCTTCGTGGTCGTCGTCCTCGGGGGTCTCGACGTTGAAACGGGCCAATCGAATCAGGACACAAAGTGCGAACAGAACGCCAATCGCCCAGGTTAGCCGTTGGGGGATCGCGTCACTGATCCGCCACACGATGACGGCCGGTGCGACGCCGAACGTGACCGCGTCACAGAGACTGTCCAGTTCCGCCCCGAACCGGCTCGCCATGCCGGTCAATCGGGCGGCCGAGCCGTCGAGAGCGTCAAACAACATGCCACCGAAAATCAACAGACCGGCGGCAAAGAGTTTCGTTTCAAGGTCCCAGGCAAGCGACTCGGTACTGACGGCGATCGCGATCGCGGCCAAACCGCACACGCCGTTGCCGAGCGTTAATACTGTCGGCAGAACCGCAAGGGTCAACCTTCGTCGGCCTTTGAATTTTTGTTTTTGCCGAAGATGCCGGGTGGTTCTGGGGTCGGTGCCGTTCTTCGAATCGAGCGAGTCGGCATCGAATTCGGGCGAATCGACGCTCTTCTCCATGTCTTCGTCGTCGGAATCATCCCAGTTCGATTCGGGCAGCCGGGGTTTCATTTCACTCATGAATGGAGGGGCCGTCAGAGGTTGAAAAAGCGAGCGGGGCGGAGAGGAAATTGGGTCTGACCCCACAGTATAGTCCTAGCGAATCGTACGGAAACCGGATCGGCAGCCGATTCGGACGGCGGAATCGGCGTCGCATGGGTCGAAATGTTATGGAGCCGCAATCCTCACCCGACGCATTCGCGAAGGATTCACGCTCGGTCCCTCGCTAACGCGTCGGGTTCAATTACCCTCTCAACGGTGGCTCGCGTTAAAACGATTCGTCCGTTCGCCAGAACCACAAAACCAACAGGCGGGGGGACGACCGAACGACGAAGTCGGTCGCTGCCCACCCACGACCGCTTGGATTACGATAGGATTCGACGAGTACGGAAGGTGATTATGACTCGTCAAGGTAGTCGCTACCATCACCTTTTGTCGAGAACACGTCTTTCATTCGCCTATTTCAGCAACGACATGATCACGCCTCGTTACCTGTTACCCTTCGATTCGCGCCGGGCGATCCATCGATTCACTGACGTCCTAATCATCGGGGGGGGACTCGCGGGCCTGCGGGCCGCCAACGCGGTCGAACCGAACCTGTCGGTCCTCGTCGTGACGAAAGACCATTTACGAGAATCCAACAGTAATTATGCCCAAGGCGGCATCGCCGGCGTGCTGGACCCGGAGGATTGTTTCGACGACCACATCCGCGACACGATGATCGCGGGCGCGAACCTGTGCGAACGGGACGTCGTCGAGCGTGTGATCCAGGAAGGCCCGCGGCGGATCGAGGAATTGATCCGGTGGGGGACCCAGTTCGACAAAACCGCCGGGGAACTCGCACTCGGTCGCGAAGGCGGTCACTCCCACGAACGGATCGTTCACGCGTTGGGCGACGCGACCGGACGCGAAGTGATGCGAGCGGTGATCGACCGCAGTCGCGAGACGGGCAATATCGACATCTGGGAGAACGCCTTCACCGTCGATCTGCTCACCCTCGAAGGCCGCTGTCGAGGCGCCGTGATCGTCGGCGAGAACGAACCACCGACCATGGTTTGGGCCAAAGAAACCATTCTCTGCACCGGAGGCGTCGGTCAGATCTTTCGAGAATCAACTAACCCTTTGGTCGCCACCGGTGACGGCACCTCGCTCGCCTATCGCGCCGGCGTCGAATTGCGGGACATGGAGTTCATTCAATTTCATCCGACGGTGTTGTACATCGCCGGTTCCTCGCGATCCTTGATCACCGAAGCGGTTCGCGGCGAGGGCGCGCACCTGATCGATTCTCACGGCGATCGGTTCATGCCGAACTACGACGATCGCGCCGAACTCGCCCCACGCGATATCGTGAGCCAATCGATCGTCGGTCAAATGAACGAGACCTCGCATCCGTGCGTTTATTTGAGTCTCGCCCATCTCGATCCGGAACGGGTTCGAAAACGGTTCCCCGGCATCGCCGAAACGTGCCTGCAGTTTGGTTTGGACATTACCACCGACCGTATCCCGGTCCGACCGGGGGCGCACTACATGATCGGGGGCGTGACCGTCGACAGCCAAGGGCGGACGAGTCTGCCGGGTTTGTGGGCGGCGGGTGAGGCGACGAGTTCGGGATTGCACGGGGCCAACCGATTGGCCAGCAACAGTTTGCTCGAAGGGCTTGTTTACGGTGCCCACGCCGGTGAGGCGGCCAGTCGCGCCGCCGCCGAAGGCCCGCATAAAATGATCGCCTATCGGATTCAACAAACCGCTCGCCAACAAACCCAAGCGTTCGACATCGCGGACGTGCGCGTGTCCCTGAAAAGTCTGATGGGACGCCTCGTCGGGGTCCAACGCGACGCCGAAGGGTTGGCCCAAGCCAACGAGCAGATTCGGTCGCTGTCCGCGTACGTGATGACGCACCAATTCGACTCCGTCGAGGGGTGGGAACTGCAAAACCTGTTGCTGACCGCCTCCGCGATGACCGCCGCCGCACTGGCCCGCAAAGAATCCCGAGGGGTTCATTTCCGCAGCGATTTCCCCGACGTCGACAATGAAAATTGGCGTTGTCACCAGACTCAACAAATCGACGTCGACGGCGGCTACCCGCGACGCGGCGAGGTGATCACGCTGCCGACGTCCGACCACGTTGCCACCACTCCGATAAACCACTAATCTCCGCGTTTCGCACCTCTCCACGAATCTCGAACCTCGTTAAAAACTTCTCATGGCTGCACCCCGCGTTCTCGTTCTTCGTGCCCCCGGAACCAATTGCGACGTCGAAACCGCCCACGCATTCGAACTCGCCGGCGCACTTGCCGAATCCGTTCACGTGGGACGGTTGATCGAGAACCCGGCGCTGCACCGAAGGTATCAAATCTTGTGCCTACCGGGCGGATTCAGTTATGGCGACGACATCGCCGCCGGGCGAATTCTCGCCACCCGGATGAAGCACCACCTCGATGACATGATCCATCATTTCGTCGACAGCGGCGACAACCTCGTGTTGGGCATTTGCAACGGCATGCAAGTCCTGATGCGGTTGGGCGTGCTGACCGCCGGCGTGCCATCGCCGCAACCGATCCTCGCCGCCGGAGGGCCGGACACCTTCGACAGTCGCGATGAAACGACACCCGAACATGAGATACCGCCGGCCACACTGACCTGGAACAACCACGGCCGATTCGAGGACCGCTGGGTTCACTTGGCCGTCGATCAAACCCCGTGCGTGTTCTTGAAAGGCATCGAGCAAATGTTCCTCCCGATGGCTCACGCCGAAGGGAAATTTGTTGCCCGAGATGAAGAAGCACTTCAGCAACTCCGGGCCGCCGGACGGCTCGCACTGCGGTATTGCGACTCCGACGGCGAAATTCAATCCGACGTTTTGCCGTTCCCAATCAACCCCAACGGCGGCGACGCCAATGTCGCCGGTGTGTGCGACGAGTCAGGCCGCGTTTTTGGATTGATGCCCCATCCGGAACGTCACGTCGACGCAACGCATCACCCGTTCTGGACGCGGCGAAAAGAACAACCCGAGCACGGCGACGGACTGGCCCTGTTCCAAAACGCCGTCAACTGGTTCGCGTAAGGATCAAACATCCCACCAATCGAAATTCTGGCGGGTCGGCTTTGGAAAGGATGATTCCCCATTCCTTTGGCCCTGAAAGGATCGCAGCAATTCGACTGGCCCGTTGAAAATCCGGTCTTCACGGAAGGGATTTGGCGCTAGGTTTGATTCCGTCGGCTTGTCCGACAGAAACGTGAGTTTTGAAAACCGCGGCTTCGTGAGAGAATGGCGTGGCGAATCCGCGCCTCCGCCATCAAGCAAAAGCAATCCTCTCAATCAGAAGACGCGACAACTCAACAACCCGAAGCCAGTACATCTGCTCGTAAGAAAGCGAAGATTGAAAGCAAAGACGTCATCGGCCTGAACTACCTGGATCTCGTCGTTCCACTGCTGAAGCGACTTCATGACGACGACTGCGCACGTGATACCGCAGGCAATCGCAACCTGCATTTCGATCAGTACTGCATGCTGGACAAGGTCAAGAAACAACTGAGCCGGCATCTTTGATGCCGATCGGCTCCAGGCGATGTTTGCGGCCTCCGCGACAATTGCGTTTATGAAGTTGTCAAAACTCGAGAGCGAACCGACGCAGATCAAGATCTTCTTCCGATTCTTTGAGCAGTTCCTCAGTTGCTCGCGTTCGGCATCGTTCAACCGAACGATCTACTTCTTGTTCATGGGAAACCTCCGTGTTCCCTGAAATCTGATCAAAACGCCGCCTCACGCCAACCCTAATCTTTGATCTTGACGGACCACGCGGGCATCGGGATCGTTCCTAAGATTTCTTCGATCATTTCGGGCGAGGGTGATTCCTCCGGGAACATGGAGGCTTCGAGCACGGGATGCCCATCATCGCAACTTGGGACGCCGCAACCGCAGTGGTCCACACAGGCATCGATCGCCAATCTCGCCACGCGTCTCGCTTTCGAGGAGGGTTCGACAAAACAATCCGCATCTTTTTGGGTATAGGCGATGTCGCTTAATTTCTGCAGGATGGCTGGACTGCAACATTTCCCACACGCGTCCTGGCAGCTTCGGGTGGAACGCAAGATTGCCTCGATGGCGGCGATGCGAACCTCGGGGCTGGTGTCGTCCAACGCCGCGATCAATCCGGCCTCGACGTGCGGGTTGTCGTGGCAGCTTTCTCCGGCGAGCACTTTCACGGCGGCGACCTTGGCAACACTCGCTGCTTTGGCCTGTTGCACTTGATGGGCGGCCGCGATCGCGGGGCTCGAATTGCTCGCGTTCGATGGATGGCTCAGTGGCACCGGCAGCGGTGTGGGATGAAGCACGGGAATGTAGTGTCCGACGTGCTCATGGACGAGTGATTTGGCCAAATGACATCGGCGCGCGACGACATCCAAACCTAAGAATCGTGGCAATGTCATCGGTTCGTGGTGCAGCACCGGCGGTGCCACGCCGCCCGGCAACGTGGGAGAGTGAGCGGCGACGTCGTTGAGTTGATGATCCAAATTGGCTAACCCAACACACCCACCGGTCGCGAGGATATGAAGTGCGACGGCGAGGACCAGCCAAGTTCGCGTGCTTTTGAGAGGAATCATGATCGATGGCATGGGATTAACGAATCTGAATATCGGGAACTTGCACCATCTGATGGCCGGGCACCACAACCGCAACGGACTCTCGACGACGAACGCCTCGATAAAGACCGTCGACCGTCAATCGGTATCGCCCTGGAGATACCTTCGGGAATAAAAATCGCCCGCTCGTATCGGTAACGACTTCCATCGGTTTCGTACGCATTGCTGATTTCCCTCCCGTTGGTGGAGTCGCCTGGGAGGCGTCAACGGGCGGGACATTTTTCGCTGAACCGGCACGGTCCTGGGTGGCATCGTCATGGGAGATGCGTTGCAAATGAACGGTCATCTTCGCAACCGGCTCATTCACGTAACTCACTTTGCCTTGGATCGAGCTGGTTGGTTGATTGCGAATCGCGTCGATCTCGGCAGCCGTTTGAAGATGGATGGTGACTGTCTCGATTTCGCTGACGTTGCCCACGCGATCGACGGCGCGAACCATCGCGATGGCGATCCCGGTAGGCAGTACGGTGGTGGGAAGCGTGACCGCCCAACGCCCATCGCTTTGACGTCCGGCGGGCAACGTCTTGACGTCTTCTGTAAATTCCAACCGGCCTTCCATCGCCCAACCGGCATCGACCCGTTGCACGCCTGTCAAACCATCATCGTCGGCATCGATCATCAGCGTGACGGGTTGAGTCGATTGGTGGGGACGTCCTGACGATGGAACCGCCTTGGTGATTCGCGGCGCTTGATGATCGATGACACAGGGGCGTTGTTGGGTTGACCAGCGACTCGTTCCACGTCGGAGTTCGCCGAGCAGATCGATGCGGCGATTCTTGTGCCGCGACAAAGGTATCTCGAACTGTTGAGGCGTCGCGGTGTTTTGAATTTGAATGCGACCGAGTGCATCCACGCCCGCCCAATTAAACTCGGTTCGAACGGGCGTGTTGGCGGTCGCGAGGATTTCTCGATCGTCCAAATATCGGTTCTGATTGAGATCAATTCCGACGGCGATCTGGTCCTGGCCGTAGGCGAACTCGGAATCGGTCAGGCACGCATTCACTGCCACGATCGCGACCGCGTCGGTGGGGCCGAATTCGTGCACGATGGGTGTTTTGGTTTGCGTTTTTGGATTCGGGCTTGCAGCGGTTGCCGATTCGTCGTGCCACGCGATGCCATGAATTTGCAGACTGACAGGAACGTCCACGGCGGTGGTCTTCGGATCGATCCGGTATCGAAACGCATGTTGCCATCCGAGTGCATCGATCACGACATCGAACGGACGTTCGGTTGCGGCGGAGGAGAGTTTCATCTCCGGCCACTGACCTGCATCAAAGACCACGCTTGCCCGGGCAAACGTTCGGTCGGTATCCGGATCGATCAGTCGAGCTTCCAATTTCGCTCCGAATCGAAGCGATTGAATCTCGTCCTGTGTTGCGGTGGGATCAGGATCTGGAATCCACTGGGGAGCGATGGTGACCTTTTGACTGCGGTGATCAAACCGGACCTCCGGTTGCAACCAAGCCATCGGGCGTCCGACGGCCGGAGAAATGTCGACGCACTGGACCCGTGGTGAATCTAAATCGCGAATTTCCAAACGCAACCAGTGAGTGTCGATCGCCGGCATTTGCGGATCGACCGCGACCGTAGGAAATGCGACGGGGCTCATTCGCTCGGACGAGATCGGAAACGAGGCCAATTCGGCTAAGACGATCGCGGTCGATTCATCCCAGGTCGCCTTCGATGCGAGCGATCCGGTGAACGTCCCTGCGGGCATCGTTTCATCGAGCGTTGCCGACGTTTGAAATGCCAACGGATTCTTACGAGCCAACAATCGTATCGATGCGTTCGTGAAGGATCGATCCAGTGCCCGAATCTGCAATCCGATGGGACTGGTCGTGTTCGGTAACAAACAGGTTGGGTCCGCTCCCGTCCACTGCACCGCCGCGATGGGCTGCATGGCGGTGAGCAAGGGCAGATTGAGAGAGTAGCTGTCTGTGTCGGTATCGAAGTGGCATCGCAACCATTGCGGTGATGTTGGCAAAGCGAGTTTCTTCAATCGGACCTGCACGCTGCGGATCGGGTTGAGTTGATTCGCATCCGAATCCGACGTTGGTTGAGGGGTCGAGTGAGAGGCTCGGATGATTTCCCAAATTGCTGGATCCCCATCCAATTTCCACGCACCTCGCAGCGGCTCACCATCGAGGGCCCGCGCCGTCAGCCGGATCGTTGTCTCGGGAGTACGCGACAATCGCTCGTATCCCTGGCAAGTCAATTCGATCTGTCGTGGCATCGTGATGGACGATGACAGTCCGAGTTGTTTGATCCATGTTTGAAGCTGTTGGAGCGATTGTTGCCCCTCGGCCCGTTCGAGAGAACTCCCACCACGCAGATCGATCGCGAGTTCTTTCGCAAAAGATTCCAGGCGCTCCGCCGTTGCCGTTTTCGTTGCCGGAATGATCGGTTCCAGTTTCAAGGAATGCCACTGCGACACGTACCGGGATCGTTGTTGACGACAGGCATTCGCCAACGCGATTTTGATGGTTCGGGGTGTCGTCGAACGAATCGATGCGATTTGAGTCGATGCGATCCGGGCCTGTAAGTCCGTGACGGCCTGGGCCACGCTGAGGCTGCTTTCGAGTTCTGCTTCACCTAATTGCCTTCGCAGGACAACTGCAAGGGCGAGTACTTGACAGCTCGGATCAAAATCGGGGACACGTGTCGGCGACGCATTGAGCCCATCAGGGATCGGCCAGTTCACCCAGCGAGAAAGATCGGAACCGAATTCATGCACGATCCGATGAGCGTTCCGAAGTACCTCGCAATCGGATCGCAGTTCGCGTGCTGCGGTTCGCAACCGGCGAGACTCGATCGGGTCGAGCTCGCTATCGCTGGCGGCGGCTTCGGATTCATCGAGCAGACCACGCCGCTGAAGTTGCCCCCAACGCCGTCGGAGGTCTTGCCATCGCGATTGAAACGGACGATCGACCCACACGGTTGTCGCGAGGTGTTCGATGTCGTGCGAACCCAACAAAAGATCCCGTCGGACAGACCAAGAGAACGAGCGATCGATCACTCGATTGGCGAATCGAATCTCTCGCCAATGGGAGGCGGTTTCGACATGGGTGGCTAACCACAGCCGAGCCGCCTTGTCGCTGGCGGTCGCGTTCAAAGCCGCTCGCCACGCACCTGTCCACTCCACCGCGTCAGCCGCATCACGCGTCGGCCATTGAGTCGCCTCTGACCATGCTGCCATCGCCATCAAAGGCGCCGTGGCGTCGATCGTTTCCGCGGAATTGCTCAGTGCCCCCGTGGGAGGTGCCCCCGTGGGAGGTGCCCCCGTGGGAGGTGCCCCCGTGGGAGGTGCCCCCGTGGGAGGTGTTTCCGTGGGAGGTGTTTCCGGTTGGGTATCCTTCGCCAGAGCGGTGTTCGCGTTAACGGTTGAGCGTCGAAGTTTCGCCCAAGTCTGAACCGAGGTTGTCGGCGCGATCGGGAAATCCCACTCGCCATTGGAACCCGCTGTCCAGACGACACGTTGATTCAATGTCGCGTTACTGGCTCTCGTTCGGTCCTCCGAACTCTTCGCCCACGACTGCGTTCCGCTATCATGAGGCGTCAGTGCGGCCAACCATTCCGAACATTCCCAAAGTCCGTTTCCGTTGGTGTCCTGCGGGAGAACGAGCACGGGGAGCGTTGATCGCTCCGGCGATTGCAGACGCGTATAGTCGATCACCACGGTCAACGAAGGACTTGGATCGCTAGCGGTTCGCTGTTGCAAGAGTTGCTTTTTCAGCAGCGTTTGAAATTCCCAAGCATCCGATTCGGGATACTGCTCGGGTTGAACGTCGTCTGGCAATCTTGCTTCGATCCACAGCAACGACGGGCCAACGCGGTATCGAAGTCGGTTCACGATCCTGGAGCAATTGATCGGACCTGGGGAAGCAAGGTTGGACGGCGTCCAAAGATTGGCGTGCTGATCCGACGTGTCGAGCACACCCGACAGTCTCAGGACCAAGGGATGAGCCGGATTCACATCGCAGAGACGGTCGGCAAACTCGTCCGTTACGGCGTCGGCTGCATCGATCCGATGTTCTTTGACCGTGCCTATGATCGGTGGGGTATCGGCGCTCATGTGATCGGGATCAACCCCATCGGATATCGGCCAACTCGCGAACGCCGAGGTTCCGACATCGTGACGGTTCGACGAGTTCGGTGCGACCGCAGATTGGTTCGGAACGACCGAAATCATTTGCACCGGGTGCGACCATGACAGCGGGCGGAGCATCAACATTGCGAAACCGACCGCCATGATCGCAGCGATGGCCAACAGCACGACCGCGCCGGCGGTCCATCGCATTCGGATCGACGCGTTGTCATGGCACGTGTCGCTCGATGGGATGGTCACTCCGCGAGGGCGAGCTGTTTCGTTCCAGGGGCGTTTGGGCGCGCCGACATCATCCGCGCTCGTCGCCGATGATTCTCGTACGCGAGTCTTTGTTGAAACAGTTGATCGGGGTCGGACTGGCAAAACTATCCGCCGATCTGCACGGTGGGCAATCCAAGCACGACGGTTCCGCCATGCGCGGTGGAATCGCCCATCCGAACGGCCGATTTTCCGTTGATCATCACGGAGCCCGAACCGGCGGCAATGGAATCCGGTGGCCCGACGCAGGTGGCCATGTCGCCCATCACCGATGCGGGCATGCTGCCAATCAGAACATTGGACGACCCCGGTCCCACGATTGGACCGCCGACATGCGGAATCGGCCCCGTCGTGGCAGGACAAACATGCAAATCACCAACGCGTGCGGCGGGGGGCATCGACGGTCTCCAAAAAGGCAGGAATGAAACGGTTCCCTTGGATAAGAAATCTCTGCCGGTCGTGACAAGTTCATTTCAGTTGATCATTACCATGGCACCCTTGATTGTGATCATGCTCGGTTCCAGTACGATCTGGGAGCCGCCGCAACTGAGCGTCAATTTAGTGGTCGCACTGATCGTCATTTCCGTCCCCGCATTGACGGTCGCCTCGGCACCCGCCTCGACGCTCAAACCGTCGGCGGATTGAATCGACAGGGCCGCGTCGCTCTCGATCGTCATCGCCTGACTCGATTTCATGGACGTTGTATCGCCGGAAGTTAACGACATCGCTTGATCGGATTCGACCGAGAGTTCTTTTCCCGATTTCAACGACATGTCGTCGCCAGAATCCGCTTGCCATTTCTCATCGGCATGACTGCTCAGGCTGCCGCCGACCTGAACCGTTCGGTCGTGAAACACGTCGATACTCTGGTCACCAGGATCCTGTTTTTCAAAACCGACTTTGAGCGAATCGTTATTTTCGACCTCGCGAACGAAGTCGCGTTCGCTATGCAGATAAATCGACTCGGCATCCTTGGTATCGTCGAATGTCAATTCGTGAAACGTGTCCGAGTTTCCTTCCGGTGTGCTCCGGGTTCGCAAGATCGTTTTCGCTTGAGCTTCCGGTAACGACTCCGGCGGCATCATGGATGCGTTGCCAATCCGCCCGGTAATCACTGGCCGGTCGAGATCGCCGTTGAAAAACTGAACGACGACTTCTTCGCCGATTCGAGGAACCGACATCATGCCATAGTTTTGCCCCGTCCAACCTTGGGTGACGCGGACCCAACACGAACTGCCGTCATCACCCGACGCCGTCCGATCCCATAAAAACTGAACCTTCACACGACCAAAGGAATCGGTCCAAATCTCTTGATCGTCGGGACCAACGACTCGCGCGATTTGCGGTCCGGTCATCGACGGTCGCGGAGTCTCCTGTTGCAATCGATACGGGATCGACACCGGTTGCAAAGTCCAATCCGCGTGCCATCGACGTTGGAATGGGGCATCCGGAACCACCGACAATTCCGATGTCTGGATATCCAAACGCGATGAGGTGACGAGGTAGTCTTGGTTCATCTGATCGTCCGGATGATCGGTGACGTGAATCCGGTTTCCGGTATGGACCGCCGCGACGTTACTGCGAACGTGGGTCGATTGCCCATGACAAAGGATTGCCTCGGATTGAATGCGCGAGAGTTGTTGGCCACGCTCGGGGTCAAAAAAACGTCCCGGATACTGTTCCCGCCACCACGGCTTGGGTGTCGGTGACGCCTCTTGTCGAACCGTCAAATCGACACGAGGTTTCTGGAAATCATAATCGTCCAGCATCCTCGATCCGGTCGTGAACTGACGCTCGCTCGTCCAATCACCCACCGAAGCGGGGTCGTCCGGTTGGACACTACCGCGATACGGCAGGTCCGGGTAGGAGGCGATCGCAGCATGGGTCGCGACGTCATCGCACAGAACCAAAGTATGCGAGGATTCCGAATACTCAAAGAAGTAATAAATTCCCTCCTCTTCGATCAACCGGGTGATGAAATCCAGTTCGCTTTCGTTGTATTGAACGCAATAAGCCCGTGGCGAATAACGACTCGTCAAACGGTCATCGAGTTCTCCCGAAAAACCACGCTCATCGGCAATCAATTGGATAATCTCCACGACACTTTGTTGCTGATAAATACGACAGCCACCGACATAACGCAGCAAACCGATCCAAGGCACCAAACGGACTTCGAATCGACAAAGTTCGTCTAAAACGTCAATCTGTTTGACCGCATCGATGATCCCATGCAGTGGCACCGGTTCCTCGGATTGCTGGCCAACGGTGATTCCCATCGGTTGCCCGATCCACTGTTCCGGCGCCACGGATTGGGAATCGGTCACGACCACGACGGTCGCCTCGAATGGACGGCCGAGTCGTTCGTTCCATGCAATCGAAGTGGGCACCAGGGTGATCGGCAATGTCGTCTGACAGGCGAGTGCACGCGTCGAAGGTGATAGTAGATTGGAATCAGGCATTTTGCCCTCGGGGGTTCATTCTTGTCTTCGTCCGGGTTTGATGGATCACAAGTAAAAACGATAGTCTTCGCAGTCGTGGGTGCGGTCTTTGCCGTGCAACCAGGTGTCTCGTCCGACTGTGGACGATTTCCCCAAACACATCGGCGGTGTCTGTTGCCGGTTCAGGATCACGCGAACGCCCACTTGCAGCCCTCGTCCGGCATAACCACGGACCAATCGAACGAGCACTGTCTGGCCCGCACCACCGGGCATCAACGCTCGGTAGCTGGTCAAATCCAAGGGGCCGATACGCAGTTCAATCGTGGAGGCGTGATCCTCGACTCGGCGGCCTAAAACGATACCGCCCCCGAGCACATTTCGATTGTTCTCACGGTCACCCACCCGCCCGAGACAGGCACGGTCTTCCTCGCGAAGTTCGAGCGAGGTTGGGACAAACGTGCGAACCTCCACGGCTGTTCCTAACGCACTGGCGAGCAGGTCGCGTAACCCATCGGCGTTGCGGCGAATTCCGAAACGAGCGGTGTGGTAACGACGCAGATCGTTCACCGTCGCAACCGCCTCCGAGGCGGAAAGGGTTTCCGAGGCGGAAAGGGTTTCGACCGTTTCATTCGATACCGAATCATTGGCGGTGGAATCGAGCGCAGTATCCTTTGGCGAAATCACAGCAGACGAGGCCGGAGCGAATCTCGTTTTCGTTTTTTTCCGTACGTGGATACCCGCGAGCGATGCGACGTAATCCGCGAAACGATCTTGTTCGGGCCGGTCCCGCTGGATCGCTCCCCGCGAAGTACTCCAGACGCGATAAAGCAGCGTCGCCATCCGGTGATGAAAGATATCCGCAAACGCGATTTGAGTTCGATCGCCCTCGTGTCGCCATTGGTCGCGAGCCGATTCCGTCATCGGCAACGGCAACGCGCCCGACGGTCCCCACAATCCAAAGAAACGTTGTTGCAACCGCAGGTGTCCCGTCGGCGTCCAAGCGATTTTATCGATGGTCGCCGGAGCGAAGTCCAACTCCACGGATTGACCGATACGAATCACCTCTTGATCGGCGCGGTTTGCCCAACCGATCCGCGGTAACAAGGGCGTCAATAACTCGATCTGCCGAACCGCCTGAAAGAAATCAAAGCGATACGGGCGAAGAATCATCTCATCGAGGATCGGTTGCTCATCACGGTCATCCGATACGAAGGATGCGAACCAATCGGTGCGGTTGGTCAATCGATCCGAACTCAGCGGTGGTAGCGTTTGCGAGCGGTTCACAGCGCCGGTGTGCCTCCCATTCTCAGCGGCCACGAGTGAATTTTACCTCGCGTAGTGGAATGCACCGTCATGCGAATGAACGTATTCAGCGATGTGTCCAGAGCAAAGAAACGTTCGAGGATGGTCGCGAACAAGAACGCGCCACTCGATTCAAACGCCGACTCGTCCAAATGCAGATCGACATCCACTCCTCGCCCGTAAACGATTCGACCGCCGTAAGGCAACTGTCGCGTGGTGGTCGTCGTTTGCAATGCAACGATACCGTCGATCTGTCGCCGCCAAAGTGGCACGTCCTCGGGGCAATAAAGCGACAGGCGATCTCTCAGCATTTCCGCCGCATTGGCGGATGCCTGCGAAGGCCCTGCCAGCGGCCCCGATTCGGACATCGGCAACGCTTCCATTTGAAGATGCTGGACCAGTCGCCAGCAACGTTGGTCGTCCTCCGATGCCAACGCCGAACGTGGAGGCGTCGGTCCCGTCAGGATTCGTGTCGCGATCACCGGACCGGGACCATCGAGAGTGAACGCGTGGGTCCATCCGCCCGCCGGGGGGCACAACACCAGATCCCGGTTGGTACACATCACGGTCGCCGAGAGTTGATGGAGATCGCGGGTGCCGTTCGGATTGCCGGAAATCTGTCCGGATGCTAGTCCCGACAATTGTCCGGATGTCTGTCCTGACTCCGTTAGCGTGACCCAAGCTTCGGAACCCATGTAAGTTGATCGGTGGCCAAAATCGCGTTGGCGCTCGGACCGTTGTCGCGCTCGGCGGCTGACCGTGTAAAACCGATCATGCGACCGCGGCATCCCACCACGCGAAGGCGGCGAGTACAGCGGCCGATACTCCAAACCCTCGGGGGCTGCCGGACCATGGCCATGGCAATCTTGGATCGACCAAACCTCAAAATCCATCGGACGACTGCGATCGACAATCAACGCGTGCTCCGAAACATGATCGCCGAGTTGAACTCGATCGGCACGTTTTGAAAATAGGTTGACGACCGGTACGCAGTGCAACGCTACATGCTCGGGTCCGAAGGCATCCGCTAGCATCGGGTCGACGTCATCCAACGCGATCAAGAGATCCACATGGCTCCGCGGCGCAGTATCAACTGGTTCGTTCGCTTGAATCTTCGATAGATGGCGAAACGCAGGCCGCAACGAGACCAGTTCGGTGAACAGGAATTTCTCGGGCAACAAAAAATACTCTTGCAGCCATTGGTAACCTCGAAACGTTCGTGAATCCGGCGGCAGCAGCCACTCGTCATCCCCGAATCCGACGCTTTGAATCGTGTTTGAACTCATCCGGAACCATTGGCCAGAGTCGCTCCAACCCAGGCATACATCCGTTCCGCTGGTTTGCAACTTTTCGAGCACTCGCACGGCCACCTCGCCGCCACGCCAATGCAACATCAATCGATCAATCGACAAATTCGAAACCGGCAATCCGTCGAACGTTTCGAGTCGAATGTGCATGAGCGATCGCGTTGACGGACGTACCACTGGGCCCGCCAACATCGAGTCCGTTGAGGATTGACGATCGATCCATCGCACATCGGCGATCCGCAACGGATGCAGATCGGTATCGCGTGTGGTGACCATCTGCACCGGAGTGGGTGACCGATCTGTCACCGGGCTTCGCAAACGCGTGCCCCGAGGCAGGCGGTACCCTTTGACCAGTGATCCTTCCTTGGGATCGGGTTGCAACGCGAGAATCGCTGCGGAGGGAATGGGCCGTGTTAGTTGGGGGTAAATCGAATCCAGCAACCCGCCGGTGAACTCTGGGAATTCGGCATCGATCCGTCGATGCACCCGCGCGGCCAGAAACGCAAATCCTTCGAGCAATCGCTCGACATACGGATCCTGGCAATGGAAACCGTCCATCCCCAATCGACCGGCCACACCGGGATACTCCTCGGCGAACTCCGCACCGAGTTGGCGAAGGTAGCCCAATTCCTGGTTGTAGTGATCGAGAAAGGCGGCATCCATGAGTTGTTCGTCACCCGTGCATCGGTCCGAGAGAATGGCATCGACGGATCGACTCGCGGTGGATCCGGTGCAGCAGTTTCATCCGAGACCGAATTTTCGAATCAAGCCGCACGGCCCGCTTGTAGCTGATTGGCATGACCGGTGACCAGACAGATTGACATGCCCAAACTGAATGCCTCCGGGGCATCACGCGGGCCGATTTCACCGCTCACGCAGAGCATCAGCGATTCCGGATATCCGGCGATACTCTCCACGTCCACCTGAACCGTGCGAGCGTGCAAACGTGGCTCGAATCGTTCAATGATCTGTTTCAGTTTCCGGCGAAGCGTGTTCGCAGCAAAACCGCTAGTGCTGAAACCAGACAAATCAGGCACACCATAATTCAGCACACTCGCCTCCGCGTGAGGCCAGGGCCGCCAATCCGCCACACTCGACGGTTGACGCGTCATTAAAAGCGTTCGCAACGATGATTCGATCGACAACTTCAACTCGGCCATCTCGACGATGGATTGTCGACGGCGAGATCGAGACGGAATGTCACGACCTGAGTTTTCACTCCCTGAAGTTTCACGATTGCGAGTTTCATGAGGATCGGTTGCGGGAGATTCCCGCAACCGATCTCGGAGTGATGGCTGCAGCGGAGAACGGTTGTGTGTCATCAAGGCAGCAACGCGATTACGCGGCCTTGGATGCCAACAGGTTCCAACCCTTCGGCGACGCCTTCGTTGCCTTCTCACCGGTGTACTGCGTGTACTCCAGTTTGATCTCGGTGAAATTCAACGAAAACGACTCGGTCGGACGCACGCCTGGCGACGCCGAATGGTGGTAATTGGTCACAATCGGATCTTGCAACGTCACCACCAAAAACGCTTGCGGTTTGCCGTCGTTGTCGGTTTGGAGGTAGGTAAACGAAGCCTTCTCAAGGCTGTCGCCCGAAACGCTCTGCATGAACAGTTCCGGCGACGCGATGTCGAAATCTTTCGTGCATGAAATTTCGGAGATGTGCAAACCGGCCGACTCGCGGGTTCCGGTACCTTTCGGCAGAACAATGTTTCGCGACGTATTAAAATTCAACGACGTCAACTGAATCTGATCTTCGAAACCCGATGCCGTGGAATCCCCTTTTATCTCTTTACCAAACTTGAGAACAATCATGTCTAATCCTTAACTACCTGAATGAATGAAGTGATCGATGCCGAATCGGAACGAACGTTCCTACGCTGCTTTGGCCGAGGGCAATTTACTGACCAATCGTAATGAAACGGTCAATCCTTCGAGCTGGTAGTGAGGTCGCAGGAAGAACTTCGCGTTGTAATAACCGGGGTTCCCCTCCACCTCTTCGACGATCACTTCCGCACCGGCGAGTGGACGTCGCGCTTTGTCCAGTTCCGAGGCCGTGGCCGGGTTGGTGTCGACGTACTGGCTGATCCAATTGTTGAGCCAAACCTGCATGTCGGATCGTTCTTTGAACGAACCAACTTTGTCGCGAACGATGCACTTGAGGTAATGCGCAAAGCGACAAACGGCGAACAAGTACGGCAATCGCCCCGACAACCGCGCGTTCGCGGTCGCATCGGGGTCTTCGAAAATCGCCGGATTGTTGAGCGACTGAGCGCCGATGAACGCGGCCAGATCGCTGTTCTTGCGATAGATCAGCGGCATCAATCCGTTCTTCGCCAATTCGGCTTCTCGACGATCGCTGATCGCGATTTCAGTCGGGCATTTCATGTCCACACCACCGTCGTCGGTCGGGAAGGTATGGACGGGCAATTTCTCAACGCTGCCGCCCGATTCGACGCCACGAATTCGCGAGCACCAACCGTGCAATTTGAACGAACGGTTGATGTTCACCGCAAATGCGTACGCACTGTTGGACCACACGTATCGGCTGTGGTCGGGACCGGCGGTTTCCTCTTCGAAGGCAAACTCTTCGACGGGGTTGCTCGCCGCACCGTAAGGTTGCCGTGCCAGGAAACGCGGCATCGTCAATCCCACGTAGCGTGAGTCTTCATCCTCCCGCAGCGATCGCCAGGCGGCGAATTCGGCGGTTTGAAAGATCTTGGTTAAATCGCGAGGATTGCCCAATTCTTGCCACGATCGCATGAGCATTAGCGAAGGGCCGGCCGCCGCCAAGAACGGACTGTGAGCGGCCGCAGCCACCTTCGCCATCTCGCCGAGCAACTCAACATCGACAGGCGAATGGTCAAACTCATAGTCGCCAATCAACGCACCGTAAGGTTCACCACCAAATTGACCGTACTCTTCTTCGTACAGTTTCTTGAAAATCGGACTTTGGTCCCAAGCGGTTCCCTTGTATTTCTTGAGCGTCTTGTGAAGTTCGCTTTTAGAAATATTCAACACCCGAATCTTCAGCATCTCGTCTGTTTCGGTGTTGTTGACCAAATGATGGAGCCCACGCCACGCTCCTTCGATCCGTTGGAAAGTCGGGTGGTGGAGAATCTCATTCATTTGAGCGGAGATTTTCCGATCGATTTCCGCGACCATGGCTTCGATCGCTTTGACGGAATCGCCATTGACGAGCACGTCGCCTTCCACGGCATGCTCGGCGAGCGTGTTGACGGCGCGGACGATCGCGATTCCGGTTTCCCGGTCGCGGGGTGCAAATTCGGATTGCAGCAGGGCTTCGAGCTGATCCAGCGTGACGGTGTCGATGTCGCCGACGGTCTGCGTTTCCTCGGTGTTCTTAGTTTGGCTCATAGCGATAGATACGTGGAGTTTGTGAGATGGGATGGCGAGGGTGGCGAGGCGTTTCCAGTGCCCGCACGGGGCCCCGGAATGAAACGATTACGCCGCATCTTCTTTGGCATCGCTCGTCGCGTCGGCATCGCTCGGCACGTCGAGCGGTTTGTCGACCAATTCTCTGATCAATTCAGGGTTGGCGATTAATTTCGACATCAATTCCTCGGCGCCCGCTTTGCCGTCCATGTAGGTCGCCAATTGAACCAACCGTGTTCTCGCTTCGAGCAGTTTCTGCAACGGTTCGACTTTGGCTGCCACCCGTCCGGGACTGAAGTCCTCCATCGACTCGAATTCGAGACTGACCGCCAGTTCACCTTCCCCCGTCAAGGTGTTGGGGACGCGAAACCCCGCTTTCGGTTTCATCGATTTCAAACGTTCATCGAAATTATCGACATCCGTTTCGAGGAACTTCCGCTCGGCAACGGACGGCAATTCGCTGGCCGAATCACCCGACAAATCAGCCATCACGCCCATCACGAAAGGTAACTGGACGGCTTTTTCGCTCCCGTACGTTTCCACGTCATATTCGATTTGAACGCGGGGCGGACGATTGCGACCGATGAATTTCTGACTGCTTTCGGCCATGCTTTCCCTTCCTTGGAGATGTGATGTTACGGTCCATTGGGATCGCAAACAAATTAAAGTGAGTGGTTCTTAAGCGGCGTCTTCGATTTCAACGCCTGTGATTTGGCGACATTCCTGAAGCGCTCCCGGTGCGAGTTCCCGAAGGATCTCCATGAAATTCTGCTCAGCGATCCTGCGGGCTCGCTTGAGTAAAAACGGTACCGGGCTGGACGGCTCGTTCCTTGCAAAATACTCCGTCACCGCTTCGATTGCGGCAAAGGCCTGCTCTCGCGATTCGACTCGAAAGGTTCTACGATCCGGCATCATTGAAAACAGCCCTGAGTCATTTTGAATCGGAGAAGACGGACCATCGGAATCACTTTGATTTTGCATTTCGTCCAAAACAGCATCGCGAACTTGAAATCGTTTTTGCAGGTGATGTTTGAGATGCAGCCGAATGGATTGCAACGGACCGAGTAGCGCCTCGGCGTTCCACAACATCTCGCCGGCTTTCTCTTCCAGAATTCTTCCAATTTCTTGCAACGAACTGACGATCGATTGAACTTGGTCGAATAGGTGTTGCAACTCGTCTGCGCCCGTTGCGTCGAACCCCGCTTCGATCTCCATCGTCGTCATCGAACGAGGCCCTGTCGATTCGCTGGAATCGATCGCGAACAATAAATCCTCGCAGTGGATTTTCACGTGGGGCGGTCGTTCGATCATCAATGACCGGCGGATCAGCATCGGCAATCGATCCGCCTGACACAAACGAGCGAGACTGTTGAGTCTCATGAACGGATCGTGGCCGTCGGATTGATCGAGCGCAGGGAACAGGTCGTCCCAAAGATCCGCGACCCAACTCGCCAGAAATCTCAAACCCTCTGCCGCACCCTCGAGCCCGGTTCGGTGGGTGAGCGACTCGACCAAGAGCACCCCGACACGAAGATCTCGCGTTCGCTCGGAAAGTTGTTGTGTCAACGGCAGCAGGTCAGTCCAATCAGGCGACTTGGCCGCGACAATCGTATCACCGTACTGCTGCTCACGGGTCCCTTCCCCCAAACGCTGCATCTGTTGAAACGCCGCGTCATATTCAAGATCCTCACCGGTTGGTGATTCCGAATGGATCGGTCCGGAGAGGGAGGGTGTGGTATTCATTGCTTGTTTCTCTGATCGTCACAAACAAATCCAGCACTGCATGAATTATTCGTTTTTTCACTGCCACTGCCAGTACGCCGACGCGACCAAGCCCATCAGGGTGATCGCCAAAGCCAAATTGAACCGAAACTGACGTCGCTGATGACGCTCCGTCGTCGACGTCCATTGCAACTCATGTTGCTGGTCATACATCACCTGAACCACGCCGGTTGAATCCCAGATCCGATCGGGATGATCGACAAAGACGCCTGTCAAACGAGGGTCGTCGTTGTTTTCATCCGTCACTGGAAATGCTTCGGCGAGAAACGTCGAGAGTGAGGAACGAAATGCCCGAGATTCGGCTGCAAATCGCTGGGATTGTTGGTTGTCAGCAACGGCAACAGTTCGGTGGTTACCATCCAAAGCAGTCGAGAGCATCTTGGCATCGACGCCATCGACGACCGAGGCGACGACTCGATCCGCGATGCCCTTCAAAGACGCGTCATCCCAGTTCTGTGCCGGGTCAAGGTGAAGTCCCCATCCACCGTGAGCTTCGTTGGACGTTCGGAATGAACCTCGGGTCGGTGTTGACAAATCGATTGCGGAGGTGGTCTCGACGCAAATGGTTACGGGGACGTCCAGCCCCGACCCGTCACGGATGAGTTGGAGGTCGTGCCGCAGTTGGCGTCCCATGACGGTGGCTCGATCGAGTTCGGCCTCCGAATGTCGCCGCAGGGCATCGGCAGGCACCACGGCGAGAATGCCGTTGATGGCCGCGTAGGGTTGCCGCTCGCGGCGCAGTCGTTGCAGGAACTCGACCATTCCTCGCTCGCGTCGCAACGCTCGCGTGGATTCCATCGGTGAGGGATGCAGCGTGCGACGGGCCGTCGTAACGGATTCCGTTTGCGATGATCTGACGTCACTCAGAAGCGCTTCGTTGATCATCCGGTCCGCCTGCTCGACGGTCGTCGTCATTCGCTGCCCAACGTCGGGCATGGCAACGCCGGGTTGAGAAGGATCCTCGTCCGAGGATGAGGCCGGTTCCAAGGGCGGGATCTCTTCCGAGGGAGAGGGGCCGCTTTCCGCTTCACGGTCTTGCGTCATCACGGGACGAACAGAGTCCGTCTGCACGCCAATCGGACGACTCGTTTTTTGGCAGTTCCCGTCGATCCTCTCCGGCTCGTAACGTCCCAACCCAGTCAGACTCGCAATCAGCCCTTCGTTTCTTAGATGCCAATCCACGCAATCCCCCGTTTCGGACTTCTTTTCATTTTGCGATACGCTGGGGTCGGTGGAAGACGGGGCCGCACCAATTGCGAGGAAACAGGGAACCTCACGCCAACGGATACCGTGTTTCGCCAACAGAGTACTCCCGGCCCGCCATGCGTTTCGAACACCGGCATGACCGAGTGGGGTGTCATTCATCGCCACGCGGACGCCGCCATACACGGCGGCGACACAAGTCGCCCACAGAGCGACCAGGGCCATACCCCGGTGCAGCGTCATGTAACTGCCCCAGCCGACCCGGGTCGGGTCCGTCGCGTAAAACCACCACGTGATCCCGGCGAGCACCCACAGCATGATCGCAATAAAGCAACTGACGCGGACGGCCAGTGAAACGGAACAAATTCGCTGAATCCACTTGTTCATCAATGCCCCATCCCCGCCCAAATCAAGGCATTGACCGCTAGAATCACCACACAACTGGCACCTAAAATCCACGTTACCCGATGATGACGAAGCGGCGGTGCACCCGCAATGTTTCGCCGTTGGGCGGCATCGGGCAGCGGTGGCGCTGCCATTTCCTGAGCCCATTGCACCATCGTGCGATGCAGTTCGATTCGCCACTGCGACAGACTCGCGGGCAATCCGAGCGGTTCGGCCAACGTGACCGGGGCCGCAGTGGCATACAAGCCTTGGAACCCGACGGCGACGCACTCGTGGTGAATTCGCAGTAAGGTTGGGCCCATCGGATGGCACCTTCGCAACTTCAATTGATTCGCCATTTCAAAAAAACGCTGACTACCGACACGCGTGCCAAAAAGCGTCGACTCCAACACGTGGTTCTCCCACCATCGCTGGCCCGGCCAAAAATGCTCCAACAAACACTCATCGATCGCGACCGCCAACGGATAGGCCGCCAACTGCCAATCCGCCGCGTATCCGTCCGTTCGCGAACGCGTGAAAGAATGCACGAAGTGCTGATGCAATTGCTCCGCCGACGGTGAATCACCAACACGAATCTGTTGACAAACGTCATGGATCGTTCGCAGTTGTTGATCGGCGAAACGTTCTAAACGCTCTCTGCGATCCCAGTACAATAGTCGAGAGGGGGAATCGGTCGCTGTCGCGAGATCGGATGCGTCCGTGGCGGTTGCCAGAGCGGCCGTCACCCGCGCCTCCAACGATGCGATTGTTTTCTGATTTTCATCAACGATCGGATCACGAATCTCTCCGAGGTCAATCTCCCTCCGGTCAGGCGCCGCAGCATCCACGTCGATCGAATCGGCAGTGCGGGTCGTTGGATTCACGACTTCGCCCTCGGCATCGCAAAGATCGCGAACTGCAATTCGGCGAGACCCTGAGAGGTATCCAACGCGACCGTGTGCGGATCGCTCTCGCCGCTCGATGCTGGGTCGCTGGATGTTGAATCGCCCGATGCCTGAATGCTCTCTTCGCGAAACCGCACCGCGAGCGTCTTGGTGAGCTTGATGTCCTCCCACGCCGGACCGGCATCGAGAATGTCGAAATAGCTCCACTGCTCAGACGCGGGGAGTTGCGAGCAATCGTGCTGCGTCGGTTGCAACTGGACACCGGCGACACGTTGGCGAAACAAACCATCGACCTGCCGTTGACTGCCCCATTTGCAATCCAGCTCTCCGGCCAACAGCAAACGTTCGAGTTGAGATGCGGTCAGGTCGATGCGGCGAACACCCAAAATCAATGCCTGGTCTCGCTGTATCCACGCCTCATCAATCGCGACGTGAGCACCCGAACCGGACGCGACCATGAAACGCTGTTGGTAACTGCGACGACCGATGCCCTGAATCCGAGTTTCGATCCGTCTCATTAAAAGATGCATCACGCCACCGAGATCCTCATGATCGTATGCCGGCATGGTCGGTGCGGTACCCTCTGGGCTGATCCATTCGAGTGAACCGCAGATACGAGCGAGTTCCAAATAGATTTTCTCGGGATGGATTCCCTTGGATCGCTTGAGAGCGTCGACAACCGCGGCGGATTGCTGCAGCGTTTGCAACAACATAATCTGTCGTAGATCGCTCAGGGCGAGCACACCCGACGTCAACCCGCCCTGGTTCATCCAATCTCGCAACATCTCGACGCGATGCTGCAACCGATCGTGCAGTCTCGAGAGAATGTCGTTTCGGAACACATGACTCCCCCCCGCCTGCAAGACCGGCGGGATGATTCGTTCATCCAAACGGGCGATGTCGCGTCCGTCGATGCCACGAAGTACTCGGGCAATCCGAATCGTTTCGTAGCCGGAGGTGTCTTCGGTCGACAGCATCAATCGGGCGTTGATTCGTCGGACCAGAATCGGCTCGACGCTCGATGCATCGACCTCATCGTGCAATTGCATTTGCATGGATTCGAACCGGCGATCACCGCCAGCGGCAGAGTTGTCGACATTCAACTCGGTTGGTTCATTTGATGTTGCCCCACTCGATGTTGCCCCGCTCGATGGTGAATTGCCCATATCCATCCCCGGGACGGCATCGGTATCCGAAGGTCGATAGAGTCTCGGTTCGGCAACGTTTGCGGTTCCGAGTTGTAATCGCGACACGGCCAAAAACACGTCAACGCACGCCGGACGTGAACTCGAGGACGGTTGATCGGCGAGAGTCAATGCTTCCCGCAAATCCCGCCGCTGCGTCGCTTCGCCCGGATTGATTTCAATTAAACTGCCCTCGGGCATCTTGCAGCGAATCGAATTGACCTGGAAGAAACCAGCCGCCAACGCATCGCTGCAAATCTGAATGCTGGCGATTCCATAGTCGTGGGGATTGGACCAACGATGAGCCGCCGTCGTCTTTTCTTCCCAATGACGATCCCAGGCTTGCAAGTGATGAGGCCGGAGGAACAATCCCTCATGCCAATGAACGGCTGGATTCTGCACCGATGGGGGTTCCTCAATGGGGGAGCGTTGCGGATTGAGCGAGTGTGATGTGCTGCGGGTGTAGAAATCTCGCTCCCGCCGCGTCAAGACGAAAGGAGAAATCAATTTGACTTGCGACGTGCGATTTCATTTCGCTACCCTCACGTTTGCTTTATTTCCTGACGCTTTTGACGCTCATCGGCCCCCATTAAGGATCTCGTTTCTTTGGCTTGCGATTTCGACTCCTATCGACGCGGCCTCGGCGTACTGACCTGCCTCTGGGTGGTCGCTTTGTGCTGCCCGTTGGCGACCTACGGGCAGCAGCTCGCATTCTCGATCGATGCAACTACGGTCCCTTCGGATCACTCGTCATCCACCCTGCGACCGGCGTTGTCGCTTCCATTCGGGTCGCTGCTCGAACCGGCCGCCGATTCGATTCGACCGGTTTACCACTTCGAACTGACCGACGAACTGACCGACGAACTCAGCGGAATCTCGACGGCAGGCTACGAACAGGAAACGGGAAGTGAGTCGGGACAATGGAACCCAACCACCCTACCGATCTACGCCGACGAGGAGTTCCCGGCATCTCATCGGTTGATCCGATCGAACGCCTCGTCTTCTCACCGCGGCGGTTCCGATTGGGGCATCGGCCACGAACGCGTGATGTTCGCCCCGATGGTCGTCTCACCCGCCATCGCCGCGAACGAACTCGGGTTTCGCTTCCACTTTGATCAAGGGTTGAACGTCCCTGACCGTGCCGAATTCTTTTGGGCCACCAATCCGATCGGCCCCGGTGGTGATCCGTCCGTGGACGTCATCGACACGCACGTTCGAATGGTCGTCGGATCGCCGAAACTGACCGGGATCACGCAGTATACCCTCCGTTCCCTCGATCCGCGCAACGCTGCCAATACCACCGGGATGGGCGACATGATGGTGGGCGTGCAAAGTCTGCTGCTCGATGGCAAACGGCTCAAAGTCTCGACATTGGTCCAAACCCACTTGGCAACCGGTTCCACCCAACGTGGTTTGGGCGTGGGGCATACTTCGTTGCAACCCGGCGTGTTATGGCGTTACTGTGCCTCACCCTCGTTGTTTTGGTTCGGCGAAATCAGTTACCTCGTGCCTGTCGGAGGCGATCGCAAGATTGACGGCAACGTCCTGACGACCGGTCTCGCGGTCAGCACGATCGCTTGGGAAAGCGATCGATTCGCCGTTCTGCCGACGCTCGAAATGCGAACACTCTCGTTCACCTCGGGCGGCCAAACCGGTCCCGCCGGAGACTTTCAGAACGTGGATGGAGAAACGGCATTCGAGTTGTTCCCAGGGATGCGATTCGTACTCGGACCGCAATCCGATTGGGGACTCTGCGAGATCGGTGTCTCGGCAGGAACCGTCTTCGCCGATGATGACTGGTTCGACTCACGAATCCGTCTGAATATCCGCTTCACGCGGTAACGAACGCTAACCTCGATTAAGCAATGATCACCTAGTCGTCCCTCTCGCGAAGCGAAAGACGACTATAAAAAAGCCGCACGATCCTACGCAGACACCTCGATCATCGCCTTGATGACCCCGGAATCGGGTGCGATCCAGCTATCGAAGACATCGGGTACTTCGTCGAAGGACGCATGGTGCGTTATCCATGGAGCGGTGTTAATCTTATCGTCCCCGATCAGACGAATGATCCTTTGGAAATCACCGGGCAGCGCATTGCGGCTGGCCATCAAAGTCAACTCACGTCGGTGAAAGACGGGAGCTTGGGGGAATGTCAATGAGTTCTGCGAGATACCGACATACACGACACGCCCGGCGAAGGCAGCGAACTCAAACGCACGAACCATGCTGTGATTGTTGCCAGTGGCATCCACAATCACATCGGCAAGCCGACCGTTGCCGAGCCGAGCGATCGTCTCGATGTCGGAATCGTCGCCGTTGAGCAAAACGGTATTCGCAACGCCCATCGAATGGGTGACAAAGTCGAGTCGCTGTTGGTTGATGTCGGCGACGATCACGTTCGCATCGGCCAGCCTCGCAAATTCCACCACGGACAAACCAATCGGCCCTGCGCCGAGAACCAAAACATTCTCACCGGCCTTGGGAGCACCTCGATTCACCGCATGACAGCCGATCGCAAGGGTCTCGACGAGTGCGGCTTGGGAATAGCTCAACGAACCGACGCGATGCAGCTTGTTGGCTGGCAAGATGACTTGATCGGTCAGCCCACCATCGCACATCACACCAAACGTTTGGTTATGCTCGCAGCAGTTGGTGTGGCCCCGTGTGCATGAATCACATTCACCGCAATTCAAGTAAGGTTCCACGCAACAGCGTTCACCGACTGAAACGGTTTGAACGCCATTACCAATCGCGAGTACTTCCACCCCCAATTCATGGCCGGGAATCCGGGGGAACTCGAAGAACGGGAACTTGCCGAGATAGCATCCGACATCGGTACCACAAACACCCATGCGATGAACGCGGACGAGAACCTGACCCGGGCCGGGATTGCCAGGCTCAGAAATATCAATTCGTTTCCAGGTTCGAGCGTCGCTGATTTGGAGAGCTTTCATGATTAGTTGTTCTCTGGGAGTCCTTCGGCGTGACTGACATTGTGAATGGGTTGGAGCACTTGCAGGACATCCGACAGCAGTTGTTCGTCCATCGGTTCGCTGAGCCACTGCGCCCATTTGCGAATGTTCTCTGGATTGGCACTCCCGGCTACCGTCGTCGCCAGATCCGGATGGCTGCATGAGAATTGCAGTGCGAGTTGCGCGATGTCGACGCCACGTCGTTCACAAAGCTGTGCCGCTAGGCGAGCGGTTTGCTGAACCTCGAGCGAATCCCTGTGCCAACTCGGTAGAGTCGCGTTGGTCAGTAATCGCGCCGCGAAGGGACCGGCATTCATGACACCCACGCCCAGTGGTTTGAGTACCGGCAGAACGTCATCGACCAGACGTGTATTCTGAAGCGTGAACTGATTATACGACATGATGCAATCAAGCTCGGTTTGACGAGCCATCTCGGTAAACATTTTCATCGGGTAACCACTGATTCCGACACATCGAATCTTGCCCGCCGCTTGAGCCTTTCGCAATGCGGGAATAGTTTCCTCGACAATCTGTTGTAGCGGTACAAATTCGATGTCATGGCAAAGCACGATTTCGAGATGATCTGTCCGCAGTCGATGGAGACTGACGTCGATGCTCTCTGCGACGCGTTTCGCCGAAAAGTCAAAGTGGTCGGCGTCGTAGCGACCGAGTTTCGTACAGAGCAAGTAATCATCGCGAGGAACATCTTTGAGCGCAACGCCCAGCAAGACCTCGGACATTCCGCGTCCGTAGTAGGGAGACGTGTCGATCAGATTCATGCCTAATTCAAGGGCAACACGCACACTCGCGAAAATCTCATCCATCTCGACATTGCGAAATTCCGCGCCAAGCGACGAGGCGCCGAAGCTGAGGACCGGCAATTCGAGGCCGGTGTTTCCGAGTGGCCGTGTGGGTAGCGTTTGGACGCTCATTCAAATCTCCTAAGGGACAGCGAAATATTAATGAGCGCAGCGGATCTTGTTAAAGATCTATCCAGGCCCAGATCTTTAACAAGATCCGCTACCATTTAACGCGTTTTATTGTCTCGCTGTCGCTAACCAAGAAAAAGGGGGTTCATGTAGCATTCGAGCGGATTTGGTAACATTATCACCTCTTTCGCAGGAAATTCCATAGCCGAACCTGACCTTCCCATACCAATTACAAACCTCCAAGCATGGCTGATGAACCGGATTTCGTGTCTCGCCAAACGTCGGAAGCGAGACGTTTCTACCTCGATCTCCTACCATCGAGCGAGAAATCGCTGACGGTTGTCTGCGGGGGCGTCGAGCGGATGCACGCCGACTACGTTGTCGAACGGGCAGATTTCCCCTTCTTTGGGATCGAATGGGTCAGCGAAGGCAACGGCTTGCTCACCATGGGAAACAAAGAGCATCAGCTTTCGTCGGGATCGCTCTTCGCCTACGGGCCCGGCATCGCACACCGGATCCGCAATCTTCCCCCCAACAATATGCGGAAGTACTACGTCGACCTTGCCGGATCTGAAGCGGCCGAGAAGCTGCAAGAACTGGGATTGCTCAACCATCGCCCCGTTGCCGTCAGCCGTCCTTATGAACTCGTCGAGATCTGGAACCTGATCGATCGAGAGGCAAGGGACGTGGGTGAGCATTCGAAAAATATCTGCGGGTCGTTAACACGAGTCTTGTTGCAGAAGATCGGCCAGCGAATGGTTTCTTCTCAAGGCAGCGATTTCACCGAAGCGTTCCACACCTTCGAGTCGGTTCGCCAGTTAATAGAGAAACGATTTCTCGATTTCAAAACGGTGGAAGACGTCGCCAGCGAAAGCGGAATTTCACCCATCTACCTATCGCGACTATTCAAGCGATTTGCCGGTTCAGGCGCGTATCGTTTTTTACTTCGTATGCGTATGAACTATGCCGCCGAACTCCTGTTGGAGCATCATTTGAAGGTTCGCGTTGTGGCGGAGAAGCTTCAATATGCCGATGCTTTTCAGTTCTCACGTGCATTCAAGCGGGTCTACGGCGTCCCGCCGAGTTCACTCACACGAACGAAAAAATAGAGCGAAATCCGGCACTTCTCGCGAAACGCCACCACCTCGACGCTGCCTATCACAAACCGTCATCCCCATCGAGTTTCCCGGCGGCATCCGCATTCGTGTCGAGGCCCGGATCGACCAAGCCGACACAACGCCCAACGTGACGCCCGACAACCTGGAGGCCAGCCGATGATCGGATTACCCGCCGCCGCGCCCATCTATCTTTGCACCGAGCCGGTCGATTTCCGAAAAGACTTCGACAGACTGATCGGCATCGTAACGACCCTGAGGATTGAAAAGCTGCTGCCGCCACGTTTCGGCCGCGAGGCTCAATCCGCGATCCTGGCGGTGCTGAATGAGTTGCGTGGCGAGTTCGCCGACGGGCGACTGGTGAGAGACCGCGCCGAGTTCATCGAGATGCTCAGGCGCGTTTGAGGCGGCCGAGTCGTCGCTTGATGGGTCGATCCAGTCCGCACTAAGCAGGTCCGGGGAATTCATTGCGTCTAATCTGATTAGCCGTTTGGGCGTTAGCCCCGGTTCAACGCGAGAACCGTAGCTAACGCCAAAACGGCTAATACACCGAAACACTTTCCCGAACCTGCTTAACAGCACCGGGCAGCCCGGGCAAGAAAGACCCGGAAGCGGAGATTTGCTACGATAGCAAAGATCGCCCCGAACCCGATTCGGAACTACGCGACACCGAGAACGTGCCCTTGCCGTCGGATATCACGTTGCCATTGCCACTCGATTACAAGGGCAAAACGAGGACAGCCAAGCCGGATGTAACAGCAATGCTCGATTGTCCTGTTAGCCGCAACGCGCTACCGTCGGTTGCCCCCGATGCGGACCAGGACGGAACCGGGGCTAGCGCCCAAACGGCTAACACTATCCGCGATCATTGCGAAGCGTACTTGGTCAAGGAAGTCTTGCCGTACCGCGGGGACGCCTGGATCGACCACTCCAAGATCAAGCTCGGCTACGAAATCCCGTTCAACCGACATTTCTACGAGTACGAGGAACCTCGCCCGTGGAAGAAAATCGAGAAGGAGATCAAGGGGCTTGAGAAAGAGATTATGGAGATGTTGAGCGAGTTCGTAACTGAATGAGTAGTCCAATATGGCGTGAAGAACGCCATCGTGACATCGCTGATTTACGCACAAGTAACGTTGATAAAAAACGGATGATGGGCCTGCCTAGGTCCAGCTTTGCAACTACGTTGACGTAGATCACAACGAACGTATTCACTCAAAGCTATCGTTTATGCAATCGACCGCGAGCGAGGGTGAGACCGCTCGTTTTAGCTTAGACGTTGGCGTCCCTGCTGTCGTAGTGGACAAAGTTGCCAAACTGGTTTGCGGCTACCATTTGACGATTGTCCGTCCCAATCAATCTGACTTGAACGGGCGATATTTGAACTATTCGCTAAAAAGTAGGCGAGCCGCACACCAATTCAGTCTTGCTGCGAACGGCGTGACAAGATCCGGGCTCATCTACCAAGGTACAAAGAACGTAAAGATTTTCGTTCCCCCGCTTTCCGACCAGCAACAGATCGCAGACTTTCTGGATTGGAAGACGGGTCAGATCGATCGTTTGATTGCGAAGAAGCGGGCGTTGGTGTCGGCGCTTTCGGAGAAGCGGATGGCCGTCATCACCCAGGCCGTCACCCGAGGTCTTGACCCAAACGTCCCCATGAAGCATTCCGGCAGCCCGTGACTCGGCAAGGTGCCCAAGCACTGGAAGGTGAAGCGATTGAAATTTTCGATCTCCAAAGCGAACAGTAGAGTTACACCAAAAGGCGGTGCGGAATTTCATGAGCGAGAAGCCATTCCTCTGCTAAGAAGCCAGAATGTTCACTTCGATGGGCTACGTCTCGATGACGTTGTCTATATTTCCAGTGAGACCCACGAAGACATGGCAAACAGCACTTTGTCGTCTGGTGACGTGCTACTGAATATAACGGGCGATTCAATCGGACGCGTCAATTTTGTGCCGGATGACCTTGGGTCAGCAAACGTCAACCAGCACGTGGGCATCATTCGGCCGGAAGATGAAATTACAACTCGTTTCCTGCACTTCCTGCTGTGGTCCGACGTCGGTCAAACGCAGGCCTGACCGAATACCGCATCGCGCTGAACACAGCAGCGACGACCGGCAAGATCGACGTGCGGGATATGGTGATTCCAAAGTGTTAGCCGTTGGGCGCTAGCCCTGGTTGTCGCGATGGCGAGCGCAATCAGCAGTGCGACAACCGACGCTAGCGCGTTTCGGCTAACAGGGTGGGTGACATTTCTTTCGCAACTCGGGGGACATATCATGGATTCGCCTCTCGCTCTGTTCATGACCTGGACCGTCTACGGAACACATCTGCAAGGCGACGAGCGTGGTTGGTGGCGACCGAATCAAGGACATCAACCGGCTCAGCCGTTGCTGGCGGATTGGCATCGCGATCGTCTCGCCTATCCGATTCTCTTGCTGGAGTTAGCCGTGCTTGAGTACTTTCGGATCTCGCCGGACCGATGGGCGTATGGAACGAAGTTCCGCATCAGGCCCAGCCTCGCAATCGCAACTCACTGGCGACGTGGTTCCCGTGGATGCCGCAGCCTGAGTACATCAGTCGTGTCATCCGAGTCATCCGAGTCATCAAACGATCTACTTGATTGCTCGTACGATAGCATCCAGGATGGTTGAGCGATTCACGTTATTGATCTGATCGTTTGAACAGCTTGGCTGTCATCTCCTTTACCGGTTTTGACCACTCCTGCTCCTTGGATTCAAACCAGCCGCGAAAGGAACTCATCCGCTCGTCAAACATCTCGGCAGTCTCGGAGTGGTCGATTTCCCACGTCAGCACGTCTGCTTGGCTGTTTTTGCTTTCGACCACGTTGAACAGGCCGGCGTTGCTTCTGAGATTCCATTCTCGACTCCTTTTAGTCTCGCAACCAAAAGAATGACGGATTTGAAGCATTTTTCTTTCGTCGGGTAGATTGTGTGTTGAACGTTGTCGATCGTGATCGCCCTCTCAGCGATCGCGTTTGCTGCCTCACCAGTGGTTTCAGGTGATCGTGAATGGTGGTGTCTCGCTATCGCTTACTCGGTATAGAGACCTTCGTTGCGAATGAAGGCGTCGACTGCGGCGGGGACTTGAAAACGTAGCGATTCGAAACGCTTGACTCGCTCACGTAGGTCGCTGCTGCTGATTTCGATTTGCGACATCGCGATCTCCGCATCGAGGCACTGCGTCACTCGCTCTTTCGATGCGAACTCGTTGAGAACGTCGTAGTCCGGTGGCGGGAGACCGCCGCGTGCGATCACGCTGAGCGTCGCCATCTGTAAAATTCTCTCGGGGTCTTTCCACTCATCGAACAGAAACAAAGAGTCCGCACCAATGATCAGGTACAGAGAATGTTCGGGGAACTCGTGGTGCAATTCCGCGAGCGTGTCGACGGTAAAGCTGATGCCGTCGCGCTCAAGTTCACGCGTGTCGATGACATGCCCGGGGACTCCCGACAATGCCAACTGCAACATGGTCAATCGTTGCGAGTTGCTCGCGACGGGGCCGTTTTTCTTCAACGGACTCGTCGCGGCCGGGATCCATCGAACGTGATCGATCGGCAACCGTTCGAGTCCCGCTTGGGCCATCCACAGATGTCCGATATGAACCGGATCGAACGACCCGCCAAAAATACCAATTGCCGGTTTCATGAAATGGGATCTCCCCGAAGGTGACGAGCATGGGCAAGTTTTTCGCGGATCTCGTCCCAATCCGGTGCCCGGTGATGAGCCGTCGAGATCGCCTGCCAATCCAGATGAGCGTCGAAACAGATCTGGGTTCGGCCCCGAACACCGCGTTCGAACCAATCGGCCAGAACGCTGGCGTGCTCGTCAAAAATCACGACCGGGATCGGTTGCCTCACGGTTGCTCCGGCGGAGCTTCGTCAACTTCCTCTTCGGTCGTGTCTTCCTCAGGCACGTCTTCCTCAGGCACGTCTTCCTCAGGCACGCCTTCCTCAGGCACGCCTTCTTCAGGCACGTCCTCTTCGCTCGAATCTTCCTCGTTGGTGTCCTTTAAGGAAAACGTGTAAGTCAACAACTCGCTCTGAATCGTGGCGATGATTTGGTCACGATGCGGTAGCAATCGGACGTGCGTTTCGATCCGGCTGTTGCGGCTGCCGATGTTCTTCCCGAGCAGTTCGTCGAGCACCTTTCCGTTGGCAACGTCGAGTCCCCAGACATCGAGTTCCCGGCGCCGCGACGCGGTGCTTTCAAAGTGGGCATGTCCGCGAACGAGCATCAACATGGGTGTCAACCACGGTTGGTACGTGGTCATGCCACGTGCCTGATCGAACTGCACCGACCACGCCACGCTCGCGTTGGCCGATGCTTCGGCATCTTCGTTTTCCGGCGAACCTTCCTGCCACTCGATGCAGTGGATTCCTGTCGCACCCTGGACCGACATGCCGCTCGCCACGGTCACTGTGCTCGTGGTGCTCACCGGTGGATCGGGCAGTTTGCAGCGAGGCATCAACAGGAACCGACCCTTGACCTGAACGACCGACAATCCATACAAATCCGGGCGCACCGGAACAGTCACCTCGGCTAACGATTCCCCTGACAACACGTCCCAAATCGTGACGTCGCCCTCGTTATCGAGCAATGTGAAATAGCGACCGTTGACCAATTCACCATAAGACGATGATCGCGGTTGGGGTGTGAGATTGACCGGCGACGCGACCCGGCTGCGAACTCGTTTCATGGAAACGCAATCGAAGATTTCCAACATGTACGGATCGAACAAATCGACCTCGCCCTCGGTTTCGTCGTACTTCGAAATCATCAACGCGTGACGGCCTTGAGTGGCTACGAGCGAGTCGATCGCCAGTGATTGCGAGTCGATCGGTTTGCCATCGTACCAGTCGAAGAACGCGACCCGATCGGCCCGTTCGCTGAGCACACCGACACGGCCATCACCGACGACCACACCACTGCCGGCGATGTCGGTATTGGTTCGCCAGAGTTGTTCGCCGGTGACGAGGTGATAACAAATTAAATCCGCACCTTGCAGTAGGAACACCCGATCGCCGAGGACGGGACCGAGTCGCAATTGGGCGTCATCGGCATTGGCGGTCGACGAGTTGGCGACATAGCGATAGATCTGGTCACCGAATTTTGACGTCGCACTGCGGCGCCGAGCCACCGCTTCGCCCTCGGGGTGGAAACTGTGTCGCCAACGAACCGTCTCCTCCGTACCGCCCATCAACACGCGAAACAGATCGATCGCGATCAATTCCGACGGCGTCAGGACGAGCATGACGCCGCCGCTGAGTGTGACCTCTTTGTCGCTCGAATTACGGTTCGTCAAACCTTCGACCACGATCGGTCGGGAGATGCCGTCGTGATCGAGCAAAGCGAGCGGGTTACTATCACTGATCGCCTGCCACCCCATCAATTGCCGCCCCATCATCCGCGTCGTGCGTGCGTAACGTCGGTCCGAGATCAGCGCTTGGGTTTGTGGCAGGTTCGTCGATTGCCATTGCAAATCAACACCTCGTGGCCAATTCTCAGGATTCATCCGCCCGATACCGAGAACCTGATGCTCGTCGAGAGTTTTCGTGATCCGGCGGATTGACTCCGGTGCAGCGTCGGGTAACTGGATTCGCGATTGCAGGATATCACCGATGTGTCGCCGGTCCTCGTTCCAACCCGTGGAACTGTAGACCTTCGCCAGCGACAGGAGGCTCGACGTGTCGAGTTGCCCGGTCGCTGAATCGGTCGGCATTCGTGTGCCCCAGATTGATCGCTCGATCGCCAACGCGTCGCCTTGAGTCCCATACTCTTTCCACAGATTCTGCAACGTTTCATCGAACGTTTTCGCACTTTCCGTTGACGCCACGCTCATCATCGAGACCGGCGAGAAGTGTTCGACGAGTTGCTCCAACATTGATCGGTTGTTGCGACCGCGATTTTTCAAATACGTTTCCAATCGCGAGGCGATCGCAAGGCGAGTCGTCTCGTCGGCGGCGTTGACAATTTGGGCGACTCGTGCGGTCACCCACGCGGACACCGTGAACTGTCTCGGCTCACTGGGGAAAATCATCGTTTGTTGACTCGCGAGGGTCGGTCGCTCGGCAATCAAATCGGATAATTCGAGCAGGTGATTGAACGCGAGTTGCAGGTTGTCCTGGGAAACCTCCACTTTGTTTTCATCATCATCGTTTTCGTCATTATCACGAGAATTCAGATGACGCTTGACTTGCAGGACGATGAGTTCGGCCTTTTGTTCGGGGCGATCGATCAATTGCCTGAGGGTTTCGAGGGCCTCCGGCGAAATTTCGCGTTGATCCCGAAGGCTGCCCAGCATCGCTTCGACCGAAAGTGAAACCACCTCGTCGCTGTCGGGGTCGATACGGCGGGCGCGTTGCAGTAACACGATCGCCTCGTCTCGCTCGCCTTGTTCCATCAACAGTTCGGCTTTGCGAACGATCGCAAAAAAATCATCCGGGTCTTCGGCGAGCATGCGATCCACGTTCGGCCGCAATGATTCCTCTCCGTAGGCGACCGCGATCGTGGTCGCGGCCTGGGAGATGATTTCACCGTCGACGGCGATCAAGTTCCCGAGCGGGTAGCGGACGTTTCGTCGCGAAGCGACCTGCCCGGACGCCAAATTGATCTCGATCAATTCATCGGTCGTCGTCGGCAGGAAATAGCTCGATTGACCGAACACACCGCGACCGGAGACCCGTTGTCCCGAACGCATCATGTCGACGGGGGTCGACCAGAGTTCGATGCCGGTTTCCAACTCGTAGGCCATCACACGATCGGCGCGGACGATGATGTATTGATTGCCGCGGATTCCCGCGAGATACAAATTCCGGCCCCGAGGTTGTGGCGTGAATCGATCTTGCCCGGTCACAGTATCGGCCACGATCATGCGGTCGGATTCGACCGGCGTCAGAGCGATATGCTTGCCATGGCCGACGACCACCGAGGTCGCCCACCGCTGACTGAGTTGGCTCGTCGACATTTCGGCTGGTTGGCGAAACGCGTTTTGTGCGAAGAGCTGGTTACGTGGATGGTTGTTAACCCATCGCAAGGTCCGGTCGATCAAATCCACTGCGATCGTCATGCCCGCACCCGTCGGACAGATCATCAGCCCTTCGTGATAGGTCGGCATCGCACCGGCGACCCGCCGGACCGGATCGGTCGTGATCCCACTCGATTGGACCGACACTAAAACCTGTCGCCAAACCTCGGTGCCGTCCTGCGGGTTCAAACAAACCAGTAGAATCTCGCCGGCGATTTCCACCATCACATACAACCGTCCGCGAAACGGCAGAGGCGGCCCGAGGAAGAACGCCTCCGAGAAAGCGGACGGTTGCGTTTCGACCGAACCGAGACGCCACAACAATTTCCCTTCGGTGGCCAAATCCAATGCGACGAGCGAGTTCTTGCTCGCCTCAACCGAACGGATCGCTCGCATGCCGAACGGACTGAACCGTTCGGACTCGACCAGACCGAGGTCGTCGATCATGTAAACACGCTCACCATCGCTCGAAATTTGTCCGTAGGGAACGTCGTTCCAAACCCGTTGCACCAAGATATCGTTCGGGTCGTTCAGTTCGCCGCGGACGCCCGAGTCATCATCGTCGGGCGTTTCGATCGTTTCCGGAGGCGAGAACCAAGGGTACTGCCACACCCGTTTACCGGTCCGATGATCCACGCCCAGCAACCGCTGCGTCGTCCGCATCAGCAGTTGGTTGCCGACACGCAACGGCATCCAAGAAGGAGGCGGTAACCGTTCGTTGGCTTTCAGTTCAGCGATCTTGGTTTCGAGCATGCGTTCTTGACGGGGACTGCCCGACGACTCCAACAGCCAACGCGCGTTGCTCAAGGGCATTTGTCCTTCGGAAATACCGCTGCGGTCGGGCCGCCCGCCTAAGAACGGATAGTCCTCCGCCGGCGGATCGACAGTGAACGTGTTCGGTGAAAACCGGTCCGCCACGGCAGCCGTCCAGGCGGCCTCGACGCTCGTTTTCGCGCTGGCCCCGTTCCCCTCGACCGCTGCGAACTCTGCGGGCACTCGGATCGGCGTTGGCAACTCACGCTCGGCCAACCGACACGCACCGGCGTGCAACCAAATCACATCATCGCCGAGTTGATCGATCGCGCGGGGCAGACCGACCACGTCGTCGAGCAACAGGGAAGTCGCTAACGGGTTGCCCAACAACCATTCTCGATGAGCGAGCAGGAACGTCGCCCGGTAGCCCGCCTCGGTATGAAAGAACTCGCGTCGAACCTGTTCGACCGCATCCCAATCTCGCGACGGCTGAGCGTCTTGCAGGATCTTCGACGCCAATGGCCCGTAGCGGAGTTGATAGATTTCCATCGCCGCATCGGGCAAATTACCGATCATCTCGCGGACTTGCCGGAGCACCGTCGGGGCTGTCAACGAGTCCTTCTCAAAACCGTCGTCGTCGGCCTCTTCGTCGTCGGCCTCTTCGTCGTCGGCCCCGTTGGCGTTGAGTCGCCGTTGGAGCGTGCCTTGGGCGGCGTTCCCGGAGGCAGCCAATCGCTCCGGGTTGAGGAAATAATCCTGGGCCGTTTCTGGGAAATTGTCTCGGGACGTTCGTCGCAGCAGGTCGCCCAATCGCACGACCGCGTCGCTGTAGCGCTCTTGCTCGAGAGCCTCTTTGGCCTCGCGGATTTGCTGCCGGACGCCGCGGGGAGCGGGCAACAACTCCGCCGATCCGCCGCGAGTCGACGCGCGGAACACACCCTGAGCGGCCCCGCGATTGTCAGCCCCGAACGCAACCAGCGAAAACAGGATCGCCAACAGAATGAGGAACGAGTGGGTGGGCGATTTCACAAAACGTCTCACAACAATGCCTTTGAAAAACGGGTCGACGCATCCAACGAATGCTGACTTTGATTGTAACAGCGATGCGGGTGCGGGTAAGTGAGCACCAGGTGATAAGATTTCCGAGAAAAAGAGCCGTTTTGGGGCGAGCCAAGGTTGTCAGTGGAATTGATTACCTATCGTCGGGCCTTTTCCAGGAACAGCTGTGAAGCAATCTTTTTAACGAAAAACGGGTTTTCAGCGAGTGCGGGCAGGATTCCGCCACCTACGAACCTCTCCGCCGGGTGCGGTGTGATAGGCACTCCAGCGACTCACCCAAGATGAGTTTTCGATTCCAGGCAAAGGTCGGCAAAGCAAAGCGAACTTGGATGCCTTGCACAAAACATTTCAACGCTAGCGGCACCCGATTTTGAAGAGATATCCGAAAGTTCACCTTTTTTAGAACCATGTCGCCTTGTCTGGATACACATCAGATTGAAATGCGGTTAAGTGTAGGGAGGGCAAGCGTTCTGTTGTGAAAGATTGACTGAAAGTGAATTTAAAAAGCAAACGAATTGTGATCGCGGGCGGCAGCGGTTTCCTGGGTCTGTCGATGGCGGAGGCGTTTTCAGCGGCCGGCGCTGAGGTGACGATTATTTCTCGGTCGGTGCCAAACGCGACTAGAGCGTGGAAGCACGTGACCTGGGATGGGCGAACGCTCGGGGACTGGGCGGCGGTGCTCGAGCGCTGCGATGCGATTGTGAACTTGGCCGGTCGGACGGTGAACTGCATCAAGACGCCGGATCATTGCGACGAGATTCTGCGGTCGCGGGTGGAGTCGACTCGGGTGCTGGGCGAAGCGATGCGAGCGGCCCGTGTCCCGCCACCGGTTTGGGTGCAGATGAGTACCGCCCACCTCTACGGCGATCCGCCCTCGGCAGTTTGCACGGAAGAATCGGCCGAAGGAATCGGGCTGGCACCGACGGTGGCACGGGCGTGGGAGGCGGCGTTCGCCGAAAGCAAATTGCCGCAGCAACGTGGCGTGGTGATGCGGACCAGTTTCGTTGTCGGGCTTGACCGTGGGGCAGGCGGCGGGGCTTTGAACACGCTCGGTTTGATCGCCAGGTTGGGACTCGGTGGCAAGGTGGCCCGCGGCACGCAGGGCATGTCGTGGATTCACGAAGACGATATCAACGCAATCTTCGCACGAGCGATCGACGACGAAATGATGTCGGGTGCTTACATCGTGTCGTCGCCGAACCCGAAGTCACAAGCCGACTTCATGCGAACGCTTCGCAAGGTGATCGGAATGCCGATCGGTTTGCCGGCGCTCACGTGGATGGTTCGCATTGGTGCGCCGCTGTTCCTGCGGACCGACCCGGAATTGGTGCTGTATGGTCGTTATGTGATTCCGAAACGTTTGATGGACGAAGGGTTTGCGTTTCGGTTTGCTGATTTGGAGCCTGCGTTGAGGAATTTGCATGAACGCAGGAAATGAACGAGTGAAAACGGATCGCACCTGGCCGTTGCCCAACCAACCGTGGGTCATGCGAATGACTTGATCGGAACTAGGGTGGCAATTCGGGTGGCAAGAGCGACGTTCAACTTGCCTTAGATGGGCGCGGCTATGTCGATCGCGCGGGATGAAGGCGGCGCGATCCAATATCGAAGTGAACGAACACATCGCGGCGAACCGTCGGCGGACTACGACGCAGGTTACTCGGCGACCGGCGAGTTCATTGAGGCCGAACCTGGGTCGCTGGAGCATTGGCTGACCGCTCGCTACTGTTTTGACAGTGCCAAACGCAAAAGCAAAATTTTCCGTGGCGAAGTCGATCATCCGCCCTGGTCGCTTGCGAAGGCTGCCTACACCGCGCGAACCAACACGATGGGCGATGAAAGGTCATGTGCATGCAGTATTGCCCACTACTGCACTGCCAACCCGGTGACAGTGTTGAAGGTTTGTGGGTGGCCGGCGCGGACCAGCGTGACAGGTCTCCATTGTCGGCGGTCACTTGGGTCAACGTCGGTGGGGAAATACGGCTGGCCGAGTTTTGCGAGATCATGGTGGGCCGCGATTTCGTCTGCGGTCAGGGCAAAGTTGTAGTAGGCGACCTCGTCGATGGTGCCCGTGAACGGTTCACAGTGAACGTGATTGCCGATTTCTGCGGGGGTCGGGCCTCCATTTAAGATCAATTTGCCGATCGGAAAAACGTGCGAGAATCGCATCTGGCCGTCAACGTAGATCGCCTTGCGTCCTGTAAAACTGTCGTAGGTGGCGACGATGTGATGCGGCTGACCGTCGGTCAATTCAGCCAAGGTGGGTCGCCCCTCCTTTCCGTCCAGAGGCATGTCCAACTCGCTGTAGCCGTGCTGCTGCAGATGCAGTCCAAAGCTCAGGCAGGGACCGGGTGGGACGTCGGGAACATCGAAGTCATTCGACTCGCCGTCATTCTGCAAACTTAGCAGCATCCGGTGGTTGCCGTCTTCCTTACGAAAGATTTCGTCGTAGTCCATCTCGCGACCGCTCCATTGACTGACGATCAACGCCTCGATGCTGATACCGCTGCTGCAAGCCATCTCACCGGTGCCGACTTCGCTGCCCATGCCGGTATCGATGCGCACGACCGCATTGTTTTGATTATCAAACCTTAACGCTCCCGAGCCGACCAGTCCCGGAGATTGCAAAACATGATCACCAATGACCCGCAGTTGGGAGACGTCTTTTGCGTCGTTTCCATCAAAGCCCCAGTGGTAAAGCGGTCGGCGGACACGTGATTGCACTTCGACTTCACCATCGGTGACATCGATCCAGATGCGATCGGACGATATCGTCGCGACACGGAAGTCCGAGCCTCGATGAACCACTCTCAATCCGCCCGCCTGGATCGAATAGTGGGTGCCCGGACGCGTCACACTCGCTCGCACCGACCCCTGAAACAACACACCCTCGGACTGCGAACTGGCACCGAACAGGGCTGGCCCGTCAATTTGAACCTCTGTGCCTTCCGTCGTTGTCAGCCGAGTGGTCTCGCGATCGACCGTCAACGTTGTTGGCGATAGGTCGGTGTTGCGATCCGTTTCCAAAAAACCGACGACGAGAATGGGCAGGTTCCGATTGTCGTAATGAGCGGCCGTGGTTGCGACTGAACCACCAAGAGGTTGGGACGATCGCGTGAACCGAATGGTCTCCGTCACGACGACAAGCAGCGTCGCCGCGACCGCGACCGGAATGAGCCACCGGTTGTCAAACGTAAACGTCTCTCCCGATTGAGAAGTCGATTCGGAAGTCGCACGAGGGTCGGAGATTAAACTAGCGACATCAGGTGGTGGCGTTAAACCCGTTTGCGGGAGTCCTTCGGTCGTCAGAGCGAGCTGTCCGTGAACCATCATGTACCGCAGAAACAGTCGACGCCGATTCGGATCGTTCGACATCAACGTTTCCAGTTCCGCGATTTCATCCGACGAGGCGGTCTGCTCGATCAGGGAGTCGGCAAGTTCAAGGACTCGCGAGGCGGAATCGTACGAGTCCCGAGATTTATTTTTTCGATCGGAAGTCACTGTTCCTGCTCCGTCAGCTTGAGTTCAACACATTCAAATAACTTGCGTCGCATCACTTTCAGCGACTTGTAAACCGCGTGGACCGAACGGTCCCATGCGTCGGCGATCACAGTCGCCGTTTCGTTCTCGCCGTAAAAGCGGCGGATCAGGTCACGCTGTCGATTGGGCAATTGCCCGATGCAATCTTCGAGTGCCGCCTGACGCGGCTCCAGTTCATCGGCCACATCGACGGCATCGGTTGTCAATTGATCAAAGAATGCTTCGCTGAACGCCAGTCGATCTCGTTTGGAACGTCGCCAATGTTTGAGCACCTGATGCCGGGCCACGCCGAGCGCCCAGGGGAGAAATTCAGCATTCGATCGGAACTCCGGAAAGCTTCGCCAGAGTTCCAAACTCGTCTCCTGAAAAATATCCGCCGCTGCGGTGTGGTTGGGAACGAGCGTGCGAATCCAAGCGAGGATCCGCAACTGATCCCGCGTGAACAGTTCGAGAAACTGCTCATACAATTCAGGGCTGATAGACGGATGGTGCTTCATTGCGAGTGTCTGTGAGTTACGCAGGGCCGGAAGTTGGCTTTAGGTAATGGCGCACCGGAGAACAATTTAGTACTTCAAAAAACAAGTGGAAACGTCTTCCAGCCTGTCAATCCAGCAACGACAGGCCGGACCGTTTAAAGTCGTCGGTACGAGGGATTTTGGTTGGCGAAATTTTTTTCCTGCGTTGAAATCGAACTCGGCGACTCTTTGCGTCTCTGCCCACTCTGCGTTAAAAACCTCACACTCTCCGGATCGAAACGCAGAGATCGGGGAGACGCAGAGATCGGGGAGACGCAGAGGGCCGCAGAGAGAGGAACCGGTCATTTTCAGCCCAAGACATTGCGGAAGTCAAACATACCGGCGCAAAACGGCGTCAACCCCTCGTTTTTCGCGACCCATCGGAAGCCGTCCGGCTTTGCGGCTTAATTCGCGATGCGACGGACGGCTTCCGATGGGCTGTTCAATCTTTGGTAATGAAAGGTAAATCGTTGGTAATGAAAGGTAATCTGTTGATGCTGATTTTGTTCCTAATTTCACCCTCCCGGCGGAGAGATCGTGCCACTTTGGAGTTCAATTAAGCGAAAGCCTGACTGAACCCTCCCGGCGAAGCTGAGGGGGTCGGAAAGCGGGTTCATCCGGCGGAAGCGTGCGCCGGAGGTTTTCCAGGCATGACTGCAGTGTCCAACGAGATTGGTGCCTGAGTAGGGATGCTGGTAGACTACGTAAGCCGGACGAAACGCAGTCGAGCTCTGCAGAGGTGCCACTCGACAAGGGAGATCTCGGTCGCCAGCGTCTTCCTGCAAAAGCGGTGCGCCCATGGTGCCGACGGTCCTCGGCGGATTTCGGTTCACCGAGCACGATTTTTCATCAAATCACGGGACACGGGAGCCATGCCTTGAAAAACCTCGATTCTGGGGTCGGCGCACGCTTCCGTCGGATGAACCGGAAAGCGAGCCTTTAGCAAGCTTTCCGGGGAGGGCCTACCGAGATCCGAGTTGGTGATTGGCTTCGCTCGGTTCGGCCCTCCCCGAACCAATTTGGAGGGGTGAAGTCAGGAACCCGCGTAAACATACACATGAGCGTCAACCCCAAGATTGAGCGGACCAGGCTTGCGCCGTTCCGCTAAAAACGAAAAGCTCCGCTGCCCGCATTTCGGGTACTAATTTGGCTGGGTGCGGGACATAGCACTGTAGTTCGAGATGGCCAATTGAGATCAAAGAGTACCAGATGCAAATGAATCCAAGTGACGGAGCGTTCCTGATGAACAGAATGATCCGCCTAGTCATCCTCACGATTTGCTGTGCGATCCCCTCTGCCAACGATTCGTTCGCTGAAGAACTGTTTCGAGATAAAGTCGCTCCGCTGTTGGAACGGCGTTGCCTGAGTTGCCACGACGACCAGCAACGCAAAGGCGGATTTTCTTTGCAATCGGCCGAAGCCGCGATGGAGGACGGCTACATCGAGCCGGGCGATGCCGACGCGAGTCATCTGTTGGATCTGATTATTGCCGACGGCGGCAAGGCGGAGATGCCGAAAGACGCCGATCCGCTTTCCGACGATGAAGTGCAGATCATTCGCCAATGGATTCGCGATGGGGCAAAGTGGCCCAGCGATCTGCAGCTCAGAGAAGCCGTGGTGGATGACTTTGATTGGTGGTCTTTCCAGCCGATCACACGACCGTTGGTACCGCAAACGAATGGCCCTTGGGGGCGGACCCCCGTCGATGCGTTCATCCTGAAGCAACTGCAGGACAAGGGGCTCACGCACGCTGCCGGGGCGGATCGCCGAACATTGATTCGTAGACTCACCTACGACTTGATCGGTTTGCCGCCGACGCCCGCTGAGGTTGCCAAGTTCGTGGGCGATCCCGATCCGCTGGCTTATGAAAATCTCGTCGATCGGTTGCTGGATTCTCCGCACTACGGTGAACGCTGGGCTCGGCATTGGCTCGATGTGGTCAAGTACGCGGACACATGCGGCTACGACAAAGACAAACTGCGTCCCAACGCGTGGCCTTATCGCGACTACGTGATTCGGTCACTTAACGAAGACAAACCGTATGCAAGATTTGTGCAGGAGCAAATCGCTGGCGACGAACTGTTCCCGGGCGAAATCGATGGAATTCTGGGACTCGGATTGATCGCTGCCGGACCATGGGACTTCATCGGCCATGTCGAAGTCGCCGAGTCGAAGACCGACGGCATGGTCGCCCGCAATCTCGATCGCGATGACATGGTCAGCAACGTAATGAATACATTTTGCAGCGTGACGATTCAATGCGCTCGCTGTCACAACCACAAGTTCGATCCTTTCACGCAAGAACATTACTACGGTTTGCAGTCGATTTTTTCCGCCGTGGATCGTGCTGAGCGACCTTACGATCTGGATCCAAACATCGAAGCGAATCGGCGACAGCTTGAGGATGAACTGAAACAGCACGAAGACCAACTGGCCGTGATTGTAGATGCCATCGAAGACGCAGGCGGCCCACGTTTAGTCGAACTGCGCCGTGACATCGCCCAGTGGACGCAAGAGCGAAACGTCCGCAAAGCCCCCGAGTTCGGATATCACAGCGCCGTTGCGGCGGAGCAGGATTCGACGAAGTGGGTGGAGGTGGTTCTGGATTCACCGAGTGATCTAACGCAAGTCGTGCTGCACGGTTGCGAAGATGAATTTGCCGGAATCGGAGCCGGGTTTGGGTTCCCGTTACGTTTCAAGGTCGAGGTTTCTCGCGAACTCGCCGGGGACACCGGACACTGGAAAACGATTGCCGATTACACAAATCAAGACTTCCCCAATCCGAGACTCGCAGCCGTGGCAATCGACTGCGACGTCGATCAGGTTATTCGCGTCCGCGTCACGGCGACGAAGCTGGCTCAGCGCCAGAACGATTACATCTTCGCGCTGGCTGAATTGGAAGTGATTCGTGATGATGCAGCGCAGGCTGGCAGCCTGCTTCACGTTGATGCACTCGATTCGATCGAAGCTCCGGTGCGCTGGGGCAAAGCGAACCTGGTCGACGGAAAATGGGCCGTGCCGGAGGACGTCGGTCTCGAAGGAAAGTTAAAGACGGCCAGGACGGAACTTCAAGCTCTGCTGGCCGATATTGAAACACCCGAACGAATCGAGCGACGCGAAACGCTGACGACGCAGATTGCCGAAACCAAATCGTCACTGCAATCGCTTCCCAAAGGAAAGATGGTCTACGCGGCAACCACGCACTTTCCTCCTCAAAGCAACTTTCGGCCGACCGAAGGCCAGCCGCGACCGATTCATTTGCTGTTGCGAGGTGAAGTGACCAATCCTGGGGAAGAAGTTGCGCCGAACGTGCTGCCGCTTCGCGCCGACACCGATCCGCAACTCGATGCCGCGTTGTCGGAATCACAGCGACGGGCCGAACTCGCTCGCTGGCTGACTCGGAAGGACCATCCGCTGGTCTGGCGGTCGATCGTCAATCGTGTTTGGCAGTACCACTTCGGCACGGGGTTGGTCGCGACTCCGAATGACTTTGGACGCATGGGGGCGACGCCAACGCATCCCGAGTTGCTCGATTGGTTGGCGTGTGAATTTCGTGACGGTGGTCAATCATTCAAAGCACTACACCGGCTGATCGTGACCAGCAGCGTCTATCGGCAGTCCAGCGATCACGACGCACCCAACGCCGCAATCGATGGCAGCAATCAATTCCTGTGGCGGATCAATCGGCGACGGCTATCGGCCGAAGAGATCCGTGATTCGATTCTTGCGGTCAGTGGGTCGCTCGACACGACAGCCGGCGGGCCGGGATTCTATTTGTTTGAACTGGAACATCCTCAACATTCACCGCATTTTTATTATCACAAGTTTGATCCTGCCGACACGGCGTCGCATCGTCGCAGCATCTATCGCTTCGTCGTGCGATCGCAACCGAACCCATGGATGACGACGCTCGACTGCGCCGATTCATCGCAAAGCACACCCGTGCGAAATGAAACACTGACCTCGTTGCAGGCGCTGTCGCTATTGAACAACCGCTTCAATCTGGTGATGGCCGAGCGATTCGCTAAACACTTGCAAGCAGAAGGCGGCGAGCTGGAGGACCAAATCGAACGGGCGATGCAGGCTTTGGTTCAACGACCAATCGATCCCGATCAACAGCAGGTGTTTGCGGACTATGCGAACCAACACGGCTTGCCGAACCTTTGCCGGTTCTTGTTTAACCTCAGCGAATTCGTCTATTTGGACTAACCATGAATCTTGATCGACGCCAATTTCTTTCACACGCGGGCAATGGTTTTGGTGGTCTCGCGCTCGCCGCGATGTTGCATCAGGAAGCCACCGCTGAAACCAACGGTGCTTTGCAAACGTTGCATCACGCACCGCGAGCCAAGCGTGTCGTTCAGCTTTTCATGGCCGGAGCGGCCAGTCATGTAGATCTGTGGGACCACAAACCGCTGTTGGAAAAATCCCACGGACAGCCGTCCGACTTTGGCGAATCGGTCGAGACGTTTCAGGATGGACTGGGACCGTGGATGAAGTCACCGTTCCAGTTCGCTCGCTACGGCGACTCAGGCAAGATGCTCAGCGAAGTGGTCGCTCCGCTGGGTCAGTGCGTCGACGACATCGCGTTCATTCACAACATGGTGGGCAAGACGGGCGTGCATTCTCAAGCGACGCTGTTGCAAGCGACCGGTTTCCAGCGTCCCGGTTTTCCCGGCATGGGAGCGTGGGGCAGCTACGCGCTCGGTTCGCTCAACGACAATCTGCCGACCTTTGTGGTGCTTCCCGATCATCGTGGTTACGCCAGCAACGGACCAAAGAACTGGAGTGCGGCGTTCCTGCCCGCGAGTGCCCAGGGGACCGCGATCTTTCCCCAGCGTGAAAACCCGATCGAAGACCTATTGCCGCAATCCGACTTTGTGACTGCGGCCAGCGATGCGGCCGGACTGGCGATGCTGAACCAAATCAACTCACAGTATCACCAACAACGTCCGGGCGATTCGCGACTGGAAGCTCGCGTGCGGTCGTATGAACTGGCCGCAGCGATGCAAATGAGCGCGCCGGATGCGCTGGACATTTCCGGCGAACCCGAACACATTCTGAAGATGTACGGACTTGATCGACTCGGAGCGGTCCATCCCAAAGAGATCAATGCGGCGGAGGAAGCCGAGTACTTCGGCCGCAAGTGCCTGACCGCCCGTCGACTACTGGAACGCGGGGTGCGGTTTGTCCAAATTTGGTCCGGCAACGACAACGGTTTCCCACGCCGCAATTGGGACAGTCATGAAGACATCGCTCGCGATCATGGACCGCTGGCTCGCGGGATGGCTGTTGGTACCGCCGCGCTGATCCAAGATCTCAAACAGCGCGGGCTACTCGAAGACACTCTTATTCTATGGACGACCGAATTCGGTCGCATGCCCAGCAGTCAGGCAGGCAAGGGACGCGATCATAATCCGTTTGTGTTCACCAATTGGATGTGCGGCGGCGGTGTTCGAGGCGGCATTACGCACGGTGAGTCAGATCCATGGGGGTACAAGCCGCTGGATCGATCCAACCCGACTCAGGTCTACGACATTCACGCCACGATCCTGCATCTGTTGGGCATCGACCACACTCGGTTGACCGTTCGCCATGATGGCATCGACCGGCGACTCACCGACGTACATGGGCATGTTCTGAATGAAATCATCGGTTAAAGCACGTTGAAGGCCGTCTGTTCGCTTTCGCCCCATTTTGAACGAATTCGCGGCGTCTCCCGACGCATCAGTTTGATGCCATCGCCGAGTCGCTACGATGCGGGTGAGACAAATCTGACAGCCTTTCCTCAAACGCCCGCTCAAATCATGCACCCAATCCTCCGTCTACTCGTTATTCTCTGCAGTCTTGGATGGCTTTCCCCGATCGCTTCGGCCCAAACATTACAGGGTCTTTTTCAGTTTGCTGATTCCGCCGACGCGTCGAACTGGCAAATCGTCAACGATGGCGTGATGGGCGGTCGATCGAGCAGCGAGGCGAGCATCGTGAACACGGACCCGGGCGAAGGCGTTTTGCAGTTTACGGGCAATCTGTCGCTTGAAAATAACGGCGGGTTCGCCTCGGTGCGTTCGCGACCATCGGGCTCGCTCGGATTGGAGGCTGGCGAAACGATTGTTCTGCGAGTCCAAGGGGACGGACGCCGGTACACGTTCAACCTGTACACGCCGAACCGCCGGACCGCGTTCTCCTATCAAATGCAGTTCGACACGAAGGCCGGCGAGTGGACAGAAGTTCGACTGCCGGTCGACAAATTCGTCGCACACTCGTTCGGACGGGCGATGCCGAACACACGACTGAACCCGAATGAAGTCCAATCGGTCGGCATTCTCTTGGGCGACAAGAAACCGGGTGCGTTTCAAATCATGCTGGATTCGATCAACGTCGAGTAGTTCTGGCGGTGCGTTAGTAAAAACCGGTTCTCAACGAGCAACGTCCACCACCATCCGGCGCGTCTGATTGTCTCGCTGTCGATCATTTCGTCGTGACCAGTACGACGATGGAGTCGACGGCGAGACGGAGTGAGCGGGCAGCCATGACGAAATTGGTGTGACCGCTGACCTCGGCTTGGATCTGCTCGTACAACTGCGTCGCTGCGACGAGACGACGTTTTTTCTTCTTGGCCATTTTCAGATACACGGCAGTGTCCATGTGATCGGTGACGGGGCCGACGGCGAGAATGAAATCGTAGAGGTTGCGGACGATCTCTCGAAGATCCTCATCATCCTCGGCCTCGTCACAGTGTTTGAGAAACGTGCGAACCATCCAAACATGCGTGATCTGAGCGTCGATTGCTCGGACCCGCAGCATCACATCGTCGATGCCGACGGCATCGGTTTGGGAAGAATCAATCGGAGGCGTCGCCCCGTTTTTCGGATCCGTCAATGACATCGTGTTCCCTTCGGATACTCACGTACTGGAATGTTCGGGAGCGCTGGCATCCTCGATCGCCGTCGATGCCGTCGTCGCCTCAGCGGCAACGGTGGGTTCGGGCGATGGTTTTGCGCCGGCATGACCGTGCGGTGTGTTCATGGCGACGATGACGACACCGGCGACGGTGAGCGCCATGCCGACCCACATCAACGGACTGACGTTGGTCCCGGCGTGCAATTTGATCATCGAAACGATCGCCGAAACCGAGACCGCGCCACCAAAGACGATCGGCATGACGAGCAACGCGTTGCCCTTGCTGGTCATCATCGCAGTGGTCAAACACACCGCGCCGAAGGCACCGAGCGTTCCGGCGAGGAATCCCCATTTCACGGTGGCAAAGTGAACGCCGCTGAAGTTGAAAGAATCACCTTTGACCCCCATCATGACGAGCCCGCCGATGATGGCGATGACGAGATAAGCCAGGCCGATGAAGACGTAGGGTTTGAAAGGCGACCACAGCGGCGCCCCGTCCACACGTGGCGCTTGGGCGTTACCGATCGTCGGTCCGTAACAACCCCAAAAGACAGCCGTACCGAGTGCGAACAGGATTGGAATCAACATTTTATTCATGAATCCCTCTGGAGGGAGGATACGAGTGAGGGGTTTCGAGACGGCGTCATTCTGGGTGCGTTGCGCAAGAGAACTCCGATCAAGGGCCGATCAGGAAGTGACAGATATCACCATCCTGCATGATGTAGGCTTTCCCTTCGGCGCGGAATTTCCCGGCCGCGCGGATTTCTTTTTCATTCTTATAGTGTTCGAGATCGGCAAGGCTGTAGATTTCCGCACGGATAAATTTGTGCTCGAAATCGCTGTGGATCACCCCGGCGGCTTGCGGCGCGGTCGAGCCGATCAGGAACGGCCACGCCCTGACTTCCTTTTCTCCGGCGGTGAAATAGCTCTGCAAACCGAGCGTGCGATACGTTTCGCGGGCGATGACGTTGAGCGACGGTTCTTCGAGCCCGACGTCGGCGAGCATTTCCGCCCGGTCGGCTTCGTCGAGTTCGGCGATCTCGGCTTCGAGTTTGGCACAAACGCAGGCCACGACGGCGCCGGTTTTCTCGGCGTGCTGCCGTACCTTTTGCACCAATTCGTGTTCGCCGGCGAGGTCATTTTCGTCGACGTTGGCCACGTAGAGAATCGGTTTTGCCGTCATCAGGCCGTAACTGCTGATCGCGGCGATCTCGGCTTCGGGCAACACCAGCGTTCGCAGTGGCAGTTCGTTTTCGAGATGAGCGTTGCATTTCTGGATCGCCGAAACCCGTAGGATGGCTTCCTTGTCGCCGCCCCGGGCACTCTTCTCGGCACGCGGCAACGCGTTTTCGAGCGTTTGCATGTCGGCGAGCACGAGTTCGGTTTCGATCGTATCGATGTCCGCGATCGGGTCGACATTGCCCGCGACGTGGGTGACGTCGGGGTCCTCGAAACAGCGAACGACTTGCATGATCGCGTCGACCTGGCGAATGTGGCTGAGGAATTTATTGCCTAACCCCTCGCCCTCGGATGCGCCTTTGACGATGCCCGCGATGTCGACGAGTTTGAGCGCCGCAGGGATGACCTTTTGCGGCACGATGAACTGCGTGATCTTCTGCAACCGCGAATCGGGCACACTGACGATGCCTTCGTTGGGTTCGATCGTGCAGAACGGGTAGTTCGCACTTTGCGCGGCGACGCTCGACGTCAATGCGTTGAAGAGGGTACTTTTGCCTACATTCGGCAAGCCGACGATTCCGGCTTCCATCGAAGACCTTTGTGGGTGGGGTGCGGGGGAGGATGAGAAACCGTCGACTGCGGCGAACCCGCATCGACTGATTTCGTGGTGTTGCCCGATGTTATCCCCGCTGGACCCGGATTCGTCGACCCAGGGTGCCTCAGAAAGGTTTCTTGGCACCCGGCCAACGATCCGCCGCCGCGTTCCCAGAGACGACGACGCCTTTATTTTCCCAATTCAAATACGCGTGGACGTCGGCGGGGCAGTACCGCAGTGTCAAGCCACACCGCCGCCGGTCGCTTTGATTGGGTGCCGATCCGTGGACGAGCAAGTCGCTGTGGATCGAAATTTGCCCGGCGTTAATGGGGGTGAATCGATGTTCGCCGTATTCCTGCGGATTCTCAACGACTTGATCCAGCACGTTGCCCGATTCCACATCCGTGGAATCAAAATCAATTAATCCGTGCCGATGCGATCCGGTGAACACCTCCATCCCGCCGTTATCTAAATCGGCATCGTCGATCGCCAACCAAACCGTCACCGCTTTCGTCGGAGTCAACGGCCAGTAACTGCAGTCCTGGTGCCAATCAACACGCTTGCCATCACCGGGCATCTTGCAAAAGAAATGCGATCCCCATCCGATCACGTCTTCACCGAGCAGGTCGGCGACGTAGGTGACGAGTTTCGGGTGACTGAGCAAATCCCAAACCCGAGGATGTTTCAGGTGAGCACTGCTGATCGAATAACTGTCCCCTCCGGCGGCGAACGTTTGTGCCAACAGATCATCAAAATACGTCCGCAAACTCAACGCTTCGTCGGCATCGAGAACCGTCAGCGGGCCGAGGTACCCGTCCCGGTTCCACGCTTCAAACTGCTCGGTCGTGAGCGCGCCAGGCGAATCGTTCTCGGTCGGAAAAAAGCGAATGTCACGCGGCACCGTCGCGATGGATTCGCGATCGGGGATGATGGCAAAATCGTTCGTGTCGTTCACGGATCAGTCTTTTCGAGTGTGGAGGAGACCGGCGGTCATTTGCTAAATCACACCCCGATGGTAACTTCGCAACCAGGCAATGGGAAGTGCCGAGGCCTGCCGATCAGCGATGCCTCGGCTTCCATTTCCCACTCGGCAACTTCGTTCGGATACTCCACCCAGAGTCGATCCGCGACGAAATCGTTCCCGAGAAATGAGAAACCAAGAATATCGAAGTCGGCCTGGTTCCCGAGCACCAAACGATCCAAGCCAAAGACGCCGAATTCAAAACCGAAGACGCACGTTTTGAATTCCTCGCCGAACGCGTGTATTGGAAACGAAGTGGCGATCCGATCGGTGACGCCAAGGACATGACCGACGACATCCTGTGTCTGGTTCGGGAAAAACCTCAATTCAAGAACTATCAGAATAAATCAGTCAAATGTCCCGCAAAATGGAAAGAGAACAAGGTCGATACAAAAACACAAATGGTCGAAACCGAAGTTCTCCTCAAAGCGAGTGAAGTCAAAGAGACCAAGATCCCGGCGGAGTACATGGAAGTCCAACGACAGGTGCTGCTCGACCAGGAACGCATGGTTTGGCGACGTGTGCTTTGCGATACGAACGTCACTCAAGACGTGGTTAAGCAGGTTCATTCCGCGCAACGACCGAGATCGTGGTCAAAAACGGTAGCCGGGGAGTGCGTGAAGCGAACACCCCCGGGATCCTCCGTGGGCATCGCATTCGGCCAGCCCCCCGGCGACCCTCTTGGATCCCTACCGGGATTCTTCCGCTTGCGGAACCAAATCGGCGCAATCGATTTACTAGGCCAACCCCGAATTTCAACAGTTTAGCTTCGTTCCATTGGATTTCTCTTGGTAATTCAAGCCTTGCATTTCTGTTAGAATGGTGTCATGGAACTCTACTCACGCACCACCGTCGTTCTTTTCACGCTCGTTTTCTGCTGGACGTCCGTTTCGGTCTCCGAGGAAAGCGAACCGCTCGGGGAAATCCAGTTCAGCCGCGATGTTTTGCCGATTCTTTCGGATCGCTGCTTTCATTGCCATGGCCCCGATGCCGAGCATCGCGAGGCCGATTTGAGGCTTGACCAACGAGAATCGGCGATCGACGACATGGCTGCCATCGTGCCCGGAGACCCGAACGAGAGCGAATTGCTCACGCGGATCACGAGCGATGATCCTGATCTGCTGATGCCGCCGCCGGAGTCACATCGCACGCCACTCTCCAGCGCCGAGATCGAGATCTTGCGGCAGTGGATCGCGGACGGGGCGGAATGGGGGAAGCACTGGGCGTTCGAAAAACCAGTTCGGCCCCAGGTCACCGATTCAAAAATCAATCCAATCGACGCGATGGTCCGAAAGCGGCTTTCAGACGAGGGACTGGAGCCTTCGCCCGAAGCGGACCGACGGACGTTGATTCGCCGCCTCTCGCTGGACTTGACCGGATCGCCGCCTTCGACCGACGAAGTCAACGCTTTTGTTGCTGACGACTCCGCCGATGCTTACGAGAAACTCGTGACTCGGTTGTTCGCGTCCAAGCACTACGGCGAGCGAATGGCTTGGCCGTGGCTCGATGCGGCGCGTTACGCCGACACAAGCGGCTTCCAAGGTGACCCCGAACGGTCAATGTGGCCCTGGCGTGATTGGGTCGTCGATGCACTCAATGACAACATGCCGTTCGATCAATTCACGATCGAACAACTCGCCGGTGACCTGCTCGAAAACGCGACACCGGAACAGCGGTTGGCGACGGGGTTCAACCGCAACCACATGCACAACGGCGAAGGCGGCCGGATCGCAGAGGAAACGCGAGTTGAGAACGTGTTCGACCGTGCCGAGACGACCGGCACGGTTTGGTTGGGGCTGACGCTTCAGTGCGCTCGCTGCCACGACCACAAGTTCGATCCGACATCGAACCAAGATTACTTTGCCTTCTTCGATTTCTTCAACCAGACGTCCGAGTCAGGTAGTGGAAACCGAAGCTTAGCCATTCCCCCGTCAATGGATTACGTTGCCCCCAACAGTCGCGAAGTTTTGGAGCAGCTACGTCAGAAGGTGGCGAAGCTGAAATCAAAGTGGACGGCGACTTCGGAAGCTGCTGACGCCGGGCAAGCGACGTGGGAGTCCGAACGCAACGAACGTCCCGAAATGGTGTGGCACCCCGTCAAAGCGAACTCGGTCACTTCGTCGGGTGGCTCGACGATCACCATCAACGAAGACAACGTCATCCATGCGACTGGCAAACGACCTGAAAAGGATGTGTACGATGTCAAAGCAGACAGTGGCGTTGGCACGATCGCCGCCGTTCGACTCGAAGCACTCATTGACCCCGAGTCGCCGGCCAAGAGCACGGGGCGAGACATCAACGGCAACTTTGTCTTGAGTGAAATTGAATTTTACGCAAGTGCTAAGAACTCGGAACCAAGCGACGAGTCTCGAATCAAGTTGTCCGTCGCGGAGGCATCTCACGAGCAGAATCAATATTTCGCACGCTATGCCGTCGACGGTGTTCTGGACAATCGGAACGGCTGGGCACCAGGGGCGCACACGCACAAAGAACCCAGTCACGCGACGTTCTTACTTAACAAACCTCTGAACCTCGACGACGACACCACCCTGACGTTCCGGCTTCGGTTTGAGTCCTCTCACAAACAACATTCGCTCGCCAAGTTTCGTTTGCTCGTCACCGATACAACGCAACCCAAGTCCGAGGACGCTTCGGTCAGTCCGATTCTATCGAAGCCGTCTGACAAACGAAGCAACGAAGAAAAGACTCAGTTACGAGAGCATTTCCTGATCCACCATTGGCCGGAAACTGCCGAGATTGTCAGTCAGTGGGAGACGGCGCAAGCGGAGCTGACGAAACTGGAACGCAGCCACAAACCGGTCCCCGTGATGGTCATGGATACTGTCAAGAAACCCCGCGAGACGCTGGTGCTGGTGAAAGGGATTTACAACAGCACGACCGATCAAAAGGTCATCGCGAACGTTCCTGGAATGCTGCCACCGTTGCCACCCAAAGAGGGCGACGCACGATACTCTCGGCTCGACCTAGCACGCTGGATTGTCTCGCCGGAAAATCCACTGACGGCTCGTGTGATCGTGAACCGGTACTGGCAACTCTTCTTCGGACGCGGCATCGTAACGACCCCTTCGGATTTCGGTCTTCAAGGTGCTCAGCCGACCCATCCTGACTTACTCGATTGGTTGGCCGTCGAGTTTGTGGAGTCCGGATGGGACGTCAAGCATTTGCATCGCCTGATCGTCACGAGTGAAACTTACCGCCAATCGGCGCGGGTGAGCCAGGAAATGCTCGAGCTGGATCCGGTGAATGAAATGCTCGCCCGGGCGACTCGCTATCGCATGCCCTCGTGGATGATTCGCGATGCCTCGCTTGCTGCTGCCGGACTGCTCAACGACGAGTTGGGTGGTCCGTCGGTGAAGTCCTATCAGCCCGACGGGATTTGGGCGGAAGCCACCTTCGGGAAAATCAAGTACAAGCAAGATTCGAAGCAGAGTCTTTACCGCCGTTCGCTTTACTCGTTCTGGCGAAGGATTGTCGGCCCCACCGTGTTCTTCGACGCTTCGAAGCGGCAAACCTGCGAGGTGCAGCCGAATCTCACGAACACGCCACTTCATGCACTGACGACGCTCAATGATGTGACCTTTGTCGAAGCCGCCCGAGTGATGGCGGGGAGAATGATCCAAGAACACGCGTCCGATCGCGATCAGATCATCGATGCTTTTTCAACGTTGACATCGAGAGCCCCCGAGCCGAATGAACTGAAGTTGCTCGAAACGCGATTGGCCGCAACACAAAAACAGTTCCACGGCGTCCCCGAGAACGCTGCGGCTTTGTTGTCCGTTGGCGAATCAGCTCGTGACGAGACGATCGATGCTGTCCAACACGCCGCACTAACCACAATCATCAACACGTTGATGAACCTCGACGAATTTTTGGTGAAACCATGAACCCATTGCAAGAACATGCCCGTGTGCTGACCCGACGACAACTGCTGGGGCAATCCGGCCTGGGGTTGGGTGCCGCGGCGATGAGCACTTTGATTCCCGGAGTCAATCCAAAGCTGCACGCGTCGTTGCCTGATCCCGCGGCACCGTTGCTACCGCACTTTGCCCCGAAAGCAAAACGCGTGATCTATTTATTCCAAAACGGCGGTCCCTCGCACGTTGATTTATTCGACTACAAACCCAAGCTCACCGAACTCGCGGGGCAGGGTCTGCCGGCTGAATTGACCGACGGGAAACGATTCAGCACGATGACGGCGAGTCAGACGAAGAATTTCGCGCCGGAGATCACGAAGTTTGCACAACGTGGGGAGTGCGGAAGATGGATTGCCGAAGACTTCCTTCCGCACACTGCCGAAATTGTCGACAAGCTGTGTTTTGTCTCCTCCATGCGCACAACCCAGGTCAATCACGCACCCGCGATCACGTATTTCATGACCGGCTCGGAATTACCCGGCAAACCGAGTATGGGGTCCTGGTTGACCTATGGTCTGGGAAGTGAAACGGAGAATCTGCCTGCGTTCGTCGTGATGACCAGTCGTGACAAACAGGCGTCCTGTGGTCAGATTTTTTATGACTTCTATTGGGGCAACGGATTCTTGCCGAGCAAATATCAGGGCGTGAAGTTTCGTGGCGCGGGTGATCCCGTTTTGTATTTATCGAACCCTGCGGGGATCAGTCGTGAGATGCGGCGTGACCAGCTCGATGACTTGGCGGCGCTGAATGAGATGAACATGCAACGCTTGGGTGATCCGGAAATCGCCGCCCGAATCGCGCAGTACGAAATGGCCTACCAAATGCAAGCGTCGGTGCCCGAGCTGACGGATTTGTCCGACGAGCCCAAGCATGTGCTCGATATGTATGGGCCGCAGGTCAGCGAGAAGGGAAGCTTCGCCTACAACTGCCTGATGGCACGGCGTTTGGCGGAACGTGGCTGCCGTTTCATCCAGTTGATGCACGCCGGTTGGGACCAGCACGCCAACCTGGACACGCAACTGAAGATTCAATGCGAAGACACCGACGCTCCTTCGGCCGCACTCGTCAAAGACCTGGAGCAAAGCGGATTGCTGGAGGATACTCTGGTGGTCTGGGGAGGCGAGTTCGGCCGGACGCCGTTCCAACAACAGCGTCCCAGCTCGCCACGCGGACGGGACCATCATCCCTACGCGTTCTCAGTTTGGATGGCCGGTGCTGGGTTCAAGCCTGGTTTCTCCTACGGTGAGTCCGACGATTTCGGATTTAACGTCGCCCAGAACCCGGTGGAAGTTCACGATCTGCAAGCGACGATCTTGCATCAGCTCGGCATCGACCACGAGCGATTCACACATCGTTTCCAAGGCCTCGACCAACGGCTGACCGGAGTCGAATCCGCACGCGTCGTGAGCGAAATCATTTCTTAACTGACAGCGAAAAACAAGACGCGTGAAATGGTAGTGGACGAGGCGACGAGTCCGTTGATGGTGGGAATCGTCGCCTCGTCCACTACGCTCACTCTTGGTTCGCTGTCGCTAAAAACCTGAAAGCTAACCAAAATGAACCAAGTTGTCCTTCGAAGACTGTTTTTGACGTTTTTACTCGCGACCTGGATTCCTGCTGCAATCGGGACTTCGGCTGAAAAACCGAATCTGATTTTCGTACTTTCCGATGACATCGCTCAGGGAGACCTCGGTGTGTACGGACAAAAGCTGATCCAAACGCCGAACCTCGATCGGCTTTGCCGGGAAGGCACCCGCTATCTTTCCGCGTACACGGGGACAAGTGTTTGTGCGCCCGCCCGCTCGTCGTTCTTCACTGGCCTGCACATGGGACATTGTCCGACCCGAGCGAATCGCGAAATCCAACCCGAAGGCCAACGCCCGCTCCCCGAAGGAATCGTCACGGTCGGCAAGACTCTCAAATCAGCCGGTTACCGCACCGCCACGATGGGGAAGTGGGGCATGGGCATGTTCGATACCTCCGGCAGTCCGTTCAACAATGGCATCGACCACTTCTTCGGTTACAACTGCCAACGACACGCCCACAGCTACTTCCCAACTTACCTCTACAACGATTCCGAGCGGATGGAGATTCCGGAAAACCAAGGTGGCAAGAAAGCGGTCTATGCTCAGGAGTTGATTCAACAAGACGTCTTGAAGTGGGTCGATGCGAACGCCGAGGATCCGTTTTTTCTGTTCTATGCGATCACGCTGCCCCACGGGAAATATGAGATCGACGACCAGGGGACTTACACCGACAAACCCTGGTCAGAACAAGAGAAGAACTACGCCGCGATGGTCACCCGAATCGACTCCGACATGGGAGCGTTGGTCGACCTGCTGGAAAAGAAAGGCATCGCCGACAACACACTGATTGTATTTTCAGGCGACAACGGCTCGTCGTTCGATCCGAAGACCGCGATCGGGAAACGCTTCAATCAAACGATGGATGGAAAACTGCGTGGTTATAAACGCGGCATGTACGAAGGCGCGTTGCGGCAAGCCTCCTTCGCGTGGTGGCCTGGCACGGTACCGGCAGGCCGCGTCACCGATGAGCCCTGGGCGTTCTGGGATTTGCTGCCGACGTTCGCCGAACTGGGGCAAGCCGATTTGCCCGACGGGTATCAAAGCGACGGCCATTCGTTGGTTGAGTTTCTCAAAGGCGGTGAGTCTCCCTCGCGAGATTACTTCTACTGGGAATTGCATGAGAGAAGCGGCGGTTCCATCCAGGCGATTCGGTTCGGCGATTGGAAGGCGGTCCGTTCGCGTGCCGGCGGTGCCGTCGAGCTCTACGATTTGTCAAGCGATTTGGGCGAGACGACCGACCTCGCCAGCGAGCGTCCGCAACTCGTAACGAGAGCGATCGGGATGATGAATCAAGCCCGCACGCCTGACCCCGACTGGCCCGATCCAGCGATCAAGCCCGCGATCAAGCCCGCGAAAAAGCCGATGAAAAAGCCGATGAAAAAGCCGATGAAAAAGCCGATGAAAAAGCCCGCTAGGTAAGTCGACGGAAAAGGTTCGGCAAAACCTCACGTAGGCGAGTCTCTCGGAAACTCCCAAATTCCTGCCCAGAAATTTCTGTGGCACCTCCGCTGCACGGCTGAATCCAACTACCGGCTAGTTCCGGCGCTGCCCGGTTGCCGGGCTCCACTGCTCATCGGGCAAACGACGCAGCGCCGTGATGACGGGGCCGCGAAGCGATTCGTCCGTATTAATCCGAGCTTGCAGTTCGGCGGCGGCGTGTTGGGTTGATTCTGTCGCGGTTCCCTCCAGTTGGACCTGGACCGATTCACCGGAGGGGGCGATTGCCAGGACCATCGGTTCGTCACCGCTGAACCCGAGTTGCCGCATCAACCCCAGCAAGAATTCGCTGAGGGAATCCCGAGCGGCATGGGGATCGACAGACGCCAGGGAAACTGCGTCTGTTTCCCCCGATGGGGTGCTCGGGGCAATGGGGTTGGACGCCGCATCGCTCTCGGAATCGGACTCCGGCGTCGTGTCGGCGAAGACCTGGGCGAAACCCCGGGCCACCTGAACGGACGCATCGACGGACGTTTCGACCGCGCGAGCCGCCAAACGGGCGGCCCCGATCGCGGCGACAGGACCTAAGGGCAACGACATCAGTGAGTGTGCTTGGTCTCGAACTTCAACGCCTTCAACCATGCTTCGAGCTTGTGGGCGTCGGCGTGCGTTTTTGAGCTGTGGTTGAGCCAATTCGGGCATCGGTACTTGATGTCATCGTGCCCGTTGTGTTTCGAACGCACCACTTCGCACTTGAGCTTTTTCAGCGTTTCGACAATTTGGTCGGATTGTTTTGCGTTGTGTTCGTGCCGGGTCTTCCAGTTGACGCAGCGAAAAGAAACGATTTCGGAACCTTCGGCGGCTTGGACCGGGCTGGAAGTGCCTGGCGAGAATGAGGTGCCGATGGAAACCAGGGTGACGGCGACGGCCAACAGGACAAATCGAAACATTGACAAATTCCTAGGGAAGTTGCGGGAAGAAAGTGAGAGCGTCTGGCATGAAGATATGTGTTAGCGAGTTGTTGTCGCCCAGGTCAAGTCCTGAGCAGGATTCCCATTCCCCTGCGTCTGGGAAGAGATCGCCGCCAAGGTTATTCTGAAACCAAGGCGATTCTCAAACGACGCCCGCATCTGCTTGTCCGGGGAAATCTGTTTGCCAGACCTCAGCCGATGCCTTTCCTCCGGCAACTCGACATTCAGTATGATGGGAAAAAAACGCCCTCGCCCGCTCACTCGCCCGATTTCCCTCCGCGCCCCGGTTACCCTGGGCGTCGTCCTGATCGTGTTGGTGGTGATTCTCGGGGCGGTTTGGGTCACCGGAACGCTGATCGGTTTGCTGCGGGGGGAGGTCTCCCCGGCACTCTATCTGGGCATGCTGCTGGCGGGGTCGATTTTACTCATTGCCGTTCTTGCCGGCGTGATCGCGTACCTCACGCTGAGCGTCAAAGCGTTCAACTTGAACCGGCGTCAATCGAATTTCATTGATGCGGTCACCCACGAACTCAAGAGTCCGATCGCGTCGCTGAAGCTCTATCTGCAAACGATGACTCGGCATAACGTCAGTGAGGAGCAGACCGCTGAGTTCCATAAAATCATGCTGGATGATGTCGAGCGGCTCGACTCGCTGATCGATCACTTGCTCGAAGCGGCCCGCGTGGAGCGGGGCACGGACGCGGAGGCCGCAGTCGCGATCAATCTCGCCGAGCTATTGACCCAGGTGAGCGAGGGGGCCTGCGTCCGTTACAAAATGCCCGCCGATACGGTGCGGATCGATTGCCCCCCGATCACGCTGACAGCGCCCCCGATCCAAGTCGAAATTCTGTTTCGAAACCTGGTCGATAATGCGGTCAAATACGGTGGCACGCCGCCCCGCGTGCAGATCGAGGCTCAGTTGGCGAAGGATCCCTCCGGGGAGGTAATGGTGTCGGTTTGTGATAACGGGGCGGGCATCCCAGCCAAGCTGCGGCGGACAGTGTTCGGGCGTTTTGTACGGTTGGTCAACGAGCTCGAACGGAGCAAGCCGGGCACGGGCTTGGGGTTGTACTTGGTCCGCAACGTCACCCAAGCCCTCGGTGGACGAATCCAGATTAGTGACGGTGTTTCGGTGCCGGAACACGTCGCTGGCAATGGCGAAAAAGGCGATCTCGCCGAATCGACGGCGCCGGGTACCTCGCCAACCAAGGGCAGCGGCACTCGTTTTGAAATCACGCTGAAAAATGCGACGGCGATCGAGGACGACAACGCCTCGGGGGTGCCCGGCGAGAATCGGGGCAGCGAGAATCGGACCGGAGACACGCCGCACTCGTCGTGACCGGTAAATGCTCACGCCTGATTCGCCGTGCGGAAGCGAAAAAGGTGATTTGGTCGACAATCCATCGGCCCCGTGGTTATAATCTGGTTCGTCTCTCTTTTGACATCTCTTACCACCGAACGACCGCAGGAAGTTTTCAGCATGTCCCTCGAAGACAACCCATTGTCGCCCATGTTTCGCATCGATGTTTCCGCCAAGGCCGAGCCACTGTCGCAGGTTTCTTCCGATGACATGATGGTTCAGTTACTACGCCAACTGCTGATCGGCCAGCAGAAGCAGACGAAACTTCTCAGCGAAATGGTGCAACAGAACGCCGCGATGCACAAACAGCGTGCCGGCGAGTTACAGCAATGGAAGGACGCCCACCCCGATCTCTCTCGGGCCTGTCGCCGTGCCGCCGAAACGCTCAGCGAAGTCCAAACCGAGTTCCTGCAATCGATTACCGACGAAATCGACGACTCCAGCGACCACCTCGTCGAAGGTGAGTACATGCTCAACGAGTTCATCGATCGTTTCGGACCACGAATGGCGCATCTCAATGGAATCCTGCAGGTGCTCGCCCAACTCGGCACCGGTGACGCAGTCGCTCAGCAGCAGGAGCAGTAAAACCGGCGACTCGGGTACGCGATCGCCTGTTTTGAGAGACGTTTGGGAAATCTGAAAAATTTCCCCCAAGCGAACCTTTCCACGATCGCTTCGGTCAGCTATTCTCTGCCTCGCCGAATCAATTTTTTGTTTCGCGGTTCGAGGCGAGTCTCGGGTCGAAACCATTCGGCCCACTCAAGACGAAAACCGATTCTCGGGGCGTAGCTCAGCCTGGCAGAGCGCCTGGTTTGGGACCAGGAGGTCGCATGTTCGAATCATGTCGCCCCGACTAAAAAGACGCCGCAAATTGCGGTGTTTTTTTATGCGCGGACGGTCGATCTTTTTTGTGTGCACCAAAACCCAAATCCCGCTCGACCAAACGTGTCACTGGCCTCTGATTAAATTGTCACTGAAAAGATTCAACGAGCATTTCGGCTCAACTACGGTTCCAAGTATCGAGCCTCAACACCTCACCGATTGGCTGAATGATCAGCTAAAGTGGCGAAACGCATCGCAACGAGGCACTATCTCGGCTTTGAATTGTGTTTTGAATTGGGGTAGACGAGAACGCCGGATCGCTGAAAAGCCCTTCGATGATTATGAAAATTTCCACAAAATCAACGTGACTACCTAATCCCGATGATGATCATCGAGCAATGGTCATGGTGATTCGCGATGGCGGGAGCGCTTCTGCTTCCGACAAGCAGTTCCCGTGAGTGCGGGTCGCCATTAGGCACTCTGGCGGTCGGCTACAGGGCATCGAACGCGCGACTATTGAAAGTGCGACTCAAAAAACAGCTCGGCCTGCCGAATGAGACGATTGCCTGTGCCTACCGGCACACCTACATCACGGACGCTCTTGAACGAGGTGTCGAAATCGCGACCGTGGCTGAATTAATTACATCATCGGCAAATCGCACACGTACAACCTCGTCGGGCGGGACGAGTCCGTGCCACTGGCGACGATTCGACACGTCCAGCACGTGCTCGATGAAATCTTGCGAGTGAACCAGTGGAAGCGCCGCTAACGTGAAATGCGACTGCGAAACGATCGTGACGACGAAACGTTCATTCGCAAATTCCGAAGCGACGACGGGATCATGAGGTTCCGGTTCGTCGAGCCTCGCCAGGTCCAGCCGCCGCCGGCTGCGAAGGATCACCAATCGTTCGGTGTCGCGAGACGTTGCCGGACGATTGCGAAACGCCAGTCGCATACTGGGTCGACAGGCAAACGCTGGCGGCGTCCGAGATCCAACACCGCAAGAGCAACGTCGACTCGTCGGTGAAACGGGGCTACACGCTGCTGTTCCCGGTGCGGAAAAACTTGACCCGTGCGGTCAAGTCGCTGCGAAACATGTCGATCAGCACGGAAATCCAAACCGCGATCGCATTGATTCGCCGGCACCAGGTCGCGACCCAAGCGGCGGTGCGGACATTCGTGGCGGGCAAGACATCCACGATCGACCGACGCCTGGCGGCGAACCTCTCCCACCGGCAGGTTGAATCGCTCGACCGGATCGACGGCACGCTGCGTGACATCGAGCAGACGTTTCGGTCGCTGACCGCGAAACTGGCCGGCGTCATCACTGGCGACTACTCCGACCGCGCCCGCCGGGTCGCGTTTCCCGAACTCGTCGCCGTCGCGATCCGAGATTGCAAATCGAAGATCGGGCGGCGATTGCGAGACCAGGCCGAGTGGGGGCACCGGTCCGCGGCCGATGCGATGATGGACGCGATCCCACGGGCGTACCTACTGTCGCGAATCCCGACCTCGTTCGCCGCATCGTGGTCCCCGCCCCCAGCGAAGCCGACGTCACCGCCGCGTTGCGGATGCCGGACTGGATGCAGCGTCAGACATGGGCCGGACTCGGCGACATGATGAGCGGCGTGCAGATCATCGCGATACTCGACCAGAACACCCGGCCGGAACACTCGACCCGCAACGGCCAAATCGACTAAGTCAATCCAACCGGTAGCCAGCTACCGCTCAGCGAGCTGCCGGACGCTCCGAATTGTCGTTGCATGAGCAGCCCGGTCTTGAAAGCCGCCGTCCATCTTTACGAGGGGGCCGATTGACAACGCGGTTGAGGTTCGATTTTGCCTCACCGAGCGAGTTATGTTTTTTCTGAAACGCCGTCGCAGTGTTACGAAAAGAAAGGTCGTCGAGCATGCGAGTAATCAGCTCGCGGAAATTCCCGTGGGCGTTTAGGTCTGATGAGAGCCCGGCTCCTAGTGATTGAATTTTCTCCGCGTGAAGACGCTGCTCCAACGTTAATGGGAACGAGAGGACGGGTGTTCCTGCAAGGAGAGATTGCGTCAGTAATCCATGACCACCATGACCGATCACCAAATCGCATTCGTGAACGAACTGTTCCGTCTGCACCGGGGTGAACAGAATGCTGACGTTGCCCTGGTCACGATCACGCCAACGATTGGACGCGGCAGCGATGGGGCAGTCGATCAGGGGCGAACGCATTGAAAATACTTTGCCACGCTTGGCAATGCGTTTCAATCGATTCAGGATTGCCCCATCCCGTGTTCAATAAGATGGGCGCGAACGTGGTTGCTGGTTGAAAACCACCTGCGCACTCGAACTGCTGGAACGGTGCTTGATAAAGCTGCACCGGCAGGCTGTCGAAGACCATCGGGACGCGAGTCAATTCGCGTGCCGCCAGGCGACTCGATGACCACGTTGAGCGAGCACGCTCGCGATACTGCGCAGGCGAACGAGGTGCCTAAAACCACCGCCGAGTTCCGATGCTAATAGATACTTAGCCAAAGAATCCTCGATTGTGAATCACGTTTCGGCTTGCTTTCGAAAGGGATGCAATGGCCAGCGATTATTCGCGATGAGGTGCATCATGACGCGAAGGATGCTCACGCGACTGGCTAGGGTAGCAGGATCGTCTTGGTTGCGCCGCTTGCCCAACCACCGATACCCTGGACGAAGCCACGTACGACGACGGCGCCGCTCCACTGCGGCGGGATGGGGATCGTTGCCAGACCGTCGACTCCGATTTGGATCGGTAACTGAACCTGCCCGATCGTGCAACGGTGTGGGTCTCCCTCGCTGTGATGCGTCGCGGTGTCGCTGGAGTCATTGACGCTCCCCAGCGGGCGATCCACGCAGACGATCAACGTCCCACCGATTGGGCTGGTCACGCGAACACAAACGCTCGGTTGGTTTGTCGAATCCTTAGCTGGATCTTGCGGCTCGGGATCCTCTGAATCCACGATCGTCATTTCGAGTGGTTCGGGCCGCTGCAAACGCAGCGTCGGATCGCCGAAGAGCTGATACAGCCCGGCGTGCTCGCGTCGCTCCTGGGCCAGATCGCTGCCCGCCGGTGAGATCAACGCCGCGAGTCCGTCGACCATCATTTGGGTCGTCGAAACGGGCGTGTCTGATTCAACGGGAGCATGATCGCGTTGCAAGCGACGGACCGCCGCGAGGGCCGCATCGCCGAGGCGTTCCGCCGACGACAGATGATCGATCGGTTGGTACGCCGCTTCGAGCAACCCCAAACCGAACCGGGCGTTCCCGTACGGCATCGTCAAACGACTCGCCGAGATGACCGCGATCGGACCACCGGGCGTTAACAACATCCGTTCGCTCAGGCAATCACCGGGGGCGTCATAAGCGCCGGCGTAACAGGCCAGCAATACCGCGATCGGTGCCCGCGCGGGGTGGGCCACGAGCAGCGAGGTGTTCTGATTGTGCAGCAACGATTCGACACGCCATCGACCATCGCTGCTGGTCCGAGACGTTTCGCCGGGAGTGAGCGATCCGGAATCGTCGCTCGCCCGGGTCAGGAAATCCAAACGGTCTACGCTGCCGTGTCCCGCGTAAACCCAAAACCTCGCTCCGCTGCGGTACCGTGACATCACCGCCTCACCGAACGGTTCATCGATCGGACAAAACGCATGGCCTGGACTGGCATAGGCAATTTGTGGTTTCGCATCGGGCGGCAACACACTGGTTAAGACCGTTCGCGTGACCGATTCGATCGCCCCGTCGACGAGTGCGCCGAAACCGCCGACGCCTGCGGTCAATTGCAACCGCCGCCGCCAAAGACCAAAATCCTGCGAGCGTTCGTACGCGAGAATCCTGGTGACCAATCCGGATAACTGCTCCGGTGCAACGACTGGCAATCGCCCCACCGATGCTTCATTGAATCCATCGAAATCGAAATCGCCAAACGGCAGATCGGTGGGATAGGTCGGGGTGGAACCGTGGGCGGCGGTCGATTTCGACGGCAGATAAAACGTCGGTATCCGAACCAACCGACCGGCAGCCCCGTTGCGATCACGATCGGCGTCTTGGGATGCGAACGACGGTGCGTCACCGACGAGCATGACGTAACGCGTCTCGGTTTTGGCGAGGCCGCGAATCACAGTCGCCATCGCATCGCGATCGGAATGCGGCGAGCAGAACGCAATCGTCAATCCCTCCCCTTGTCGCATTTCGACCCAGGGAGTCAGGGCGTCGCGGAATCCGTCATCGGCAACCACGATCACGTCGGCCGCAGGTGCCTGCGAAACCGTCCGTGTTAGTAAGAGAACAACCACCAGGATCGCGGAGAATTCGGCGCAGTGGAACCGCATTGGCATTTTCATCATCGGCGAGTCTTTCAATCAAGGAGCGATTCGCCACCGGCGGCGGGGACGTCGAGGTCGTGACCGGCAATCTCGCCGTGATACCGACAGGCGTCGAGGAATGATTCGAGTAACACTTGGGCGGCAATCGCGTCGATCCGTTTTTTGGTTTTTTTGCGGGTTGTTTTGCTTTCGCGGATTTTTTGATTCGCCGCCACGGTGGTGAAACGTTCGTCAAACAGCCTCGTCGGCAATCCGGTGACCTCTCGCAACCAAACGGCGAACTGACGAGCTTCGACGCTTTTGTCGCTTTCACCGCCGTCGCAATGAATCGGTAACCCGACGACCCAAGCGGCGACGCGTTCTTCTTTGGCGAGGTTTTGGAAATAGCGATCATCCGCCTCATAGCCTCCCGAATCGGGTTGGGTCACGGCGTGGACTTCGAGCGGGCTGGCTAAAATCCGGTCCGGGTCGCAGATCGCGAGCCCGATTCGGACGGTTCCGTAATCCACCGCCGCGAGGCGTCCGTGGCCCGGGAATTCAGGTGTTGTAGGAGGAGATTCAGTGTTCATACTCACCAGTCGATAACAGGTCCAAGAGCACGTCAACGATGAATTGACGAAATTTCGTTAAGTGTTGTTCGATCTCACCGCCGACAATGACTCCGGTGATTTCTCGAACGCCATCTCGAGTGCACGATCGAGACGCCCCCGCAATAGCATCATCTGGTCGCTGCTGAGGCCCTGACCGACTAGGCTCACGAAATGCAAAACGGCAATCATGGTCAAACCGACCGGCACCGCCACCAACGACCAGGGTGCGTACCCGAGCGACCACTGGACGTACGCCACGATCAACGCGAATCCCATCAGGATCGCGAAGACAAAATAGATCGCAATGAACAGGGTCCAAATTTCAGGGCGCGGCGAAAACCGCGCGAACAACTGCGATCCGGAATCGGTCGCACTGAACTGGGCCGACAGGTGCGGCGACCAAAACCGCCGATCCGGACGATCGACTTTGAAATCGAACACCGTGCCCGCCGATTCGGCGAACCCGCGTAACTCTTCGCTCGCGATCGCCGCTTTTAACTGCTCGATCGCTCGCAGTTGGCCCACCGGAACGTCGACGGTGAACGCGGGTTGGAGACGGGAAATATTCATCGTGAGCCACCTCCGATCGAGCGTGACGAGTGCGAATGGGACGAGTTCAGATGGGACGAGTTCAAATGGGATGAAGTCGATGCCGCCTGTTCGATGACCGAGGCGTATCGTTTGCGGATTTCATGGGTCATCGTTTGATGACGGAATTGGTTGGTAAACCGGTTTTGCCCGGTTTCTCCGAATCGACGTCGAAGGTCGGGGTCATCGACCAAACGGATGATCGCCTCGGCAAGTTCCCGCTCATCAGCAGGTTGAATCAAATAACCGGTCTCATCATCAATAACAACTTCACGGGCACCATCAATATCATAACTGATCACCGGCTTGCCTGCGATCAACGCCTGCGGCAGTGCCCGAGCGAGCCCTTCGCGGTAAGACGTATGCACTAATAAGTCCATCCCGCCGATCATCGCGGGAACTTCGCTCGGCGGAACGAGTCCGGTAAAGATAAAGTGCTTAAACAACCCCAGTGCAGCGATTTGTTGTTCGAGTGCTTGGCGAAGGATGCCATCACCGACCAACAAAAAACGAACGTTCGGACAGGCATCGGCAACCGGGCGTGCCGCACGAACGAGGTCCTCATGGCCTTTGAGATGAAACAACCGAGCGATTTTGCCGACGACGACATGCTCATCACCGATGCCATAGCGGTCACGAACGCGTTTCCGATGTTCATTGGCATGCCGGAACGGTTCGACATCCATTCCACTACTTATCGTTGAGAAGCGATCACGAGGCGCGACTTTCGCATCGACCATCAGGTCCGTCATCGCGTCGGCGACGGAAATGAAATGGTGACAACGTTTTGCCGCCCATCGCTCGCAGGCGATAAAGAATCGTTTCGCCGCGGCCGATTGATAATCATGAAACGGAGCCCCATGGACGCTGTGGATCACGACCGGTCGATGATCCGCCGACGCCCGCGAGAGTCCCCAACCGACGTGCCGCCCGAGCAATCCGCCTTTGGCACTATGGGTATGAACCACATCGGGTGCGAACTCGCTTAACACGCGTCGCAGTTCCCTCGCCGCTTTCCAATCATGGACTGGGTGGATCGCCCGACGAAGCGAATCGATGATCCGCACGGGCACGCCTTGGCAGTTCAGTAATTGCGAACCGGCAACACTATCGGGCATTGAACTGTTCTCCGAGTTGTTCTCCGAACTGCTCTCCGAACTGCTCTCCGAACTGCTCTCCGAACTACGACCGAGCAAGTCGCCTTCGGGTCCGGTCTCCGGTCCACAAATCAACAAGACCTCATCGCCGTGATCGGCAATCAGGTCTTGGCAATTCAGCAGCGTATTTTCTTGCGCGCCGCCGATGATCATTCGAGTGATCACATGAGCGATACGCATGGCGAGAAAAATGAGAAAGAGGTCGAGTGCTGAGGAATCCTTAACCCAGCATATCTTTTAGCAGAGGTTCGGTAAACGGCATCCTCCGCGGGCCAACGATTACAATCGGTACAATTTCACCTGGCTACTTTTGGCCAGTTTTGCTTTCTCGCGGGAGTTCGGACGGATGCGTACCACGATTTCTCTTTCCCTACTAAATGTCTTGATCCTACTCACCGCCGGGCTCGGGAATCCCGCCACGGTTCACGCGGAGCAACGCGATCAGGCTCGGGAGGCGGCCCGATCGGCAACCCATTTCTTGACGAACTCGGTCAGCACGCAGGGCGGGTACCTATGGCGTTATTCCGCAGACCTGTCCTTGCGAGAAGGCGAGGGCGTGACGCGGACTCAAACCGTGTGGGTGCAACCTCCGGGCACCCCGTCAGTCGGCGAGGCGTTCGTTCGGTTGTACCGAGCGACCGGCGAGCGGCAATTCCTGGACGCCGCACTGGCCGCCGCCGACGCGCTTCGCCAAGGCCAAATGCGATCGGGCGGTTGGCAGGCGAGCGTGGAGTTCGAACCGAAATTGCGAAAAAAATGGGCCTACCGAATCGACAAACGCAGTGCGAAAGCCAAGGATCAATCCACCCTCGACGATGATAAAACTCAATCCGCCATCCGGTTCCTAATTCAATTGGATCATGCCCTCGATTTTAAAAACGAGACGATCCACGAAATGACGATGCGTGGGTTAAACGCGCTGATCGAGCAAGGGCAATTCGCCAACGGAGGTTTCCCGCAGGTTTGGACGAATGAAAAAACGCCCGCGATGAAGTCCGAGGCGTGGCGTCCTCGTTTCCCTGAGTCGTGGCCGCGCGAGTATCCGGGGCATCGTGAATACTGGCACCAGTACACGCTCAACGACAATCTCGCCTCCGACGTGATGACCACCTTGTTTCTCGCCGAGGATGTTTACGATCTTCCGGTGTATCGCAAGGCGGCGATCCGTTTGGCCGACTCGCTGCTATTAACACAAATGCCGATGCCGCAACCCGCGTGGGCCCAACAATACAACAACGATCTCGAACCGATCTGGGCTCGGAAATTTGAACCGCCTGCGATCAGCGGCAGCGAGTCGCAGACCGTGATCAGAACCTTGCTACTCGTTTATCGACGGATCGGCGGAGGCAAGTATCTCGATTCGGTCGAACGGGCGCTGGATTATCTACAGCGCAGCGAATTGCCCGACGGACGACTGGCGAGATTCTACGAACTGCAAACGAATCGGCCGTTGTTTTTTACGAAACAATACGAATTGACTTATGACGATTCGGATTGCCCGACGCACTATTCGTTTCATATTGAAAACCGTTTAGAAAAACTGCGTCAACAATATGAAACGCTGCGAGAACGGCCGTGGAAAACAAACAAACCCAAGGACGTTTTTGAATTTCGTCAATCGGTTTCCAATGCCAAAATCGATGCCGTCGTTTCGAGTCTCGATGAACGCGGTGCGTGGGTGACCGACTCGGGTCTCCGCTATCATCGATATCAAGGGCCCGTGATCGAGATGGCCGTCACGGTTGAGAACCTCAACATGCTCGCGGCGTATTTAGGGCAGGTGAAGTGAAATGTGTATTCAGTGGTTTAGCGAAGCGACACCACCGGTCAAAGCACGACGATCAATGCAACCTATCCTGGCGAGGCCACCGGGACATCTTGTTTTCGCCAATCGACCAAATGAACCTCGACGCTTTGATACCCTCGGTACTCGTTGATCACCGGCCGGTAGGCGATTTCGATTGGGCCGTCGCAACCGTTGAGCGGGTCGCACCAGTCGGCGGCTCCGAAGGCCACGCCGCGAATAATTTTGTCACCCTGTTGCAATCGAACCGAAAGATGGCGTTCGGTACTGCCCATCTTTTTCGCCGGCTCGGCCAGCCGAATACCCCGGCCCATCAGGATCGGACGCGGGTTCCCGGCGCCGAACGGGGCCATCGTTTCGATCTGCTTCATGATGTGCAAATTGAGTTGCCCGAGTGGGGCCTCGGCGTCGATTTGGATCACCGGTTCGATCTCCTGCTCGGACCATTGGCGAGCGACCGCTTCGCAGAAATCGCCTCGGAAGGCTTCGATGTCGGCCTCGCGAATCGTCAAACCGCCGGCCGCCGGGTGGCCACCGAAACGGACGAGACGGTTTTCGCATTCCCGCATCGCTTCGAACAAATTCACGCCCGTTCCGCCAACGCGGCCCGAACCGACCGCGTCGGCTTGGCCGGATTGGTCCATCGAGATGATGATCACGGGTTTGGCGTGTTGTTCGGCCAAGCGTCCGGCGACGACGCCGATCACGCCGGCGTGCCAGCCGACTCCGTTGAGCACGAGCGCCGCATCGTTTTCGGCATCGAACTCCTCTTTGATCTGCTTCTGAGCGGCGAGTTGCACGCTCCGCTGCAACGTGTCCCGCGTCGCGTTGAGGCCGTCGATGTATTCGGCCAGCATCACGGCTCGGTCGCCCGCGTCGATCGTCATCAGCTCGATCGCAAGTTGGGCTTGACCAAGCCGCCCGGCGGCGTTGATTCGCGGGGCCAGCGTGAAGGAGATGTTCTCGGTGGTCAATTCGCTGGTCTGATCGATTTTCGTTCGCTTCATCAACTCCCACAGACCGGGCAGCGGGTCGGCTTTGAGCGTTTTCAGACCATGGGTGACGAGCACACGGTTTTCGTCGATCAGCGGCACGACGTCGGCGATAGTCCCGATCGCGGCCAAGGCGAGCGACTGCATCAAAAACCGTTTCATCGGCGGCGTGACTTTTTTCTGGCCACAATGGGCTTGGCACAACGACCACGCCAATTTGAACGCCACGCCGGCGCCACAAAGTTCACCGAACGGATAATTCGTGCCCGGCAATCGCGGGTGGACGATCACCTCGGCGTCGGGCAGTTCGTCGCCGATTTGATGGTGATCGGTGATGATCAGGGTGATGCCGAGTTCGCGACAAAGTTTCGCACACCCGACACTGGCGATCCCGCAGTCGACCGAAACGATCAGTTTTTTGCCGCGTTTGGCGAGCGTCCGGATCGCGTCCTCGTTGAGCCCGTAACCCTCTTCAAGCCGGTTGGGGACGTAGTAACCCACGTCCGCTTTGAGTAAACGCAACCCGTTGACCAGGATCGCGGCGGACGTCATCCCGTCGGCATCGTAATCGCCGTAGATGGTGATCGGCGTGCCGGATTCGATCGCCGCGAGCAGCAACTCGGTCGCCCGTGGGATGCCGGGCAATTCCTGCGGATCGCGAAGGTTGGCGAGTTTCGTATCGAGAAACGCCGAGGCGTCCTCGGAGGAGTAGACGCCGCGACTGACCAGCAACTGGGCAACGACCGGGGCGAGACCCGAGGTCCGAATCAATTGCTCGACAACGGGGGCATCGTGGGGAGTGATTCGCCATTGTCGATTCATCCCAGTGGCCTATTTTTTCTTTTCCAGGTGCCAGGTGTGCTTGCGAACGTGCGGGTTGTACTTCTTCAGCCGCAGTTTTTCGCCACCGGGTTTGCGGCGGATCGTGTAGTTGTATTGGCCGGTTTCTTCACAAACCAGAAAGACGGTTTCAGCTTTTTTCTTACTTTTTGCCATCGAAATGCGGGTGGGAGTGAGGTTGATGAGGAAAAAAATCGTGGATTGGAGCCGGAGTATGGTCAATGACATGGGTTTCTGGCAACCCATGAAATCAGCGGACATTTTTCATGCCCGGTGACCAAACGTGTCCAGGGGTGCGGCGATAGTGATTGCTGAGGTTATTCCTGCAAGTTCGCTGATCTTCCATTCACCTGATCCTGTCTCCAATTCACGTAATCCTGGGGTTTCGACCATGTCGACGCTTGATTCTCTGACCCGCCTGCCGGATGATCGTCCGTTGGTGCCGATCGTGGTGCCATCGACTTCCTCCGTCTCCGCGCTCGTTTCGCCCGTGTCTGATTCACCCCCGCCGCCGTCGCCGACGCCCTCACCCGAATTCGACGATTCCGAGAAATTCGCAGTTTCCGACGAATCCGATGATTTCGGCGTTGCAAACGATTCCACGGGATTCGAAGAAGTCGACCCGGTTTCCAAGGACACGTCGTCAGCCGCCCAATCCGAATTGTTCGAAACCAACCCGCCGCCTTGGGAATTGGCAGTTGAAGATGACGTGTTGCTGGCCTCGATCGTGTTCTCGCGGTCTCCCCACGGTCCCTACGATTACCGCATTCCCGATTCCATGCGGGAAGAAATCAAACCGGGAATGCGCGTCGGCGTGCCGTTGGGCCATCGCAAAAAACCGACCCCGGGATGGTGCGTGGGGGTCAAAGAGGGCAAAGCGGTCCACCGGAAACTACGCGACATCGCCGAGTGCCTCGACGAATCGCCGTTGTGCGATACCGCGTTGGTTCGCCTCGTGATGTGGATGAGCCATTACTACCAGGTTCCCGCTGGTCAGGTTTTTGACACGTTGATCCCGTCGAGCGTCCGGTCCGGCGCCGGCACCAAACAGACGACTTACTTCAGCCCGACCAAGGATCTGGCCGACGACGAGATCGAAAAACTGCCCAAGAAACAACAGGCCGTGATGCGGTTGTTGATTTCGCAAGGCCGACCGATGACGGCGGCGGAAATGGCCGTCGGGGCGGAGTGTACCGAAGACCCGATCCGCCGACTGAAAAAGAAAAACCTGATCCTCCCCGAAGTCCGCCGCGAAATGCACGCGGGCATCCGCATCCTCGCCCAAAAGAACGACGGCGAATCCGAACAAACTCATGATCTGACCGAGCAACAAGCTGCTGCACTGGGGCGAATCAACGCGGCCATCGATAGCGGACGCGGACGTACGTTGTTACTGCACGGCGTAACCGGCAGCGGCAAAACGGAGGTTTACATCAAAGCGATCGAGCACGTTGTTTCCCAAGCCGGTTCCGCGATCGTGATGGTGCCGGAAATCAGTCTCACGCCGCAAACCCGAGGTCGGTTCGAAAGTCGGTTCGAATCCGTCGCCGTACTGCACTCGCAAATGTCGCCCTCGGAACGTCACTTTCACTGGCAACGCATCCGGCGGGGCGAAGTGCAGGTCGTGATCGGTCCGCGTAGCGCCGTGTTCGCGCCGCTGCCGAACCTCGGTTTGATCGTGCTCGATGAAGAACACGACACCTCGTTCAAACAAGACTCGCAACCACGTTACCATGCGAGAAAGGTCGCCCACGCGCGAGCGATGTCGCTCGGCGTGCCCTTGCTGCTCGGTTCGGCAACGCCTTCGATGGAATCCTGGCACGCGACCCAGTGTGGCCACGCTGAATTGATTTCGATGCCCGATCGGGTCGCCGGTCGACCGATGCCCGACGTGCAACTCGTCGACCTTCGTGTGCGAGACGACCGGGCCGGCGGCGGCGCGATCAGCCGCCCGCTGAAACAGGCCGTCGATGAAACGATCCGTGACAAAGGCCAAGCGATCCTGTTGCTCAACCGACGCGGGTTCGCCACCACGATCCAGTGTCCGGCCTGCGGTCACGTCGTCGCCTGCCCGGATTGTGACATGCCGTTGACGCACCACCGTGACGGCGGCAAAGCGATGTGCCACTACTGCGATTACACCATCGGCACGCCGCCGTGGTGCCCGGCGTGCAAGTTCGACGGGATTCGTTACGGCGGGTTGGGGACTCAGAAACTCGAAGTCGAAGCGAAAGCGAAATTCCCGGACGCGAACATCGCTCGCATGGACAGCGACACGATGAAACGCCCCGGCAGTCACCAACGCGTGCTCTCCGAATTCCGTAGCGGCGAGATCGACATCCTGTTGGGCACGCAGATGATCGCCAAGGGACTCGATTTCCCTAACGTGCTGCTCGTCGGCGTGATCAACGCGGACTCGGCGTTGCATTTCCCCGATTTCCGAGCCTCCGAACGCACGTTTCAGCTCGTCACTCAAGTCGCCGGTCGGACCGGTCGCGGCGATCGGGGCGGACGCGTGATCGTGCAAACGTTCACGCCCGAACACCCGGCGATTCAAGCCGCCTCGCGACACGATTATCACAAATTCGTCGAAGAGGAAATGAACAACCGACGGAAGTTCAACTACCCGCCGCTGGGCAGCGTCGCGAGAATCATTATCCGCGGCCCCGTCGAGGACAAAACCGAGGCCGTCGCCGACTCGATCTTGTCGCGTTTGGAATCCGCCCGCGATCTGCTCAAAGCCGAGGTCCGGATTCTCGGCCCCGCGCCGCCGCCGATCGTGCGGTTGCGAGGCAAGTATCGGTTTCACCTGTTGCTGCAAGCCACCGAAGCGGCGGTGGTGGGTGAGACGATCCGCCGTGCATTGGCCGATTTCAAGACCGACCCGAAAGAGGAGATCGAGTTTCTCGTTGATATCGATCCGGTGAATTTGTTGTGAGCATCGCGGAATGAATCGCTGGCATATCGGCGGCATCCTGCCGCCATGAACCCGGTAGCTATCGGCCTGTTGATAAACCGTTTTGACGAAAATGAATGTGACAATACCAGCCCGACGCGCAAGCGAGTGCATGCTGTGCTTCCCCCAATTACGCGTCGGGTTTGTCAATCAACAGCCCGCTAGTGGCCGACGTTACGAAACTTTTGCCGTTGATTGTTTCCTGATTTCTCACTTGGATTTGCCGCCAATGGCATGATTTCTGCACTGGTGATTCGCTGATTTTAATTACCAAGTGCCGGTGGTCGCGACGAGATTTCGAGTCGATCGGCCAATGAAACGGCACTCCTTCCACACTCACTCGAAAGGGAACTTTCCATGGCAACGGCCACCGGAACTCAATTCAAACGCGATATTCTCGGATCCGAAAACACCGCCAAGGTCGCTACACTGTTGCAGCAGCACCTCGTCAATCTGGTCGATCTCGCTCTGTTGATGAAACAGGCTCACTGGAACGTGATGGGCCCGAACTTTCGTAGTATCCACTTGCAACTCGACGTGATCTTCGAATCGGTTCGCGACGCCAGCGACGAGGTCGCCGAACGCATCTCAACGCTGGGCGTGGCCCCGGATGGACGTAGCGAAACGGTGTCTAGTGAAAGCGAACTGGCCCGGTATCCCGGCGGGTTCCAGAAAGTTTCACCCACGATCGGCAATGTCGCCGATGCAACCAAGACGACGATTGATACAATGCGATCCTCGATCGAAAAACTCGGAGAACTCGACCCGATCACCGAAGACTTGTGTGTCGGCATCTCCGCAGGGCTCGAAAAACACTTGTGGATGCTGCAAGCCCAAGAGGAATAACCCTTTGCGAAAACCCGTTGACCAATGAAACCCGTGGACCAATGAAACCTGTGGACCTATGAAAAAAGTCGTCATCCTCGGAGGAGGTTTTGCTGGGGTCAATGCGGCCAAACTGCTCGGGAATGATCCAAATTGCTCGATCACCATCCTTGATCGAAGCAACCATCATTTGTTCCAACCGCTGTTGTACCAAGTCGCGATGGCGGGATTGGACCCCTCGGATATCGCCTCGCCGATCCGCTCGATGCTCCGCCATTATGACAACATTTCGACGTTGCTCGCTGCCGCTGAGCGAGTTGATGTGGATCGCCGTTTGGTGGTGACGGAAATAGGCGAACTCCCTTATGACTACTTGATCGTCGCGTGTGGTGCGACGCACGATTACTTCGGCCACGACGAATGGGAGGAGTTCGCGCCGGGGTTGAAAACGATCCCGCAGGCGACTGAAATCCGCCGCCGTGTGTTGATGGCGTTCGAGTCGGCCGAACGGACCCGCGATCTCGCCGAGCAGACCAAATGCACGACGTTTGTGCTCGTCGGTGGCGGACCGACGGGGGTCGAACTCGCCGGCGCGATCGCCGAGATGGCCCGCACCACGCTGAAACGCGACTTCAAAACCGTCGACCCCTCGCACGCCAAAATCATTTTGGTGCAAAGCGGTGATCGGATTCTGCAACAGTTCCCCGATTCGCTGTCCGACTACAGCAAACGAGCACTCGAATCACTCGGGGTGGACGTCCGATTGAATCACCGCGTGACGGAAATCACTGCCGACGGCGTCCGCATCGGAGACGAATTCATCCCTGCTGGGACGGTGATTTGGGCCGCCGGGGTGAAAGCTAACCCGATCGGCAAAACGCTCGGAGCGGAAACCGATCACGCTGGATGCGTGCACGTCGAGCAGGACTTGTCCATCGCCGGTCATCCCGAAGTGTTCGTGATCGGTGATCTCGCCGCTGCGCTCGATGAAAACGGTGCCGCGCTCCCGGGTGTCGCTCCGGTCGCAATTCAACAAGGCCGCTACGTCGCCAAGTTGATTCGCGATGAAGTCGCTGGCAAGCTAAAAACACGCACCCCGTTCCGGTATCACGACAAAGGCCAAGTCGCGACGATCGGTCGTAGGCGGGCGGTCATGCAGAGCGGTCGATGGCAGCTCAAAGGCACGATCGCGTGGCTGGGATGGTTGTTCATTCATATTGTCTATCTGAACGGATTCCGCAATCGGTTCTTCGTTTTCCTCTCCTGGGTATGGTCGTACATGACCTTCGCCCGCGGTGCCCGACTGATCGTACCGAAGCACTGGAAAAACAGCGGCGATTGACACGCACTCACGGAAATGGTCATGAGACGCCCGAGGGCTCAAGACACCGTGCTCCCTGGTCGATTTTTACTCCTTTTTTGATTTCACCTCGTCTTGTCGCTTGAGCTTCTCAAGATGTGCGATCAGTTCCTCTTCGCTCGCCAAGCCTATGAAGTAATAGCTAATCATCTCAAAGGTCCGTTTGGTTGGCTTGCGTCCGGTCCAGAGATTGATCAACAAGCACGCGATGATCGCGCAGTAGCACTGGATTTCGATTCCGTTGCCAGTTCGCTGGCCTGCGGGATCGATCGCAGGGCTATCACGGTTGGATTGAACATGAACAGCAAAATCAGGATGCAGTACTCGTCGTAGTGCAAGTCTCGATTGTCTGCTTTGTCTGCTTTGTCTCGCTCGCATTCGTCCTCGTGCAACCTTTCGAGCAGAGGTGCGATCATATCGAGATACTTCAGTCCCTGGATATCCTTACTTTTGACACCTTTTGATTTGCCGCTGGTGGGTGAGCCCGTGCCGCCGCCCTCGGGTTCGTTAACGCGGCGGACGCATTTGCCTGGTTAGCGCCTGGCTTGCCTCTCCTGGGCAGAGGTTTTCGCTTGAGTGGTTTGGTAGGCACGGTTCGAGTTTGCGTGAATGACAACTTGGCAGAATGGAAATTCTGCCGAACCATATGCGCATTTTTCGTGCCAAAACTTGCTCCTTTTCGAGCGAAAATTAAATTCAAATGCGGTGCACGTTTCAGCAATTTTTGTGACGAACACTAGTGCCCCCCTTCCCCTTCGATTTCGCCCGTCACTTGATTTGTTTGTTCCTTATTCGTCTAGAGTAGAGAGCGGCGTAAGGACTTGAAATCTTCATCGTCAGGCTCGAGTGAAACCGCAGTGGTTGCGTCGTTGATTGCAAGATCAGTCTTTCCTAGACCCAAAAAAGCCTTGCAGCGATAGTAGAAAAATATGCCGTAATCGGGACAGTGTTCAATGCATTTGTCGAGATGAACTTTCCCTTTTTCAAATTGCATCAGCTCTAGGCAGCATAGTCCAGCACCCTTGCTGCAGATCAATAAACCACCTAACGTCTCGCTCGTCTTGATCCCTTTCTCGTAGCTTGCCAAGGCGGCTTCATAGTCGTTCTTGGATCCCAGGAAAGCGCCAAGGCACGCGTACGCTTCAAATCGTTTAGGTTCTTGTTTGATTGCATCGTTCCATGCCCTCTGGGAACCGACCGAATCCTTGAGGTCTTGAAGGGAATTCCCATACTCAATGAGGAAATCGTAGTTCGATGAATCCGAGTTTAGGACGACTTGGAAAAGTTGCTTTGCGGTTTCTGGGTCGCCCTGGTCAATCGCAATTTTCCCCAGCATCAAAGCTGCAGTTTCGCTTTTTGGATTCGCATGAGCGGCACGTTGAAAGAAACTCTTCGCGGCTTTTAGATCGCCATCCTCGTAGGCACGACTACCTTTACTTAGCAAGACCTCGATAGCGAAAATTTGATTGTCTTTATTAGTGTCCACGTCCCAACTCCCTTAGCGCATCGGTCTTCTCGAAGTAATCGAAATAGATTGGCAGGTAAGAAGATCCGCTGCTGTAGAGTCGCCCAGGCATATTGCTGCCATCCTCTCCCTCCCAAACAAGGACGGGTGATCCGTTAAATTTTCGATAGATCGCTTGGAGCTTTGCCTTACCAATTTCCCACCTTAATTGACCCGCGCGGACGAAGAATAGGGGACAACGAAGAAAAGGGGTCAGGATTCGTTGGTCGGTTGAAATGGGCTTCTTTTGGTTCATCCGGCGGGAGAGTGCGCCGGAGGTTTTCATGGCATGACTCCAGTGTCCAACGAGATTGGTGCATGAGTATGGATGCTGGTAGACAATGAAAGCCGGAAGAAACGCAGTCGAACTCTGCGGAGGTGCAACTCGACAAGGGAGATCTCGGTCGCCAGCGTCTTCCTGCAAAAGCGGTGCGTCAATGGTGCCGACGGTCCTCGGCGGATTTCGGTTCGCCGAGGACGATTTTTCATCAAATCATTGGACACTGGAGACATGCCTAGAAAAACCTCGATCCTGGGGTCGGCGCACGCTTCCGTCGGATGAACCCGAAAAGCGGCATCCATGAATACATCCACCGTGGAAGTAGTTTGGCAATCACCATGGCAGCGACGATCGTTACTGAAGGTTGTGCGAAATAGACGCAAGCACCTGCAGACAGAAACCCGAGGAGATGGGGTGCAACTTCAAAGCACTCGGTCAGCCTCAAAATCTTTTACCGACTTTTGGTTGGCGAAAGGCTCATCAACTGGGCTGCAACGCTTTCATCAAACCTGATTTCCAGGCCGCGTGGAGTGAAGATTGGCATCGCGTGATTGATTCGAGCTTGTGTCTTGACAGCGTCCGCTGAACAGGAACGGATGCGATAAAAGTCTGTTCATTGTCAGGGAAAGATCACCCATAATTGGAGCAATCGATATTCTCGCTGGATTGCTGAACCAGATGCTTTCGTTATCTTCAGGATTTTCGGCAAGTTCTGCCGAAAACTGCGTTTCACGGCTGTTTGCTCTCGATTTAGCGACGAATATCCTTCGCGTTTTCTCCGACCGTGCGAGAGCGGGACCAATAAAACCTTTGCCCGCGAATCACGTGAATAAGCGCGAATAGACACCGCTGTTGCGACTGTCGTGCCGTCTTACTTATTCGCGTCTTTCGCGGGCAAAACACTTCCAGCGAGAAGCCGAAACTCTTGGCGAGTTCCGCTACATCAAACCGGATGACTCAGCATTCTCATACGTTCCGGCGGTCAGGCTGCTGAGTGTCTATCGTTTCAAAACGACTCGTAGCGGCGGGGCTTCTTCGACTCGTTTGAACGCATCGTTGATGTCTTTCATGTCAAAGACTTCCGTGTCCGGAACGATTTGGTGGCGTGCACAAAAGTCCAGCATCTTGGCCGTGGTTGCGACGCTGCCCAGCGGCGATGCCGACAGGCTTTTCTGACCGACAATCATTGGGAAGACGGTTGCTTCGACCTTCGGGGCCGCACCGACCGTATGCAGAATGCCTTTCGGTGCGAGCGCGGCGACATAAGCGTCCCACGGCAACATCGCGTTGGTGGTGTTAAGAATGAAATCGAACTTGCCTTGGATGGATTCCAATTCGGGGTCTTCGCTGGTCGCAAAGAACTCGTGGGCTCCGTGCTTGCGAGCGCTGTCTTCTTTGGATCGGCTTCGCGAGATCGCGGTGACCTCGCATCCCCATGCGTTCAAAAACTGTAACGCCATGTGACCGAGGCCGCCGATGCCAACCACCCCCACTCGCGCGGTCGGCGATAGATTGTGTTGCATCAACGGGCTGAAGACCGTCACGCCACCACACAAAAGCGGCCCACACTTTTCAGCTTCGAGCGAAGTTGGGATCGGTGCCGCCCACGCCCAATGGCATCGAACCCGTTCGGCAAAACCGCCGGCCTGGTGCGTGATCGTTCCTTCGACTTGCGGGCAAAGGTTTTGATCGCCGCCGAGACATTGGCCACAGGTCATGCACGAACACGAAAACCAACCCAAGCCGACTCGATCGCCGATCGTGTGGTTGGATGCTTGATCGCCCATGGCCATGACTTTGCCGATGACTTCGTGGCCGCCTACGAACGGATACTGCGTCATGTGCCATTCGTTGTCACGCATCGACAAATCGCTGTGACAAATGCCGCACGATTCCACTTCGATCTCGACAAAGTCCGGCGGCAACTCGGGCAAGTTGAAATCCATCGGTTGAAACTGGCCGCCGGCTTCGGCGGCTGCGTAGACTTGGATGGCGTTCATCGTGCGTGGCTCTTTCATTTCTGGAATTGGTTTGAAGCTCGCATTCTATCGCGAAGCTTCCAATGCAAACAGAACCGCAGTCAAACCGGTCTCGCCAGATCATCGCATGTTTTCTTCGTGAGCGCCGATCGGGTTTGGCGACTCGCCGGTGCGTTCCAAGATCGCTTTCTTGCCGGTGAAACGTTGGTAGCGGTCAACGATCACGTCACAATACGGCGGATCGAGTTCCATCAGGAACGCTTTGCGTCCGGTTTGCTCGGCGGCGATTAATGTCGATCCGCTGCCGCCGGACAGATCAAGCACATTATCGCCGTGGCGAGACGAATACTGCATCGCCTTGACTGCGAGTTCCGCTGGCTTACCGGTGAGATGTTTGAGTTGTTGCGGCGGGATCTTCTTGACGTGCCAGAGGTCGGTTGCGTTGTGCGGGCCGAAGTATTTGTGACCGGCCCCTTCTCGCCAACCGTAGAACGCCCATTCGTGAGCGCCCATGAAATTTTTCCGCGTCATGACTGGGTGCATCTTGTCCCAGATAATCGCTTGCGAGAAATACAAGCCGTTCGCTTCCAAGACCGCTGGATAATTTCCGATGTTTGAAAACCCACCCCAAATATAAAAGCAACGGCCGGGTTCCAAGACGCGAGCGATGTTGCCGAACCAGGCTTTCAACAGCCGATCGAACTCTTCGTCAGATACAAAATCGTTGGCCAGCGGTCGGTCCTTGGCTCGCATCTTCTTCGGGCCATCTTTCGACTTGCCCTTGCCGGCCGAGAACGAGCTGTTGCCGGCGGCGACCGCGTTCTTGCTTCGCGGTTCGACCTTCACATTGTAGGGAGGGTCGGTGTTGCAAAGCTGGATCTTCGCGTTGTTCAGAAGGCGATCGAGGTCTTCGACGCTGGTCGAGTCACCGCACAGCAAACGGTGATCACCGAGGATCCGAAGGTCGCCGGGCTGCGTGATCGCGTCGTCGGGCGGTTCGGGCACGTCATCGGGATCGGTCAACCCCTGGCCGACGCTGGGATCGAGTAGCTTCGCCATTTCATCGCGGTCGAACCCGAGCAACTCGCAATCGAAACCCGCGTCTTACAACGCGCCGACTTCGAGCGGCAGCAACTCCCAATCCCATTCCGCGTTCTCGCCGGTTCGGCTGTCGGCGATCCGGTAGGCTCGCACCGCTTCGGGTTCCATGTTCGTTGCGACGTGAACCGGAACTTCGGCGAGGGCCAGTTGCTTGGCGGCTTTGAAACGCGTGTGACCGACGATGATGACGCCGTCGGTGTCGACGACGATCGGTTGGCGGAAGCCGAACTCGTTGATGCTTTGCACGACGTCGGCGACCGCGTCGTCGTTGATGCGAGGATTGTTTTCGTAAGGTTTTTCACAGCGATCAAGCGACCACCCGTGTCAGCCAACGGAAAACACAGTGACCTACATGGCAGAGTCCTTTTCCAAAAGAGAGAAACGGAAAAAGGGTGGGTCGTTGTGTGTTTGGTTGGGTGTTGATCCGATGCGTTTGGACGGACGAAAAAGTCTGTTTGGTATTGTTCATCCGGCGGAAGCTTCCGCCGGATGAACCCAAAGATGGAGCGGACGGTGACGGACTCCGGCGAAGCGACCAAACCAGCGTCGGCGGTATCGAGGGCTTCTTCGGCATCGGTCGGACATGGATCGAGACACCGTTCACGCCACCACGATTCGGCTTTGCGATGCATCTGTGTCACGCTTCTTCAGGCCGGCCGAGTACAAGCCGACCTTCAGTCCAGGGCAAAGCCGGCGAACCTTATCCGCATTCTGCTCGAGCAACTCTTTGACGTGGGCCAAGATTAGCACTCGGCCGTTCCACTGGCTCACGGCGTCGGATGCGATCTTCGCCAGCACGAGCGACTTGCCGGCACCGGTGGGTAGCACAGTGACCGGGTTGTCGTTGCGGTTGCGAAGGTGATCGCAGACCGGGTCGACAGCGGCTTGTTGGTAGTTTTTTAGCTTCACGCGGCGGGTCCGATCAGACAAAATGGGTTTCGAACACAAAGGAGCGGGCAATGACCCATCAAGAAGTGCTTGCGACGATTGAGTCGCTTCCGAAAGACGTTCAGTTTCAAATCGCAAATTCGGTGCTCGATCGCTTGTCGAGCGAAGGAGAACTTCCGATTTCGGATGAATTGAAGACTGAATTCTTGCGTCGCGAACAAGCTTTCTTCGCCAGCCCAAACCAAGGCGAACCTTGGGACCAAGTTCGCGAAGAACTGTTCGGCTCGTGAGTGATGCGAGAATCGTCATCGAAGCGGATGCCAAACAAGGCATCCGTGACGCTCGCGACTATTACGCACACAACAGCGAGACAACGTCGGTTGATTCTCGCGACGAATTGATTCGTGCGTTTGATTTATTCGCGCGGCACCCAGCGATCAACTCGTCGCGATCGAATCGGAAGCACCCGATCGTGTCACGATCTTGCGGGCGGTCCAGGATCTCGAATCGCTCTGGAATCATCTCACCATCGGCGAACGCAGCCGTTTGATGACGGTTCTGATTGAACGCATCGAACACGATGCCGTTGAAAGCAACCTCTCGATCACACTTAGCGCCGCCGGGCTGCAATCCTTCGGGATGAATCAATCCGCAACCAATCCCTCCAACCCGGACCGCCGTTCATGAGTCACATCCAAGCCGGTTTTCGAACCACGTCCGCCGCCCACGGCCGACACCGGATCGCTTCACCCAAACCGCCCCGACGCCAGCCCGAACCACGAGTGCCCCACGTCGCCAAACTGATGGCCCTCGCCATTCGTTTGGAACACTTGCTCGCCACCGGCCAAGTCAAAGACCAAGCCGAGATCGCCCGCGCCGCCGGCATCACCCGAACCCGAGTCACGCAAATCCTCAACCTCAGCAACCTCGCCCCTGATAACCAACAAGAACTGCTCGATCTTCGGCCCACAACCGATCGGGCACTCCGATTCCGTGAAAATGAACTCCACCAAATCGCGATCGAACCCAATTGGATCAAACAGCGCAAAGGATGGAAGCGACTGAGCAACCGACCCAATCCATCGGGGACTCAAAGCTGATGAAGTCATAGCACATGACGCCATCAGGTACCTCTTTGTGAAACCGAACTCCCAAATGCACGGAATCGGATGTTATGATGTCGAATATAACAAGAGGACGGTCGGCCAAATCGGATTGGAACATGCATGAACCTACGAATCGATGACTTGAAGTTGGCTCGGCGACTGGTTGTCGTGCTGTGTACGACCGCAATCTGCTGCGTTTGTGATGGACAGGTAGCCAACTCGGCAGAGATGGAAACGGTGAAGCTCAGTTCTGACGCACGTGGCTTCAGCCTTCATCCCTCTGGAAAGCGTTTTGTCCCCTGGGGGCACAACTACGCTTCGGTGGATATCTTGGAGCGGCTGGCCAATGATCCTGCCCGTGTGGAAAGGGAGTTCGCGGAAATGCGAGCGGCAGGCACCACGGTCGTGCGGATTCATCCTGAAATGCCACGCCTGCTTGTAGGTCCAGAGAAGGCTGATCCCGTTGCACTCGATCAAATATTCATCACGACCAACTCGTGCGGTTGGCCGAATTCAAAGCTGGCCAAATGCGAGATAACGATTCGCCGCTGATGAGTGCGGGGCTTTACGAACGTGTAATCTACCGCTGCGTGATCGGTTCCCGAGCGTACGGGCTCGACGACGAAGCGTCCGACACCGATCGACGCGGCATCTATTTGCCGCCCGCCGAACTGCATTGGTCGCTGTACGGCGTGCCCGAGCAACTCGAAAACGACGAAACGCAAGAAGTGTATTGGGAGCTGCAGAAATTCATCGTGCTCGCGCTGAAGGCGAACCCGAACGTGCTCGAGTGCCTCTATTCGCCTATCGTCGAAGACATCACGCCGCTCGGTGAAGAATTGCTTTCGATGCGTGAGGCGTTTCTGTCAAAGCTCGTCTTTCAAACCTTCTCCGGTTACGTCGCATCGCAGTTCAAGAAGATGCAAACCGACATTCGCAATCAAGGCCGCGTGAAGTGGAAACACGTCATGCACCTGATTCGGTTGCTATTGTCCGGCACGCATGTGCTTCGCGACGGCACGATGATCGTCGACGTCGGCCCCCATCGTGATCAACTGCTCGCGATCAAACGCGGCGAGATGCCCTTTGCGGACGCGGACGCATGGCGCAAAGAACTGCAACACGACTTCGAGTCCGCCTTCCAAATCACCACATTGCCCGACCGTCCCGATTACGAACGCGCCAACGCATTCCTGGTCGACGCCCGCCGGCGAGCGATCGAGGGAAAGCTACCGTGACCCCGTAGTGGATCTTGTTAAAGATCCTCCCGCCTTCCGCCTCTCAAAAGGATCTTTAACAAGATCCACTACGAAAGAACCGAACCATGAGTAAACGCAATCATCTCAAACGATTGCCTCCAGAATATTACCGTAGCAATGCGATCGTACATTGGTCCGTGACGGTGGCGGACCGAAAAGAGGGTTGGTTGAACGGTCTATTCTATTACCGCGTTCGCGAAATCCTGACGCACACTGCGTTCCGCTACGGTGTTGCCTGTCCGATGTTCTGTCTCATGCCAGATCACTTCCACATGCTTTGGATGGGGCTGCTTGACGAATCGGATCAGTTGCTGGGAATGAAGCATTTCACGAAGACTCTCAAGGAGTCGCTCCACCGAATCGGTTATGATTTGCAGGACCAAGCTTTCGATCATGTCCTCAAAGAGGAGGAAAAGACGGATGCCGCATTCCACAACGTGTGTGATTACAACGCCCGCAACCCTGAACGGGCGGGATTAGTCGAGCATGACGAATACCGAGCCTACAAGTACACGGGTTGTCTCGTTCCCGGCTACCCACAGCTTCGTCCATCCGACGATGGATTTTGGGATGAGTTTGATCGAGTGATTTCCTTCCTGCGAAGCAATGGCTTGTTTCGATCCCCAAAAGCGTAGTGGATCTTGTGAAAGACCCTCAGCCCCTTAAAAAGGATCTTTAACAAGATCCACTACCAAATGATTCCACAAGACAAGATGATGCAGCACGTACGTTCGCATCCGTTCCCGCTCGTATTCGCCACCATCAGCGGAGCTCACCTGTACGGCTTCCCGTCACCCGACTCCGACTTCGATCTCCGCGGTGTGCATCTGCTGCCGCTCGAAACAGTTGTTGTACGTCTACCGCGTATTACTGACTGGCATCCATTTGATGCGAACCGGCAAGATCGAGGCCAACCTCGTCACCTTGAACGAAACCGCCAAGCTCACTTACCTCGACGACCTCATCGCCCAAAAGCAAACCGGTCCCGAGAAAGGCACGCTCAGTGCTACCAATCAACACGCGGCCGACCTCGAATTCCACCAATCCGAATACGAACGACTCATCAAGGAACTCGAATCGGCCCACGAGCAATCGAACCTCCCCGAGATGCCGTCGGCCCGGCCGGCGCTAAACGACCTTCTCGTCCGGCTTCGACTCCAAGATCGGTGATTCCGCTGCGGAAGGGATGCACGAACCAATCCCATGGTAGGTCGCCAGACGGATCGAGTGGCTCAAAACGCAAGCGGTAACCGGAAGCACCAACCACATTGCGTGCAACAAAGACACATCAACGATCAAGCAAATACTGGCGATCGTGATGAAACCGCCTGCCCACACCAACTCTGGTTTCCGAGGCACGCGAAAGACATTGCAAAACAAGAAGAAGTGCCCCAGAACGAACGGAACCACCCAGGCCACGCTGCCGATTTCACGAAGTCCCCAAATCGTGGCGGCGGCACAAACCGCGATGGCCAACGCATCCGTCCAGGAAAAACGAAATCCGTGCGTCGGATGATGGTTCCACTTCATGCTCGTTAAACCTCCCACTGTTTTGAGCCACCAAGCATCCAGAACCAGCCGGCGATCAGGACAGGAACCGCGATTGCCGCGACGCTGTGAGTGTAAGTTTGATGGAACCGCAAGAAAGCGTGCTTGCCGCCCAGCCGCGAAAACGCATCCAGATCCGGTGCAACGTTCCCCAGAACCAAACCACATGCCAGGGCGGGATGCGTCGGCATCACTCCCGCCGAAGAAGCCATGCCAATCATCGCGTGTGTCACAATATCCATTCAGGCACGATAGCCGAATCCACCAGTGAACGCAGGTTGCCTCAAAACGCGGGTCGCTACCGCATTCTCAAGCAGTCGAATCGGTCGACGAATTTTCATCGGGTAACCGGCTTTGAAGGTCCGACCAAAACGCGTGATCGCGTTCGTACTTCAACGGATCCATCTGGCTCTTGAAGTAGTCGAGGCTCTGCAGCATGCCCTGCGTGAACTGCCTATAAGAGTATTCCGGCGCGGCCATGGGGTTCCTCCAGTTAACGTCGCCCGGTTCAACCTGGTGCGAAAACGAGCCATCTGGGTTCAGGTGGATATTGGCCAACAGGGTCGGCAATACCATTTGCAACTCGTAAGTCATCTTTTCGCCCTCGGGTAGGTCAGCAGTCGCCAAATGCCAAGCTTCCGCGACCGGTCTCGGCGTCGTGCTATCCGGGAATCGAACGCCATTGCCAACGCCCGATTGGGTGATCCCGTCGCGATTCAAATCGACTTGGGCGTCAGGCGGAATCAACAGATTCAACGCCCCTTCCTCGGTGAGCGAACTCACGTTGATCGGATCGGCTAGATGATGAACGAGCCGCACGTTTTCGATCTCGTCGGCGCTCAAGCCACCGAGGAATGATTTCGGATCGACATAGCCGCCCTCGCGATATGCCCGGTGCATCAACTGACCAAAGGCTCCGGCGAGCTCAGCGGGCTTTTCGATCTCCTGATATCGACGGGTTTGAACCATTCCAAACCAGCCATCCCACGAGCTTCGCATCTGCTCATCGAGCGGTTGTTCCGCCGAGATCGCCTCAGCCGACTGGTAACCTTCCCGTCCGACGGACCCCAGCACGGCACTGAACACGTTCTGCAATTCCCCGGTCTTTTCCAATCGCTGCTGCGATAATGGCACAAACGAAGTCGTTGTTTCGCTAATCCGCATTCGATCCACCTCCAACCCGCTCGAATCTCACACGCCACCGCTATCACTACACGTCCTAAGTCTTATTATCGACAATTCAGCTGGTTTGAATGAAGAATTCAGGTCAGATTCTCGTCGGCCACGATCGCCTCGGATCCATCGCGGTCATGATCGAACCCGTAGCGATCCGAACGACCCATTCCTTTCCAATAGCACCCAGAACGAGTGCCGATTGCCGAAAATTGACTAACATTCAAATTTCAATCGGTACTGTGGATTTGACAGAACAAGATTTTCGGGGCAGCAAGTATCGCAAACTAGGAGCGTGATTTGAAAATGCGTGAGATTGATCAAAAGGCGGCAATCATGATTGTCATTGAACACTTGGGCGACATTCCGGCTGGCACGAGGTGTTCAGCGGTGTTGTTCGACACCGAGCGGATTCACCGAGAAAAGGAATTCCACGCGCAACTCTACAGCGAGAACGGCGTGCATGATCCAGAGATCCGTCGAGACATGGTGTCCGCGAACGTGCCAAACCAGCCGTATTGGTTGGTTTCGTTGAAACCCGCTGATAAAACGGTGGGCGAGGTCACACGCCTCTACCGTGTCGACGACCGCACGGGAAAAGTGCTCGCCGATCTAACGTAGTCTCTGGTTGCGTCGACTTTCGCGGGAAATGTCCAGGAAACAGGTTTCGACAAGGATTACCAAATAATCGGCTAAGATTCGTTCTTCCAAAGGAGATAGCGTCTCGTCTCGACGTAATCGGCGGTTCCGATTTGGTAGGGATCGCACCCCCTGAGTCCGTGTCGATGATACTCAGACACCAAGCGTTCGGCCGTTGTAAAAGTGACAGGAATTCAAAGCAAGCAGTTTGCTATCGAGGCTGAAGTAGGTGTAGTGAGGATATGGTTGCTTGCTGCCTCATGATGCGGGCTCCTTATTAAAAAAAACGCGGTTGAGGAAATTGACGACGCTGTAATCAAGACCTTGAAGGGATAGAAGGAAGCATCGTCTAGGCCTCGCCCGCGATACATGATTGTAGCGAATTTCGATCGCCACAACATCTTGGGTTCGCTACAGCATTTCACTCAACCACTGGCCGACGCTGGCGGCCTTAAAATCACCGTGATCGACCGCGAAGATGATGTCGGCGTCGGAGTGCTGCGTCATCGTCGCACCGCGGGCGACGGCGTGATGAGTTGCGAGGTCGAATAGGTTGGGACGCGTGACACTCATTTGAACCATTTGTTGCGTGATCAACGAGATGTCTGCCGTCGATCTTTCGACGGCGTTGTGCTGTTTCACTTGACCCACGCACAGGTCAATGAAGATGATTTTCATCTCTTTCAAATCGACAACGATTGGCAACACGAAACTCGACGTGCCGCTGACGTCAAACTTGTTTTGAACGGTCTTGATGTCAAACGACGCGTACTCCGCGTCAACCTTTTCACGAACCATCCAGCCGCTGTGGCAGATTAGATTTACAAATCTGTCGCCAGCGTAGCGGTAGATTTGCGGGGCGATGCACCGGCAATTCGGCAGCTTTCTGACGGCCGCCAAATCAATGTCAATGAACTCAGCCGCACCGAACGGGGCTGACTGGATATCGCCAGAGTGAACAATCCCGGCATTTTTCAAATTGGTGTAGCTGACATGACCGGAGTATTTCATCGCGTCGTCATATTGGATGATTGACAGGTCCAAGTCCGTTGTGGTGGCGGTCTCCTTCCAATAGACGAACAAACGCAAGACATTTCCCTCGGTCAAAGGAATCTGGCTGCCGCGACCGAACGTCAGAAGACCGTCCGACGCACTTCGTTGAGCAAGTGGAACTGTGTAATCACGCAGACGAGGGTCGATGTACACTCGCTTGTCGGACCATTTTGCTTTGCTCGTTTGAATTTGCGATCGAATCAACCGCGTCATCAGCTCATCGGCCGCGTCGGCAGCGTTGCTTGCCAGAACGGCATGGTTCTTGATCACACGAATCCGTCCCTTTTCATTGATGACAGTCCGAAAAGCTTGATCGCAAATTGTCCGCAAGTGGGACTCCATCACGAGCAGGTTTTTCAGCGGCACGTTGGATGCAACGGTTTCAAACCGAGCTAGGACTTCAGCGACGTCCGCGTCAAAGCAAATCATCAGTTGTTGCAGTCGTCGGGCAAACAGTCCCGGTCGCTGACTCAGCAGACTGAGGGCCCGTGGCAGATCGCCAGACGAAATCGACCGCTCCACCTTCGCTGCAAAAGTGATGACCCGGCCGCAACGCAATTCTGCGATCGCGCCGCACGATTTCGGGAAACGTTTCTCGTATTCACTCACGTGTAAGGATTTCGCGATCGCCAACCCATGATGTTGTCGTAGTCATCGAGCAATGAATCTCGATAGCTGTCTGGGTTGGTGACTCGATATCCAAGCTTTGCCAATTGGGCGAGGAAGATGACTCGTTTATCCGGCGTTGCGGAACTTTCGCTAGCCGTGAAGATCCGCAGACGCTCGATCGCGATCTGCCCCATTGTTTTTTCTGTCATACGAATTTCGTTCAATTCAACTCGTTGCGATGATCGGGCGTTGGGATCCAAAGCCGAACTCGGCTTTGATATTGTGCGTATCTCTTACCGAAACGTCCAGCGAGGTCGCTCTCTTCAACCGGTCGCACCGCGATGTGCCACAGCACGGCACCGGCGAGCGAATAGGCGATCACCGCGACGCTGCCCAAGCACCACCCAACCGCGATGCCTTGCACGATGCCCGCGACCGCCATCGGGTTCCGCACGAATCGGTACGGTCCCGCGATCACTAACCGAGGTGCCGTTGCCGTCGGCAGTGGCGTCCCATCGCCGCGTGTCGCCATCGTGACGCCGCTCCATAGGCCGAGGCACGATGCCGCGACAAACAAGCCGATCGACAGCGACGTTTGAAACGCGTGCTTGAATCCGCTGATGCCGCAGTGGCGTTCGAATTCAACGATCCCCATCGGCAGCACCCAAAGGAAGACGCCCCAGAAGATCACGGTCTGTCCCAGCGTCCAAAGCACCGCTGGCCAGCGCCGCATCGCAGTCACGCGAATGGTTGCCGGCGACTGGTCCGCGTTCCCATGAATGGTCGCCATCGAGAGCGAGAGACCAGCCATGCTGACCATCATCGACGAGGCGATCCAGGCTTCCCCGGTTTGAATACTCGTGGCAATGCAAACCAACGTCGGATACCAAACCACCACGGCGACGGCCCACACCGCGTTGCTCGCCCAATCACGAGACCGCCCAACTCCAGTCGCTGCCACGCTCGAACCAAAAACGATCAACACGAAATCTGCGAGCCAAAACGACAACAACGATTCAGTCGGCCTCGGAATAAGATCGACCTGGTTCCCAATCTCCCTCGCCGAGAAACTGTAGCAGCCGATCTCCCAACGAAACGCTGCAAAGCTGCCGCAATGCCGCATTGCCAGCATCAGCGTAGTGAGCCGCATTGAGAAGCGGCGAAATCTGTTTCGGAAAATCGGCCATCAGATTTCGGAAGAGAACTTGGGCGAGGTGATAGCTGAGTTCCTGACCGTCATCCGGGAAAAAGAAGGAATCCCCCGACCAGAAGGCGTCGATCACTTTCGGGCTCCAATACGCTCGATGCCGACGAACGAGGTCGTGATCGGTGCTGAAGTACGAACTATCAACGACCAAGTCTTCCATTACCTGCGTCACGCCCTCGTTTAGCCAAAGCGGCAACGGCAAATGCCGGAGCAAGTTGTGGTTGAGTTCGTGGGCGATGACGCGTTCATGGTCATCGCCGTACGCAAGACAGATCGCAAAGTGACCGTATCCTTGATCGAGAAAGATGCCTCCCGAGAGTGCGAATTCGCCCTCTTCGGGATAGAAATCCGAAATGTAGTCGTAGTAACTTTCGGTATCAGCGAAGGCGAGCACAACATGTTTGCCGTAGCCTTCGTCGCGAGCAACATTCGGAAGCGTTTTCAAAATCGTCCGCCTCGCATGCTCGCAGCTTGTCAGCATACGATTGGCCAGCCGAGCGTCTTTGCTCCCAACCAAAATGAACTCTTCGGATTCGATGATGGAGTAACTGTCGCCCAACGTCTCTCGCAGGGTCTCCAGCCACTGGCTCGCCAACTGCGTCCAGCTTTCGTTCCATTGATCGCGTTGAACATTTGCATCGACCCAAGCAGCAATCACCGCCCAGTTCGGCTTGATGAACCGTTCGCCTACTTCAATGGCCTGCGGAATCGAAATAAGAGAAAGTGATGCCATTACTGATCGTTACTTTCCCACGAATCGTCATCGAGAATTGTCAAAGAATGATAGTGTATCCCATCTGATTCCTCGAACTCGGCCTCAAACCAGGGAGCCCCAAACTCGTCGATGTTTTCAATGGTCACGAACGGATCGCTCGCGATAATTCTTTCGATGACGTTTGCCGTCGAGTCCCTATCGAGGTTGCTCGCCGCAATCTCACGTTCTCGCTGATCCAAGTCACACTGAGGAACAGTCAGCAAACGAATGCGATCGCCGACACGTAATTGGTTTCGATTAGGTACCGAATTCAGCTCCGCACTATCGCTGCGATGATCGGCTCCACTGCCGACTTGACCAACTCCACCAATTCGTCATCCATGAACTGGTAATCGTCAGGGATGTCCAATACAGGCACCGGCTTGAATTTCGATTCGCCGGGAAAGTCGGCCAGGATTCGTTGTCGGTGTTTGTCTTCCATCACCAAGATCGCGTCTGCCCACACGATGTCGCTGGAACGAATTGTTTGCACCGCCGCACTCGCTGTGCCTCGTGAACGAACTGAGATGCGATCGTCGCCTCGGTAGATCGCTTCGGCCGTCGGGCTTCGCCATTGGTTTTTGCTGCAAACGAACAGGATACTGGGGCGTCGCGTCACCACTCGGGCCAGTTCAGCACGAATGATTCTTGGTTTTCATTTTCGGGAGCTTTCCAACTCGCACGCTCCTTGTCCGCTTGCCGCAAACGCGTCAGCACGGAAAGAACATTGCCGCGATCGACATGCGCATGTCGCAGGAGCCAGCAACAGATCGTCGTTCCGGTTCGCCCCATGCCGCCGAAGCAATGCACGTAGACGGACCGGTTCCCCGCCAGCGACAGGTCGATCGCGTCCAGAATGCATCGCATGCGATCGACCGACGTGACGCCGCCGTCAGGAATGGGAAACCGCTGGTGCGAGATGGTGTCATCTCGCTTCGCCGCGATGTCGCGAAGATCGCCGTGGTAGCGAACGAACGTTTGACCAGACTTGTTCGTCTCGCCTTCTTCTTGCAAATTGATGAAGGTTCGCATGCCCGCGTCAAAAAGAGACTGCAATTGTGCGAGATGCTCTGCCTCGGTGGGCCGCCCTGGATACGCACCAGCGAGCAATTTGTCTTGGACGACCCAATAGGTTCGCCCGGCAGGCGTCGGTGTATCGGGGTAGGTGAAGTCGCCAGATGGGTTCAATGCTCAAATCCTTTGCGTTGGGTTAAAAACTCCGCTTCAAAATATAACATCCGCCGAGGCAACACATGACGTGGTTTCAACGACTCACCGGAATCGACGAAGAATCACCCGAGCGGGTTCGCGAACAATTGTCAGCGAACGGTGAATACATCGTCTGCCCCAACGGAAAACGGATCGGTTTCGGTCGCTTGGAAACGCCGCAGTTATCGGAGCTTCGGCGAACCGTTGCGGCAACCAGCCCACCGACCAATGGACCAACTTTGCCAAACTGGTTCTCGACGCGGCATACGAGACCACACTAGCCGCCGCGGTGGCAAGCGCAGCCCGAACCGACAACCGCGTCGTCTATCTCACACTGCTCGGCGGCGTCTTCGGCAACCGAGACCGGTGGATCACCGACGCGATCGAGCGAGCGTTTCAAAAACACATCGACCACGGGCTCGACATCCGCATCGTCTCCTACGGTCAATCCAAACCCGCCGTTGCTGAACGCGTCAGTCGTCTCGTCGGCAGCCAAGAAACGAGAACCCGCTCATGAAAGCCGCAAGAACAGTTTCGGCAACTGCCGTGTCAGCGCGAACGTTTACGACACCCAACTGAAGAAGATCGACAAGGCAATGGACAAAGTACATCCAGACTTGCAGTTCGACTTCAACCAGCAGATCGCAGGACGTTAGAAACGAGCGGATTTTCAGTGTCGTGTTTGTTAGCGAACGGCCTTCGCTAGTCCCGACGTGCCCGATTGCAAGGTCGCAACCAGTCGTCCACAAACGTCGTAACTGCTACTTGTACACACGTCCGTTAGGTCGCGACTGCGGCCAACGTCGCGGGCTCTGCAACAAAAACGACCTCCGTCATCTTTGATCTCGCGTCACCTTTGATCTCGCACTATGCTTCCCAGTTTTTCTCTTGTACATTTCTTGACCCGCACCGGACGATCCTGTTTGGGACGCCGCGACGTGCTAGATCCAAATCCGCAACGCACAAAGTATTAAGGAACCCCAACCGCTCACGCATCAGAGATTAATGAACGAGATTATCAAGAAGGACGACCCGAACGGAATCCGTTTACCGATGCTGCCTTACTACCAAGAATATACTTGGGACGAAGCGGCACAAAAATTAGTCATTGTCGATTTCCCCGCTCGACAAGTCGAGCGTGAAGAGAATCGGTAAGTCACCATTCAACCGGCGAGAGCTTCCTGCCAACCGAATCCCAATGGGAATACACGGCGCAGAACGCTTTTCCAACGGAAGACGAAGACCAAGACCAAGACCAAGACGAAGAAACAATCCAAGCCGCAGTCCACCTGCTTGGCGAAACCTACGAAACGGACATCATGCCGATCGCCGAAGTTCATCAAGCCTTCGGCGTCTGCCGTCACGGCCTCCGCCATCCCAGCGGCACGATCTGGCATTGGTGCCGCGATTGGTTCGACGCTGATTTTCACAACTCACCGAATTCTCGCTTGCAAGATCCACACGCAAACGAACCCAACGGAATCCGTAGCGAATGCGGCGGCAATTGGGTCGGCCTCATCGAACTCTGTCGAGCCACGTACCGCCGAAGTCGAAACCCTGAAGCCCGCGAACGATGGCATGAATGAAGGCGATTGAGTGGGAACGCGACAGTCGCTCGCGGTAAGCAAACACGATCTGGTCGCACGCACCCGCCGGAGAATTCTCGTAACCGTCCGAAACGATCAAGATGTTGTCAGGCTGCCACTCGATGGCGGATAGTAACGGTGCCGCTAAATCGGTTTGGCCACCCGAGTCAACCAGGAACACGTGGTCTTCGCTTGTCGTTGTGTCGGGTGCATCGTTTCGCGACGGTGTCCAGAATGCTCGCATTTCGGCCGTGCTCTCTCCTATTAAATAGTGAACAGCAATCGCAATTGCCCATGGACGCCGCCGCTTTTCTCGCGAACCCCACGTCGATCGACTGCGATCGAGCACGATGGCGACTCTGCCCAATTGAATCGGGCGTTTTTGCAAAGCACGCGCGGCGGAGGCTCAGAGCGATTCATGCAATTCCGAGGCGCGGGCGCGGCGTTCCTCCAATGATAATGAGAGGATGTACAACGCCAACTTGGTCAACGGTGTGCGAGCCAGATCGGCATTCGGCTTGGCAACACCAAGCCGATCGGCTGATGCCTGCGCGCGTTGTTTTTCGGATTGTGTCATTTGCGGTTCGATCTTCCGCAAAAATTCATCGCGGGGAATTTCGTGATGTGCCGCGAAACCCTCCGCGACGGATTAGGGCAGTTCATAAACCGCTTGTTTCGCGTAATGAGCACGAAGGTACGAATCGAACAGAGGCGTCGCAAACCGTTTCTGTTCTTTCAGTGAAAATAGAAACTGCCCCGTCTCTTCGTTGAGCTGGAGATGAACATGACGGGCGACGATGCGAATTTTGCTCCGATACTTCACCACGTCAAACGCCGGATCGTTTCGCCATTTCAAATAATCACGCACGACCGCACGAGTGCGACGATTGTTGGTTTTGAATTTTCGCAGGTTGGCGAATAGTGCGAAGACACGGTTGGCTGGCAAACTGCGCAGCGTCATGGCAATGAGCTTGCCTTCTTCGTCTCGATCAGCGCTGTCGACTGGAGCACCGCTCGCGAGCAATTTCATCACGATTCGAGCTCGATTGAAATCGTTGACGCCAGCAGCGAGAACACGTCGATAGACCGTGCGATAATTCGCCAAGACGTAGCTATGCAGAAAGTCGATCGAAACACGACCGCACCGACGACTGGAGTAGTATTCCGTCTGTCCAGTCGCGGCGAAACACGCATTAATGAACATCACCAAATCTTCACGCTCGCTCGCCTCTCTCCGGGCGGCGTAGCGTTCGTCTCGAGTTAGCGTTGTGATTGTCACGGATGCGACTTGCAATTTGAAAAAATGACTCGTCCGGGGAGTAACATGAAACAACGAGCTCTTCAGCTTCAGAGGCTAATGCGGAAGTTGCCTCAAAGTCCCACGGACGAGCCCTGTGCAATGATAAGCGATGCGCAATAAACGCACTTCATGCACATCGACGAAGACCACTCATCGACGCAAAAGGTTCAGCTTCGGTTGCTCAAGCGAAATTGCGGCAACCAAAGGCGAGTGATCTTGCCGTAGTTGAAATAGTCATCGCCGAATCGCTCTCCGAGGTCGCATTCTTCGACCGGACGAACCGGGACGTGCCAAAGCACAGCACCGACGAGTGAGTACACGATCACCGCGTAACTGCCCAAGTACCAGCCGACCGCGATGCCCTGCGCGATGCCAGCGACCGCCATTGGGTTCCGCACGAATCGGTACGGTCCCGCGATCACCAACATTCGCATTGCCCGCCACCTCATTCTTCTGACGATGTTTAGCGGACGATCCAAAAAAGCGGTGCCAACTCTGAGAGAAGCTGGATCTCACCGAGACCACGAATCCAATCTCGGAGGTACTGCTGGAAATTCCCAGCCTTGCGTATTCCCGAATATCGTTCTCCAACGATTGTCATGAAGCGTTCAATGAGGGTAATCCAAGACCGCTAAAAACTCATCTCGCTTGGCATACAGTCGAGTCAGTGCTTCGTTCAACTCGGCGTAACCCGTTTTTTTCGCACAAAGCATCGACCACGATCAGCTACCGGATCCTTGATGCCGATCAGTGGGAGGGATCCGTATTTTAGACAACCGATCTTGGATACGTTTGACCGGTTCAGCCCACTCGCCGAATGCGGTTTGACGACTCAGCACGGTGTTGGGGTACCATGCGGTCTCGTCACCGGTCATCAACCATCGCCAATCGGGGATGCGGCCGAGTAACAGGTGCGTGCGGACACCGAGGGCGCCGCTGAGGTGAGCGATCGCGGTATCGGTCGTGACCATCGCGTCGAGGTTGCACAGCACTGCGGCGGTGTCCATGAATTGCCCGGTCGTTTGATCGAGTGTCTCGGGAAGGCGAATCACCTCGCCGGCGTAGTTCACTTGATCGAGTTGTTCCACTCCGTGGCCGAACTGCATGTTGACGATGTCGAATTCACCCGATTCGATGATCGGACGAAACACGTCGAGGTGGACGCTGCGATAAACATCGGCATGATGCTCGCGGTTGCCTTGCCAATTGATCCCGATCAACGGTTTCGGTTTGGCGGATGACCCCGCGTCTTTTCCGGGATTTCGTTGGCGGTTCTGTGTCAACCAGTCGGCCCATCGCCCGATCGCGGCATCGGCAACACGAAGGTACCCCGGTACTCGCGATGGGTTGCAAACCTGCAGCGTTTGCGAATCGCCGGCGAATAACTCGCGACCGAAAGACATCTCCCGGTCGCGGCGATAAAGTCCATCGAGGATTTCGAGGAACGAACCTTGGTAACTGGCTTGGGTTAACACGCCGTGCAGCATCGACATTCCGGCGACGAGTGGATCGCCGCCGCTTTGGGCGGGCGGCACATCGACGACCCATTGTTCGATCCCTGCGGCGGTCTCGAACAGCGGCATGAGTTGTTCGCTGCACACGCCGATGACGGTCGCTCCGCTTGCTTTCAGTGCTGTGGCGACGCGGACGAAATGAATCGCATCGCCGAGTCCCTGTTCGGGATAGATCACGATGATTTGGTCGTGCAGCGGTTGTCCGGTCCAAACGGGGACGTGGATGCCGCTGGCCTGCCACGCCGCCGCGATCGGAGGCCGGCCGACTCCGGGCATATTCCATCGCCATCGGAATTCGTCGAAACCGCGTGCGTAGTCGCCCATCAACAATGAGATCACACCGAGGTTGCGATGCAGTTCCGCGTTCTCGGGATCAATCGCGAGCCCTTGGGTATACCACTGCAGGCCGCGCTCGACGTCGCCGTTCCAGACCCACAACGTGCCCCGGTTTTTGAGTGCGGAGAGGTACCCCGGTTGTTGCATTAAGGCTTTGGCGAAGCATTTTTCGGCTTCGTCGATTTCGCCTTGCATTCTCAGTGAGTTGCCGAGGTTGTTCCACGCGATCGGGAAGATCTTTTTGATCTTAATCGCGTGTCGGTAGGAATCGACCGAGCCCGAAAAATCGCGCAGGTCGAATTGGGCGATCCCGAGATACACCCAGGCTTCGGCTGAGTCCGGGACCTGACGCAGAACGCCGCGATACAATTGCATCGCGGCGTCGACGTTTCCGGCTTGATGAACCTGCCAACCTTGCTGCAGAACTTCTCCGATCGATGGCATTAATCGAGGAACCCGACGAGGTCTTGGCTGCGGCTGGGTTGTTGCAGTTTGCGAACCGCCTTGGCTTCGATTTGACGAATCCGCTCGCGGGTGACTTTGAAAATATGTCCGACCTCTTCGAGCGTGTAGCTGTAACCGTCACCGAGACCGTAACGCAGTTTGATGATCTCACGTTCGCGGTAGGACAACGATTTCAGGACACCGGTAATGCGTTGCCGCAGCATCTCTTGAGTCGCGCCGATTTGCGGGCTCTCGGCGGTACCGTCGGGCAGGAGGTCACCGAATTGGCTGTCCTCACTGTTGCCGACCGGTCGATCCAACGAGATCGGGAACCGGCTCATCGTGAGGACACGACGTGCCTCTTCGATGGTCACTTCGGCGACCTGGGCGGTCTCCTCGATCGAGGGTTCGCGACCGAGCTCCTGCAGCAATTGTCGAGCGACGTTCCGCACGCGGCTCATCGTTTCGACCATGTGAACGGGGATCCGAATCGTACGGCTTTGATCGGCCACGGCGCGAGTGATCGCTTGGCGAATCCACCAGGTCGCGTAGGTGCAAAATTTGAACCCACGGCGGTACTCGAATTTGTCGACTGCCCGCATCAAACCCGCGTTGCCCTCTTGGATCAAATCCAGGAACGACAGACCTCGGTTGCGATACTTTTTGGCGATCGAAACGACGAGCCGCAGGTTCCCTTCGCTGAGTTCACGTTTAGCCTGTTGGTACTCGGAGTAAACGCGGCCCAGCATATCGACGCGGTTTCGCAGCGATGTGGGCGTTTCTTGACACGCGGTCAGGATTTGCCGACGTTCGTGCAGGAGTTGCTCGCGGACCTCGCGACCGTGTTTGGTACGTTTTTGGTTACGGATTTCGAAATCGATGTCATCGAGACGTCGAGAGAATTTCTCCAGCATCCCGATCCGGGTTTCGATCCGTTGGGTTCGCAGACCGAGTTCTTCGATCAGGCGAACGGCGCGGCGACGACGACGTGCGAGCGCCCGCCAGGCTTCGGCGCGGCGACGTGGCGGTGTGCTCTTGCTCATCGCGACTTTCCAGTCGTGACGGTTGCGGTTGAGCAGGGTTTGCAGGGTGCGGAGGTTGTGTGGCAACCGACCGACGATCTGTTCCTTTTCGAGCCGATCGGTCACACTGACTTGGACGGTCCGATCGAACGGCAACTGGCCGCGATAAACCTTCTTGAGCGTTTTGTAGGCTTCGACGAGCACGTAGTGGTTTTCGAGCAATTTCGTACGGAAGCGACGACGGGTTTCCTCGATCCGTTTGGCCAGTTCGATTTCCTCGCGGCGGGTCAGCAACGGGATCTCGCCCATCTGCGTCAAGTACATCCGCACCGGATCGTCGGACCAGGTTTCCGATTCGTCGATCGCGATCAGTTCGTCGGGGCTCTCCAGTTGCACCTGACCGTCACCCACGTCGGCAACGTTCACACCGGTATCGTCCTCGTTGTCATCAACGGGGAGTTTGCGGAAGCCACCTGCAACGACATCGGTATTGGTTGCCGAAACGTCGTCAAAATCATCCATCATCGGATCGAACAAAGTATCAACTCCTTCAAGGTTGTGTATCTGTATTTTCGCCAGCGAACGCGGATCAGGATTCCACCGGAGGCCTGTTCGCCGTGGGATTGAGATGCCGTCAGGCGTCTCGATTGTTTTGTTAGTTGTCAGGGCGGGGATGCGAGTCTAGTTCGCGGAAACCGTAAAACGAGTCGAGTTGTGGGAGATTTATTTCCTTCCTCTATCAATTTACCACCCACTTCCCTGCCCACTTGAATTGCGTCTCCAATTGGAAAAACATTCTGGTTAGCTAAAATCCCCGTTCATGAGGAAGATTCCGTCTGGCTAGGATCGCGACACGGAAACCTGCTTTGGTAGATGACCAACCCGAGAAAACGATTCATTTCGAAAAAATTCTGATCTCGGGATTCACACCGACTCACATCGTCATGAATGCCACGAACACCGGCAACGGTCATCCGAGGAGACGTTTTTCAAAGGCCGTCCTAGCGTCTGCTGAAGAACCACTCACCGTGGGTTGGCGCGAACCCAATCCGTTTGAGTTGCGAAGACGGACGATAGCCCGTTGTGATGGTTGTCGCGAATCATTTAAAAATGTCCGGTCAGTTTGGAAACATTGACGGGAGCGACTGGTGGCGTGTTAACCTCAGCACACCTCAATGGTAGTCTGTCGGCGTTCGCGGTCTACCCGTCGATGCTGCAAAATTTGAACGAAACCGCGTGCCGCCCCGGTTCGATGGACTCCATCGTGATGGCTGTTTTCGTCCCGTTTCAAGATTTCATTTGATCCTTCTTTTTCGATAGCGTTAGGTTCTCTCGATGTACCGACTGACATGTCCCCAATGCGAGGCGCCCCAAGAGGTTTCCGCAGCGAAGGCGGGTGGTGAGATTGTTTGCGTGGGTTGCCAGCAACCGATTGCCGTGCCGAAACTGGGCCAACTTCGCGAGCTGCCGATGTCGGCTCCGAACCCCGAAGAGAACGCCGCATCGGCCGCGATCGGGCTGTCCGGGGGCCGATCCATGGCGTTTGCCGCGCTCGGCCTCGTCTCCCTCCTGAGCTTGCTTGGGGCAGCTTTTTGCGGTGTCAATTGGTCCACTACCGAAGTTCTGATGACAACTCAAAAGCATCTCGCGACGCTGGAAGAGCGGTATGCCGAATCGACCGCTTCGCAGATGATCCGCGAGTTCGAAGACATCACCGAGTTCGGTGTCGACATCCCGGCACCCCTGATCTACCGCGACATCGAACTTCGCAAACAAGCGTGGGGTCAGAAGACGGTCGGCTTTGCCGGATTATCGCTCGTGACGTTCCTCACTGCGATTTTTATCGGTCGCCGAATACGATCGGGCACGCCCGCAGGCTGACCTGATTCGGCCTCGGACGCCACCTCCGAAACAGGCCTCCAAACGACTTGAAAAAAGATGCCTGATTGCTCGACTCGTCGGGTCACAGCAACAGGACACCTGGGGAACGTTCACGCGTTCGTTTGTCGGCTTATTCGACAGGACGTTCATTTTGTGATTCGTGTGGTGGGCGCGATCATGCACGTTCCCCGCCTCGCGGGCCGTCGATTTAGTTAGCCGATGGGCGTTAGCCCCGGTTATCACACCGGCAACCGGGGCTAACGCCCATCGGCTAATCTTTGCTGGCACAAAAACGATTAAATCGACAGCCCGCTAGCCGGACGCCCTGTCGGAAGGCTGGAGAGGACTTCCTTTCCGGTTCGGCAAGCCAACCGGGTGGGGGCAGGTGAGGTGGGGGCAGGTGAGGTGGGGGCAGGTGAGGTGGGGGCCTTGACACTCCGGCGACTCATTCGTGTCGAAACCTTCACCGGCTTCATCGTCAACCGCATCGTCGCGACCGCCCACACCCCGTGTCAACGGATCGGTGGATTTCATTGCGTCCGAACCCATCAGCCGTTTGGACGTTAGGCCCGGTTCAACGTGAGAACCGTGGCTAACGCCAAATCGGCGAATACACCGAAACACTTTCTCGAACCTGCTTAGCGGCAGAGAACCACCACACCGACCGGCAGCCCTCCGATGGGGAGGACGGATCATTGGACCACGCTTCATCGGAGCCGCATGATCTAGAGTCATGGTCCGAATTCCATGAACAGGTGGGTTTGCTGCCCGACGAGCAGCAGGAGGTTTTAAGTCTGATTCGGTATCAGGGGCTGACGCAAGAAGAGACAGCGGAGGCACTCGGCGTCTCGATCCGCACGATTGGAGGAAGATGGCAATCGGCACGGTTGTCATTGCACGAGCGGCTCTCTGGGAGCGAACCGCTTTCAAACTGAAGAAGGGCGAGGTTCCGGTCGAGGGTGTTCTCGCCTGTTGAAATGCTCAAGGAGTGGGCTTACTCCATCTCGGTTGGTTGGGGGATGACCGGGACGCGGCGGGATGACGCTCGGCGGGCACCCGTCCGAACCCGGTCGATTCGCTGACTCAGTGTATAGGAAACCCGGTCAGAGACGCGATTAAGCAGGCTGCGATAGTTTTCGCCGGTCTCCTCAATCACGATCGGGGACATCCGCTTCAAATGCACAACGCATCGGCACTGTTTATCTTCGCCACCCCTGGGGCCGTTGATATCGCGGATGCTGACGTTGATCTTGCGGATCCGCGAACGGAACCGCTCGACGGCCGAAAGGATCAATTCGGATGCGTCGTTCTTGACGGACGCAGAGGGTTCGAGATTTCCGAAGTGGGTTGAAATTTGCATCAGGTTTCTCTTTGATTTTCCGGTCGAGAGAGGATCGCCGCCGAACGCCGGAGGCCCGCTTTATTTTACGCAAAGCCAGTCCCAAGGGTGCAATTCAATCCAGTCGTCGAATGCATTGATTTTTTCAATGCGGCGAATCCTCGCGAGAAGCGGCAGGCCGCCTGCGGCGTGTCAACGCAATTGCGTGAACCGGGTGGCCGCTTGGTCGAGCGCGATGAACGCCAGGTCCTGCCTGGGGGCGTTACTGGCCGCAAATTGCGTGTTCCAGGGTAGTGCGTAGGCCACGACACGACCGGAATTTTCCTCGGAAACGTAGATCACGCCCGATGCGATTCGCGTGTTGCTGTTGAAACCCCTGAAATCCGCCATCCCCGTCGCCATCAAGTAGGCCCCTTGGTGCTCGGGGAATTCGTTCGTGATGTTGTGCCGATATCGGATAAAAAATTGTGCGTTGAGGCGATTGAGCACGTACCCGGACATGTCGCCGGTTTTGTGATCGAGCGTCACGACGGCTTCCATTCCTGCGTCGAGCGGCACGGTCACCATGGTTTTTTCCTTGGTGCCGTGAGCGGTCATCGCTTGGGCCCGCTCGGGACTGTCGTGGTCGATCAATCGGATCAAACCGAAACCAATCAGCAGGAGAACAGCAAGGGGAAAAGGTTTGTTGAACATCGGTCGTTGCTCCGGAGTGCCGGGCGTCGTCGTTGGACGGCGTCGCGATGATAGGAAAGACTGTCGCAAAATGGTATGCAAACCCGGAACTGGTGTGCAGTGGACAAACCCCCCGTCTCATTTTGCGCCGCGAGTCTCATTCCGTAGGTAGTCTCATTTCCGCAGTCGATTCGCCGTCGTTCACTCGTCGTTCGGGCAGGTTTCGAACAGCGTCTCCCTGGCCGCTTCGGAAATGACCAGCACGGCGGGATGTTTCAACCGACGTTCCACGGAAATCGCGTAGAAGCGTTCGACGACCTCGGTGATCCTGCCGATCGGTTTGAGTGAATACTGCCGTTCGACTTCCTCGGCAACCGGCGTGGGGACGACGACCATGCCCGCCCCGGCCTGGCCGAACACTTTTAGCAACGCACTGTCCTCGAACTCGTGCATCGTTTCGGGACGGATGTTCATGTTGTCGAACCATTGTTCGAGGGCACGCCGCATCGTCGTGTTCTGAGTCGGTAGCAGCATCGGAGCGCCGTTGAGTGACCCGGGAAATCCCGGCCCGTATTTCTCCGCCATCTCCTCGGTACCGAATACCGTCACGTCACACTGGCCGAGCAGGTGGTTGAACGCCCGAACGTTCAGGTCCGGGGTAAGGCGTGAGTTCGCCAAAACGACATCGAGCCGATGCATCGCCAAATCACTGAGTAAATCCGGCAGTTTCCCCTCGTAGCAGACCAGTTTCACCCGCTCGCTCATCTCCAACGCGGGTTTGAGCAACCGGTAGACGATGATCTTCGGTAAAACGTCGGGAACGCCCACGAGCAACCGCAGCGACTCGTCCGTCGGGCGTCCCCGCACCGCGTCGGTCAACTCGCGACCGAGGTTGAAAATCTCGTCGGCGTATCGGAAGACCATCTGTCCGGTGTCGGTGAGCAGCATCGACCGCCCTTTGCGTTCAAACAGCTTGACCCCGATCGATTTTTCCAGTTTCTGAATTTGCGTGCTCAACGTCGGCTGAGACAAATGAAGCACCTCCGCAGCGGGAGTGATCCCGCCCTCTTTCGCAACCATCCAAAAGTACAGTAGGTGGTGATAGTTCAGCCAGTCGACCATCAGATTCTCGATTTCGTTTTATCTATCGTGCAGTGGTGTGCTTTCTATTTGCCTAACCGTACGCTGTTTACGTATAGTTGGACAGATGAAATCACTTTGTTTGTCCTCCTGGTTTTAAGAGAGGCTTTTCGGCATGTCATTGAAAATCAACGATCATGGCAAAACGCTCGACGACGAAACGCGGCAATTTACCCAGCGTCGCTTTCAGTTCGCACTTTCCCGATTTGATTCGCGAATTAGTGAGGCCGCTGTCACCGTCCATCAGACAAACATTCCCGGCAAACCGATCCGTCACGAGTGCCGCGTGAGTGTGGATCTGAAACGCGCCACCGAGGTGCTGGTCACGGAAAACCACACGGATTTTCAAAAGTGCATCGCACGGGCGGCCGAACGCACCGGGCGGGCGGTCGGACGAGCGATCGAACGCTCATGGGATTCGGCTTCGCCGGAACCCGCTTCTCTGTACGCCGGCACGCTGATTTAGATCGCTACCTCGCTCCGCCTTTTATCGGAATTGACACCCACCATGCTATTTCCTACCGACTCCGTTTCGACGCGATCCGGCCAGGCTCGTTCCGCTGTTTCAACACCCTCTCGCGAGCAAACCTCCGCAGCATCGCCGGAGTCGACGCGTTCGGAGCGGGTCGTCAAGGCGGAGGTCAAGTATTTCTTTGCCGATGAATTCGCCGACCAAGGGGCCGGGGAAATCTTCATGGCGGTGATGCCGCCGGCGAAAAATTCGAATCCGCCTCGCCCGCCCAAGGACATTCCTGCCTACCTGGCGCACCTTTGGAAGTTCCCGGTTCTGCAACCCGATCAGGAGCAGCACTGTTTCCGAAAACTGAACTACCTCCGGTACCTATTGGCCGAACCGAACGCGGAGCCTGGCCATTGTGCCGAGTGCCGTGCGATGACCGACGACCGCGGCGCACTGGAGGAGAGCATCCATCGGATTCGCAATTTTCTGGTTGAATCCAATTTGCGATTGGTGGTCTCGATCGCCAAACGGCACGCTTCCCCGGCGACGGATCAATTCGAGGAACTCGTTTGCATCGGCAACGCGGCATTGATGCGGGCGGTCGATTTGTTCGATTTCCGACGCGGTACCCGGTTCAGCACGTATGCCTATCAAGCGATCGAGCGGTCCATTTACGGCGTCTACCGATCCGAAAACCGCTATCGAACGAAGATCACCACCCAGGAAACGAACGAATTCGATCAGGTCAGTGGCGACTCGGGCGAAAGTCTGCGAGCGGAATCCGAAGCGATCGAAGCGAAACAATGTGCCCAAATGCTGATCCACGAACTCGATGATCGTGATCGATTGATCGTCAAAGCCCGCTTCGGGATCGACCGAGCTGGCAACGGGGCGGCGTTTCACGTCATCGCCAAAGAGATCAAACTCAGCACCACGCGGACCGTCCAGTTGTTCAACCGCAGCATGGTCCGGCTACGCGAACTCGCCGCAAAACGATCCTTCGCACGGGGCACCTGAAAACCCGCGTTTCGGAAAAACAAGGCACCTGAGCCGAAACGCCGCACTCCTTTCATTCTGGACGAATTCGGCTTACGCTGAACGTTGATAGTTAAAAACCTCCAAGTGCGAAGAAATCGAGCAATCCCATGCGAATCGGTGTGCCAGTCGAGTCCTGGCCGGGCGAACTCAGGACCGCCCTCGTGCCCGAGAATGCCAAAAAACTGATCCGGATGGGGTTCGAAATCGTCGCCGAATCCGGGCTGGGAATGCATTCGGGATTCCCCGACGAATCCTACACGGACGCCGGTGTGAGTCTTTCCTCGGATCGGCGTGAGGTGTTGTCGCAATCCGACCTCGTCCTGCGTGTCCGCCAACCCGAACCGGGCGACATCGAGCCTCTCAAGAGCGGCGCGATTCACATCAGTTTCCTCGACCCGATGAATCGCCGCGACCTCGTCGACGCCATGGCGGCTCGTAACGTGACCGCCCTCTCGATGGAAATGATCCCCCGCAGCACGCGGGCTCAAAAGATGGACGCGTTGTCTTCGCAAGCCAACCTGGCCGGCTATGTCACCGTGCTCCAAGCGGCGTTTCATTGCCCCAAAGCGTTCCCGATGATGATGACGCCGTCGGGCACGATTCGACCCGCTCGCGTGTTCATTATCGGAGCCGGCGTCGCGGGTTTGCAAGCCATCGCGACGGCCAAACGACTCGGCGCCCGCGTCGAGGCCTTCGACACTCGGCCCGTCGTGGCTGAACAAGTCCGCTCGCTCGGTGCGAAATTCGTCGACATCGATCTCGGCGAAGTCGGCCAAACCGAACAGGGCTACGCCAAAGCACTCACGCCCGAACAAATCGAGCTGCAGAAACAGGGTCAGGCCACCGTCATCGCCGCGTCCGATGTCGTCATCACCACCGCCCAATTGTTCGGACGCCCCGCCCCGCGAATCGTTACCGCTGAAATGGTCGCCGCGATGCAGCCCGGTAGCGTCGTTGTCGACATGGCCGTCGAATCGGGTGGCAACGTCGAGGGTTCGGTCCTGAATGAAATCGTCGACGTCGGCGGCGTGAAAATTCTCGGCATGGGGAACCTGCCGTCCAACGTCAGCCGCAACGCCAGCGACATGTATTCCAACAATCTGTTCAACCTGATCGAAGAATTCTGGGACGCCGAAACCAAACAATTGACGCTCTCGCCCGATGACGAAATCGTCCAAGCGTCCGTGATCTCACGCGACGGCAAAATCGTTCACCCGATGCTGCTCGAATCGAAGTAAACCGTACGTCAGCCTTGCCAGGCTGACACAACAAGTAAGTCGGCTTTTCCAGGCTGACACTCTTCCACGTCAGGCTGGAAAGCCTAACCTACGACACCCCAGAGACCCCCTACCATGGAAACCGTGTTTTTAGGTTTCGTCCTGATGCTCTCCATCTTTTTGGGATTCGAGTTAATCTCGAAGGTCCCCGCCACGTTGCACACGCCCTTGATGTCCGGCGCTAACGCGATCTCCGGCATCACCGTCGTCGGCGCGATCACGCTCGCTGGCGGTCAATACGGCCCCTGGTCGACTTGGCTCGCCGCCGCCGCCGTGTTCTTTGCCACCGTCAATGTCGTCGGTGGGTACATGGTCACCGACCGTATGCTGAGCATGTTTAAGAAGAAAGACAAACCGGAGGCACGCTCATGAGCCCCGAAATCATCGGCGCCGTTTACATCGTTTCGGCGATCCTGTTCATCTTCGGTTTGAAACTGCTCGGTTCTCCGGCCACGGCGGTGCGGGGCAACCAGTACTCGTCGCTCGGCATGTTGATCGCCATTGTCGCGACGCTGTTTTCCTACGAGATTCTCGACTTCACCTGGATCATCGGCGCCGCCGTCCTCGGCACGCTCGTCGGTGTCATCACGGCGCGGCGGGTCGCGATGACGGGCATGCCCGAGATGGTCGCGTTGTTCAACGGTTCGGGCGGCATCGCCAGCCTCTTGGTCGGTTGGGCGGCATTGCGATTTGGTGGCGATTCCGGCGAAAGCGATCCGCAAACCGTGTTCACGATCATCACCATTTTGATCTCGATCCTGATCGGTGGCGTCACGTTCTCGGGCAGTCTCATCGCTTGGGGGAAACTCTCCGAGACGATGCCCAGCCGCGCGATCTCGCTGCCCGGTCAACAGTTCATCAGCCTACTCGTTCTGCTCGCCACCCTCGGCTGCGCCGCCGCGATCGTTATCCAACCGGGCGGTCTCAGCGTCACGACGATCACCACGTTGGTCTACGCCGTCATCGCTCTCTCGCTCGTCCTCGGTGTGATGGCGGTGATCCCGATCGGTGGCGCCGACATGCCGGTCGTAATCTCGTTGCTCAACAGTTACTCCGGTCTCGCCGCCTGCGCCGCCGGACTCGCGATCAACAACACGATTCTGATCGTGGCCGGTTCGCTCGTCGGAGCCGCCGGCATCATTCTGACCAACATCATGTGCAAAGCGATGAACCGGTCGCTCAGTCACGTGTTGTTCTCCGGGTTCACCGCCGCGAAAACGGCGACCAAGGTCGAAGGCGAAGTCAAACCGATCGTAGCCGAAGACGCGTACTTGATTCTCGAAGCCGCCTCGTCGGTCGTCATGGTGCCCGGTTACGGGATGGCCGTGGCCCAGGCGCAGCACGTGGTACGTGAACTCGGTGAGTTACTCGAAGCCAACGGCGCCGAGGTCAGTTACGCGATCCATCCGGTCGCCGGACGGATGCCCGGGCACATGAACGTGTTGCTCGCCGAGGCCAACGTGCCCTACGATCAGCTCGTTGAGATGGAGGACATCAACCGCCGCATCGAGAACGTCGACGTCGCGATCGTGATCGGTGCCAACGACGTCGTGAACCCGGCGGCGCGGGAAGACGAGAACAGTCCGATCTACGGCATGCCGATCATCAACGTCGACCACGCCCGCACCGTGTTCGTGCTGAAACGTTCAATGGCATCGGGTTTCTCCGGCGTCGACAACCCGTTGTTCTTCGGGCAGAACACCCGCATGTTGTTCGGCGACGCCAAGCAATCACTGTCCAGCGTGATTGCTGCGTTCAAGAGTTAGCGAAGCAGTCGTGTGGCATTGAAGCATCGATGCAGCAAGCGTTTCTTCAACTTTAAAGTGGCACGATCCACCAGTTGGGGAGTGAACACGTTCAGCGAAAATGGAAGGGCTGCAACCCTACGGCCACGTGATCACTTCGCGTCCGGCACGTGTCGAGAGATCCTGCCACAGTTTTCGTTCGACCGAATCGGTCACGAATCGCACCGAGCCGTCGAGCACGCCGACCATCACGCCGCCGACGTGGTAGCTGCGCGAGGTCACCGCCGCGTACGTGCGTGCCGGGCTGGACATGTCCTTGCCTTCTCGCATGTTCGTCCAGTCCACGTCATAGGCGACACCCGATGAAGGGCAGATGACCTTCAGGTTGGGAGTGAACGTGCTCGTGAACCCAGCCTGGTGGACACGTCCGTCGACCCATTCGGTATGGCCTGATTCGGTCTTGAAACTACCGCCGAGTGTGCAAACCTCCGCCGGTTGAGTCGGCATGGCAATGTCGCCAGTGGTTCCCAGATCGCGGAAATAAGGGGTCCAGCCTTTGACCTCTGCCAGAGCAAGCGTGTTGCTGAGCCCGTCGAGGCAATCATGGAAACCCATGTACCGGTTCGCACCAAACATCCCGTCGCCGACCGCATTGCTGGCCGGATCAAAAACAAACCACACACCGGCGTTGGACGCGTAATTCAATTTGTAGTATTTCGGACCGCTTGATCCCATGCGAGGTTGGTCCAACGGGTCGCTTGGGCACTGGTAGCCGGCCACGCGATACGCTGAAACCGGGATCGAAGCTCCGTCTTGATCGATGAACGAGTTGCCATAGCTCTGAGAGAAATCGGCGTTTTCACTGAGTCCACCCTGTTCGATGAACGGCAGGATCCGACCCTGCATCGACCATCCACCCCCGCCGGCGGTGTTCGTCCACGAGGGCGGCAGCTTCTTGTAGGAGGATTCGTAGTTATGGATCGCCAGTGAAATCTGCTTCATGTTGTTGCTGCAGCTCATCCGACGGGCCGCTTCCCGGGCGGCCTGCACGGCGGGCAACAACAGGCCGACCAAGACACCAATGATCGCGATCACGACCAGCAATTCAACGAGGGTGAAACCGGCAATGGTGGTGCGACGACGAGGCGAGGCCCCCGAAGCAGCGGTCGGTGAGGTCGCGCGAAAAAGAAAGTAACGCATCAGGCTGTGTCCAGTGCATGATTGTAATACTCAACCCGGCACGAACAAAATCGCCGCGTGACGGTACTGAGAAAATTGATCAAGCATGGCTGGCACCCGCAGTCGCCCGAATGAATCGGGCGAAAACCACGGGAGGAGGCTGGCTAGCTCTTGAACTACAGACGTTAATGCGAATCACTTTCAATATCAAGGCGTCTGGGGGAGGTTTTCCCCAATCCGCGCAGACGTTTCCCCCTGCTCACTGAATGAGCCGGGCCCGCGACGAGGGTTTTTTCGAGTGTCTAAAACCTCGAGGATTTCCTCCGCCGAGATAATCTGTCTTAGGATTACTGGTGAATTGACGTCCTCGGGAAAGAAAAACACCAGGGTCGGTGTCGTGTTTATGCCCAGCCTTCGAACCGCAGCCATGATGGGGGGCGGCTGGCTCGTCAGGTCTGCGTAGACCATCTCGACACCACGGCGCCTGATGTCGCGTTTGAGCTGACGATCTTCGAAAGTAACTCGCAAAATAAGTAAGCTGCTGACATCCCATTGGGCGCCGAAAAATAGAATCATCGGTCGACCATCCTGGCAGCGTTTCTCGTACACCGCCTCCGTGCAAGGCGTCCACTGGATCGGTTGGCTTTCGAACCAGCGAACGATCCCGACGGTTGCGATCGCGCTGAGGAAGACCAGCAACAGCAGCGTCCGCAGCCGAAAGCGAATGAGCCTCGCCAAATTTCGTTTCAATTTCATGGTTTTCACCTGAATTCGGTCCGTGCTCCCTTTGGCTCTGTTTCGGAGCCGGTAACACCGATTAGCGTTTGTGAGTTTACCGTGAGTGATCTACAATGGAAGGTTCCCTGCCTAAGTCCACTCCCACCTCCGAGTTCACGATGACTTGCCCCCGCATTCAAGTCACCTTGCTGTTTATTTGCCTTTGTGTTTTTCCAGCGAACGCGTTCAGCCAAGAAAAAACCGCCTCGATCGATTTCGTGCATGAAATCGTTCCGGTGCTGAAACGCAATTGCACCCATTGCCACGGCGGTCGCGAAGCGGAGGGCGAGTTCTCGCTCAACTCGCGTGCGATGGTCATCGATTCAGGCATGGTGGATCTCGACGACGCCGATGATTCGTATCTGCTCGAATTGATTTTGTCCGACGACCCGGACTACCAAATGCCGCCACCGGACCGGCACCGCATGCGCGACGAGGAGGTCACTTTGATCCGTCGTTGGATCAGCGAGGGCCTGCCCTGGGATGATGATTTCACGTTCGCGATTGAAACCTATGAAGCGCCGCTGCGGCCTCGCTCGCCGGAGTTGCCGGCCGCCCGTGACGGACGCGATCACCCGATCGATCGGATTTTGGACCAGTACACTGCGGAGCGAAATTTACCCCGACCACAATCGATCGACGACGCCCGGTTCCTGCGCCGGGTCTCGTTGGATTTGATCGGGTTGCTGCCGACCGAAGCCCAGCTCGATGAATTCGTCGCCGATTCCGATCCGGAAAAACGCGAGCGTCTGATCGACACGTTGCTCGCCGACGAAATCGGATACGCCGATCACTGGCTCACGTTCTTCAACGATCTGTTGCGCAACGACTACAGCGGCACGGGGTTCATCACGGGCGGACGCAAACAGATCAGCACGTGGCTCTACGCGTCGCTGCTCAGCAATCAACCGTTCGACGCGATGGTGCGAGAATTGATCGCACCGCCGACGCCGGAGAGTCAAGGATACATCGACGGGATCAAGTGGCGTGGTGAAGTGAGTGCGGGGCAAACGTTGCCGATCCAGTTCTCACAGAGCATCTCGCAATCCTTCCTCGGCATCAACATGAAGTGCGCGTCCTGCCACGACAGTTTTACCGATCGATGGACGTTGAAAGAGGCGTATGGATTGGCGGCGATCTATGCCAACGAGTCGATGGAACTGCATCGTTGTGATAAACCGATCGGCGAAACGGCGGAGGCGTCGTGGTTGTTCCCTGAACTCGGCCAAGTCGATCCGCTGGCGCCTCGGGAGCAACGTATGAAACAACTCGCCGACCTGATGACCCATCCCGAAAACGGTCGTTTCGCTCGCACGATCGTCAACCGATTGTGGTACCGGATGATGGGCCGCGGCATCGTTCATCCGCTCGACTCGATGCAAAACGAACCGTGGAACGAAGACCTGCTGGATTACCTCGCCAGCGATTTGGTGCAGAACGGTTTTGATTTGAAATCGACGCTACAGCGGATCACGACCAGTGCCGCGTACCAATCCGAATCGGAAGTCGTCGAGAGGCAATCCGTGTCGGGCGATTACGTTTACCGTGGTCCGTGGGCGCGGCGCATGACCGCAGAACAATTCCTCGACAGCATCTGGCAACTCAGCGACAACGCACCGCAGAAATTTGACGCGCCGGTGGTGCGCCGCGTGATCGAAAACAGTGCCGCCGGATCGATCGAAATGCCAACCGCCAAGATCGCAGCTCAGTGGATTTGGGGGTCGCTGGAAAATGGTGTCGCACCGGGCGGCGAACGTCTCATTTTACGCAAACAGATCACCCTCGACGCTGCTGCGGTTTCCGGCGGCGCCGTACTGACCTGCGACAACCGGTATGAGCTTTACGTGAACGGAAACCTGGCCAGCCAAAGCAAGGAATGGACGGACCCTCAAGTGGTCTTTCTATCCAAACATCTCGTTGCAGGTGAGAACACGTTGGAGGTGATCGTGACCAACGACGCCGACCACCCCAATGCGGCGGGTTTCTTCATGGAAGGGCGAATCGAACTCGCCGATGAATCACACGTTGCGATTGCGTCCGATGCGACGTGGCAGTTCAACCCCAACGTGCCAACCACGCAAAAAGAAAAGATCGGTTCGATCGAAGGGGCATGGCAGCAGGTGACATTGGTACCGCCGCATCCGTCGTGGGCGAAGTTGATTGCGGATCAGGGACCGGGACTGCTCGCTGACATCGAGGCCAATGGAAACATGCCGATGGTACGCTCCTCGCTGTTGAAGAACACGGCGCTAATGAAATCACTCGGACGTCCGATGCGTGAGCAGATCGTTTCGATGCGTCCGGATACGATCACCACGCTCGAAGCGATCGATTTGGCCAACGAACCGACGCTCGCGGAATCGTTCGCCGTCGGGGCAAAGCGGCTGAAGGATTCGTGCGACGGTGATCTCGATCGCATCATCGAAAAACTGTTTCGTTCTGCGCTCGCGCGCCCCGCAACCACGCAAGAGCACGAACTCGTGGCATCCATGCTCGGGGCAGACCCCGACGAGTCGGCCATCCAAGACGTGATGTGGGCGGTGTGCATGTTGCCTGAATTTTTAATCATTCAATAAAGACAGAGTACTCATTGCCATGAATTTCGAAATCGACCTTACCGCCCCCGAATCGATCGTCCGCCGCGATTTCCTGCGACGGTTATCCGCCGCCGGTGCCGCCGCAGTCGCTAGCGGCGCACCTCAATTACTCGCCAGCGGCTCGCTCGGTGAGATCGAGCATCCGCGTCCGACCGCCGACGCTTGCATCTTGTTGTGGATGGGTGGCGGGATGGCGGCGCCCGATACGTTTGACCCGAAACGCTATCTGCCTTTTGAAAAAGGGTTGGCCGTCAGCGACATGCTGAGCACGTTCCCGGCGATCGATACCTCGGTCGATAACATCAAGATTTGCCAAGGGCTCGAAAACATCGCCTCGGTGATGGATCGCGGCACGTTGATCCGATCGCATGTGCAACCGGACCTCGGCAGCATCCTGCACTCCCGTCACCAATACCACTGGCACACCGGTTACGTGCCCCCGCAAACGGTCGCGGCCCCGCACATTGGTGCGTGGATGGCGAAAGTCCTCGGCGCGCCCAACGAGGTCATGCCCGCGTTCATCAACGTCGGTCAACGACTCGAAGGCGTTGGCGAAAGTGAAGAACTCAAAGCGTTCACGACAGCGGGCTTTTTCGGCAGCGAATTCGGGCCGATGAATTTGCCCTATCCCGACCAAGCCGCCGTGTCCGTTCGCCCGCCCAAAGGCATGCCGGCATCACGTTTCGAAAATCGCAACCGGTTGTTCCGCCGACTCGTCGACGCCAGTCCCGACCGTGATGCGATGAGTGACTACCAACGTGAGTCGATGTTGCAATCCATGGACGCGGCCTATCGGTTGCTCAGCAGCAAGGACCGCGAGGCGTTCGACATCACGCTCGAACCGAAAGAGAGTTACGACGAATACAACACCGGGCGATTCGGCCAAGGATGTTTGCTCGCCCGACGATTGGTCGAATCGGGAGCACGGTTCGTCGAGGTGACGACCGAGTACGTGCCGTTCCTGCACTTCGACACGCACAAGGACGGGCACACGACGATGGCGCGGATGCACCAGGAAATCGATCGTCCGATCGCGAAACTCGTGCGTGATTTGGAAGCCCGTAACATGCTCGATCGCACGTTGGTGATCGTCGCGTCGGAGTTCAGCCGAGACGCGTTGATGGAAGGCAGGCCGGGGTCCAACGCGAACGACCAGGCGACCGAAAAAGTCGACGTGCTCTCGGAAATGAAACACTACGGGTTGCACCGGCACTTCACCGCCGGTTCGAGCGTGTTGATGTTCGGCGGCGGAATGAAGAAGGGATACGTCCACGGATCGACGGCGCCCGAACGACCGCTCGTCGCGATCGAAGACCCGGTCAGCATCGGGGACTTGCACGCGACGATCATGACGGCGATGGGCATCAGTCCTCGGATGGGATACGAGATCGAGGGTCGACCTTTTTACGTCACCCAAGACGGCAAAGGCAGCAGTGTGGACGCGCTCTTCACGTAGGCTAGGCTGCCAGCCTGCTCCGTACGTCAGGCTTTCTAGCCTGACATCCAGGGTAGTCAGCCTAGAAAGGCTAACGTACGTTCGGGATAGGCTGCCAGCCTGCTCCGCAATGGCTTCACTTGTGGATTCGCTGTTCCCTCCCAACTCCGTCGTCTCGCTTCCTGCCCGCACTGAGGCTAAGTTGGCCTCCATGAATACCAACTTAATTTTCGATCTCAGTAATGACGTGGCCGTGGTGATCGGCGGCACGGGCGAACTCGGCGGCCACATGGCCGAGGCTCTCGGCAGTGCGGGCGCGAAAATCGCGGTCGTCGGTCGGAACTCCGAGCGCGGTAACGCCCGAGCCCAGAGCATCCTCGACGCCGGCGGCGAGGCAAAATTCTTCGCCGCCGATGGTTTGAAAGCGGAATCGCTCGAAGCGGCTCGCGACGCCGTCACGGCATGGGCCGGCACGCCCACCGTGCTGGTCAACGCCGCCGGTGGCAATCATCCCGACGCGACAATTCCACCGGGTGCTGATTTTTGCAAATTACCCACCGAAGCTTGGCAATCGGTGTTCGATCTCAACCTCGTCGGTGGGGCATTGTTGCCCAGCCAAGTGTTTGCTCCGGCGATGATCCAGTCCGGTGTGGGCAGTATCATCAATATCGCCTCGATGTCCGGCATCATCCCGTTGTCGCGTGTCGTCGCCTACTCGGCTGCCAAAGCCGCCGTGATCAACCTGACGTTATGGTTGGCTCGGGAGTGGGCCACCACGGGCGTGCGAGTCAACGCGATCAGTCCCGGGTTCTTTCCGGCCGAACAAAATCGCAAACTGTTGTTCAACGAAGACGGTAGCTACACCGAGCGGGGCGGCCAGATCATCGGCCACACCCCGATGGCTCGGTTCGGCAACCCGGAAGAACTCGCCGGCGCCGTGATTTGGTTAGCCAGCCGCAAGGCCGCCTCGTTTGTCACAGGCCAAAACATCGCCATCGACGGCGGATTCGCCTCCGTCACGATTTAGCGGTTAGCGGTTAGCGGTTAGCGGTTAGCGGTTAGCGGTTAGCGGTTAGCGGTTAGCGGTTAGCGGTTAGCGGTTAGCGGTTAGCGGTTAGCGGTTAGCGGTTAGCGGTTAGCGGTTAGCGGTTAGCGGTT
>Ga0163215_100187_pt1 | contig 160658 bp, 149 predicted proteins | sample SynspAceP_FD_185934 | JGI IMG/M metagenome (GOLD analysis project Ga0163215, IMG submission 185934) | Saline lake microbial communities from Ace Lake in Antarctica - Synechococcus sp. Ace-P (Hybrid Assembly) | ecosystem: Environmental > Aquatic > Non-marine Saline and Alkaline > Saline | place...
CGCCAAAGACTGGGAAAGGTCCATCGCCTCATCAACAGCCTGGGCGTTGATCGCCTCCATCCGCATGCTCACACGCAGAACTGCAAGATATTGATACGCTTGAAAAACTTTCGAATCGGGCTCTAAGGTGATGGTGGACTGGGACACTGGACAAAATGACAAAAAGGGTAAGCCAGTCAAAATCAAGAAGGAAATGCACAAGGTGCAAATCCTTGATCCCGCGACCGGTACCGGCACGTTTCTGGCGAAGGCGATCCAGACGATATCTGACCGAGTAAAGACACGTGCGCCCGGCAAATGGTCGGGATATGTCGAGGATGAACTGATACCGCGCATCCACGGTTTCGAACTGCTGATGGCAAGTTATGCAATGTGTCATATGAAACTGGATATGATGCTGCACGACACGGGCTATGTTCCGAGTGAAAACCCTCCCCGTTTTTCGGTCTGGCTAACTAATGCGTTAGAGGAGGGCGAACGCGAAGTCCGTGATCTTTTCTTCGCCCCTCTAGCTAATGAAGCGCGAGGTGCCAATGATGTGAAGCGGCAAACGCCGATCATGTGCATTATCGGAAACCCGCCATATGCTGGAGAGAGTGCCAATAAGGGCAATTATATTATGAGCCTAGTTGAGGCCTATAAAAAAGAACCAGGCGGGAAAGAGAAGCTGAAAGAACGTAATCCGAAATGGATTAACGATGATTATGTCAAATTCATTCGCATGAGCGAAAATCTGATCGCCCAAAATGGTGAGGGCGTATTGGGTTTTATAACCAATCACGGGTATCTCGATAATCCCACCTTTCGCGGAATGCGGTGGCATCTGCTCAAGACTTTCGACAAGATTTATGTGCTGGATTTACATGGGAATACAAAAAAGAAGGAAGTGTCACCGGATGGGTCGCCGGATATAAACGTATTCGACATCCAGCAGGGAGTAGCTTTGCTTATTGGCATAAAAAATTCGACGATCACTAAACAGGAAAACCTTGCCCAAGTTAAACATGGGCAATTGTTCGGAAAGCGAAAAGGGAAGTCCGAAGCGTTGTGGTCATCATCGATGAAGGATATAATAGCCGATCAAGTAACACCTCAAGGTCCCCATTATCTCTTCGTTCCTCGAGATCACGAGTTGGAAGCGAATTATCAACGCGGTTTCGCTGTTCCGGACCTTTTGAAAACCGGCGTTATGGGTTTCCAAACTCATCGAGATCATTTCGCAATTGCTTGGTACCGATCAGAAATTTTGACACGATGTAAAGATTTGTTGGACAGATCTCAAACAGATCAAGAAATATTCGATCGATACGAAATTAAAGATAATCGGGATTGGAAACTCTCCAATGCGCGAAAATTGATCCGTAATAATTCAAATTGGCAAGCATCACTGACAGAATGCCAATATCGCCCTTTTGATACTCGGCCCTGCTATCTGAGTTATGTGATGATGGACTACCCCAGAACTGAACTCATTCAACATGGCCTCAACAAAAATAACATATTTCTCGGAGTAGGTCGGCAAGGCTTGGCCGTTGGCGGTATTCAGTGGTGCTTGGCGACTGTATCAACGAGCGCAATGGATGCAAATATTTATCGTCGAGGAGGAGTAAATAGCATGCCCCTTTACCTCTACCCCGATGAAGAGACGGAGCAGGGTGATGTGTTTGCGTCAACCGGACGGACGGTTAATTTTGATGCAAAAATCTATACGGCGATTTGCAAAACGGCAGGGTTGGACAAAGACAGTTCCTCGGTGAAAGCCGATGCCCAGAATGTGGGTTCAACTGGACCCGGCCCTTCTGTGGGTAACGACGTCGGTGATTTCCGTATTTTGACTGGTGATGATCGGCCGACTGAGGTCAAAGTGTTCGACTATATCTATGGCGTGCTTCATTCGCCCGATTATCGCGAGACCTACAAAGAATTTCTCAAGATCGAGTTCCCGCGCATTCCCTATCCGGCCAGCCCGGAGGTGTTCAAGCATGTCAGCGAGAAGGGCGAGGCACTGCGCCGCCTGCATCTGATGGAAGCGTCGGCTATTGGCGATACACCTTATGTCTTTCATGGCGACGGCGATGATGTTGTGGCGAGCGGATATCCGAAGTGGGAACCAATAAGCCCCTCCTCTTCAGAGGAGGGGGAAGGGGTGGTGGCGATGCCGAAGGTATCGCTCGCGCAGCGATCAGCGCCCTCAGCCGACGGTCCCCACCCCAACCCCTCCCCTGAAGGGGAGGGGCTTGAGACAGGCCGCGTCTATATCAATCCGGAGCAATATTTTGATGCGGTGCCAAGGCTCGCCTGGGACTTCTATATCGGTGGCTATCAACCGGCTCAGAAATGGCTGAAGGATCGCAGGGGACGCGCGCTCAGCTATGATGATATCGGCCACTATCAGAAAATCATCAAAATCCTGACCGAGACCGATCGGATCATGAAGGAAATCAAGCTTCCGCTCGACTGAACATCCTCCCCGTCGTTTCGCGACAGGGAGGATAGTGGAGCCGCCAAAACCTCTTTCCTACACCGCCCGCCTTATGTCATATCCCCGAACGGCTCTTTGAAAATCCGATCCCCCTCCACCCTTTCTGCAAAAGCGGAAGCGGAACGCCTGCTGCTGTGCGTTCGCTCCTTCCGCCTGTTCAGCCTTGCTGCTCCGAACTGAACAAGCGGCTTTTGCGGGCCGGAAAGGCTGCGAAAATCAGCCGCAAAAACCCCAGAGCTTTTCAAATTCATAACCGTGTAAAGTTTGTAAACTTCGGTTGTTGGCGCGGGATGAAATCGCGGCCAAAACTGCAGGGCGCGGGGCGGACGTTTCCTGCTGACAAGGGCTTGCGCCCCTGCTAACGGCTGGCCATGACCGATCCATCCTATAAACAGGCCCATATCCGCAATTTTGCCATCATCGCCCATATCGATCATGGCAAATCGACTCTCGCCGACCGGCTGATCCAGCAGACCGGCGGGCTGACCGAGCGCGAGATGAGCGAGCAGGTGCTCGACAATATGGATATCGAGCGCGAGCGCGGCATCACCATCAAGGCGCAGACGGTGCGGCTGCATTATACCGCCAAAAATGGCGAGGATTACGAGCTTAGCCTGATGGACACGCCAGGCCATGTCGACTTTGCCTATGAAGTGTCGCGGAGCCTCGCGGCGTGCGAGGGCGCGTTGCTGGTGGTCGATGCGGCGCAGGGCGTGGAAGCGCAGACCCTGGCCAATGTCTACCAGTCAATCGAACATGACCACGAGATCATCCCGGTGCTCAACAAGATCGATCTGCCCGCCGCCGAGCCGGAGCGGGTGCGCAAGGAGATTGAGGAAATCATCGGTATCGACGCCTCCGAAGCGGTGCTGGCCAGCGCCAAGTCGGGGATCGGCATCGAGGATATATTGGAGCAGATTGTCGCCAAGATCCCGGCGCCGGGCGGCGACCGCAACAAGCCGCTCAAGGCGATGCTGGTCGACAGCTGGTATGATCCCTATCTTGGCGTGGTCATCCTGGTGCGGGTGATCGACGGGGTGATCACCAAGGGGCTTAGAATCAAGTTCATGGCCCAGGGCACCGAGCATCTGGTCGACCGGGTTGGCTGCATGCGGCCGAAGATCGAGCAATTGTCGGAACTGGCGGCTGGTGAAATCGGTTTCATTACCGCGCAGATCAAGGAAGTCAGCCAGACCGCGGTCGGCGACACGATCACCACGGTGAAGAACCCGGCGCCCGAGGCTTTGCCCGGCTTCAAGGAAGTGCAGTCGGTGGTGTTCTGCGGCCTGTTCCCGGTCGATGCGGCGGATTTCGAGAAATTGCGCGAGAGTATCGGCAAATTGCGGCTGAATGACGCGAGCTTCACTTTCGAGATGGAGACCAGCGCGGCATTGGGGCAGGGCTTCCGCTGCGGCTTTCTGGGGCTGCTGCATCTGGAGATTGTCCAGGAACGGCTGACCCGCGAATATGATCTCGACCTGATCACCACCGCGCCGTCGGTGGTCTACCGGATCGAGATGAACGACGGCAGCGAGCAGTTCCTGCACAATCCGGCGGACATGCCCGACGTGGTCAAGATCCGCGAGATCGAGGAGCCATGGATCGAGGCGACGATCTATTGCCCGGACGAATATCTTGGCGGCATATTGAAACTCTGCCAGGATCGGCGCGGGGTGCAGAAGAATCTCACCTATGTCAGCGACCGGGCGCAAGTGGTCTATGAACTGCCGCTCAACGAGGTGGTGTTCGACTTTTACGACCGGCTGAAGAGCATTTCGCGCGGCTATGCCAGCTTTGACTATCACCAGATCGGCCTGCGCACCGGCCAGCTGGTCAAGATGAACATCATGGTCAATGGCGACCCGGTCGATGCTTTGAGCATGATCGTCCACCGCGACGCCGCCGAAGCCCGTGGCCGGCATATGTGCGAGCGGCTCAAGGACCTGATCCCGCGCCATCTGTTCAAGATCCCGATCCAGGCGGCGATCGGCGGCAAGGTGATTGCCCGCGAGACGATCTCGGCAATGCGCAAGGACGTGACGGCGAAATGCTATGGCGGCGATATCAGCCGCAAGAAGAAGCTGCTCGACAAGCAGAAGAAGGGCAAGGCCAAGATGCGCGAATATGGCAATGTCAGCATCCCGCAGGAAGCGTTTATCGCCGCGCTGAAGATGGGCGACGAAGGCTAGGCCCCGCCGACGAGGCGCTGAATCGATGCCGGGTAGCGGTTGAAATCGCGTGCAAATTCGCTTATGGTGAACAAGAGGTAAATAAAAACGGGTCCAGATTGACTTGCTAGGAGTCATCTATGTTCGGTCTTTTCGATCCCCCGCAACGTCGTATCAGGGACGAACGGGAGATACGCTATTTCTATTTAAAATATGGCGCGGATGCGCCGACCGTCCTGAGCGAGCGGGCGAGCGACCGCTCCCTGTCATCCCGCGACCGACGCCACTGGCGGCGGTTGGCCAGCAAAGCGAGTCGGCAGCAGAGCAAATGGATGGATGAACTGAACACCAGCTGATATCATCATTCGCTGACCCGCTGATAGGGGCAGGGCACAATATTTCCGGGTAATATTGCCGGTCCCTTGACCCGGAAGCGGGCGAAATAGCCACCGAGCTCGGGCCGTTCCATGAAGCCAACCAGTTCGTAACCCACTGCCTCAAATTCACAGAATAGCTGCTTCGGCGGAATGCCGTGCTGCGCAACATCGCGATTGACGTCGACCACGATCACCTCGCCGGCGCCGAACGGCCCGCTCTTGTCGAGCAGCGCCGGGCGCAGCCGCGAGAGAAAGGCGTAGGGCTCGCGCACCTCGTGATACATGTGGACCAGAAAAATACGGTCAAAACTATTCTCGGGCAGCCGCGGATCATCGGGCGCGCCGAGCTTGATCGAGACATTGTCGAGGCTTTCCCGGTTGACCCGCTCGGCCAGCCGGTCAATCGCCCCCTCGTCGATATCCTGCGCCAGCACCCGGCCGGAAGCGCCGACCTTCTCCGCCAGCCGCACGGTATAATAGCCTTCGCCCGCGCCGATATCGGCGACCGTCATGCCGGGCTCCAGTCCCGCCGCCTTCATGATCTCCTCGGCCTCGCCGCGCTTGTCGCGCGCGGTCTCGGTCGACCATTGATTGCCAGCCAGCTCCGATACTGGCCGCGAAGCCGGCGGATAAGCGCGCGCGGTTTCGGCGCGCAGATCATTGTCGTCGGGCACTCGCTTGCACGCGCCCAGCGGCGTCGTGAGCAGCAGCAATGCGGCCAGGCCCGCGACCAGGCGGACAGGCGACAGGCGGTCAGGTTTGGCGGCAATATTTTTCATCGCCGAGAGACTAGGCGAGGGCACCGCCCGGTTCAATCCCTGTTTGAGGCCTGAACCGACGCATGGTGATTTCTCCTGACGCCCGACAGATGGGGCCCGGGATGGGGGCGCGCAAAAATAATTGCGCGCGTCAGAAGGCGCGCGGTGGCCGGGAGAAGCGGCTTCAGGGTCGCACGGGTCACACCCCTAAAGCGGAAAAACAGCCGGGCAACTGGAGCCGGTTAGAACCGCAGAAAACTCGCGATTTATTGCCAATATTGGCGCTGGTTTCACCGAGGTGCAGCTAGCGGCGAGCGCCGCGGCAAAATTCTGCCGTGGCTTCGGCTGCTAGCGGTTATGGCGGTGAGATGTGTTCTGCGCAGGGGGAGAAGGGTGTCGCTGACGCGCGCGCGGATTGTTGGCGGTCTGTTTGTGGGAGGGGTCGTGCGTCATTTTTTCCTCGGTTAAAGGCGGGAGGATAATGATTTGGGGCGTTTAGGAAATCGGGTTTTTTAGCGTTCGGCAAGTGTGCAAAAGCCGATAGGTAAATGGACATAGGAGAAGGGTATCAGTCAAAAAGACTAGTGCGCAAGATCCAGTCTCTTGATAGCAGGACACCATGGGCCTTGCAGAATTGACTTTTGCTCGGGATCACGGATATTTTTGAACGCCATACCCTGCTTCCAGATTTGCTTAATACTGGTCTGGTAGATATTTTCTGGTTCTATTCCGTGATCCTCAAAATATTTTTGGAGAAAAGTGCAGGGATAGACCTTTCCTTCTGCTGTTATGCTCAGGGCGAACCAGCCCGCGCCACAATATTTTGCAGGGATAAAATCTTGTATGGAAGGTCCATCCGTAGGATTGCTGGAGGAGAAAACTCGCATGCCAGCTTTTTTTGCAAGGTCCGACAGGCGTGACTTCACAGACAGAGCTTCTTTAGCAGAAAGCATCAATTCTCGATGATCAAGGATACGGCCAATCGGTTTCAACGGAGAAAAAACCACACGGTTGATGCCATCTGCCAAAAGACTCGTGACAAAATCATTTTCTCGACCAGCAAGTCCACTGGTCACTGCCACATTTATTGTCGATGGAATATCCGCTTCTAGAAGTCTTCGATGAGCCGTTACAGCGCGAGAATAAGTTCTTTGGCCCCGAATAGCATCATTCACGTCCCGAGGACCATCAATCGAAATATTGATGTACCGAATATGGTTTTTTAAGGACTTCAATTTTTCGATACGGGTCTCTGTCAGCAACAAGCCGTTGGAAGAAATGGTGATAAAGATTCGTAAGGATGCCGCATATGACAGAAAATCCATGATATAAGGGCACATGAAGGGCTCTCCGCCCGAAATCGTGAGCTGGACTACGCCCATTTCGCGTAAATCCCGCAAAAGTTGAAATGCGGTTTCCTGTGCCATTATCGTGCCGCCGCCATCTGCATCCATGAAGCAGTGTTTGCAGGCTAGATTGCAGTTATCATTTAAATTGAGAAACACCCTCAACGGACCACCAAGAGCCCTTCCGCAATTCTCGCTAGCCAGATCAAGCACCTCCAGATCGGCAACCCCGGTTTCGAACATCCCGATTTTCTCCACTCTTTCGAGAAACTGAAAAGGTGAACTACTTCGGTCCAATTCAAGATTTTCGAGAGAGGCATGAATCTCAGGCTGGCGAGAGCCTTTCATCTCTGAAAGCATCTCGGATGCCATCGGAGAGAATCTGTAAAATCGAAACTGGTCTCGATCAAACAGCAAACCACCGGCTTCTTCTTTGCGTAAAAGAAAACGCGATACCGAGCCAACAATATCATGTTCGACGGTCGCTTCTATTAGCTTCCTTTCCGCAGAAGCTGCTTTCACGGCTTCACATGGGAGGGTTGTCATCAGGCGTTATCCGAAGTTCAGCAGACATATCATCGACATCAATGTTGGCCGCTTCAAGCTCCTCACTGACCAGAACCTTCATCTGTCGAACGATCGCTTCACCGAAGAACACCTTCTCCTGTTCCTGCATTGCCCTGGCTTCATCAAGAAATTTCTGGGTCACCCAACCTTTGTCGAGCAGATTGGAACCAAGTAATGTCATCTCAGATACCCCTTTCAATAGACAGTTGGCAGCGGAATTTATAGGCCATTTCTTCATAGCTATCGGCAGCCTGCTGCGCATTCAATAAGGGGATATACCTAGTTGGGATACTCTCGTCATTCTGGGAACTCCGCTCTCTAGAGAGAGCCGACATTGTGACCGCCACCGATTTAACCGTTTCGATCCGGAACTTTCGTCTTGGCTCTCTAATCCACATCCTCGACATCGACCTTTTCGCCGGTCACCTTTTGTGCGAGCGTCGCGGCGATAAATTCGTCGAGGCCGCCGTCGAGCACGGCATTGGGGGCGCTGCTGGTGTAGCCGGTGCGCAGGTCCTTGACCATCTGATAGGGTTGCAGAACATAGGAACGGATCTGGTGGCCCCAGCCGATTTCGGTCTTGGCTTCATATTCGCCCGAGGCTTCGGCTTCGCGGCGTTGCAGTTCGGCCTCGAACAGGCGCGCTTTGAGCATGCCCATCGCGGTGGCGCGGTTCTTGTGCTGGCTGCGGTCATTCTGGCTGGCGACGACGATGCCGGTTGGCTGGTGGGTGATGCGCACGGCGCTGTCGGTGGTGTTGACGTGCTGGCCGCCGGAGCCGGAAGCGCGATAGGTATCGATCTTGAGGTCGCTCTCGTTGATCTCGACTTCGAACGTGTCGTCGATGACTGGATAGACCCAGACGCTGGAGAAACTCGTGTGGCGCTTGGCGGCGCTGTCGAACGGCGATATCCGGACCAGCCGGTGGACGCCGCTTTCGGTCTTGGCATAGCCATAGGCATTTTCGCCCTTGACCTCGATTGTCGCTGATTTGATGCCGGCCTGATCGCCAGCCTGATAGTCGACCATGGAGACCTTGTAACCGCGGGCGTCGGCCCAGCGCTGATACATGCGAAGCAGCATTTCAGCCCAGTCCTGGCTCTCGGTGCCGCCGGCACCAGCGTGAATTTCGATATAGGTGTCAAGGCCATCGGCTTCGCCGGAGAGCAGGGCCTTGACCTTGTCGCGGTCGGCGCGGGCCGCGAGCTTTTCGAGGCTGGCGGCGCCTTCGTCGGCGAGTTCGGCATCGCCTTCTTCCTCGGCCATCTCGATAAATTCGAGCGCGTCGTTGCGTTCCTGATTGATTTCTCGCGCGGCGCTGATCGATTCATCAAGGCGGCGGCGCTCGGTCATCACCGCTTGGGCGGCGGTCTGGTCATCCCACAGGGTCGGATCCTCGACCCGGGCGTTCAGTTCGTCGAGACGGCGCAACGCGACATCCCAGTTGAGCGAGGTCCTGATCAGGTCGAGGGCGGCGTCGATCCGGTCGACATAGGCTTGCGCGTCGGCACGCATGATAATCTCCAAAACTAGTGGCGCCAGCGATTAGACGATATCGGCGGGAAGTAAAGTGATGTGGAGGCGCTGTGGCGGAACCGGAGGCTTTTGTCGCATCCGCCCATTGATGTTTTCTATTGAAATGGCCGATTTGTTGCGATTGTCGCGCGGCAATTGAGATTCTAGAGATCGGGCCGCAATATGGTCGCGGCGCAAGGACGCGGCCGATCAATCTGAAAGGAATGGCATGATCTATCGACGCATTTCGGGCACCATAATGGCAGCTCTTCTCATCTCCGGTCCGGCCTTTGCCGAACATCACAAACCCTATGGCTATGGCGCTGATAATGGCCCGGAAAAATGGGGCCAGCTGGCCGAGAAATATGCGCTGTGCGAAAAGGGTGACATGCAGTCGCCAATCGATCTGGTCGGGGCCAATGCCAAGGGCAATGTGGCTCTGTCGGTCAACTATAAGGCCGGACGGCTGACCGTGTCGAACAAGGGATTGACCATTCAGGCCGATTTCGCCCCTGGATCAGCGATGACCAGCGGCGGCACGACGTTCAACCTGATTCAGATTCACTTCCACACGCCCTCCGAACATGCGATTTCCGGCAAACGCTATCCGCTGACCGGCCATTTTGTCCACGCCACCGAAGGCGGCAAGCTGGGCGTATTGGGCGTGATGTTTGAAGAAGGCACCGCCAATGCGGAACTGGGCAAAATTCTTGCTGCTGCGCCGGCCGAGAAATCCGAGCCAACGACCGTAGCTGGCAAGATGATCAATCCCAATGGCATGCTGCCTGCGGATCGTTCGGTCTATCGCTATATGGGCTCGCTGACCACGCCGCCGTGCAGCGAAGGGGTGAACTGGCATGTGCTGAAAGACCCGATTACGGCGAGCGCCGAGCAGATTGCGGCATTTGAAAAACTGATGGGCGATAATGCGCGTCCGGTGCGGGCGCTCAACAACCGGCTGGTCGTCGCTCCGGAGTGATCGAGGGCCGCTGATTTTCTGCCAGGGTCCGAATTTCTGTGATAGATACGAAGCAGGATCAGGAGACAGGCGGCATGACGATCAGCAATTTTACCGACAAGGACGTGCCCGACCAGAGCGGGCGCGTCTTTTTTGTCACCGGCGCGAATAGCGGGCTCGGCTATCAGGCCGCTAAGCTGCTCGCGGGCAGGGGCGCACGGGTGCTGCTCGGCTGCCGGTCTGCGGACAAGGCAGAGGCGGCGATGGCCGATATTCGCGCTGTCTATCCGGATGCGGATATGCGGTTCATTCCGCTGGACCTGGGAGATCTCCAATCCATTCACGCGGCGGCGAAACTGGTTGGGGAAGAGCCACGTCTTGATGTTCTGGTCAACAATGCCGGGATCATGATGCCGCCGCGAGAAGAGACCGTAGACGGCTTTGAATCGCAATTTGGCGTCAACCATCTCGGGACGTTCGCGCTCACCGGATTGCTGCTCGACAAGCTGGCAAAAGGTCAGGAGCCGCGGGTGGTGATCACCGCCAGCATGGCCCATCGCAACGGCCGGATCGATTTCGACGATATCAATGCGGAGGACAGCTATAGCCGCTGGGGACGCTATGCGATGAGCAAGCTGGCCAATCTGCTGCACATGTATGAACTCGACCGGCGGTTGCGCGCCGCGGATTCCCCGATCATGGCGGTCGCCTGTCATCCGGGTGTTGCGGATACCGAACTGACCAAGAATTTTCCGGGCTTCATGGTTTCCTTGCTCCGGCCGGTCTCCAGTCTGTTCATGAACAGCGCCGCGCAAGGGGCATGGCCGACGCTGGCCGCCGCCGTCGGGGACGCTGTCGAAGGCGGTCAATATTACGGGCCGAGCCGCAATAATGAGTGGATCGGGCCCGCGCGCGAAGTGCAGCCGCGGCCCAAAGCCAAACGGATTGAGCCGGCAAAGCGCCTGTGGGATATTTCGGAAGAAATGACCGGCGTAAAATATCCGGTTTGACCATCCAATACTTCCGAATTTAGCTATTTCCTTTGCTTCCATAGCCTGGTTGCTTTAGCCTTGGTCGCTAGCACAGGATTGAACGCTTGGTCCGAGGGGAAATTATTTGTTCGACGAAATGCTGGGTAGCGACAATGAAGTTCGTGAACCATATGTGGCCTATAAAAAGTGGCTGGATAACGAAGATACCAAACGCCTCCATCGCAAATCTGACGATGCAGAGGCGTTTTTTCGCAAGACGGGCATCACATTCAATGTCTATGGTCAGGACGAAGCCGATGAACGGCTGATTCCGTTCGACGTCATACCGCGGATATTGTCTGCCAGTGAGTGGCGTAAATTGTCTCGCGGCATTGAGCAGCGGGTCAAGGCGATCAACGCCTTCCTTTATGATATTTATCATCGCCAGGAGATACTGCGCGCCGGTCGGATTCCGATCGAGCTGATCGCCAATAATAGTGCGTTCCTGCCGCAGATGATCGGCGTCAATCCACCCGGCGGGATTTACACCCATATCATCGGCACCGATATTGTTCGCACCGGGCCGGATGAATTTTACGTGCTGGAGGATAATGCGCGCACGCCTTCCGGGGTTAGCTATATGCTGGAAAACCGGGAAACGATGCTGCACATGTTCCCTGAACTGTTCGCCAAGATCGGCGTGCAGGAAGTCAGCAGCTACCCGAACAACCTGCGCCGTTCACTGGCAGCCTGTGCGCCACCAAAATGCGAAGGCAAGCCGGTCGTTGCCGTCCTGACACCGGGGATCCATAACAGCGCCTATTTTGAACATAGTTTTCTCGCCGATCAAATGGGCGCAGAACTGGTCGAAGGCCACGATCTGAAGATTGTTGACGGGCGCGTCGCGATGCGCACGACGCAAGGCTATACGGCGATCGATGTCATCTACCGGAGGATCGATGACGATTATCTCGATCCGCTTAATTTTCTGCCGAATTCGATGCTGGGTGTGCCCGGTATTCTGGATGTCTATCGTTCTGGCGGGATTACCATTGCCAATGCGCCCGGTACGGGCATCGCCGATGACAAGGCGCTCTATTCCTATATGCCGGAAATTATCGAATTTTATACCGGTCAGAAGCCGCTGCTGGAAAATGTTCCGACATGGCGCTGTTCGGAGAAAGACCAGCTTGAATATGTGCTGGAGCATCTCGCCGAACTGGTGGTCAAGGAAGTGCATGGATCGGGTGGCTATGGCATGCTGGTTGGCCCTGCGGCTTCCAAAAAGGAAGTCGAAGAATTTCGCGCCAAGCTGATCGGTAATGCGAGCAATTATATTGCCCAACCGACGCTGGCGCTTTCGACCGTCCCGATTTTTGTAAAAAAAGGCCTGTCGCCCCGCCATGTTGACCTGCGGCCATTCGTGCTGGTTTCTCCGGATCGGATCGATATTACCCCCGGCGGCCTGACCCGCGTTGCGATGACCGAGGGTTCGCTGGTGGTTAACAGCAGCCAGGGCGGTGGCACCAAAGACACATGGGTGCTGGAAGAATGAGGGGGCTGCTATCATGCTAGGCAAAACCGCCGCCAGTCTGTTCTGGATGTCCCGTCTGCTCGAGCGGACAGAGAATAGTGCGCGTCTGATCGAAGCGGGCTTCCGCATCGCGCTGACACATTCGTCATCCGCAGCCGATGAATGGGCTTCGATCCTGGCGTCTTCCGGTGCCAAGAAGAGCTATCTGGCGAAACATGAAGATTATAGCTCGGCCAAAGTGATCGACTTTCTTTTGCGGGACAAGGACAATCCCGGCAGCGTCATTTCCTTGATCAAGCAGGCGCGGGACAGTGCGCGCACGGGCCGCATCGCGTTGACCAGAGAAGTCTGGGAAGCCACCAATGAAGCCTGGATGAATCTGAAAACCGCTTTGGCCAAGCCGGTCAATGAGCGGGATTTGCCAGATGTTCTGGGTGTCATCCGTCAGCAGAGCTCTCTGGTCCGGGGTGCGGTTCTGGGCACGATGTTGCGCAACGACGGCTATAATTTCATCCGGCTTGGCACCTTCATTGAACGCGCCGACAGCACCGCGCGGATCTTGGATGTGAAATATTATCTGTTGCTGCCTTCGATCGCCCAGATCGGCTCCGCAGTTGACAATGTCCAATGGGAAACGATCTTGCGATCGGTTTCCGCCCACCGCTCTTACCGGTGGCTCAACGGCGCCGATATCAGTGCCTTGAGCGTTGCCGAATATCTGATCCTTCACCGCCAGATGCCTCGTTCGCTGGCATTTTGCTATTCCAAGATTTCCGATAATCTCAAGCATCTTGAGAACGACTATGGCAATGAAGTGACTTCGCATGGTCTTGTCACGGATATTTGTGATCGTCTGCTGAGTCAGCCAATCCAGAATATATTTGAGGCTGGCCTGCATGAGTTTATCGTCGAATTTCTGGCGGCCAATAACCGGCTCGCCGCGCAAATCGAATCGGATTATAATTTTCAGGACAGGATAAGCTGACCATGCTGCTGAAGATTCATCATGAAACGCGCTATAAATACGATAATCCCGTGCAATATGGACTGCAGCAGCTGCGCCTTCGCCCGAAGGAGAGGGCCGGGCAGCGGATATTGGACTGGAATATCGAGATTGATGGCGGTTCGCTGGAATTGTCGTTCGAGGATCATCATAGCAATCATGTCGACCTGATCAACATCGAGCGCGGCCGAACCGAAATCGTCATTCGCTGCAATGGCGAGGTTGAAAATACCGATGGTAGCGGCATTATCGGCAAACATGCCGGATTTGCACCTCTTTGGTATTTCAAGCGGGCGACGGCGCTGACCAAGCCGGGAACCGAGACGGCAAAATTGATCAAGTCGCTGAGCCAAGATTACGACAATGACATTGCGAAGCTGCATGCGCTGTCAGCGCTGGTTACCGATAAGGTTGCTTACGAGATTGGCAAGACGAATGCGGAAACCACCGCTGAGCAGGCCCTCAAGGTCGGCGGTGGTGTCTGTCAGGATCATGCCCATATCTTCTGCACTGCGGCCCGTGCCCTGGGATTTCCGGCCCGCTATGTCTCCGGCTATCTGATGATGAGCGACCGGGTCGATCAAGATGCAACGCACGCCTGGGCAGAAGCCTATGTCGAGGATATCGGCTGGGTCGGGTTTGATGTGTCCAACGGCTATTCTCCGGATGAACGCTATGTTCGTGTCGCAACCGGTCTGGATTACAAGGATGCGTCGCCGATATCTGGCCTGCGATACGGTCCAGGTGACGAAGATATGATTGTAACCCTGCAAGTCCAGCAGTAGAGGAATCGCAGATCATTGCGATGATTCTAACTAGGGATAAAGATTAAAAATGACCTATTGCGTTGCCCTGCGAATGAAGCGCGGCCTGGTTTTCATGTCTGATACCCGCACCAATGCTGGCGTTGACGATATTGCCCAAGTCAAGAAATTGACCAGCTGGGAAGTGCCTGGCGATCGGGTGATCACCCTGCTTTCGGCCGGCAATCTGGCGACCACCCAGGCGGTGGTCAGCCTGCTGGACGAGCGCGGCAAGCATCCCGATGACCGCAATCCGTCGATATTGCAGGCACCATCGATGTTCCAGGTCGCCACGATCATTGGTGAAACCTTGCGCGAAGTGGTCAAGACCTATTCGAGAGAGGGCCAGGAAGCCAAATCTCCCTTTGGTGCGACATTGATTCTGGGTGGACAGATTCACGGCAGTGATCCGAGACTTTTCCTGATTTACCCGGCTGGTAACTTCATCGAAGCCAGCGATGACAGTCCGTTTTTCCAAAGCGGCGAAACCAAATATGGCCGACCGATTCTTGTCCGCGCCTTCAACCCAGACATGACCTTCGAAAATGCCGTCAAACTATTGCTGGTTTCGTTCGATTCGACCATAAGAGCCAATCTGGCGGTGGATTTGCCGCTGGATTTGCAGGTCTATGAAGCTGACAGTTTCGCGATCACGCGACAGCAGCGGATCAAACAGGATGATCCCTATTTCCAGTCGATCTCGGAGGGATGGGGTGATGCGCTGAGAAACGCGTTTCAATCGCTGCCCGATTTCAGTTTCAAAAACTAGCCGAAGCGCCTTTTTCCCGCCAGTGCCCGATGGGCCATGGCCATTGTGGTCAGCTGCGCGTTGACGCGAATGCAGCTGGGCATCACGCTGGCATCGGCGACATAGCAATTCGTGGTATTGTGCACGCGCTGGTCGAGATCAACGACGCCCTTGTCCGGGTCTTGGTTGATCGCATTGCCACCGTGGGGATGGGAACTCGACAGGACAACATCATCCGGCTCGACGATCGCCTTTTCGTAAAAGGCATCAATATCGGCGTGACTCATGTCGCAGGTCAGCGTCTGGCCGCGAAGCAGGGCAGGATAGACTTCGATCGCGCCGTTGAGGAAATGGACTTTGGTCATCGTCGCCAGCGCCCGGCGTAGCAGAGCCAGTTCATCCTCGCCGATTTTCAGCTTGAGCTTGCCATTGTCCATATAGCCAAGCCGGTCGGCCGGAAACAGGACGCCGGCGGATACCAGCCGATTGTAGTTTTGCATCCGCTCAAAATGATCCTCGAACCAGCCCGGCACCAGGGTCGCCATGCTCATTGGCGGCTGGAAATGGCTTTCGATCAGGAAGTCGCCGCGGTCGACATAGGTCGCCATCTGGTCCTCGTTCCAGACATTGACCTCTGTGCCTTCGGGCATCAGAGCGACGACCGGGCAGGCAATGTTGAGCGAGATATTGCTGCCTGATTGCAATATGCCGCTGTCGTAGAGCAGGTTGCTGGAGGCCAGCGCGCCGGCTGCCACGACCACGCCTTTGCGGGCCCGTATTGTACGTTTGCCGCCGTCGCTCAACCTGATTTCGACGGCGTGCGCGATCCGCTTGCCATTGGCACCCTCGGTCCACAGGATCTCGGTCGCTTCGGCCCGGTCCAATATCCGGGCCGGTTTGCTGCGCGCATCGCTGGTCGCATGGGTGAGGAAGCTCTCCGGCATGGCTTTTTTTCGGCCATAAGGACAGCCCGTGTTGCAATAGCCGCAATATATGCATTCGGTATCCGGCGTTTTCGGGCCGTAGTTTTTCCGAAACCATGCGGTGATCGCTTTATGGTCCATGGGATCGTTTGATTGGGCGGCATATTTGTTCCAGCCGTCGATCAGGTGCGGACCATTGTTGCGACCGACGATATGGTCAATTTCTGAAACCTCCAGAGCCTGCTCGACCGCCTCGTAACTCCGCGCCAGATCGGTCTCGCTGACCGGAGCACCCAGCTCGGCCCATGTTTCGTACACATCTTCGGCATCAGGATGGACGAGGCCTGGATGTTTCATGCGCAGGCAGATACCATTGTTGATGACGGTAGAGCCGCCAACCACGCGGCCCTGAAACACGATGATGTCGCGGTCCGAGGTCGTCTGCAGGGCGCCATCCTTGAACATGCGCGCCGTCATCCGGGCTTCTTCATGGGTGATACGGGATGAGGGATAATGTCCACCGGCCTCGATGATCAGGGCTTCGTGGCCTTCATCGGCAACTGCCGCGGCGGCAACGGCACCGCCAGCGCCCGAACCAATCACGATCACGTCGGTTTCCTCCGGGACGGCATCATGACCAACGAACACTCTTGCCGTGAGATCACGCTGCGGTTCGCGGCGGACCGGGCGCTCTCCCGGGGCCGAGCGATCGCGCTGCGCCGGCAGCTCGAAATCGAGATCGGCATAGATGGGATTATCGAAATTCGCTTCTTCGTCGCCATGCTGCCAGTGGCCATAATAGCCGGCGAGGATGACGCCCTTGGTGCGCGCGATGTCCTGAAACAGATCGATCCGGGATTTCTGTAACCGTCGGCGGATCAGGTTTTTCCTGATTCCGGGAGGCGCCAACAGAAAAAATGGCCCGCCCAGAACGAGCAGCAGGCCGTATAGCGCCATGCCGATTTCAACCGGCTTATTGCCTTCGATATTGGAGAAATGTTCCTGCAGATTGTCGACGACCTGATCGGCAGAAATGGCCATTGTGCGATTGTGAAACAAGGCTTCGGCCATCGCCTTGATGATCAGCGCCTGCAATCGGTTAAACGGCTTTTTCAACTTTCATCTCCCTAGGTGCGACCCGGGGTGTCTATCATTATGATCTAGTGTTTTTCAGCATGGTCGTCCAAGCCGATGCCCAGCCCATCGCCGTCTGCGCCAGCCTTGAACCGGCGGAGCACCGTGCCAGCCGCCAAATCAACTTCGGCAATCATATCAGGGCCGGTTTCGGCGACATAGAGCTTTCCGCCATCGGATGAGAAGAGGATCGTCACTTGTTGGGAATCAGCGGTCCCGCTTATTCTGATCGCGCCTTTCGGCTTGCGCGTCGCCACATCGAATAGCCCGAGCGCTCCGTCACCCAGATTGGAAGTGATTGCGGTAGTACCATCGGGGCTGATCGCGACGCGGATCGGAAATTTTCCGGTCTCGATCAGCGCCAATTGTGCAAGATTGCGGGCATCGAAAACGCGCAATTGGTCGCTGCGGCGATCGGCGACCCACACGCTCGCGCCGTCGGGGGTGATCGCCAGCCCCTCCGGTTCGGTTCCTGCCGGCAAATCGGCAATCTTGGTCATTGCAACCAGATCGAGCACGCTCACCGTGCCCGATTGCATATTGGCGACAAAGGCGCGGGACTTGTCGGGCGTGACCACCAGCATATGGCTGCCCTGCTGGCCCGTCGCAATATTCGCAATCTCGCGTGTTTGCGCTTCGCCAGTTGGTGGCGACACAATGGTGATATTGTCGCTGCCTTCGGTCGTTGCAATGATCCGGCCATCGTCCAGCCATCGAATTCCGTGCGGACGGCGGGCCGGAGCCAGCGACACTGTCTCGATCCGGTCCATTGCCGCGATGTCAAAAATATCGATGGTTTCTCCGCCATAGGAAACGACTGCAGCGAGCCTGCCATCCGGGGATATCGCGATTTCATGGGGCTGCTTCCCGGTATTTCGCCGTGCGATTTCATTGCCGCTGGCCAGATCGATGAAGCTCAAACTGTCTTCGCCTTTATTGCCGACCAGCAATGTTCCGGACATTTGCTCGGTCCCAGCGGCCACATTTTCACTGCATCCTGCACCGGCAGCAAGCAGCAACATCGCCGAACAGAAACGTGCAAATTTCGTGACCATGGTCCAACCTTCCCCGCTATTTTAGGCAGGATAACAGCTAAATATGGTTTTTCTATCCCTGATTTCCACGCAGCTGTGATGCAAGCCACTGCTTGTGACGACGGGGATGGTAGGATATGGATATTCTGATAGCCATCGAGGAATTGCCATGCGCGAAAAAGCTCGCCGTTTCACCTCTGCACTGGTCGCTGCAACATTGGTCGCAGGTCTTGTGGTTCCTGCGCCTGCGTCGGCCCAATTTGGCGGGCTGTTCAAAAAGCGGTCATCCGCCGAAATCAAGACAGCTGACGATAGCAAGGCCACGGATTGCGCCACCGATTCGAAAAATTCGATCGGTACATCCATATTGGGTAGCATGATCGGAGATTTTACGCGGCGGGCAACCAGAGGCATGGGGGTCGCCGGATCCTTCATTCCCAGAGCGGAAGTGGCCGATACGCTGACCCATGCCATCGCATGCCGCCTGGACCCGGATGAGCAGCTGCAGGCCGCGGAAGCGACGCGAAGCGTGACCCGGTCCGAACAGATCGGCACCAGTGCGCAATGGACCAGCCAGACGCGTGAAGGCGTGTCGGGCAGTTCCACCGCGACCGCAAAAACACAGTCGGCGGACGGTACAAGTTGCATGACCATCACAGATATTGCTATCGTCGATGGTGAAGAATCCCGTGTGTCCAAGCGGATGTGCAAAGCTCCCGGAGAAACACGATATATAGTCGTGGTATGAATATGAAAAACAAGATCAAAACCGCAATCGTCATCGCCTCGCTTTTTACTTTGGGGGCTACCGATGTTGGTCCCGGCATGGACCCGGATAATCCGACCTGCCCGGAGGCTCCCAATTGGTCGACCAACAAGACGATGGAGCTGACGCCGAAGATGATGAACGGCACCAAGGTTTTGCTGGCCGAAGGGGCTATCGACGCCGGATTGCCCGACCGGATGCGCAAGATGTTGGCGGAGAATCCGGATATTTCCGAAGTCTGGCTGCGGTCTTCCGGTGGTATTGCGAAAGCCGGCAATGAAGCGGGCCTGGTGATCCGGGCGGCCGATGCCCTGATCATCACCCGCATTCCCCAGGGGTGGACCTGTTTCAGCGCTTGCAATTTTGTGTTCATGGGCGGCAGGGCCCGGATCGTCGAGCCCGGTGCCCATTTCATGGTCCACATGTTCACCATGACCAACGATCGCAATGCGATCAATTACAGCATAGAAATGGGGACCGATTCGACGGTTGGCCTGATCGGCGAAGTGGAGCAGGAAACCGCGCTACAGGCCTACCGCGATAGTGATTTTCTGATCAGAATGGGTGTGTCGCGCAAATTATTGTCCGAAGTCATGTATATAACCAGCGCCGTGAAGACCGACGATGGCGACAAGTCGACCCGTCGCTGCCTGACCAACCAGGAAGTGTTTAAATATAATGTCGCCAATGTGAGCGACTAGGCTTCTGCGCACAATATTCCGGCCTCGCGAAAGTGACAGCGCCCTTTTGCTTTTCTTTTGAAATTATGGCGTTAGCATGAGCTCCAGCTAATCGGGCCAGCTAATCGGGGAGGCAGGACTATGCGTCATATTGCGATCATCGGATCGGGACCTGCCGGTTATTATTCGGCGGAAGCGGCGCAAAAGAAATTCGGCGAAGATGTCTGCGTGGATATAGTTGATCGTTTGCCGGTTCCCTTTGGCCTGATCCGCACCGGCGTCGCCCCCGACCATCAATCGATCAAGGCGGTGTCGCGGCGCTACGAAAAAACCAATACCGGCGACAATGTCCGCTTTGTCGGCAATGTGACCGTTGGCGAAGATGTCAGTGTCGCCGAATTGCAGCAATTATATGACGCCGTGATATTGGCAACGGGCGCACCGCTCGACCGGGCGCTGGACATTCCCGGCAGCGATCTGCCGGGGGTGATCGGCAGCGCTGCCTTTGTCGGCTGGTATAACGGCCATCCCGATTTCAAGGATCTCGATCCGCCGCTCGATGCCCGGTCGGTGGCGATTATCGGCAATGGCAATGTCGCGCTCGATGTTGCCCGGATTTTGGCCAAGACCGAAAATGAATTGGCCGGCAGCGATATCGTCGGCCATGCGCTGGAAGGGCTGAAACAGAGCAAGGTCGAGAGGATCACCTTTCTGGGACGGCGCGGGCCGCATCAGATCGCGATGACGCCGAAGGAACTGGGCGAGCTGGGTCAGCTGGAGCGGGCCAGGCCGGTTGTCGAAGCGGATGATTTTCCGGATATCGGCGATGATGCCATGCTCGAGCCGGGCATGCGCAAATCGGTCAACCATTTGCGCAATTTCCAGATTGTAGCGGCTGACGCGCAGGATAAACCGATCGAGATTGCTTTCGATTTTTTTGCCATGCCGGTCGAGATCCAGGGCGATGGCAAGGTCGAGAGGCTGATCGTTGAAAAAACCGAACTGGACAATGACCTGCGATCGATCGGCACCGGTGAGCTTTATGAACTGGACTGCCAGATGGTGATCAGTTGCATCGGCTATCGCACCCCGCCGATTGAAGGCGTGCCTTATGAACATGGCCGCGGTCGCTTTGCCAATATGGATGGACGGATATTGCCCGGTCTCTATTGCGTCGGCTGGGCGCGGCGCGGACCTTCGGGCACGATCGGCACCAACAAGCCCGACGGCTTTGCCATTATCGAGGCGGTGGCCGAAGATATTGGTTCGGGCAGCGGCAAGGAAGGGCGTGCCGGGCTGGATCGGCTGATTGCCAGCCGCGGCGTCGAAACGGTCACCTTCCGCGACTGGAAGAAAATCGAGGAAGCCGAAATCGCCCGCGCAAGGGAAGGCTCGCCGCGTGAGAAATTCACCGATATTGCTGACATGATTGCGGCGCGGAAGGTCTAGCCCAACCACTCCCGCAATATCGCGTTCACCTTTTCCGGGGCTTCCTGTTGCACCCAGTGCGAGACGCCGGGCAGGCGGTGCAGCTCTAGATCGGGAACCCACTCTTCGGTGCCGTCGGTGCAGCGGATATCGATCGCGCTGTCTTCCTCGCCCCAGATCATCAGGGTGGGAATATTCACCATCGCATCGCCGGTTTCCCGGCCATCCTTGGTGCGGAGCAGGGCGCGGTAATAGTTGATCATCGATCGCAGCGCGCCGGGGCGGCTGGCGGCGTCGGCATAGACCTGCAATTCGCTATCGGGGAAGCGGCTTTTGTCGACCGCCATTTTGGCGAAGGCCTGTTTGATCCGTTCGGCGCCGTTCAATCCGAATAGCCATTCTGGTATGCGCGGCAGCTGGAAGAAAAAAATATACCAGCTTTTCTTCAGCTGATGCCAGTGTTTCAATTCGCGCTGGGCGCATTTGGGATGGGGAACATTCATGATCACCAGCCGGGTCAGCGGCCGGATTTTCAGGATGGCGAAATGCCAGGCGATGATCGCGCCCCAGTCATGGGCGATCAATGTGACCTCTTCCGCACCACTGGCATCGATCAGCGCCGCGACATCCTGCACCAATATGTTCAGTCGATAATTATCCACGCCCTCCGGCTTGCTGGAGCCGCCATAGCCGCGCAAATTGGGCGCCCACACTTTATAGCCCATTTCGACGAGCAGCGGAATCTGGTGCCGCCAGGAATAATTTAGTTCGGGAAAGCCATGCAGGCACAGCGCGAGTTTTTTGCCTTCGCCGGCGGTTGCCACCTCGAATTTCTGGGCATTGGCTTCGACCCATTGCACGGTGATGCCGCTCGCCGGTGCCGGGTTCCATGAGTGCGAATCGTTCATATTTTTACTTAACATCAGCGCTCTTTAATCATCCAGTTAAATCTGTTAAGCAGTCCTAAAATGTACAGGAGAGAATCGATGCATGATCTGGTAATTCGTGGCGGGACTGTTGTAGATGGCACAGGCGGCAAGCCTTTTGTTGCCGATGTGGCGATCGATGGCGATCGCGTTTCTCTTGTCGGGACGGTCGCGGCGCAGGGCCGCGAAGAGATTGATGCAACCGGCAAATTTGTCACCCCCGGCTTTGTCGATGTGCACACCCATTATGACGGACAGGCGACCTGGGATGATGAAATGGCGCCGTCGTCATGGCATGGCATTACCACAGTGGTGATGGGCAATTGCGGTGTCGGTTTCGCGCCCGCTCGCCCCGATCGTCATGAGTGGCTGATTAATCTGATGGAAGGCGTGGAGGATATTCCTGGCACCGCGCTCGCCGAAGGGATGAGCTGGAACTGGGAGACTTTTCCCGAATATCTCGACGAGCTCGAAAGAATGCCGCGCACCGTCGATGTCGCAACCCATGTGCCGCACGGCGCAGTGCGCGCCTATGTGCTGGGTGACCGGGAAAAGCCCGGCGCGGTGCCGACGCAGGATGAAATCGATCAGATGTCGAAAATTGTCGAGGACGGGCTGAAAGCCGGTGCGCTCGGCTTCTCGACCTCGCGGACCATATTGCATCGCAGCATCGATGGCGAGCTGGTTCCCGGGACTACTGCGACCAAGGAAGAATTGATCGGCATCGGCCGCGCGATGGGCCGGGTCGGCTATGGCGTGTTCGAAATGGCCAGCGATCTCAACAAGGAATGGGACGAATTTGGCTGGATGGGCGATCTCAGCCGCGAAACCGGCATGCCGGTAACCTTTGCCGCGCTGCAGTCGATTGCCAAGGACCAGTCGCTCGACGAGCAGATCGCCAATATGCGCGCAGAAAATGACAATGGTGCGAATATCGTCGCGCAGATTGCGCTGCGCGGAAACGGCATTGTCATGGCCTGGCAGGGCACGGTGAACCCGTTTGTCCGCCACCCGAGCTGGATGGCGATGGAAGAGCTCTCCTGGGATGAAAAATATGCCAAGCTGAAAGATCCGGCGTTCAAGGCGCAGTTGCTGAGCGAAGCCAGCACCCCGCCGGAACAGGTCGACATGATGCCGGTGTTCATGGTGATCACACAGGGCTGGCCAATGCAGTTCGAAATGGACGAAGATTTCAACTATGAACCGCAAGCCGACGAGAGCATTGCCGCGCGTGCAGCCGCTGCCGGCAAATCCGGCGCTGAATATGCCTATGACCTGATGATGGCCGATGACGGCAAGGGCTTTATCTATCTGCCCTTGCTCAATTATATGGATGGCAATCTCGACTTTCTCGAGGCCTTGCAGCAGTCTGACGATACGGTGAACAGCCTGTCTGACGGCGGCGCCCATTGCGGGACGATTTGCGATGCGGCGAGCCCGACCTTCATGCTCGAACATTGGGTGAAGAATCGTTCGCGCGGCACGATCAAGCTGGAGCATGCGATCAAGCGGCAATGTCTGGATACGGCGCGGCTCTATGGCCTGAATGATCGCGGTCTGCTCAAGCCGGGCTATCTTGCCGACGTCAATGTTATCGACATGGACCGGATCAAGCTTGGCAAGCCATGGCTGGCGTTCGACCTGCCGGCTGGTGGCAAGCGCCTGCTGCAAAAAGCCGATGGCTATGATTATACGATCAAGTCGGGGCAGGTGACCTTCAAGGGCGGCGTTGTCACCGACAAGCGTCCCGGCGGACTGATCCGTGGTCCACAAATGGTCGAGATGCTCGAAGCGGCGGAATAAAGCGCAGCCGGTTTCCCGGCTGCGCCCCAAGATCAATTTATTGAACTAGAATCCGGTCCAGCGTAGGCGGACAAAGGCACTTCTGCCTGCGCCCGGCAAACGTGCGCCCAGCGCAACGTCCGAACCGCTGGCGCGATTATAGCCAGCCAGATGTTCGGTATAATTTCTGTCGAACAGATTTTCGACACTGGCGTCGAGCGTGACGCTTGGTGTCAGTTCGACATGACCGAATAGTCCCGCCAGCAAATAGCCGCTACTCGGCTGTTCGTCATTGGTCGCAGAGACTTTGTTCTGATCTGCAAAGACCTGCAGTTCCGCGCCCAGATGCCAGGTTTGCTCCTGCCAGCTCAAGGCGACGCGCGCATTTGGCGGAGCGATGCGGTAGAGATTGTCATCAATATCGCGGCGCTTTGCCCGGACATAGCTGGCGGTGCCATCCAGATGGAGCGGCCCGCTGATATTCCAGCCGAAATCCAGGTCGGCGCCGTAAAGCTCCGCATCGACATTGGCAAAGCGCAACGGTGTCGGATCGCCGTTCATATTGGCGACCATTTCCACCGGACTGTTGATGGTGGCCGGAGTGTCATCGAACGGAACGCCCTGAATGAAATCATCGACGCGGCGATAGAACAGCGTTGGTCGGGCATAAAATCGGCTATCCTGATAGTCGAAACCAATCTCGGCGATCCATGCCTTTTCATTGCGAAGATTCAGATCGCCGACATAGATATTGCCATCGGCCAGACCGCCACTTGCACCGGTCGGCAACCATGAGTAGCGCTCGATGGCATTGGCGACACGGGTTTTATAGGCAAGCGACAGGCGGGGTTTGAAACTGCCCATATCGCTCCAGAAGCGCGCCGCGAGATCAATCGTGTCATCGGACCAGCTGCGATCCGAAGCGGCGAAAGCAGCGGCGAGAACGCGCGGACCCATCGGAACCGCGCTGCCCAAAAATGGCGATCCTGCTTCCATCCGGTGATGATCAAGGCGGGCACCGATTTCGGCTTCAATGGATCCAAATCCGACGCGACTCTCGACGAAGGTGCCGACCCGGCTACCCGAGATATTGTTGAGCGATGTCAGGAAGAAGGCCGCGTTTGCCGGATTGGTGATCCGCACATCCTTGTCCATCACTTCCATATCTGCGCCCAAGCGGACATGCCGATCCGGCGTGCCAATGCGTAGCGCCGTGGCAGCCGTATTGGTGTCCGCGTCGGCAAAGGTTGCGCGCTGATCCATCGGATTGGCCGGTGCTTGCCGCAGCGAAAAATTGTCCATCAGATGCCGGATCGCGACATGGCCCGCTTCCACTTCAAGATAGAGATTGTCGCGGAGCTTGCCTGCATAGGCGAGGGTCAGGAAATCGGTGTTGAAATATTGGATATCCATCGGGAAAGGCGGGTTGCCGGTCGGATCGGTTTCCTGACGGCGGTAGGACAGGGTCAGGCTGCCGTCGCCGATTTTCAAGCCGGCATGGGCGCCATAATTCAGCCGCTCAAAGCTGGACGAAGCAATGGTCCCGCCCGGATATTGCAGATCATCGCCTTTTTCGTAGGACGCGATCACCCCCAGTTTGACCCGCTCGCTGGACAGGCTGACCAGCCCTCCCATCAGATAGCTGTTGTCGCCGCTGCGATAGCCGGCGGTCAGGTCAGCCTGCGGCTCCAGTGCAGCGCCTTTAGAAAATTGCGCTTCCTTCAAAATGGCATTCACGCCACCGCCAAGGCCGGGGCCCTTGCGGACCGGGCTGATGCCGCGGTCGATTTCGATCCGGTCGACCAGAGCCATCGGCGCATAATGCAGCGGCGGGTCCATCAGATTGGGACCGCCCGACGAAAAGCGCTGACCATTGACCCGGACCAATATCCGGTCACCAAACAGGCCGCGATACTGGACCTGACCGGACAGGCCGCCATTGTCGATCAGGGCAGCGCCGGGAGCGCGGGCCACCAGCGATGCTGCGTCAGGGGTGGAGACAATTTCCTTGTCGCTTTCAATCTCGTCGGTGGTGGCCGTGTCGCGCTGTCCGGTGACAATGATGTCGGTGAGCGGATCGGCTTCGGCAAAAGCAGGCGAGGCAAGGGCGATGTTCGCCGTAAAGACAGTCAATATTCTTCTGTTCATGATAAATCCCAAACGGCCATGTCCCACTCACGGGAGGGCCGCAAAAATACAAATGGTGCGATCGATCACCCATTAAGGCGAAGATCGCGCGCTATTTCAGATGTTTTGGGACATTAGCGGCGGTCCGGTTGCAGGCGGGATATTGATCCGGTTGCGCAGCGCAAAGCGGCGCGGTTCGGAGGGTTCGTGCGTGGCAGGCTGTAGTGCCGTCAGCGACAGCGCGGGAGCCTCGGCAGCGGGGCCGAAGGCGGAACCAAAGGCAAAGGCGCAGGCGGACGTGTCCTGTTTCGATGCCGGTTCGGGCGTGTCGTCCTGCTTGCCGCCATAGACCAGCTTGAGCAGCGCATAATCCGGATCATCCGGCGCTATGGTCAGCAGGTTATTGGCATGGCCGGAACAGAGTTTGATCGCGAAACCACTGGCGGTTTGGGTCGGCATGAAGCCTTGCGGCGCGAGTGCGCTGATGATCAGCGCGAGCAAGGCGAAGGCGTGGATCGCTGATCTGGTTTTCAGGAACCGGGAGAGGGACAGGTGCCGAGTCATGGTGTTGCGGGCGCTATATTGCGCGGTGGGGCTAAATGCTAGTCTTCTCAACCGTTTTCCTTGACGGAGAAGGTTCCGATTGGCTGTCGATCGGGATCGGCTCAAGTCGGGCAAGATTCAAGGGATCGAGAGAATAGGTGGATCGACGAAAAAAAACCTTTCCTCCTGCCTTGGACACAATCCCCACGGCCATTTTTTCATATATGTGTAAAAGGTTTTCCATCGACCATTTTGATGGCGTTGCAGCTTCACTTTGTAGGGGGCTGCAGAATTTCTCCGGTATAGGCAGAGCGATCTAACTTTATTTCCAAGTATGTCATTTGCTGCGTCTAAAAACAGAGCCGAGGCGTTTTCGACAGCGTCTACATAATATTCCATTGAAAAATAGTCGGTTGAGAGGTTGACGAGATCATCTATCCAAACAAAGCTTATTTCAAACAATAAACCATCATTGGCCTCGAGATGGCAATCAATCCAATAGTCTGATTCATCATCGATGATCAGTTGACGATTGTGCTTATTTGCAACGCTTTCGAACATTCGCATTGCCTCGTCATGCAGCATGTTCGTTTCTCTCCAGAAACCCGATCAAAGAACTATTTTGATCGAGTCGATCAAACCCGCATTGGCATCAGCACGTAGAGCGCCGTTGACTTGTCATTCTCGCGGATCAGCGTCGGCGCGCTGGCGTCGGCCAGGTGCAATTCGACGGTGTCGCCTTCGATCTCGCCAAGAATATCCATCAGATATTTCGAGTTGAAACCGATTTCGAATGTTTCGTCCTTGTAGGAGCCGGGCACTTCTTCTTCGGCCTTACCATTTTCGGGTGAGGTGACGGAGAGGGTGATCTTGTCATCGCCGAGCGCCATTTTGACGGCCCGGGTTTTTTCGGTGGCGATGGTCGAAACACGGTCGACGCCCTGGGCAAAGCTTTTGGCGTCGATCTTGAGCAGCTTGTCATTGCCGGTCGGAATGACCCGGGTGTAATCGGGGAAGGTGCCGTCGATCAATTTGCTGGTCAGGATCGCGGTGCCGAGCGTGAAGCGGATCTTGCTGGCGGACAGATCAATCTGCACCGATGATTCGCTATTCTCGTCGAGCAATTTGCGCAGCTCGTTGATACATTTGCGCGGGACGATCACGTCGGGCATGCCTTCGGCGCCGTCAGGGCGCGGCAGGGTCACGCGGGCCAGACGGTGGCCGTCGGTGGCAGCGGCCTTGAGTACCGGCGTTTCCTCATCCTGGACGTGCAGGAAAATGCCGTTGAGATAATAGCGGGTTTCTTCGGTCGAGATGGCAAAGCGCGTCTTGTCGATGATCTGGATCAACGAGGTCGCCGGCAATTCAAAACTGGTCGGCAATTCGCCTTCGGCAATGACCGGAAAGTCGTCGCGCGGCAGCGTCTGCAGATTGAAGCGGGCGCGACCGGCGTTGACCTTCATCTTGCCATCGGCGGCGTCGAGCTGCACCTGCGATCCGTCTGGAAGCTTGCGGGCGATATCGAACAATGTGTGCGCCGACACGGTCGTCGACCCGGCGGTCTCGACCTGGGCCTGGACGGTTTCGACAACCTGCAGATCAAGATCGGTCGCCATCAGCTTGATGCTGCCGTCGGCGCTGGCTTCTATCAGCACGTTGGAGAGAATGGGGATGGTGTTGCGCCGCTCAACCACGGACTGGACATGGCCCAGGCTCTTTAGCAATGCCGCGCGTTCAATGGTCGCTTTCATAAACCGTCCTTCTTGTTCCCAATCGACCGTGAAAATAGATGTGCGGAAGCACTCCGCACGGGTTCACGGATAGTCCTTGGCTTCATTAACAATAAAGCGCCGCAGGGCAAGCCCGATCGCGGGTGGATGTCCGATAATGCCGTGAAAAACTGTGGAAAAAAGCAACAAGGCGGCTAAAGCCGCAGTTGCACGGGATGGATTTTGCCATTTCGAGACAGGACAGGGTTAATATGAGCGGCATCGATACCAAGGGAAAACGCCTGTATATTGCGCGGCATGGCGAGACGATCTTCAATCTGGCTGGCCGGATTCAGGGTGATCATGTGCATACGCCGCTGACCCGGACCGGATTTGCCCAGGCCGATGAAATGGGCCGGGCGCTGGCGCGCCATCTGGCCACAGAGCAGCCGGAGCTGGATCTGATCGCTTCCGACACCGACCGGGCGCTGCAAACGCTGTCGGTGGTCGCCGAACATGTCGGCGCCGACTGGCATCAGGCGCGCAGCGATGCGCGGCTGCGCGAAATCGATATGGGCGAGTGGGGCGGTGCCTGGTATCGCGATCTTGCCGGCAAGCTCGAAATCGACGATGCGGAACGGCTGTTTGTGACCGTCGCGCCTGGCGGCGAAGATTATCGCGCCATCGCCAAGCGGCTCGAACATTGGCTCGGGGAGCAATTATTTGCCCGCGATGCGGTGTTGATCAGCCACGGCATGACCAGCCGGGTGTTGCGCGGCCTGCTGACCGGTCTCGACCCGCATCCGCGCTTTGAGGCGCCGATCGCAGAAGGCTTGCCGCAGGGTTCGATCGTCCAGATTTGCGACGGCGTCGAGCAGATCATTCATATCGGCGGAGGGGAGGGGGAGAAGGCTTGAAAAAGCACTATATCCTCCTCGGACTCGCAATATCGGTGATTTCGGTTCCGGTGATCGCGAAGGATTCGCTCGGCATATTCAACAGCTGGGGGGCGTTTCGCGATGCTGAAATTCCGCGCTGCTATGCGATTGCAGAGTCGGAAGAAATTACCGGCAAGGCGCAGCGCAAATCCTTTGCCACCGTCGGTTTCTGGCCCAAGCGCTCAATCCGGCGGCAATTTCACGTCCGGTTGAGCCGCGACCGGTCGACCAATAGCCGGCTGATGGTCAGTATCGCTGGCCGCCGGTTCCAGCTGACCGCCAGCCGCTCGGATGGCTGGTCGCAGGACAAGCGCATGGATGCCGCGATCATTGCCGCAATCCGTTCGGCAACCAGCATGACCGTGGAAAGCGTCGGACGCGACGGCAAGCCGATCGTTGACGCCTATCGGTTGCGAGGCGCGGCAACAGCGATTGATGCGGCATCTTTGGGATGTTCGCGGTTGCGGTAGATTTTACCGCGGACAGTCACTATATGCGCTCCATGCAGATTCCCGGCCATATCGATCCCGTTCCCTTGCCCGCCAAGGTCACCCCGCGTGCCGATGGCCGCGTAGATGTCATTGGCCTAAGCCCGGTGCAGATTCGCGGCCTGATGAATGACGCGGGGCTCGACGAAAAACAGGCCAAATTGCGGTCCAAGCAGCTGTTCCACTGGATATATCACCGCGGTGTCACCGATTTTGACCAGATGACCGATCTCGGCAAGACGCTGCGCCCCTGGCTGGCGGAGCGGTTTGTCGTCGGACGGCCCGAAATTGTCGAAGCGCATCTGTCAGAGGACGGCACCCGCAAATGGTTGCTGCGCTCGGCGGATAGCCAGGATTATGAAATGGTGTTCATCCCCGATGAGGATCGCGGCACATTATGTATTTCGAGCCAGGTTGGTTGCACGCTCAATTGCCGTTTCTGCCATACCGGTACGATGCGTCTGGTGCGCAATCTGACACCCGGCGAGATTGTCGGTCAGGTGATGCTGGCGCGTGATGCGCTCGGCGAATGGCCGAAAGGCGTGATGGACTTTGTCGATGACGAGGAAGCGGAAAATACCAAGGAATATAATCAGGCCTATAAGTCTGACGGCCGGCTGCTGACCAACATCGTATTGATGGGCATGGGTGAGCCGCTCTATAATTTCGAGAATGTCCGCGATGCGATGAAGATCGTGATGGATGGCGATGGGCTCGCGCTCTCCCGCCGCCGGATCACCCTGTCGACCAGCGGCGTGGTCCCGATGATTGCCCGGGCCGGAGCCGAGATCAACGTCAATCTCGCGATTTCGCTGCACGCGGTGAACAAGGAAACCCGGGACGAGATCGTCCCGCTGAATCGCAAATATTCGATCGAGGAATTGCTGCAGGCCTGCGCCGACTATCCGGGCGCCAATAACGCCCGGCGGATCACCTTTGAATATGTGATGCTGAAAGACAAGAATGACAGCGATCAGGATGCCCGCGAACTGGTGAACCTGCTGCGCAACTATGATTTGCCTGCCAAGGTCAATCTGATCCCGTTCAATCCCTGGCCCGGTTCGGACTATGAATGTTCAAGCCCCGAACGGATCAAGGCGTTCTCGAAGATCATTTTCGACGCCGGTATCAGCGCGCCGATCCGGACCCCGAGAGGCCGGGATATCATGGCGGCTTGCGGCCAGTTGAAATCGGCAAGTGAAAAGAAAAGCAGAGCCGAGCTGGACCGTCTGGCCGAAGAGAAACAGGTGGCTCTGGGCTAGACGACCGCAATCACGTCAATTTCGACCATCAGATCCGGCAAGGCCAGCGCCTTGACCTCAACTGTCGTGTCTGCGGGATAGGGCGGTGTGAAATAATCTTTGCGCGCTTGCACAATCTTCGGGAAATTTTGCATATCGGTCAGATAGATGGTGACCTTGACGATCTGGTCCCGGCTGCTGCCCGCTGCGTGCAGCACCCGGTCGATATTGATGAAAACCTGACGCAATTGCGCATCGAAATCGGCGGCGCCGACGATCTCGCCCTGTTCGTCGATCGCGGCCTGGCCGGAAAGAAAAAGCAGATCGCCGACCTGCCATCCCGGTGATATCGCATAGGGTGCAAGCGGATCTGGATGCAGTTTGATGGCCTGTTTGTAAGTGCTCATAATATCCCATCCTTCAAATCATATATTGATGTTCTGAAGAATGTTGCCAGGTTTTGAAAGCCATAAAAAAAGGGCGGATATTGCTACCCGCCCTTTCCCATCTATCCGTTCCGGAAGATCAGAATTTCAAGCCGAGGCTTACGAGACCCTGGTTACGCGAAACGCCTTGTTCGTAGTTGCTGTAGCGATATTCACCACGGGCAAACATATTTTCGCTGAGCTTATACTCGATACCGGCACCGACGCGAATGCCGTCGCCATTTTCGCCACCGATTCCGGGGTAGGAAACGCGTGCATTGGTGTAGCCTGCCTTTGCGTAGAGCAGGGTGGAGCCGCCGAGGACATAGCCAAGACGGCCACCGGCGTAGAGATCACGGCCGGCTTCGATACGACCACCTGTGGTGGAAATTTTACCGGTTGATTCCGTTGCTTCCAGTTCGGCACCATAGACGACATTGCCCGACTGGATGTCATAGCCGAGGGTGCCGCCATAAAGAAATCCTTCGACATTATCGACGCCGGTTATACCAACATCAATATTGTCATATCCAGCTATTGCTGTAGCTTTCACGCCAGAAAAGTCACCGGTTTCTTGCGCCATTGCGGGGGATGCAAGCACACATGCTGCAATAGCAGCTGCTATTGTTACATTTTTCATTTATTTTGTTCCTTGATTTTACGATTAAACGACCACTTATTTTTTAATAGGCAAATTCTTCTTTCGTGGTCGGCTATGCATATAAGTTTTCAAATATGAATGACAACTGCATGATCGCATTAAATTTGTCACAAACATCATTCTGTTTTGCTGTGTTGTGAATATACAACAGCCGGCGGTTGTAACGACAGGCTTGGCAACGTCGAATCAGCGGTTAGAGTGCAACCATGTCAAAGGATGTCAATATTTCCCACCAACCTCGCCATCGCCTGACCACCCGGCTCTGGCACTGGATCAATGCGCTGAGCCTGCTGCTATTGCTGATGAGTGGTCTGACCATTTTCAACGCCCATCCCCGGCTCTATTGGGGTGAATTTGGTGCTAATGATGATCATGCCTGGATGGCGGTCGGTTCGTCGGACCGGGTCGGTTATTTGCGTCTGGGGGAAATGCGCATCGAAACGACCGGTTTTCTGGGAAACTGGCAGGACAGTGAAGGCAGAACACAGAAATGGGCGTTTCCGGGCTGGGCAACCATTCCTTCGCACTACAGTCTGGCCGACGGCCGGCGCTGGCATTTTTTCTTTGCCTGGATATTCAGCCTGGGTCTGACGCTGTTCATGATCCGATCGCTCTGGAACCGGCATATCCAGAAAGATTTGCACATGCGCGGGGAGGAGTGGCGACCATCGCATATCTGGCGATCGTTTCGCGATCACACCAGGATTTCGGTGATCCGGCAATCGTCGGACAAGCCATATAATGTCATCCAGAAATTGAGCTATATCGGGGTGATTTTCATCCTGCTGCCGCTGATGATATCGACAGGCCTCGCGATGTCCCCGGCGATGGACGCCAATTGGCCGTTGCTGACCGACCTGTTCGGCGGCCGCCAGTCTGCCCGGTCGGTGCATTTTTTGGCGGCGTTTCTGCTGGTGCTATTTTTCCTGATTCATATGGTGATGGTCCTGCTGTCCGGACCGCTGCGGCAAACCATGGCAATGATCACCGGCGGGCAGGGCAAGGGGGCCAGAAGATGACGATTCTTACCCGGCGGAAATTGATCACCAGCGCCGCAATCGGTGTGGGCGGTCTGCTGACCGGTTGCGATGCCCTGAATCGCAATCCGGCCTTTCAGGATATGCTGGCCAGCGCGGAAACAGCCAATTTTGCAGTGCAGCGCGCTCTGGGCGACCGGATGGAGCTGGCCAGCGAATATGGCATTGCCGATCTGTCGCCGACCTTCCGGGCCAATGGCAGCCGTGATCCGGCAACTCCGGAATATGCGGCCAGCGCGGCGCAGGGCTTTGCCAATTGGCAGTTGCGGCTGACCGGACTGTTCGACAAGCCACAGATATTCAGTCTGGCCGCGCTGCAATCCCTGCCACAGCGAACCCAGATCACCCGCCATGACTGCGTCGAGGGCTGGAGCGCGATCGGGCAATGGACCGGCGTGCCGGTGAAAATCCTGCTCGATATCGCGCGCCTGCAAGACAGCGCCCGGTTTCTGGTTTTTCACTGTGCCGACAGACTGGGCGGGCGGCCATATTATGAAAGCATCGACCTGCTGGACGGATTTCATCCGCAGACGATATTGGCGCATCGGTTGAACGGAGAAGCCTTGCCGGTGGCAAATGGAGCGCCGTTACGGCTCAGAGTCGAGCGTCAATTGGGTTATAAGCACGCCAAATATGTGACCGGAATACAAGCTGTTGCCTCGCTGGCCGGAATCGGTGAAGGCAAAGGTGGCTATTGGCAGGATGTCGCCAATTATGAATGGTATGCGGGTATCTGAATCAACGGGACTGTGGTGCCCTGGAATGGAGTGAATATATGTCGATATTGGGCAGGTTTCTGCAAAGCGTGATTGAAAAAGGTTCGATACGAGTCACCCGTTTCGATGGATCGACCGAGAGTTTCGGGACACCAACAGACGGCTATCCCGATGTCGGAATCCGGCTTGCCGACAAACGGGTAATTCGGCAGATTTTGCTCGATCCGCGTCTCGGTGCAGCCGAGACATTCATGGATGGCCGGCTGATCGTGGAGCAGGGCGACATCATGGGACTTGTGCAGCTTTTGCGTGCCAACCGGCCATTTGAACGGGGCGGCAAGTTGAAGGAGCCGGGGATCTTCAAGAAATTCCGCGATCATGCGGCGGGCAGTCTTGACCGGATCAATTTGCTCGGCCGATCAAAAAGCAACGTCGCGCATCATTATGATATCGGCAATGACCTCTACGACCTGTTTCTCGACGATGACCTGCAATATAGCTGTGCCTATTGGGACTTTGACCAGCATGGCCCGGACATGACGCTGGAGCAGGCGCAGGCTGACAAAAAGGCGCATATAGCCGCGAAACTGAATCTGAAGCCGGGGCAGCGGGTGCTTGATATCGGCTGCGGCTGGGGTGGTATGGCGCTCTATCTGCACCGCCAGACCGGCGTCGAGGTTCTCGGTATCACGCTCAGCGAGGAGCAGCTTAAAAAGGCACGGGAACGGGCCGAAAAGGCGGGCGTGGCCGACAAGGTAAAATTCGAGCTGATCGACTATCGTGACCTTGCACAGCGCGAGGCCGGCGCGTTTGACCGGATCGTCTCAGTCGGCATGTTCGAACATGTCGGCACGCCGCAGTTCGAGACCTTCTTCCGCTGCTGCGCCAATCTGATGACCGACGACGGGGTGATGCTGCTGCACACGATCGGGCGGATGGGCGGACCCGGCACCACCGATGCCTTCACCCGCAAATATATTTTCCCCGGCGGCTATATACCGGCGCTGAGCGAAACATTGGCGGCGAGCGAGCAATATCGGCTGATCGCAACCGACGTCGAAACGCTGCGGCTGCATTATGCCTTCACCCTGCGCGAATGGTACAAGCGGACGGTGCACAACCGGGAAAAAATCATCGCGCTTTATGACGAGCGATTCTACCGGATGTGGATATTCTATCTGGCCGGTGCAACGGCGGCGTTTGAAAATGGTGGTATGTGCAATTATCAGATCCAGTTCAGCCGTAATCGGCGGACTTTACCGCTGACGCGGGATTATATTGGTGAGGCCGAGAAAGGTCTGCTAAGCTAGTCTTTGGTTTTTTTTGCCCAATGGGAGATTTGGCAAAGCCACAAATTCGATCAGGTGCCATGCTTATTCGACTAACGACGCCAGCGATGATTTCATTTGCTTGAGCAAATCCGCATACACGTCCTTCAATTTCGCGAAGGAGGAACAGGATGTACAGAGCATTTTATGCAGTGCCCCTGATGTTTCTGGCAATTCCTGCTCAGGGAAATACTGAAGCAAAACAGGACAGGCAGGCGGACGAACGGCAACTGACCCACATCAAGACGAACATCTGGCCCGGCTATTACCGTGACCAGGACACAGAGGGCTTGCGCGATTTTCTAGCCAGCAGCTTTGTTAATATCGGTCCCGATGGGGCGGCTGTGGTAAAGCGTGAAGAACTTGCCGCGGTTGCCGGAGAGCCATGGAATCCAGTTAATTTCCGCTATGTCGTGGATCGGATGGACTGGCATGGTGACGACCTCGTCACGATCACCGGACGGGGCATGAGCGACAGGAGGAATAGCGACGGTTCAACCTGCTTGCACAGCTATGCCTCATCCAATTTGTTGCGCCGGGAAGAAGGAATAAAAATAGGCTGGCAAGCGCTGTCGAGCCATGTGTCGGGAGTTGAATGCAAGCCAATGGAATGACTTGGCTTATGTCGGATAGCGCTCATTCATCAGATCCCAGTTGTTGCGGATGAGCTGTTCCAATATCTCGATGTTCACTTGTTCCAGCCGGTTTATATAGAGGCAGGACTTGCCGACGCTGTGCTTGCCGAGCAGTCCGAACAGCCGTTCCTGCTCCGCTTGTGCTTCGGGCGTGCAATAAGCCCCCATCAAATATAGCGACAGCTTTGCCTTGCGCGGCGAGAAGCCTGCGCGGCACATCGTGCCCTCGCGCCCGCTTTCATATTTATAGTCATAGCTGCCGAAGCCAATGATGCTTGGCCCCCACATTTTGGGTTCTTCACCGGTTATTTTACGAAACAGATCAATCAGTTGATGCGCCTCTGCCTTTCGGCGTTCCGGCTCGGTACTCTCGATAAAAGCAGTTACATCGGCATCAGGCGGTTTGGTTTTCAATTCTGCTTTTGCCATGTGTCTCTCCTTCTGGTCCCGACATATCATATTGCGCGGAAAATTGGACCCTGTTAGGCGGCCATTCTAATCTGGACTTCATTCTTTGAAAGACGATAAAATGAGCGATTCCGTAAAGCGTGTGGTTTTGGCCTTTTCCGGCGGCCTTGATACCAGCGTCATCCTGAAATGGTTGCAGCAGGAATATCAATGTGAAGTGGTGACCTTCACCGCTGATCTGGGGCAGGGCGAAGAATTGGGTCCTGCGCGACGGGTAGCGGAAACGCTGGGTGTCAAACCGGAACATATTTTCATCGACGATCTGCGCGAAGAATTCGTCAAGGATTTCGTTTTTCCGATGATGCGCGCCAATGCGCTATATGAGGGCCTGTATCTGCTCGGCACTTCGATCGCTCGGCCGCTGATTTCCAAGCGCCAGATCGAAATTGCCAAGCTGGTCGGAGCGGACGCTGTAGCGCATGGCGCGACCGGCAAGGGCAATGACCAGATTCGCTTTGAACTGGGCTATTATGGCCTCGATCCCGATGTAAAAGTAATCGCACCCTGGCGGGAATGGGATCTGACCAGCCGCACCCGGCTGATCGAATTTGCCGAGAAACATCAAATTCCGATTCCCAAGGACAAGCGCGGAGAATCGCCCTTTTCGTGCGATGCCAACATGCTGCACACGTCCTCGGAAGGCAAAGTGCTCGAAGATCCGTGGGAAGAAGTTCCCGACTATGTCTATTCGCGGACCAACAATCCCGAAGATGCGCCTGACACGCCGGAATATATCACGGTCGATTTCGAGCGTGGCGACGGCGTCGCGATCAATGGCGAGGGCATGAGCCCGGCGACTCTGCTCGAAAAGCTGAACGATTATGGCCGCGAGCATGGCATTGGCCGGCTCGATCTGGTCGAAAACCGCTTTGTCGGCATGAAATCGCGCGGCATGTACGAAACGCCCGGCGGTACCATCTACCATGCGGCCCACCGGGGGATCGAACAGCTGACGCTGGATCGCGGTGCTGCACATCTGAAGGATGAACTGGCACCGCGCTATGCGGAATTGGTCTATAATGGTTTCTGGTTCTCACCAGAGCGTGAAATGCTGCAGGCAGCGATCGACCTCAGTCAGGCGCGGGTCAACGGCACCGTGCGTCTGAAACTCTACAAGGGATCGGTGAGCGTCGTCGGACGCAAGTCGCTCGATAGCCTGTATAGTGAAAAAGTGGTGACATTTGAAGATGACGCCGGTGCCTATGACCAGAAGGATGCCGAGGGTTTCATCAAGCTCAATGCACTCAGGTTGAAGTTGCTTGGCAAGCGCAATGGCTAGGCTCAGCCGATCTTGGCAACGGTTGCTCCGCTGCGAAGGCATTGAAAAGCCGCGTCTCAGTCTCTGCGTTTCAACGGCGGAGACCAGTTCATGCTGATCCCGCTGCTTTTGCTGCTCGCAGGCTTTGTTGTTCTTATCGTCGGCGGCGAACTGTTGGTGCGTGGCGCTGTGCGCGTGGCGGAACGGGCCGGGATGTCCGAGCTTTTGATCGGTCTGACCATCGTTGGCTTTGGCACGTCCGCTCCGGAACTGGTGGCCAGTGTCGAAGCGGCGCTGGCGGGATCACCGGGCATTGCCTGGGGAAATGTCGTCGGCTCCAACCTTGCGAACAGCTTGCTCATTCTGGGCACCGCCTCCCTGATCCTGCCGATGGTGGTGCCAAGAGGACCATTGTGGCGCGACGGTGGATTGGCGTTGGCTGTGACGGTTGTTCTGTGGCTGGTCGCTAGCACGACCGGGATAACGGTCGCCGTCGGCATTGGCTTTATTGCCTTGCTCATTGGCTATTTGGCTTACGCTTATTGGGCGGAACGGACACAGCCGGTCGGGGCCAGTGCCTTGCATGAAAAAGCCGAGGCACTGGAAATTTCAGACACGCATTTGCATGACGTGCAACCACTCTGGCGATCGATATTGGTGTTGATTGTCGGGATCGTCCTGATCGTATTGGGTGGTCGTTGGCTGGTTGAAGGGGCCGTTGATCTCGCGCGCCTGGTCGGCATGAGCGAAGCCGTAATCGGTTTGACGGTCATTGCAATTGGCACCTCGTTGCCGGAACTCGTAACATCTGTGGTCGCCGCCTATAAAGGCGCAAGTGCGGTTGCACTGGGCAATGTATTGGGCTCCAACATCTTCAATCTGCTGCTGATCGGCGGCGTTACCGCGATCATTGCGCCCGGTACGATTCCCGGCGAGATCACAAATTTCGGATTGCCGGCCCTGATCGCGGCTTCGGTATTGCTGCTGATATTTGCCGCAACCGGGCGCAAGATAACGCGCTGGGAAGGCGGGATATTGCTCGTGATCTATCTGGTCATGCTGGTCTATAATATCGTCGCCGTTTGAATCAGGCGTTGCAATAACATGAATCTGTCCCTAGATAGCAGTCATCCTGACATTGTGAGATTTTGAGGGGCTGGCGCCACGGGGCCGGTAGCGAATTCTCATTGTGTCCAGACTGAAGGACTTGGATTGACCGATATAGCGACCCTGATGAACCTGATTAAGCCGGAAGCAGATGCTTTGGGCTTTGATTTGGTGCGGGTGCAGTTCGTGTCCGGTACCGAAGAGCCAACGCTGCAGATCATGGCCGAACGTCCGGAAACCGGACAATTGGGTATCGATGATTGCGCGGCTTTGTCTCGCCGCATTTCGGCAAAATTTGATGTGCTGGAGGAAGAAGGCCGCGATCCGATTGATCATGCCTATCGCCTGGAAATCAGCTCGCCGGGTATTGATCGGCCGTTGACCCGGGCAAAAGATTTTGAAAACTGGGCCGGGCAGGAAGCGCGGATCAACCTGACAGAAGCGGTGGCAGGCAAGAAACAGCTTCGCGGCCTGCTGATGGGGATCGCAGACGGCATAATAAAGATTGACGATCGCGAGACGGGAAGTCAGGAGACGCCCCTTACGAATGTCCATAGTGCGAAATTGATTCTGACAGACGCCCTGATTGCTGCAACCGTTCCGGTTTCAACGGTCGGTGCGGACGAGATCGAAGAACAGACTTTAGAAGAACAGGAAGACTAATCATGGGCAGTGCTATTTCAGCCAACAAAGCCGAGTTGCTTGCTATCGCGACCGCCGTTGCGACGGAAAAAATGATCGACAAGTCGATTGTGATCGAAGCGCTGGAGGAAGCGATCCAGAAGGCCGCCCGCGCGCGCTATGGTGCAGAGAATGACATTCGCGCAAAGTTCGACGTCAAAACGGGCGATTTGCGCCTGTGGCGGGTTGTTGAAGTGGTTGACGAAGTCGAAGATTATTTCAAACAGGTCGATATCAAGCAAGCCGAAAAACTGGAACCGGGCGCCAAAGTGGGTGACTTCATTGTCGATCCACTGCCCGAAGTCGATCTCGGCCGCATTGATGCGCAATCGGCAAAGCAGGTGATTTTCCAGAAGGTCCGCGATGCTGAACGCGAGCGGCAATATGAAGAATTCAAGGAACGTGGCGGAGAGATCATCACCGGTGTGGTGAAATCGGTTGAATTTGGCCATGTGGTCGTCGATCTGGGCCGCGCAGAAGGCGTAATTCGCCGCGACCAGCAAATCCCGCGCGAAGCTGCCCGGGTTGGTGATCGCGTCCGTTCACTGATTCTCGATGTGCGCCGCGAAAACCGCGGACCGCAGATTTTTCTATCCCGCGCCCATCCTGATTTCATGCGGCATTTGTTCGCACAGGAAGTGCCGGAAATTTATGACGGTATCATCGAAATCAAGGCCGCAGCTCGCGACCCTGGCTCCCGTGCCAAGATCGGCGTGATCAGCCACGATAGCTCGATTGATCCGGTCGGCGCTTGCGTTGGCATGAAGGGTAGCCGTGTCCAGGCCGTCGTGCAGGAAATGCAGGGCGAAAAAATCGACATCATTCCCTGGTCGGAAGATATTGCGACCTTTGTGGTCAATGCGTTGCAGCCAGCTACGGTCAGCCGTGTGGTTATCGACGAGGAAGAAGGCCGGATCGAAGTTGTCGTCCCCGATGATCAACTCAGCCTTGCCATTGGTCGTCGCGGCCAGAATGTCCGGTTGGCGTCTCAGCTAACCGGCCTTGCCATCGACATCATGACCGAAGCGGATTCGAGCGAAAAACGGCAAGCCGAATTTGCCGCCCGGACCGAGATGTTTCAGGAAGATCTGGACGTTGATGAAACATTGTCGCAGTTGCTGGTGGCCGAAGGCTTCAGCGAGCTGGAAGAAGTTGCCTATGTCGCACCGGAAGAAATTTCGAGCATTGAAGGCTTTGACGAAGAACTGGCAGCCGAACTCCAGAACCGTGCCCTTGAGGCGCTGGAACGGCGCGAAGCAGCCGCGCGTGAAAAACGCAGGGAGCTGGGCGTCGAGGATGCCATTGCTGAATTGCCGCACCTGACCGAAGCCATGCTGGTGACGCTGGGTGAAGCAGGCCTCAAGACGCTGGATGATGTTGCCGATCTCGCGACTGACGAACTTGTTCTGAAACGGAAATCAGAGCCGCGTCGCCGCAATGACAACCGCAAGCCCGAGCCGGATGGTGTCTTGGCCAAATATGGCCTGACCGAAGAACAGGGCAACGAAATCATCATGGCCGCCCGTGCGCACTGGTTCGAGGATGAAGACGAGCCAGCAGCGGCAGCGACTGAAGAAACCGGGGAGGACGCAAATGCGGAATCCTCCCAATGAGACGCGGTCTAAACCTCTAGATCACGCGCCATCTCGTAAATGCATTTTGACTGGGGAAAGTCTTCCCCAGGAGCAATTGATGCGTCTTGCGATGGGCCCCGACGGGCAGATCGCTCCTGATGTGCGTGCAAAGGCACCGGGTCGTGGTGCCTGGATTGGCGTTGATCGTGCCGCGCTGGAAGCAGCGCAGGCAAAAGGGCAGTTGAAAGGCGCGCTGGCAAGAGCGTTCAAAACCGGCCAGTTCGATATTCCGGACAATCTTCCGGAGCAGCTTGAATCAGCGCTCGAACGCTCAACTCTGGACCGATTGGGTCTGGAAGCACGGGGCGGAACGCTGCTGACGGGCTCGGAAAAGATCGAAACTGCCGCGCGGCAAGGCGATCTGACCATGCTCCTCCACGCGTCCGACGCCGGACGAGATGGATGCGCCAAATTGGATCAGGCCTGGCGGGTTGGAAGTGACCGGGAAGGCCAAAATATTCGTGGTCTGATATTGCCGGTGGACCGGCAGGGGCTTTCTGTGGCATTGGGCCGCCAGAATGTGGTGCATATCGGTATAACCGACAAGCGCGCAGCGGGGCGGATTTCGCACAGCCTGAAGCGATGGCTTCACTTTATCAGTTCTGATAAAGTTGATGATGATGATGCCGAAAAGAAAGTTGCGTGATCCGGTTGAGAAAAGCTGGATAATATATTGCAGTAATTACTATTTTAAGGATTAAGTCTGTTCGATGAGTGAAGATACAAAAGATACGCCAAAACCTGCACGCAAACCCCTTGGGTTGAAGCGTTCGGTTGAACCTGGCGAAGTCAAACAGACGTTCAGCCACGGACGCACCAACAAGGTTGTGGTCGAAGTCAAACGCAAGAAACTGGTTGGCAAGCCTGGCGCCGTGGAAGCGGTGAAGGAAGTCGTCAAGGAAACGGCTGCGCCCGCGCCAGCTCCGACCCCGGCCCCGGTTGCAAAACCTGTTCCGAAGAAGCAGCCCGTTGCGTCAAGAGCGGATGAGGGCCTGACTCGCCAGGAACTGCAGGCGAAATTGCTGCGTGAGGCAGAAGAGTCACGCCTTGATGCTATGCAGGAAGCACGCAAACGCGATACGCTCGAAAAGAAAGAGCAGACCGCAGACGAGAAAAAACGGGCAGAAGACAAGCGCAAGGCCGAAGAAGACCAGGCGAGCAAGGCGAAGGACGAAATTGCCGTTGCTGAAAAAGCCGCTGTTGATGCTCCCGAAGCTGCTGCTGCGCCGGTTGCTGTTGAATCCGCCACATCGGAAACCCCCGCTGCTGCGAGCACTGCTCGTCCACCAGCGCGCAAATTTACACCGGTGGAGGCGCCGAAACGGCCAAAACCGGAAAAAGAAAAGCAGAAAGTCGGACGCGAAGATCGCAACGATCGTCGTCAATCGGGCAAGCTCACCGTCAACCGGGCACTGCGCGGCGAAGATGGCGCGGCGCGGGCACGCTCGCTGGCAGCGCTGAAACGCGCACGCGAAAAAGAAAAACGGTCCCAGCGGTCCGGTCGGCCAAGCGAACCGCGTGAAAAGCAGATCCGTGACGTTATCGTGCCGGAAGCCATTACCGTACAGGAACTGGCCAAACGTATGGGCGAAAAGGGCGCTCAACTCGTCAAATCGCTGTTCAACATGGGTTCAATGGTCACCGTCAACCAGACGATTGATCAGGATACCGCAGAATTGCTGGTCGAGGAATTCGGTCACAATATCCAGCGTGTTTCCGAGGCGGATGTTGAAATCAACACCCAGGCCGATGTCGATCCGGAAGAAACGCTGAAGCCGCGTCCACCGGTTGTCACCATCATGGGCCATGTCGATCACGGCAAGACGTCGCTGCTCGACGCCCTGCGCGGAACCGATGTGGTTGCCGGCGAAGCGGGTGGTATCACCCAGCATATCGGCGCCTATCAGGTGACAATGAAAAATGGCGACAAGGTTACGTTCCTCGATACACCGGGACACGAAGCCTTTACCGAAATGCGGATGCGTGGTGCCAATGTCACGGATATCGTGATTTTGGTCGTGGCGGCCGATGACGGTTTGATGCCGCAGACGATTGAAGCGATCAATCACACCAAGGCGGCAGGCGTGCCAATGATTGTCGCGATCAACAAGATCGACAAGGAAGGCGCAGACCCGACAACGGTCCGCACCCGCCTGCTCGAACATGAAGTGATCGTGGAAGAAATGTCGGGTGACGTTCTCGACGCCGAAGTTTCGGCGCTGAAGAAAATCGGACTCGACGACTTGATGGACAAGATCCACGTCCAGGCCGAATTGCTGGAACTCAAAGCGCGTCCCGATCGTCCTGCCGAAGGCGCTGTCGTCGAAGCGAAACTCGATATTGGCCGTGGTCCGGTTGCAACCGTGTTGATCGAACGCGGCACATTGAAGCGCGGCGATGTCTTTGTTGTGGGTTCTCAGACCGGTAAAGTCCGGGCGATGATCGATGACAAGGGTCAGCAGGTCAAGGAGGCTGGTCCGTCCATGCCGGTTGAAGTGCTGGGCATCTCCGGCGTTCCTTCCGCTGGTGACAAGCTGACCGTGGTCGAGAATGAAGGTCGTGCGCGGGAAGTGGCTGCCTATCGTGCAGAACAGCAGAAGCTGAAACGCACGACGCAGGCACCGACAAGCCTCGAGAATATGTTCTCTGCAGCGGCGAATAGCGCAGTGGAGTTCCCGGTACTGGTCAAGGCCGATGTGCAGGGTTCCACCGAAGCCATCGTCCAGGCACTGAACAAGATTTCGAACGACGATATCAAGGTGCGCATATTGCACAGTGGTGTCGGCGCAATTACGGAATCGGACGTGACTCTGGCCGGTGCCAGCAAGGCGCCGATCATCGGTTTCAACGTGCGTCCCAATGCCAAGGCGCGTGAAATCGCCAAACGCGATGGCGTCCGCTTCAAATATTTCGATATCATCTATGATCTGACCGACGATATCCGCGCCGAAATGGCCGGTGAACTGGGTCCCGAGAAGATCGAGAATGTCGTCGGCCGTGCGGAAGTCAAGGACGTGTTCAAGTCGGGCAAGAAAGACAAGGCAGCCGGCCTGCTGGTTTCCGAAGGTGTCTTGCGCAAAGGGCTGTTCGCCCGTCTTACCCGCGACGATGTCATTGTCAGCGCAACGACCATCGCGTCGCTGCGGCGCTTCAAGGACGATGTCGAGGAAGTCCGCGCCGGCATGGAATGTGGTGCGGTTCTGGAGGATACCAACGACATCAAGCCGGGCGATATGCTCGAAGTCTTCCAGGTCACGGAGAAAGAACGGGTTCTTTAGTCGATGGTTTCCGCCAATGGATCTGCGAAAGCATGGCGGACCAACACTGCGTTGCTCATAGCAAGTTTATGCTTGTGGGCTTTGGGAGGCCTGACAGCAAATTTTCTGGTCGTCGTATTATCAGGCGTTGTAATGTTTGTGCTGGTTTTGGTTTGGGTGGTTCTTGGTATCGTTTCGATGGCCCGAGGTTGGCAACAAAGAGCGAGTTTTTCCAGGGTGCCGTTGCTGGCTCAATTGGTTGCGTTTCCTGTCACTGCTGTTGCATTTGCCATGCTTGCATGGCCTGCTCGTTTCGCAGTTCAATATATACAGTCGGCAAAATATGCTGAGCTTTTAGATGATCAAGCTTTTCTGGATAAGGCCAGAAATGCATCAAATGATTTCTCATACGATATGCACAAAGTTGAAGTAGATAATCATGGCTCAAGCGTTCGGCTTGCCTTTGACCGCGAAGGTTACGTTGTTCGCTCGGGCGCTTTTGTCTACGATCCCGAGCATGACCTAGAAATGCTCACGAAGACAAAGGAGATAGAGATGTTCGACTATAACCTTTCCTATTGCCAGTCGGTTAGAATAAATCTTTATTATTGTTCATTCAGCTAATGGCAAAATATAACGATACATCTCCCGAAGGCCGGTCGGTCCGCTTGCTGCGCGTCGGCGAACAGCTGCGGCATATCTTGTCGGAGTTGCTGATGCGCGGTGAAGTGCATGACGCGGTGCTGACCTCGCATAGCGTCAGCGTCACCGAAGTGCGTATGTCGCCCGATCTGCGTCATGCGACGGTGTTCGTGAAACCCTTGCTTGGCGCGAATGAATCAGACGTGCTCAAGGCACTGCGGACCAACACCGCTTTCTTCCAGAAGGAAGTCGCGAAGCGGGTGCAGATGAAATATGCGGCCAAACTGAAATTCCTGGCGGATGAGAGTTTCGATACGGCGGAGCATATCGAAAGCCTGCTCAACAATCCCAAGGTTGCGCAGGATTTGTCGAAAGAGGCTGACGAAGACTAGTTCCGTTAGCCCCGAGCTTGTCGAAGGGCGCTTCTCGGCTATAAACGTGGTTCGACAGGCTCACCACTAACGGTTATGGACCGCCCACATGGCCAAACTCTATTTCTATTATGCCTCGATGAACGCCGGCAAGTCGAGCAATCTGCTGCAGGCGGCGTTCAACTATGGCGAGCGCGGCATGAAGGTGATGCTGTGGACCGCAGCGATCGACAATCGCGCGAGCTTTGGCGCCATTGCTTCCCGCATTGGCCTGCACGCGGATGCGCATCGCTTTGGTGTGGACACGGATTTATTGGCCGCGGTCAGCGCGGAAAATGAAGCAGGCAAGCTGGCCTGTGTGATGATCGACGAAGCCCAGTTTCTGACTGAAGATCAGGTCTGGCAATTGGCAAGACTGGCAGACGAGGTCGGAATTCCGGTGCTTTGCTATGGTCTGCGGACGGATTTCCAGGGCAATTTATTCCCCGGTTCGGCAAAGCTTCTGGGGATTGCCGACAGTCTGGTCGAGTTGAAGGCGGTGTGCGAATGCGGGCGGAAGGCGACGATGAACCTGCGGATTGATGCAGCGGGCAAGGCGATTGCTGCCGGCGCACAGACGGAAATTGGCGGCAATGAAAGCTATCTGGCGCTGTGCCGGAAACATTTTCGGGAGCGGTTCAATGGATAAGCTCTCTACCATTTTGGAACAATCTCCAGTGCGGCTCGAACCGCTGGCCGAACATCATATTGACGCACTGCGCGCGGCTTGCGCGGAAGATCAGGATATCTGGGACATTTACCCGGTGTCTATGCTGGACGAACATTTCGACAAGGCGATGGAGGCGTTCCACAATACCGGCAATTGGGTGCGCTTTGCCGTGATCAACACGGATACCGGCAGGCTGGTCGGCATGAGCAGCTATATAGATCCCGATGCAATCGCCAAAGTGACGGAAATCGGCGGCACCTATATCGCGCCATCGGTGCGCGGAAGCGGCTTCAATGGCATCATGAAAAAGCTGATGATCGACCATGCTTTTGCTTGCGGCTTCACCCGGATCGAATTTCGCGTCGACACCCGCAACAAACGGTCCATGGCGGCGGTGTTGAAGCTGGGTGCGAAGCATGAGGGTACGCTGCGCAAGAACCGGATTACCTGGACTGGCTATGTGCGGGATACGGCGGTTTTTGGGTTGCTCAAGAGCGAGTGGACGCCTTGAGACCGCACGGCTGGATCATCCTCGATAAACCGCTGGAGCTCGGCTCGACACAGGCTGTCGGGGCGGTGAAGCGGAATTTGCGTGAAGCAGGGCTGCTCGGCAAGGGCAAGAACAAGCTCAAGGTCGGTCATGGCGGGACGCTGGATCCGCTGGCGACCGGGGTTTTGCCGATTGCCATTGGCGAGGCGACCAAGCTGTGCGGGCGGATGCTCGATGCTTCCAAGATATACGAGTTTACCATTGGGTTTGGTAAGGAGACCGAGACGCTGGATGTCGAGGGGGCGGTGACGGAAACGTCGGATCACCGGCCGACATTGACGGAAGTCGACGCGGTGCTGCCGCAATTTACCGGACCTATAGAGCAGGTTCCGCCGAAATATTCGGCGCTGAAGATCGATGGCAAGCGGGCTTATGATCTGGCGCGGGTCGGGGTTGAGGTTGAGATGAAACTGCGCGGGGTGACGATCTTTACCCTATCCGTTAGTCCTGAGCCTGTCGAAGGACGGTCCTCGGTCGATAGAGGTGCTTCGACAAGCTCAGCACAAACGGAGCTTCTCGACAGCGTCACCCTCACGGCCAACGTCTCCAAGGGCACCTATATCCGATCGCTGGCCCGCGACATTGCCCGTGCCTTGAACACGGTCGGCCATGTCACCATGTTACGGAGGACCAAGGCCGGCCCCTTCATGCTGAAACAGGCGATTTCGCTGGACAAACTCAACGAAATTGGTAAGGGCGCGGACATTACAGACTATCTTTTGCCGCTTGAGGCAGGGCTGGACGACATCCCGGCTTTTGACCTCACTCCTGATCAGGCAAAACTGCTTCGGCAAGGCATGACGCTGGACGAACAGGAAATGATCGGGAACCCCGCACTCAACGGGCTTTTTCTGGCGACAGAGAACCAAGGTTCTCCGGTTGCGCTGGCCGAGCTTGTTGATGGCACCGTCAAGGTGGTTCGCGGGTTCAATATGTGAATGATGTTCGAAGGAAAAATTATATGACGATTACCGCAGAAAAAAAACAGGAACTGATCAAGAAATTCGGCCAGACAAAGGACGATACCGGTTCCCCGGAAGTTCAGGTTGCCGTGCTCACCGAGCGCATCGTGAACCTGACCGAGCATTTCAAAGGCCATCACAAGGACAATCACTCGCGTCGCGGATTGCTGATGATGGTCAACAAACGGCGCAGTCTGCTGGACTATCTTCGCAAGAAAGACGTCGAGCGCTATGCCAAGCTGATCAAGGACCTTGGTCTGCGTAAGTAGGAATTTTGAACGCGGCCTCCCGAGTGGGGGCCGTTTTCTTATGACCGTTAGTGATGAGCTTTTCCTACCACGCTTTTCCTACGAGAGCCGTCCTTCGACAGGCTCAGGACTAACGGCAAAACGCCAAATTTCGCAATAAGGTGAAGTGAGGCGAGTAAATGGGGCGCAAATGGCCCCGAACCGCTGTTCAGCCGGATTGCTGGACACAAGAAAGCCCCCGCACTGCATAGGGCAGGCGGGACAAAGGAAAATACGAATGTTTGATATCAAGAAAGTTGAAATGGAGTGGGGCGGACAGACCCTCACCCTCGAAACGGGCCGTATTGCCCGTCAGGCTGATGGCGCAGTACTCGCGACCCTCGGCGAAACGGTTGTGCTGTGCGCAGTTACCGCCGCCAAATCGGTACGCGAAGGGCAGGACTTCTTTCCGCTCACCGTGCACTATCAGGAAAAATTCTCAGCCGCTGGTCGTATCCCGGGCGGTTTCTTCAAGCGCGAAGGCCGTGCGACGGAAAAAGAAACGCTGACATCGCGTTTGATTGACCGTCCTTGCCGTCCGCTGTTCCCCGAAGGTTTCTTCAACGAAATCAACGTGATCTGTCAGGTGATGAGCTATGATGGCATCAACGAGCCCGACATTTTGGCAATGGTTGCAGCTTCTGCTGCGCTGACCATCTCCGGCGTTCCGTTCATGGGCCCGATTGGTGCGGCTCGCGTCGGTTACAAGGAAGGCGAATATCAGCTGAACCCAAGCATGGATCAAGTCGCTGAAGGTGAACTTGATCTGGTTGTGGCCGGAACAATGGGCGCCGTGATGATGGTTGAATCGGAAGCACAAGAGCTTTCCGAAGAAATCATGCTCGGCGCTGTCCAGTTCGCTCATGACGCGTCCAAGGACGTTGCCGGCCTGATCATCGATCTGGCGGAACAGGCTGCGAAAGAGCCGTGGCAGCTTGATGCTGGCGACGATAATAGCGACATCAAGGACGCCCTGCGCAAGCTGGTCGGAAAAGATATTGCTGCGGCTTACAAGAAAACCGACAAATCAGAGCGTAGCAACGCGCTGAACAAGGTTCGCGACAAAGCCAAAGAAAAATATGCCGATGCAGACGGCCAGACCCAGATGACCGCCGGCAAGATGGTCAAGAAGCTGGAAGCCGAAATCGTTCGTGGTGCGATCATCAAGGATGGTACCCGTATCGATGGCCGTAAGCTCGATCAGGTTCGCCCGATCGAAGCCATGGTTGGCTTGCTGCCTCGGACCCACGGTTCGGCTTTGTTCACCCGTGGTGAAACACAGGCAATCGTGACCACGACCTTGGGCACCAAAGACGCCGAGCAGATGATCGATGGGCTTGATGGTTTGAGCTACACCAACTTCATGCTGCACTATAACTTCCCTCCCTATTCGGTTGGTGAAGTCGGTCGTTTCGGATTTACCAGCCGCCGCGAAACCGGCCATGGTAAGCTCGCTTTCCGCGCGCTGCGTCCGGTATTGCCGACAGTGGAAGATTTTCCATATACGATCCGGGTACTCTCCGACATTACCGAGTCCAACGGTTCGTCTTCGATGGCGACCGTTTGTGGCGGTTCGCTTGCGATGATGGATGCCGGCGTGCCTTTGACGCGTCCGGTCTCCGGTATTGCGATGGGCCTGATCCTCGAAGGCGAAGAATTTGCGGTTCTGTCCGACATTCTCGGCGACGAAGATCATCTCGGCGACATGGACTTCAAGGTTGCGGGTACCGAAAAGGGTATTACGTCCCTGCAGATGGACATCAAGGTAGCCGGCATTACGCAGGAAATCATGAAGTCTGCTCTGGAACAGGCCAGTGGCGGTCGTGCTCACATCCTTGGTGAAATGGCCAAGGCGCTGAACAGCGTTCGTACCGAAATGTCCGAACATGCTCCGCGTATCGAAACCTTGCAGATCAACAAAGAGAAGATTCGTGAAGTTATCGGTACCGGCGGCAAGGTGATTCGCGAAATCGTTGCGGAAACCGGCGCGAAGGTCGATATTGACGATGAAGGCCTGATCAAGGTTTCTTCTTCCGACAAATCCCAGATTGATGCGGCAATCGCATGGATCAAGGGCATTGTCGAAGAAGCCGAAGTCGGCAAAGTCTATGACGGCAAGGTTGTGAACCTGGTCGACTTTGGCGCATTCGTGAACTTCATGGGCGGCAAGGACGGTCTCGTCCACGTGTCTGAAATCAAGAATGAGCGCGTCGAGAAAGTCTCTGACGAACTGAGCGAAGGCCAGGAAGTCAAGGTCAAGGTTCTTGAAATCGACCAGCGCGGCAAGGTCCGTCTGTCGATGCGGGTTGTCAATCAGGAAACCGGTGAAGAGCTGGAGGACACCCGTCCTGCACGCGAACCACGCGGTGACAAGCCCCGTGGACCACGCCGTGACGGCGCTGGCGGCGGCGGTGGTCGTGGACGCGATGGCGGCGGACGTGGCCGTGACGGCGGCGGACGTGGCCGGAACAATGATGGTCCAAAGGATGAAGGCGGCGATATTCCATTGCCGGCTTCAATCACCGAAGACTAGATTTTCGCCAAATGAAACAGCAAGGGGCCCGGAGCGATCCGGGCCCTTTTCTTTGTCTGGCCGAGGGCGCGAACTCATCTCTGCTCGATATGCTGGATCGCGGGCTTCTATTTGCACCGGCCAAGCCGTTCGGGTGCAATTTTATCGCGAGAAAAAATACCGCCGCATCGCCGGATTAATGTCTGGTAAAGCTGCAACAGAACAGGGAGTGTCGATCTGCTCCAGTGGCTTTTTTTGCTTTATTCTTGGCTGGACGAAAACAAGCGGTTAAGAGGTCTGCCATATGACAAAACACATTATCAAATGGGCCGTTATCGGTCTCTCAGCCACGCTGCTTTCCGGTTGTGCACTGCTTGGCGGCGGTAGCAGTGGTCGCGGTTCCGACACAAGATATGTCGCGCGCGATGTTGACACGCTGTACAATGCGGCAAAAGATCGACTCGATCGCGGTCAGTACAAGATTGCTGCTGCACTGTTCGACGAAGTCGAGCGCCAGCATCCTTATTCTCCCTGGGCTCGCCGCGCGCAGCAGATGAGCGCGTTCAGCTATTATCTCGCTGGCGATTATAACAAGGCGACGGAATCGTCCCGCCGATTCCTGTCGATCCATCCGGGCAACAAGGATGCGCCTTACGCTTATTATCTGATCGCGCTCTGCTATTATGAGCAGATCAGCGATGTGACCCGTGACCAGAAGATCACCGAACAGGCGCTGTCGGCGCTTGGGGAGGTTGCCCGTCGCTATCCCAATAGCCGCTATGCCGCCGATGCGACATTGAAAATGGATCTGGTCAATGACCATCTGGCCGGCAAGGAAATGGAAATCGGCCGCTTTTACCAGCGTCGCGGCAAGTGGCTCGCCGCCACCATCCGCTTCCGGACGGTGATCGAGAAATATCAGACCACCACCCATACGCCAGAAGCGCTGATGCGACTCACCGAATCCTATCTTGCGCTGGGTGTTCCGGTGGAAGCGAAGAAAACCGCCGCTGTGCTGGGCGCCAACTATCCGGGCACCAAATGGTATGAGCGCGCTTATGAGCTGGTCAACAAGCATGGTGCCACTTAGCATCACATGTGCTGCAATGCGTTGCAGCTAAGGTAAACGTGTCTTAAGAGGGTATTGTGCTGCAGTCCCTTTCCATCCGCGATATTGTACTGATTGAGGCGCTTGACCTCGAGTTCGGGTCGGGCCTCACCGTGCTGACCGGGGAAACCGGCGCCGGCAAGTCGATCCTGCTCGACAGTCTCGGGCTGGCACTCGGCAATCGGGCGGATAGCGGTCTGGTTCGCCAGGGCACCGAAAAGGCTCAGGTTACCGCCAGTTTCGCGTCACCGGTTGCCGATAGCAGGCTGGCCAGGATGCTCGCCGAAAATGATATTGAAATCGAACCCGGCGAGCCGCTGATCATCAAGCGATCGGTCAAGGCCGATGGTGGCAGCCGCGCTTTCATCAATGATCAGCCCTGTTCGGCGACTCTGCTGCGGACCGTGGGCGGGCAACTGATTGAAATCCATGGCCAGCATGATGACCGCGGCCTGATTAACGCCAGGGGCCACCGGGCGCTGCTCGATATTTTTGCCGGCGTTGAAGGTCATGCGGTTGGTGACGCGTTTGACGCCTGGCAGGCGGCGAAAACCGCGCTGGAACAGGCGAAACAGGATCAGGAATCGGCGGAACAGGACCGCGAATATCTCGAGCATAGCGTTGCCGAACTGGCCAAATTCGCGCCGCAACCGGGCGAGGAGCAGGAACTGGCGCTGGGCCGGGCGACGATGATGAAGGGCGAGAAGCTGACCGGCGATCTCGAGGCGATTCGCTCTGCCTTTGACGGCTCCAATGGCGGGCTGGCCTCGCTGCGGGCAGCGGCGCGGCGGCTCGACCGGATTGCCGAGGATCACCCTTTGCTGAAAGAGGCGCTGGAAGCGCTCGACCGGTCGATCATCGATGCGACCGACGCCGAGGACAAGCTCAACGAAGCGGCGGCGGCGCTGAGCTTTGATCCGCAGCGACTCGACGATATGGAGACCCGGCTGTTCGATCTCAGAGGACTGGCGCGCAAGCATCGGGTGGAACCGGACAGACTTTCGGACCTGCTCGGCGAATTGCAGAACAAGCTGGCGGCGATCAGCGATGGCGGCAAGACGCTGGAAGGATTGGAAGCATCTTTGGCCAGTGCCAGGAAAGCCTACATTGCGGCGGCGGAAAGCCTGCGGGCGCAGCGGACCAAGGCGGCGAAGGCGCTGGACAAAGCGGTGGCTGGCGAGCTGGCACCGCTCAAGCTCGACGCGGCCAGATTTGAGACTTTGCTTGAAGAATTGGCCGAAGAGCATTGGAATAAAGGCGGAATAGACCGGATCGAGTTCTTGATTTCGACCAATCCGGGTGCGCCGCTGGCGCCGCTGGGCAAAATCGCGTCGGGTGGTGAACTTTCGCGGTTCATTCTCGCCCTAAAGGTCGCTTTGGCGGAAGAATATGGACTGAAAACGATCATTTTTGACGAAGTCGACCGCGGCGTCGGCGGCGCTGTCGCCTCGGCGATCGGCGACCGCCTGTCGCGCCTGTCGAAGGGCGCGCAGCTGCTGGTGGTGACCCACAGCCCGCAGGTCGCTTCCAAGGGCGACGCCCATATGCTGATCAACAAGTCGCTCAGCGGCACCGTATCGCGCACCGATGTCAGCGCGCTGGATGATGAAGGCCGGCGGCAGGAGATTGCGCGGATGCTGTCGGGTGCGGATGTGACGGATGAGGCCAGGGCGCAGGCGGATCGGTTGCTGGAGGGGGTTTAGTGAGGGTAGTTTTAACGCTATTCTTAGCATCCCTGCTTTTCGGCTGTTCATCTCCAGAGCCTGGAATTTTTCAAGTTGATGCAGGAGAATTAGAGCCAACTGGTGCAGTGCTTGAGCTTTACGGCGTCGAATCTCCTATGGAGCAAAACGGAAAGATATTCGTTGGCCGCAGGTCTGTTAAAAGCGATGGATCCGGTAAAATTATTGTCAATTTTGAGGGCAAGCCACCGATAATTTGTCACATTGGCTATGTTACGGGAGGGTTTCAGTATCGACTGGAATATAAGATTGAAAACGGGAAATGCAAAATGACTCGGATGCTTCTAGATGCAGACGCGCCCGCTTAAGCCCTTCCTCTTCAGAGGAGGGGTTGGGGTGGTGGCGGTGCTTCAGCATCGCTCGCGTAGCGAATTCAGGTGGGGCCGACGGAAATGTGTGGGAAACCAGGGGGACGGCTCTTTGACGAGAGAAACCACCCCAACCCCTCCTTTAAAAAGGAGGGGCTCAGGCAGTGACTGATCGCGCGACCCTTCTTGCCCGCGCAAGGAAGATGCGGATCAATCCTACGGAGCCGGAAAAGCGGTTGTGGCGGCATTTATCCGCGTCGCAGCTGGCGGGCCATAAGTTCCGCCGCCAGTCGGTGATCGATTATTATATCGCCGACTTTTTCTGCCCGCACAAAAAGCTGATTGTTGAAGTGGATGGTGATACGCATGATATCGATTCTGACTTCAAACGCGATGATCGGTTGCGGAGCAAGGGATATCGGACGGTGCGTTTTGGCAATTTGGATGTGATGGGGAATATGGAGGGGGTTTTGTTGGCTTTGGTGGGTGTGTTGGAGGAAACTCCGGATCGGTGGAGATTGCGTCAGGCCGGCACCACCCCAAACCCCTCCTCTGAAGAGGAGGGGCTTTAGTGACTTTGAGCTTCACCAAAGTTCAAGCCGCAAGCGATCAGATGCTTGCTCTCAAGCCCCTCCTTTTTAAAGGAGGGGTTGGGGTGGTTTGGTGCCGCTTGTCGCTGCGCGAGCGATGCAGGAGCATCGCCACCACCCCAACCCCTCCTCTGAAGAGGAGGGGCTATCTATGAGCCCTATTGCGCCTGCCGAACTTTCCGAAGCCGATGCTGCAAACGAACTGATGCGCCTTGCGCGCAAGATCGCGCATCATAACAAGCTCTATCACGTCGAGGATTCACCGGAAATTTCCGATGCGGATTATGATGCGCTGGTGCGGCGGAATAATGCGCTGGAAGAAGCGTTTCCGCATCTGGTGCGGGAGAATAGTCCGAACCGGTTGATCGGGGCGGCGGTGGCGGCTTCGCCCTTGTCCAAGGTCAAGCATGAACAGCGGATGATGAGCCTCGATAACGGCTTTTCCGACGAGGATATCGCCGAATGGCTGGCGCGGGTGCGGCGGTTTTTGAATCTGGACGAGGGTGCGCCGGTGGCGGTGACCGCCGAGGACAAGATTGACGGGCTGTCCTGCTCGCTGCGTTACGAGAAGGGTGAACTGGTGCTGGCCGCGACGCGCGGCGACGGGCAGGTTGGTGAGGATGTTACTGCCAATGTGCGGATGATTGGGGATATTCCGGCCACTTTGTTTCCCCGCGAAGGCGGGGATCCATCTCGTGATGGTGCTGTCGGGGCGTGGACGGGAGATGGCCCCCCGCCTTCGCGGGGGCACGCCGTTCCGGCGGTCTTTGAAATTCGCGGCGAAGTATACATGGCCAAGGCCGACTTCGCCGGGCTCAACGAGCGGCTGATGGACGAGGGCAGAGCCGATGCGCTGGCAAAGGGCGTTGATTTCGACCCCGAGAAAATCCGCCAATTTGCCAATCCGCGCAATGCCGCCGCCGGGTCGCTGCGGCAGAAGGATGCCAATGTCACCGCGAAACGGCCGCTGAAATTCTGGGCGCATGGCTGGGGCGTGTATAGCGAATTGCCGGGCGAGACCGCGCTGGACGTCATGAAGGCCATCGAAAGCTGGGGCGTGCCGGTTTCGCCGCTGGTCCAGCGGTTTGAAACGCTCGACGACATGCTCGCCCATTATCGCCATATCGAGGCGGAGCGGGCGGACCTGCCTTATGATATTGACGGCGTGGTCTACAAGGTTGACCGGCTCGACTGGCAGCAGCGGCTCGGTTTTGTCGCCAAGGCGCCGCGCTGGGCGATCGCGCATAAATTCCCGGCGGAACAGGCGCAGACGACGCTGGAAAGCATCGATATCCAGGTCGGGCGCACCGGCAAGCTGACGCCGGTCGGGCGGCTGAAACCGGTGACGGTGGGCGGCGTGGTGGTGTCCAATGTGACACTGCACAACCGCGATGAAGTCGAACGGCTTGGCGTGCGTCCCGGTGACCGGGTGGTGATCCAGCGGGCCGGGGATGTGATTCCGCAGGTGGTCGACAATCTGACCCGTGATCAAGAACGTGAGCCTTATCATTTCCCCGACCATTGCCCGATATGCGACAGCGAAGCGGTGGCCGAGGAAGGCGAGGTCGATGTGCGCTGCACCGGCGGTCTGATCTGCCCGGCGCAGCGGTTCCAGCGACTGGCCCATTTTGTCTCGCGGGTCGCGCTGGATATCGATGGGCTGGGCGAGAAAAGCATCGCCGAATTTATCGAGGCTGGCTGGCTCGCAAGCCCGGCGGATATTTTTCGTCTGCACCAGCATCGTACGGAAATATTGGCGCGCGAAGGCTGGCAGGACAAGTCTGTGGATAATCTGTTGGCGGCTGTGGAAAAGAAGCGGCAACCGGATGCGGCGCGGCTGCTGTTCGGGCTGGGCATAAGACATATCGGCACGGTGACGGCGCGGGATTTGCTGAAGAATTTCAGGACCTTGCCGCGGTTGCGGGAAATTGCGGAGCTTGCGCAGGGTTCCGAGGAATATCGTTCGTCTCGAGCGCAGTCGAGAGACAGTGATGCGGAGACAGGTGTCTCGACTTCGCTCGACACGAACGGCGAGGGTGGAGCTGGTGTCTCGACTTCGCTCGACACGAACGGTGAGGGTGGAGCCGGTGTCTCGACTTCGCTCGACACGAGCGGACAAGAGCACGATACCAATGAAGCGGGTGATGCGGCCTGGGCGGAAATAACCTCGATCGACGGCGTTGGTCCCGCGGTGGCGCAGGCGCTGGCTGATTTCTTCCATGAGCCGCATAATCGTACGGTCTGGGACGATCTGCTCAGCGAAGTCTCGCCGCCCGACTATATCGTCGAAACCCGCGACAGCGCGGTGGCCGGCAAGACGGTTGTATTCACCGGCAAGCTGGAGACGATGAGCCGCGACGAAGCCAAGGCGCAGGCCGAGGCTTTGGGGGCCAAGGCTTCGGGTTCGGTGAGCGCAAAAACCGATCTGGTGGTAGCCGGGCCGGGCGCGGGGTCGAAGGCGAAGAAGGCGGCGGAACTGGGTGTCGAGGTTATTGACGAGGCAGCCTGGGCGGAGATTGTGAAGGCTGCGGGATAGCGGCTATGTTATGCTGATTTTTGTGTCAGCTTGAATGTCCGCGTTGGGCCGCTTTCTGATATTGCGTTTGTACAGTATAAATGTCTGCCAATTTTCGGAAGCGGACATTAGATTGATCACAAAATCTAATTTGTTTAGGATATCCTGTGGCAAACGAGAACGTCCGTATTAAAGCTCGTATTCACCTGCTGACTGCAGAAGAGGGCGGTCGCCGTGCTCCTCTTGTGGGGGGAACAAGCTACCGACCAAATCATAATTTTTTCGACTCCGACAATCGAGAGATGGCGATGGGCGCTATTGATCTGCTGCCGAATGAAACTTTTCGGCCCGGAGCAACATTTGACAAAGAAATGACGCTATTTATTTGGCCCGAACTGAAGCGAGAAATTGTTGCAGGAAGGCATTGGACCATCCAAGAAGGTGCTAAGATTGTCGGAAAAGGAACGATTTTAGAAGTGACTTCCATCTGACTTCCTGTGTCCCCAATATCCTGATCTTGTTCAAGCTTTCACCGCCGCCTCCATCGCCGCTTCCATCGCTGTCAGTTTCTTGACGCCATTGCCGCCTTGCTTGTTCCCCGGAAAGATCGGCCAGGCCAGTTGCTGGCCCAAAGTCGCGGGGGCGAGATTTTCCACGCCATAGCTATCGGGATAGCGGCGGGTGATGTGGCCGGCGTCGAGATGGTCCGTTCGACCAGTCACATCATCCAGCGACAGCCATTTGATCTGATGCTGTTTCCGAAGGGTCGGACTGTTTTTCTATCCGACGGCGGTTGGGCTATCGTGGAATATCTTGCGCATCAGCGGTTCAAAACTTTCCAGTGAATCCACTTCGAAGTCGGGATCAAAGGCAGGGGCATCCCATTCATCGACGAGTTTCACGGCAAGGTCATACCATGGTTCATCGACCCATTTTTGTCTGAGATCGGTTGGTGCGCCCATATAATGGTAATAATGTTCGCCCTGAAAAGCCTGGTGGTTCCGGATCACGTGATAGCTGTCATCGCTGATGTATGGCCGCATCAACTCGGCGGCAATCGGACCGTGATTGGGCACGTTGATCGCTTTGGCAATGTCATGACAAAGCGCGATCACGATTTCCTCATCGCTCGCTCCCGCCCTGCGGGCAAGCGTTCCTGTCATCAGGGAATGTTGCAACTGATCACAGGCAAATCCGAGCGTATGCTGTTCGAGTGATTTCAGCATGTCGATAAAACGATCCGCCGTATTCTTGAATTCCTCTTTGTGGGCCGCGCCGATAATCTTCCAGTCTTCGAGCGTGCCATCCTGCATTTTGGTAAAAGTCGCCTGAGCGGTCATATCGGTATTTCCTTCTATCTTTGATAGCATGTATCTAGCCTTATAATTTATCGGCACGACAAGTCCATAGGCCAGCGTCGACAGATATATCCCAAGCCGATGTCGCGTTCGATGCCGGTCGGCAAAGGCCCTAATTGCAATAGCGCCATTCCAGCGCGTCTCGTGGCTCTGCAAAATGACTGGCCGGGGTGAAGTCAGGCGGCCGCTCAAACTCTGTGCAAGCGACCGCCTTACCTCTCTCCCAAGCTCTTCAAGCTTTCGCCGCCGCCTCGATCGCCGCCAGTTCCTTCACGCCATGGCCGCCCTGCTTGTTTTCCGGAAAGATCGGCCAGGCCAGTTGCTGGCCCAATGTGGCGGGGGCGAGATTTTCGACGCCGTAGCTTTCGGGATAGCGGCGGGTGATTTTGGCGGTGCCGAACAGGACGTCCCAGAAGAACAGCAGATTGCCGAAATTGCCTTTGTAATTGGTGACGCCGTCGCTCTTGTGGCGGCCGTGATGGGCGTGGTGGGTTGCGGGGGTCGAGATCGTGCGTTCGACCAGCCACATGATGGGTGACAGCCATTTGATCTTGTACAGCGGCTCGTCCCAGGCGACATCGCTGTGCGCGCCGACGATCACAGCCATCTTGACGATGATGTAGCCGACATAGACCCAGCCGAGACCGAGATAGATCAAGGCGCCGGAGAACCAGATGCTCGGCATGGTCAGATAATAGAAGATATTGTTCCGGTAGACGAGGCGGACGCTCATATATTTGGCATTATGATGCGAGCGGTGCAGATTGTAGAGAAATGGCACGCTGTGCGACAGCCGGTGCCAGAAATATTGCATCATGTCGTCAAACACCAGGAACAGGGCAATGGCGGCGATCAGCGGGATATTGGCGAGCGCACCGGCCCATTGCGGCGCCGCTGCTCCGAGCATATATTGGGAGGCGAGGATGATGGCGGGCTGAGTGATGACCAGCAGCACGAACGAGCCGATAATCTCGACCAGCGCGTCGTCGCGGGTCTGTTCGGGCTTGCTGAACAGGCGGGTGCGGAAAAATTCCAGCAGTCCGAAGACCAGGAATATTCCGGTGATTGCTAGAAGCTCAGGCCGCATATTGTCTCTCCCAGAGGATGGCTTGCAGATAGTCCCTAGCTTATGTAGTCCTCGACAAATGCAAATATGTTTCCATTCTCAGGATTTGGCATGAACGGACCGGCTCCGATGGCGGCGACCGGCTTTGTCATGGCGCTGCCCGACCCGGTTCGCCGCGATCTGCTGGCGCGCGGCCAGGCGCGGTCGTTCGACAAGGGCCAGATCATCCAGCAACGCGGCGATGTGGCCCGCGAATTCTGGTATGTCGAAAGCGGATCGGTGCAGATCGGACGCTATGGCATTGACGGGCGCCTGATCCTGTTTGCCATGCTCGGCGCCGGTGACACATTTGGCGAACTGGCCTTCATGGGTGAGTTTTCCCGTGCGGTGGACGCGATTGCCAGCAGCGATTGCATATTGATCCGGATTGGCGACCGCGAGCTGCAGAGCCTGATGGACGCCGATCCGGCGGTCACAAGATTGCTGCTCAAGACGATGGCGCTGACCGTGCAGGAATCGTTTAACCTGATCGAAGCCAGTCGCAACCTGTCGGTGCCGCAAAGGCTGGCGCAGGCGCTGCTCCAGCTGTGCGGCGATCAGCCAGACGGGACGGAGATCATGGTCACCCAGCAGGATCTGGCCGATCTGGTCGGCGTTTCGCGGGTATCACTGGGCAAGGCTCTGACCAGATTGCAGGCGGCAGGGATGATCGAGCCGGGCTATGGATTTGTGACGATAAGGGACAAAGCGGCCTTGCAGGAATTTGTCGCCGACTAAGCGCTCATTCCGGGCTTTCCGGCAACCAGCGCATCACGCCGCCCTGAAACGGGGTCCAGCGCCCGGTGCGAATGCCGGCCTGTTGCAGGACATCGCTGGTCCAGTTGTTGCAGGTATAAAAGGCATCATAATGACCGCGCGACTGGTAGAACAGGTCATCATCGCCATAGCCCGGTGACGGTTGCGCGCGATGCTGATCGTCGAGCACGAAGCGCGCTTCGATCGCGCTCGCGATTTTGCGATATTCCGCTTTGCTGACGATCAGGCGGCGGCGGTAATAGGGATAAGCCTGTGGATATGTCAGGTGGTAGACGTGGATAAGTACGTCTTCGCTGCCAAAAATCGCGCTGATCGCGTCGCTCGCCCGCAGGTCCTGCCACTTGCGGGTGTGGCGATAGACGCCCTCATGGCCCCATCCGACCAGGATATGGCTGCCGTACAGCGACGGATCGGTCAGATGCTCGGGCCGGATCAGCGGCGTCCAGTCGTGGACATCGCTCCAGATCGGCATGATGATGCCGGTGTGCAGGCCATTCGTTTCGATGAACAATTCGATTCCCTCTTCGGGGCTTTGCCAGTGCTGATTGGCCGGTAGCAGACTGCCGGCGAGCGCGGCCAGCAGATAGAGAGCGATCACCGTGCCCAGCGCAAAGACGCCGCGTTTCAACCATTTAAGCGCCGTAGTTGCCATTGAAACCTTTTCTGCTGTAAGATGCCGCCATGCTCAACAGCTCCGAAACCGAAACCCATGTCTATGACAAGCCACCAGCGCACGCAAATGCCGACTGGACGATCGATCAGGACTGGCAGGCCTATTCCGCCGAAGATCATGAGACCTGGGACATTTTGTTCGCGCGCCAGCAGAAAATGCTGCCGGGCCGGGCGGCGCAGGCGTTTCTCGACGGCATTGATATCCTGAAACTGTCGCAGCCGGGTATTCCCGATTTTGACGAGCTCAACCGGATATTGATGGACGCCACCGGCTGGCAGGTCGTCGCTGTGCCGGGGCTGGTGCCGGATGATGTCTTCTTCGACCATCTTGCCAACCGGCGCTTTGTCTCGGGCAATTTCATTCGGCGGCGGGACCAGCTCGACTATCTGAAGGAACCGGATATTTTTCACGATGTCTTCGGCCATGTCCCGATGCTCGCGGACCAGCGCTTCGGTGACTATATGGCGGCCTATGGCCGTGGCGGGTTACGGGCGCTGAAATATGGCACGCTGAAACAGCTGGCGCGGCTTTACTGGTATACTGTGGAATTTGGCCTGATCCAGGAAGCCGACGGCCTGCGCATATATGGCGCGGGCATTGTCTCGAGCTATGGCGAGAGCGTCTTTGCGCTCGATGATCCCAGCCCCAACCGCATATTGTTCGATCTCGAACGGGTGTTGCGCACCGAGTATCGGATTGACGATTATCAGCAGAATTATTTCGTCATCCCCAGCCTCGACGAGCTGCTGCGGGTGACGGTGGAGACCGATTTCAAGCCGGTCTATGACAAGATTGCGGGCTTGCCCGATATCAAGATTGCGCAGATTATCGAGAGTGATGTGGTGCTGACCGAGGGGACGCAGGAATATGCGCTTTCCAAAGCTGGAGAAGCGACGGTCGTTTAATTGTTTGTGTACCTGTGTAGGCAGGTACCCATCTCCCGAGATAGCGTTTAAACGGAATAGTCCTGGATGGACCGCTCTGCTTTAGAAAGCTTCCCCGAAGCTTTCGTCGTCTGCGCCCTTCGCAGGGGAACGGTCGAGAATTGTGACAATAGTGGATCGTTATGGAACGGAGATATCGAATAGTTTAGTGATTTTTGCATCTGCCACTGTCATGTACAAATAATAGAAAATATGGTTACTGGAAACTACAATTGAAAGATCGATTTCTCATTATTATTTCGCTATTTATAGCCGGGATGACAATTTATCATCTTTTCTATTCGGGATCAGAAAGTCGAATAGAAGTTCAGTTACTCGTGATGATCGTACCACTGGCATTAGGGTGTGCCATCCTTTTAATATACAAACTGTTTTCACTATCGCGATGACCGACGATTAATTGTGGAATTCGGTGACGAATTTGGAATTTCGGAATTGCTATTTGTCGCAATCCGGTCATCCAGTTCGTCTGACAGCGCGTTTATCTCTGCCATAGAACAGCCTAAATCTCCCCGAAATAATCCGATGCCAGCGGCGACTTCCTGCGGTGCGGTTTGCGGATCCAGCCATATTTCTTCGATTTGACCAGAGTCAGGCAGGGCCATTCATTGTCGAGACGGGAATGTTTCAGGCGAAAGCCCTCTCGGACATAGGCGCGGACGACTTCGGCTTTCTGGCGGCTCAGCAGTCCGGCGAGCAGCAGCACGGTTCCGGCGCCTGACGCGGCGGCGATTTGCGGGGCGAGCGCGACCAGCGGGCCGGCCAGGATGTTGGCGATGATCAGATCGAACGGCGCGCGCTGTTTTAGCGCCGGATGGTCGAGGCCATTGCTCTGCACCAGCCGGATCTGGCTGCGGCCATTGCCCAGCTTGATCGCATTCAGCTGTGCATTGGCTTCGGTCACGTCCACCGCAACCGGGTCGATATCGCTGGCGATGATTTTCGCGTCCGTCCAGAGATGGTGCGCGGCGAAGGCGAGCAGGCCGGTGCCGGTGCCGACATCGGCAATATTGCGGAACCGGTGACCGGAACGGCGGAGCTGGTCGAGGCTTTGCAGACAGCCCATGGTCGTTTCATGATGACCGGTACCAAAGGCGCGGCCGGCATCGATACAGATGTTGGTCAGTTTCGGATTGTCGGATGGCTGGTCGCTCGACGTATGGACATGGAAGCGGCCGGCGCGCAGCGGTTCGAGGCCCTGTTGACTCAATGTCACCCAATCCTCGTTCGGCAGCCGTTCGATGCTGGGCTGGATAGCGGCGTCCCGGGCCGAAGGGGACAGGAGCAGGAGATTGCCGATCAGTTCCGGATCCGGCTCTTCCTCGCAATAGACATCGATCATCCATTCATCGGGACGCTTGGCATCCATTCCGCTGGCGACGATGGTCGGCGTCGTATCGGCGGAACTGACGAACAGATTATCCGCTGCCAGCGCCTGGGCCTCGGCGCGCGTGCAGGGGATCGAGACCTTCCAGGTTTCGCTCATCGGTGGCGCCGCTCAGGCATTGACATTTTCCTGTTCGAGCTTGTCGCTGGCTTCCATCCACCGGGCTTCGGCTTTATCAAGCTTGTCCTGGGTTTCCGCGCGCAGCTTCATCAACTCGGTCATCGACAGGTCGGCATGTTTCGGTTCTGCAGTGGCAGGGTCGAACATCGCGCGGTCAATGGCGGAGACTTCCTCGCCCAGGATTTTCATTTCCTTGTCGGCGGCGGTGACGGTCTTGCGCAATTCCCCTTGCTGTTTGCGCCGTTCGGCGGCGGCGCGGCGTTCTTCCTTGCGGTTGCCGCCGCTGGCTTTGCCGCCCGAGGAGCCGGGCTGATTCTTGCCAAGGACGAAATCGGTATAATCCTTGAGCGTCCCGGAAAATTCTTCGGCCTTGCCGCTATCGACCATCACCAGGCGATCGGCGGTCAGTTCGAGCATATGGCGATCGTGGCTGACCAGGATGACGGCGCCGCTATATTCATTGAGCGCGTGCACCAGCGCTTCGCGCGCGTCGACGTCGAGATGGTTTGTCGGCTCATCGAGGATCAGCAGATGCGGGGCATCGCGGGTGATCATCGCCAGTGCCAGACGGGCGCGTTCGCCGCCGGAAAGCTTGCCGACCAATATCGTCGCCTTGTCGCCGGAAAAGCCAAAACGGCCGAGCTGTGCGCGGACCGCGCCTGGCGCAGCGCCCTTCATCAGCCGGGTCATATGCTCCAGCGGCGTGTCCGAGGTATCCAGTTCCTCGACCTGATATTGAGTGAAATAGCCGACGGTCAGCTTGCCCGACTTGTTGATCGAACCCTGTTTCGGCTCAAGCTGGCTGGCCAGCAACCGGGCCAGGGTTGTCTTGCCATTGCCGTTGCGGCCGAGCAGCGCGGTCCGGTCATCAGGGTCCAGCCGCATATTGAGGCCGGAGAGGATGATATTGTCACCATAGCCGACGGACGCGTCATCCAGCGTGATCAGCGGCGGTTTCAGTTCCGCCGGGCTGGGAAAATGAAAGCTCAGCGAGGGATCGTCAATCGCTTCGGCAATCGGCTGCATGCGAGCGAGCGCCTTGACCCGGCTCTGCGCCTGCTTCGCGCTATGCGCCTTGGCGCCCCAGCGGGTAACGTAGGATTGCAGCTTATCGCGCTGGGCAATCTGCTTCTCGCGCGAGGAAGCGAGCTGCGCCTGGCGCTCGGCTCTTTGTTTCTCGAACGCATCATAGCCGCCGGGATAGAGGGTGGTGGTGCCGTGCTGCAGATGCAGGATATGATCGACCACATTGTTGAGCAGGTCGCGCTCATGGCTGATCACGAGTATTGTCGCCTGATAGCTGGTCAGGAAATTCTCCAGCCATAGAGTCGCTTCGAGGTCGAGGTGGTTTGAGGGCTCGTCGAGCAGCAGGACTTCCGGCTGCGAGAACAGCAGAGCGGCCAAAGCCACACGCATCCGCCAGCCACCGGAGAAACTGTCCATTGGCTGTTGCTGGGCCGCTTCGTCAAAGCCAAGACCGATCAGGATCTTGGCCGCGCGCGCCGGAGCGCTATGCGCTTCGATCATGTTCAGCCGTTCGTGGATTTCGCCAATCCGGTGCGGGTCGGCCGCGAACTCTGCTTCTGCCAGCAGTGATGCCCGTTCGACATCAGCTGCGAGCACGGTGTCCAGCGGGCTGTCCTGTCCGGCAGGCGCTTCCTGGGCAATATAGCCGAGCCTTGCATCCTTGGGCATGTCGACGCTCCCGTCATCGGGCTCGAGCATTCCGGCGATAACCTTCATCAAGGTTGATTTGCCTGCGCCATTGCGGCCGATCATGCCGACGCGCGCGCCGGGGGGCAGCGCTGCGGTCGCGCCATCGAGGATCACAGTGCCGCCGAGGCGCACGGTTATATTACTGAAATTAAGCATGGGGAGCCGTTAGCGGAGCCAGCGCATTAGTGCAAAAGATAGCGTAAAAAACTTCATGTGCAAATGCAGGCGGATAGACTAATATTGCTGACAATATTGATTTTTCAGGAGTTTTGCCTTGTTGTCAGTTCGCACCATCGCCTTGCTGTCCGCCGCCGCCATGATGTTTGTGGCTCCCGCTCACGCGAAATCCGCTGATCAGGCGATCGATATCAGCGCCGAAAACATCACCCAGACGGTCAGAACCATGACATTGGACCAATTTGAAGGGCGTGCGCCGGGAACCGCCGGCGAAGACAGAACAATCGGATATCTGATCGGGCGATTCGAGGCACTGGGTCTGGAACCCGGCGGTGTTGACGGCAACTGGACGCAGCCGGTGCCGTTGTTGCACACGGCATTGGGCAAGCCGGAAACGCTCAATTTCTTCAACAATGGCAAAAGCACGGCGCTTAACGCCGGCAAGGATATTTATGTGTCGACCTTGCAGCCCAGGGATCGGGCGGTGGTCGACAATGCAGAAATGATATTTGTCGGTTACGGCGTGACCGCGCCCGAACGGGGATGGGATGATTTCAAGGACGTCGATCTGAAGGGCAAGGTCGCGGTCTTTCTGGTCAATGATCCTGATTTTGCCGCCGCTTCCCCAGAGGCCGTGGCCGGTACATTTGGCGGCCGGGCGATGACCTATTACGGCCGCTGGACCTATAAGTTCGAAGAAGCCTCGCGGCGCGGCGCGGTGGCGGCGCTGATCATTCATGAAACCGAAGCGGCGGGCTATGGCTGGAGTGTCGTTGAAAGCCCGCAGGGCGAAAATTACGGCATCGCCAAGCCATCTGGTAAAATGACCAGTCTGGCATTGCAGGGCTGGATCAGCGGTGAGACTGCCCAGACATTATTCGACAACGCCGGACTGGATCTTGCACGTTTGCGGGTTGCAGCGCGGACCAGGGATTTCAAACCGGTGCCGATCGGGGCAAGTTTCTCCGCCAGCTATCCGGTGACCCAGGAAGTGGTGAAAAGCCAGAATGTATTTGGCAAGATTACCGGCAAATCGCGGCCCGACGAAACGATCATCTATGGTGCGCATTGGGATGCCTATGGCGAGGGACCGCCCGACGAGGATGGCAAAATCTATCGGGCCGGTGCCAATGATGATGCGCTTGGCATCGCCGGGATCATGGAGATTGCCCGCAAGTTCAAATCCATGCCGCAAGCTGACCGGACGATTGTGATCGCCGCATGGAGCGCGGAAGAGCGCGGACTGCTCGGTTCCGAAGTCTATGCCCAGGCGCCGATCTACCCGGTCGAAACGACCGTCGCCAATCTGGCGATCGATGTCCTGCAAACCGCCGGCAAGGCGAAGGATGTCATATTGGTTGGCAAGGGGCAGGGGACATTGGAAGACGATCTGGCAAGATTTGCCAAATTGCAGGGGCGTGTCGTTACCGAAGAAAGCCTGCCCGAACGCGGTCTGTTCTTCCGCGCCGACCATTTCTCTCTCGCCAAACGCGGCGTACCGGTGCTGCTGATGATGAGCCTGGCTGGCGCATCCGATCTGGTGGAGGGTGGCAAGCCTGCGGGTCAAAAGTGGATCGATGACTATACCGGCAACTGCTATCACGCGGCCTGTGATGCCTGGTCGCCGGATTGGGACCTGTCCGGGGCGGTGCAGGATATCAATGTGATGTTCGATATTGGCAACAGCTTTGCCTATTCGGACAAATGGCCGGAATGGAAAGATGGTTCCGAATTCAAGAAAATACGCGATGCGAGCGCTGAAGCGCGGCGGTAAAAAGACTTTTTGATCCGGTTTCCGTGCCAGCTTATGGGGAATTACGGATAGGCTATTGCTACCATCAACCTAGCTGACGTCAGATGATCATGATAGAAACCGGAATGCACGACTGGACATTATATTGGCAATGCTGACGGATTTCTCTGGCGAGTGGTTGATTTACCGCGACCTTGCGATCGCCCTGGCCGCAGGCTTGTTGATCGGGGTGGAGCGCGGATGGACAATGCGCAACCAGCACCGGGGCGCGCGGGTTGCCGGGATTCGTACATTTGGCCTGATCGCCGGTCTGGGCGGTCTGGTGGCGCTGATTGCGCAAAGCCTCAGCCTGGTCATCGCCGCCATCTTACTGACTGCCGTGGTCACCATGTTGTCGGTCAGCCATTTCAAGGCAATCCATGATCCGGACGGCCGGAGCATCACCAATTTCGTGGTCTCGCTGCTGACGCTCTGTCTCGGTCTGCTGGCGGGGAGCGACTATCCGGCGGTGGCGATGGCGGGGGCCGCGATAGTGACCGGGCTGCTGTCGATGCGATCCGAACTCCATGGACTGATGCGCAAACTGGGGCCGGTCGATATCAACGTGATGATGCGTTTTGCGCTCATCGCCCTTGCGGTTCTGCCATTTCTGCCGGACCGCGATTTCGGGCCCTATGATGCGTTCAACCTGCAACAATTATGGTTTGTCGTCATCCTGGTCACGGGCCTGTCCTTTGCCGGCTATGTCGCCAACCGGATATTCGGCGAGGCCCACGGGACGGTCGTGACGGCGGTGATTGGCGGCGCATACAGTTCGACCGCGGTAACCGCATCGCTGGCCCAGAGATTGCGCAGCGAAGAGAGCAATATTCGTACGCTGTCCGCCGGTATCGCGCTGGCATCTTCGGTGATGTACATCCGGGTGCTTTTGCTGACTTTTGTACTGGCGAACTTTGCCTTCATTCCGCTGGCGATGATCCTGACACCGGCCGCTCTGGTCGCCGCGATCATCGGTTTGCTGCTGCTGCGCCGGAGTGGTGCGGCGAAGACGGACGAGAGCGTGGAAACGCGCAATCCCATCCGCTTGCTCCCTGCCTTTTTCTTTGCCCTGACGGTTGCGGCGATGTCATTGGCCGCGCGCTGGGCGGAAGCCAAATTCGGAAGCAGCGGCATAGCCTATCTGGTATTGATCATGGGGTCGCTGGACGTCGATGCGGCAATCATCACGCTCGGGGCGCTGCCGACGGACACAATATTGTCCAATCTTGCCGGTTTCGTGCTGGCGATGACGGTATTGGCCAATATGATCTTCAAGGCCGGCGTGGCGGGTTTTACCGCTGGCTGGAAAAACGGACGGTCGGCGGTAGCGGCGTTGCTGGCGAGCAGTATTGTTCTGGCGATCGCCGGATTGTGGAGTTTCGTGGCGCTCGATATCCGCTTCTGACGGGCCTGTTCGCAGCTAGCCTTTCGTTGCCAGCCAGATCGTGTGTTTCGCGCCTTTGCCATTGCTGCGCGCCGGGACGGTTTTTACATCAACCGCAAAGCCGGATTTGTGCAGGCGCGAAGTGAATCTGGTATCGCCTTCGCTCGACCAGACCGCCAATATGCCGTTGGAACGCAGCGCCTTCTTGGCCGCAGCCAGGCCCGTCATGCTGTAAAGCCGGTCATTGGCTTCATGGGTCAGGCCATCCGGACCATTGTCGACATCTAGCAAAATCGCATCATAGTCGCGGTCTGCCTTACCGATGACATCGCACACATCGCCGACCGTGACGGTCACGCGGCTATCGTCGAGACATTTCTGCGATAGTGCCGCCATTGGCTCGCGGGCCCATTGGACGATGGCGGGAATCAGTTCAACCACTTCAACATGCGCCTGCGGCGGCAAAACCGACAGGGCCGCGCGCAAGGTAAATCCCATGCCGTAGCCGCCGATCAATATGCGTGGATTTTTAACCACCAGGCGCTCGCAGCTGAGTGTGGCCAGCGCCTCTTCCGATCCGCTGAGCCGGCTGTTCATCAGTTCGATGCGTCCCAGCATGATCGAATATTCGTCCGCGCCCTTGAGTTCGCGCCGGAACAGGCGCAATTCGCCGCCGCCGGGGATGGGCGCGCTATCAATCAATATTCGTTGGATCATCTAGTTGACTTCAATCTTGGTCGATTGGGTAACCGACAGGCTTTCAAAATTCACGATATGATGGAAAATCTCTCCATTTTGCTGAACGATCAATCCTAACTCCGTCGGGGATAAGATCCAAAACCGTTCTACAGATTCAATCCCACCCATGGTTATGACCTGTTTGCCGTCGGAAAGGCGACCGAGCAAAAGACTGGTTTTCATAGTCTCGCCATCTGCCAGCGCAACAATTGCCATGTAATTTTTCAAAGGCATGCGGCGTCTAAATTGATCGCGCTCTTCAGCGCCGACAATTCCTGCTTCTTCCATCGCCGCCTGCGCTATGGCCTCGGCCACCTTCGAAGCATCATCCATCTTGTCGCCGATAGAAAAAGGAAAGCCGTTCTCTTGATCTGGTAAAAATACTGCCGTGACCACACTGCCGCTATTGTCATCCAGCAGCTTTCGGCTTTCCAGGGAAATTCGATTAAAAAAGATAATGTTATGGGTGATGTCTGCTTGGTAACCTTTGCTAGAAAATGACCCGCTGCTGCCATTTCTATCACCGCTGATGATTGTCAGTGCTGACAGGTCATTGCCCCGAAGATCTATCACCTGACCCATGCGATATTTGATCTCCCCGTCGGCGACAGCCAGCGGCGTTCTCTCCTCACGGCCATCGCCACCGATGTTTGCGATCATAATGGCAATGAATATGACGGCAGCGATTCCGGCGATACCGAAAGCAGCAAAAACCCAAACGAGCCAGTTAGTCTTTTTCTCTGTCGTTGCATTGGTCATGATGTTTTCCTCCTATCGCACAAAGCTCGCACCATTGGCGTCGAGCACGGCGCCGGTCATGCTGCCCGGAGCATCGAGCGCGCAATAGCGGGCGATCGAGGCGATTTCTTCTGGCTGGGCGACCCGGCCGAGCGGGATGTCGGCGAGCAATTTGTCGCCGCCACGGCTGGCCAGATAATCTTCCGCCATGCCGGTCATGGTGAAGCCGGGACAGATGGCAAAGGCCAATATCTCGTCCTTGGCATAGGCTCTGGCGATGGTCTTGGTCATCGCCACCATGCCGGCTTTCGACGCGGCATAATGCCAGTGATCGGGACTGTCTCCGCGATAGGCGGCGCGGCTGGCGATATTGACGATCCGCCCCGGCTCACGGCGCTCCTGAAAATGCAGCACCGCGAGGCGGCACAGTTCGGCGGAGGCCGTCAGATTGATGGTCATGGTCCGGTTCCAGCTTTCCAGCCAGTCATCGGCGGCGATCGGATTGGGCTCGAACAGGCCGGCATTGTTGACCAGCACATCGATCCGCCCGTCAAGCCGGTCGAGTGCCTGTTGCCAAAGTGCGGACGCTGCGCCAGCTTGCGAAAAATCGGCGGCAATCAGGCCGTCATCGCCGGACGTGCTTTGACCAACAACGGTGATCATGTCCTGATCCAGTGATTCGAATATCGCCTTGCCAATCCCGCGGCTGGCTCCGGTTACCAATATATGTTTCTTTGCTTTGCTCATGTCTGATTGACTAGAACGACAACGCCGCCGCGTCCATGGATGATGCAGATTTCATGAATTGCATCACGGCCGCACAAGTTTGCACTAATAAATTGTCAAAAACGAGTGCATCTGGTTTGCATGATACGCGCTTTTCGCTAAGGGAATGGTTCGATTTCAAAGACTCCGGCATGTCCCGGGGAGATTGTTCAGGGGAAGACCATGGCCGGCGAATCAGGTTCAGCATCGAACAGACCGCTTTCACCGCATCTGCAAGTGTATAAATGGGGGCCGCATATGCTGGTTTCCATATTGCACCGGGCGACCGGGGACGGCATGGCTCTGGTTGGCGTGCCGCTGCTGGTCTGGTGGCTCTATGCCATTTCCGCCGGTCCAGAGAGCTACGACTATTTCCTCAGCTGGTTCGACTGGTTCTATATCGGTTATATTGTTCTGGTCGGGATGAGCTTTGCCTTTTTTGAACATATGTATTCGGGACTGCGCCATTTCGTGATGGATGCTGGCGCCGGCTATGAACTGCAGACCAATAGAATGTGGTCGATCGCGGTGCCTTTGGCGGCCATCGTCACCACCGGCGCAATGTGGCTCTACATCGCTTTCAAGAATTTCTGACAGATTAGGAAACAGATCATGGGTTCAGGAACCAATATCGGCCGGGTACGCGGCCTCGGATCGGCGCAAGAAGGCGCACATCACTGGATAGTCCAGCGGGTCACCGCAGTGAGCAATTTGCTGCTGGTGCTGTGGCTGGTTTTCTCGTTGATCCGGCTGCCGCAGTTCGAACATGGATTGATGATCGAATGGCTGGCCTCGCCGTTGGTGGCGGTGCCGATGATGTTGATGCTGGTCAGCATCTTCTGGCATTTGCGCATCGGCCTGCAGGTCTTGATCGAGGATTATGTCCCGGATCATGGCGTCAAATTCGGCCTGATTGTCTTGCTTAACTTTTTCGCCATTGGCGGCGCGGCTCTGGGTATTTTCTCGGTCGCGAAAATAGCGTTTACCGGAGTGGTAGCATGAAGACCGAGAAATCCACCCAGCCTGCATACAAGATCATCGATCACACCTATGACACCGTGGTTGTCGGCGCTGGCGGCTCCGGCCTGCGCGCCACCATGGGGGCTGCGGAATCGGGCCTGAAAACGGCCTGCATCACCAAGGTTTTCCCGACTCGTTCGCACACGGTTGCGGCGCAGGGCGGTATCGCTGCATCGCTGGGCAACAACACGCCCGATCACTGGACCTGGCATATGTATGACACGGTCAAGGGCTCCGACTGGCTCGGCGATCAGGACGCGATCGAATATCTGGTGCGCGAAGCACCGGAAGCTGTCTACGAACTGGAACATGCCGGTGTGCCCTTCTCGCGCAACGACGACGGCACCATCTATCAGCGGCCGTTTGGCGGCCATATGCAGAATATGGGCGAGGGGCCTCCGGTCCAGCGCACCTGTGCTGCGGCTGACCGGACCGGCCATGCGATGCTGCACGCGCTCTATCAGCAGAGCCTGAAATATGACGCGGATTTCTTCATCGAATATTTCGCCATCGACCTGATCATGGAAGACGGCGAATGCCGGGGCGTGATCGCGCTCTGTCTGGAAGACGGTTCGATTCACCGCTTCCGCAGCCATGCCGTGGTGCTGGCCACCGGCGGAGCCGGACGCTGCTATTTCAGCGCGACTTCCGCCCATACCTGCACCGGTGACGGCGGCGGCATGGTGCTGCGCGCGGGTCTGCCATTGCAGGATATGGAATTCATTCAATTCCACCCGACCGGCATTTACGGCGCCGGCGTGCTGATCACCGAAGGCGCACGCGGCGAGGGCGGTTATCTGACCAACAGCGAAGGCGAGCGTTTCATGGAACGCTATGCGCCAAGCGCCAAGGATCTCGCCAGCCGCGATGTGGTTTCGCGCTGCATGGCCACAGAAATCCGCGAAGGCCGCGGCGTCGGGCCGGAGAAGGATCATATCTATCTCCACCTCGACCATATCGCGCCCGAAGTGCTGGCCGAACGGCTGCCGGGTATCACCGAAACCGGCAAGATTTTCGCTGGCGTCGACCTGACCCGCGAAGCGCTGCCGGTGGTGCCGACGGTCCATTATAATATGGGCGGCATACCCTGTAACTATCATGGCGAAGTGATCAATCCGACCAAGGATGATCCCGACGCGATCGTTCCGGGCCTTTACTCGGTCGGCGAAGCAGCCTGTGTTTCCGTGCACGGCGCTAACCGTCTGGGCTCCAACTCGCTGATCGATCTGGTGGTCTTTGGCCGCGCGACCGGACTGCGGCTCAAGGAGAAGCTGGTACCGAACGCGTCGCACAAGCCGCTGCCGGCCGATTCTGCCGATCTGGCGCTTGAACGTCTCGACCATTTCCGCAATGCCAAGGGTTCGATCCCGACGGCGGAGTTGCGCGTGGAAATGCAGAAAACCATGCAGAAGCACGCCGCCGTGTTTCGCGACAACAAGCTGCTCAGCGAAGGCGTTGAAGCAATGGACAAGGTCAATGCCAAGCTAACCGATATCGGCGTCACCGATCGCTCGCTGATCTGGAATACCGATCTGATCGAAACGCTCGAGCTCGACAATCTGATGAGCCAGGCGATGGTGACGATGAAAAGCGCTGCCAACCGCAAGGAAAGCCGCGGCGCGCACATGCAGGAAGATTATCCCGATCGCGATGACAAGCAATGGATGAAGCACACCACCTCGACCTTTGAAGGCTGGGGCGGCAAGGGCGGCAAGGTCGTGATCGATTATCGCCCGGTCCATGACTATACGCTGACCGACGAAGCGGAATATGTGAAACCGAAGAAGCGGGTTTATTAGAGGGGTGAATGCTGAAGATTTTGAAATTTTTGAGCAGAGTATAGGCATTGCATCAAAAACGCTTTCGATAGCTGCAATGATTTCAGTTAAGCGCAATTATTTTAGAAAGCTGAAACCCGATCGGTCTCAAATCGGGTGGTCGTATGGCTTTTGTGATAGCTATGCCCAATCAATTGGGCTGGTTGAAGACAACCATTTTATTACGTTTATCTCCTGCATTTTTGAGAATGTCTATGGAAAAAGCGGATTGAAGTATTTTAAAGATGTCGCACTGTTACCTGACAATTTTTCTAAATGGATGCTTGAAGGTGGGAATGCCCATTTGAACTGGGTGCATGAAGGTAAAAGTCCGCTGATGCCAATGAGATCCTGACAGCTATTCGGGCACCAGCCTTCGCTGGCATGACAGGCTACGGTGACAGAAACTGTCAAATATCCTGATTAGACCCGTCTGATCTTGCCAAGGCCCCCAATCGCGATAGAAGCAACCCAATGCTTGCCCCGATGCTCCCCTCCTTCCTGCTCGTCGTCCTGCTGGTCGAACTGACGCCTGGTCCGAACATGGGCTGGCTGGCCCTGCTCAGCGCCAGCGAAGGCCGGCGTGCGGGCTTTGCCGCGATGGCGGGGATCGGGCTGGGGCTGGCGATTGTCGCGGCCGCATCGGCCTTGGGACTGGCGCAACTGGCCCATGCTTCGCCGCTGATTTTCAACCTGCTGCGCTATGCCGGAGCGGCGTTTCTGCTCTGGCTGGCGTGGGAGGCCTGGGGCGCAGAACGGGAAGTATCTCCGGCTGCCATTCGTAATAATGGCACAGCGGCGAAGCATTTTCGCCGCGGCCTGATCATCAACCTGCTCAACCCCAAGGCGGCGCTATTTTTTGTCGCCGTGCTGCCGGTTCATATTGTCGCAAACGAGTCTGTGGCCATGCAGACGGCGCAGTTGTCGATCGCCTATGTCGCAGTCGCTACCCTTATTCATGTAATCATCGTCCTGCTTGCGGGCCGGGCTCATGGCTGGCTCAGCACAGGTCCCTACACATTATTGGCGCGGCGGGGATTTGCGGTGATGCTGGCCGCCATCGCTTTATGGTTTTTTGTCGGTACGTTCCGATAGGAAAAGGGGCCGATAGGAAAAGGGGCCGATAGGAAAATGGATCCGATAGGAAAATGGATCCGATAGGAAAATGGCCCCGATAGTTGTCGCTCGGTGATCTGGCGATGATGGGCGAGGAACCGGTGGATATCTTGTCCACGCCGCATGTCATCCTGTTGATCTAGGACACTGAAGGCGGCGGCATGCACCCCTGACTTACCGCCATACCCTTCAAAAAGCTCCGCCGGGCAAATCCGGCCGACAGTGCGCTGAGATAGCGTTGCTCCGCCGCATTGGCGCCGGTGACTTCGCGCAGGACGCCGCGAAAGGGGATGAAGCTGCCCAGGAGGCCGCCGGCGACTCGGCTGACGCTGCGTTCGCGTTTTTCGGCGCGGGAAATCCGGGGGTCTTCATTGACATCAGGGCCAAGCATCGGCCGCAGACTGGCAATCTCGGTGGTGATAGCACGGCAACCGTTCATGCCGGCAAGATCATAAGGCGCTTTCTGAATTTCCAGCAAACGCGCGGGAATCTTGTCCTTTTTTAGATTCACGTCCCTGACCGGCTGAGTCACCGCATTTTCCATATGATTGACCATCGGCTGTTCGACATTCGGTGTTTCCGCCAGTAGCGGCTGCAAACCGAGCGACAGAGTCAGCAAGCTGAATACAGCGATATATCTGGCTGATGCCATGATATTTCTCCCTTGTTGCCCCCAAGGTTGATTTACGGTCGGGCGGGTGCCTTGCATCCCTTTTGCAGGCCGACGCCTTTCAGGAAACCGCGCCGGACGGTGCCGGCATAGACGGCTATATTATAGCGCCGCCGCTCGGCATTGGCGCCGGTAACTTCGCCGATTATGCCGCCGAACGGAATGATCGAGCCAATCGCGCTGCCCGCTACCCGGGCCGCGGTTTCTTCGCGTTTTTTGCCCAGGCTCTTGTTGACGCGCTCGTTGACATCCGGACCCAGAACATCATTGAGCTCCCTGACTTCCGCCATGATTGCGGCACATCTGCTCAAACCGCTGAGCGAATAAGGAGCATCCTGAATATCTTTCAGCTTCTGCGGTACTTCCTTGCCGTCAAACGGTTCGGTGACCTTGTTGCCCGCCGTTTCGAGCGTTGTATCCTGGCGCGCGCCTTCTTGCGCCAGTGCCGCTGTTTCCAGAGTGCCGGCGAGCAATAGCAGACCGCTTATGTGCAAAATTTTCATCATTTCAATCCTCTGAGCGCGCCGGTTATCGTAAACGAAGATTGTCCCGGTTCAATTGATCAACTGCGGTAACGCCCATCAGTTTCATATCACGTTCAATCTCGGCTTGCAGCAAAGAAAGGATTCGCTCAACTCCCGGCTGTCCGGCAGCGGCGAGAGCATAGAGATAGAGCCGCCCGCCCGAGCAGGCCTTGGCACCGACGCTCAGCGCCTTCAGCACATGGCTGCCGCGAGTGATCCCGCCATCGCAAATCACGTCGAGCTTGTCGCCCACCGCATCGCAAATCTCGGCGAGCTGGTCGAAGGGCGCGCGGCTGCCATCCAGTTGCCGCCCGCCATGATTGGAAACCATGATCGCGGTTGCGCCGATATCGACCGCGCGCCTGGCGTCGGCAACCGACATGATGCCTTTCAGGCAAAATTCACCGCCCCAGTCCTTGGCAATTTCCTCGGCCATCGCCCAGTCGAGCGACTGGTCGAGCATGTTGGTGAAATAGTCGGCGACCGAATTGGGCACGCTGCTGCCTTCCGACACATGATCCTTCAGGTTGGACAGCTCGAACTTCTCGCGGAACATGTAATTCAGGCCCCAGGCGGGTTTCGCCGCATAGCTCCAGAAGCTGGTCGGGGTGATCCGGGGCGGGCTGGTGAAACCCGAACGCAGGCAGCGCTCGCGATTGCCGCCGACAATCGTATCCACCGTGAGCGTCAGCGCGTCGAATTTTGCCGCCTTGCAGCGCTCGACCATCGACCGGTTGAGATCCTTGTCCTTGTGGACGTAGAGCTGGAACATTTTTGGCGTGCTGATGCTCGAGCCGATTTCCTCGATGCTCACCGTGGCCAGCGAGGAAATACCGAAAAACGTGCCGAATTTCTCCGCCGCCCGGGCAACGGCGCGCTCGCCCTGCCAGTGAAACAGCCGTTGCAGCGCGGTGGGGGAAAGGAACAGCGGCATCGCCAGCTTCTGCCCCATCACCGTCGTGCTCATGTCGATATGCTCGACACCGGTCAGAACATTGGGCACCAGATCGCAGCGTTCATAGGCCTCGGTGTTGCGCCGCCTCGTCACCTCGTCATCTGCCGCGCCGTCGATATAGTCAAATATCGGAAAGGGCAGGCGTTTCCTGGCCAGCGCGCGGAAGTCGTTTACGTTGTGGCAATCCGAGATATTCATAATAGTCTTTCGGTTAGGCGTGGATGCGCCTCTGTGTTTCGCAGCTTGTCCAGTGATCAGGCATGGAGTCTAGACGAACGCACGCGTCCCGCAAGCCACCTTTGTCGTGCGGGCAGGAGCGACGCTCTCCTGTTTATACTGCCCCTCTGGCAAAACTATCGCACGCAGCCGGATCACCGGTCTGCAGGCCCTTGCGCAGCCAGGTCATGCGCTGCTCCGAGGAGCCGTGGGTGAACATGCTTTCGACCGGCCGCTGGCCAGCGCCGCGCATCAATGTGTCATCGCCGATGGCGTGGGCTGCGTTCAATCCTTCCTCGACATCACCGGGTTCCATCCGGTCGGCATTTTGCGCCGCCCAGACCCCGGCATAGCAATCCGCCTGCAATTCCATCCGGACTTGCAGCGCATTGCCTTCGGCCTTGCTCGCGGTGCGCTGGGCCTTGCTCACCTGGTCGGCGACACCGGCCAGATTCTGGATATGGTGGCCGACCTCATGCGCGATCACATAGGCCTGGGCGAAATCGCCCTTGGCGCCCAAACGGGTCGACATTTCGCGGAAGAAACTGGTGTCGAGATAGACGCCCTGATCCGCCGGGCAATAGAAAGGCCCCATCGCCGCCTGCGCCGCGCCGCAACCCGATTGTCCCGTCTGGTCATAAAAGGTTAGGGTGGCCGGGCGATAGCGTTCGCCCTGCTGCTCGAACAATTTCCCCCAGGTCTGTTCGGTGGAAGCCAGCACCTGACAGGCGAAAAGTTCTTCTTGCGTATCACAGGCGACATTGCCCCCCGAACTCTCCGACTGGAACCCGCCGGCGCCGGTTCCTTCGGCCAGTTGCAGGCCGCCGCCGCCGAAATAGAGAAAAGCGAGCGCCGCGCCGCCGATCAGCAGAACCGTGCCGCAACCCATTTTCCGGCCGAGCAGCATCGGCAGGAAACTGAGCAACAGGCCGAGACCGCCGCCGCCACCAAGACTCCGGCCGCCGCCGCGGCCCTGATCACGAACATTCTTGCTGGGGTCCAGATCGTCCAGGCGCATATTTGTCTCCTCGTCGATTCGCAATTCGCCTGATTCATGAAAAAGCGCAAGTAGCGCTGATTTCTTTTACAAAAGCATTGCAGTCCGGTGCGACAGTTTTAAGGTCGCGGCAAAGGAGAATATGCATGTTTCTAAAGGGCAAGACGGCGCTGATTACGGGTAGCACATCGGGTATTGGCGGCGGTTACGCGAAAGCGCTGGCGGCGGAAGGCGCGGCAGCGATGATCAACGGCTTTGGCGATGCGGGCGAGATTGAAACGCTGCGCCAGGAACTGGAATCGCTGAGCGGTGCCAAGGCGGCCTATAGCAATGCCGACATGACCAAGCCGGAAGAAATCCGGAAAATGTGCAGCGATTGCGCCGAGCAATTGGGCGCGGTCGACATATTGATCAACAATGCCGGTATCCAGTTTGTCGCCCCGGTCGATGAATTTCCCGAGGACAAATGGAACGCGGTGATGGACATCATCATGAACAGCGCCTTCCACACCACCAAGGCGGTATTGCCGGGGATGAAGGAAAAGGGATGGGGCCGGATCATCAACACCGGTTCGATGCACAGCAAGGTCGCAAGTCCTTATAAGTCGGCCTATAATGCGGCGAAGCACGGGCTTGACGGGTTTGGCAAGACCGTCGCTCTGGAAGTGGCGACGCAAGGGATCACGGTCAACACCATCTCGCCAGGCTATACCTGGACGCCGCTGGTCGAGGGACAGATACCCAATACGATGGAAGTGCGGGGACTGACCCGTGACCAGGTGATCAATGACGTGTTGCTGGCGCCGCAGCCGACCAAGGAATTCGTCCAGATCGAGCAGATCGCCGCGCTGGCGATTTTCCTGTGCAAGGATGAGGCGCGGTCGATTACCGGCGCGAATATCTCGATCGACGGGGGCTGGACGGCGCAGTGATTTGCGGCCGCTATTCTGCAAGAGCGCGTGTGACGGGATGATCGTGCCAGCGGCAAAATGAAATTTTGCGACTGACAAGCGTCGCTGATCGGATTAGTCAGGGACAGAAAGCAATATTGGGGATGATGATGCGGAAATTTATGAAATTCACTTTGCTGGCGGCGGCGTCGGTACTGGCGGTCTCTCCGGCGCAGGCAGATGGCCTGAACGACGCGATTGCGGCCGACATGCCGTCGCTGATGGCAATCTACCGCGATCTGCACAGCAATCCCGAACTGAGCGGTGAGGAAGTCCGCACAGCGGCGAAACTGGCCGCCGAAGCCCGGCGTCTCGGTTTCACCGTGACCGAAAAAGTCGGCGGTACCGGCGTGGTGGCGGTGATGAAAAATGGCGAGGGACCGACGGTCATGCTGCGCGCTGATATGGACGGCTTGCCGCTCGAGGAAAAGACCGGGCTTCCGTTTGCGTCAAAGGCGCAGGCAAAAACCCGCCAGGGCAATGATACGTTCGTGATGCACGCCTGCGGCCATGATACGCATATGACTGGTTGGGTGGCTGCGGCCCGGCAACTGGCCGCGCGCAAGGCTGAATGGTCCGGAACTCTGGTGATGATCCTGCAGCCGGCCGAGGAAACCGGCGAGGGTGCTCTGGCGATGCTCGAAGACGGATTATATACAAGATTTCCGAAGCCCGACTATGCGCTGGCATTTCACGATGCTGCCGGTGCGCCGGCGGGATATATCGGATATACGCCGGGCTTCGCTCTGGCCAATGTCGATAGCGTCGATATCCAGGTGAAGGGCGTTGGCGGCCATGGGGCCTATCCGCACACGACCAAAGACCCGGTTGTGCTGGCCAGCCGCATTGTCGGCGCCCTGCAAACGCTGGTCAGCCGGGAAATCGATCCGCAGGATCCAGCCGTCGTCACCGTCGGCAGTTTTCAGGCCGGTTCCAAGCATAATATCATTTCCGACGAAGCGCTGCTGCTGATCACGGTGCGCAGCTATGGCGATGAAACGCGGGCCAAGCTGCTCGACGGAATCAAGCGGATCGCCCGCGGCGAGGCGATTGCTGCTGGCATGCCAGAGGACCGGATGCCGGTTGTATCGGTGCGTGATGCAGAATTCACGCCAGCCACCTATAATAGTCCGGAATTCACGCTGGAAATGGCGAAGCTGTTTGAAACCCGCTTTGGCAAGGACCGGGTTGTGCAGTCGAAACCGGTCATGGGCGGCGAAGATTTCAGCCGCTTTCGCCGCGCCGATGAAAATATCAACAGCATGATTTTCTGGGTTGGCGGCGTGCCGATGGCGGAATATCAGGCGTCGCTGACCGAAGGCACGAAGCTGCCGTCGCTGCACAGTTCGTCCTGGGCGCCCGATGCAGAAAAAGTGATCATGACCGGTGCCGAGGCGCTGACCGCGGCCACCTTGCAGATCATGAAGAAATAAATGGGGTGGCGGGTCTTGCTTTTGGCGTCGCTGGCCTTGCCGGGAACGGCAATGGCCGGGCTGCAGGCTGTCGAAACGGGCCCGTCCTATTTCGAGGGGCGCTGGTCGTTTCTCGACGAAAACTGCAAGGCGCCAACCAACTGGACGATGATTTCCGGGGGGAATTTTGTCTCCGAGGATCTGATCGGCAGCTGGACCTGGGGAGAGGGCGAGCTGATATTGAGGCTCGACGATCTTGCCATTGACGAGGATACCGGCGAGGCGGGCGGGCGTTTTCGGATGGATGGGCCGGTGACGATCGTCGATCAGGACCGATTTGATTTCACAATCGCGCCCGACGTCTATCAGTTGCAGCGCTGCCCCTGATGAATGATCGTTATTGCGAATAAGTCGCAATATATTGATCGATTATTCCGATCATCAAAGATTAAAAAATTCGATGGAGTGCGATCCCGCGCGCGCCTATCCTAAACTCAATCCGATTCTTAAAGTCGGTAGAAAATTCATTCACGCCAATAGGAGAAGATTATGGGACTTGCTGGAAGCAAAACCGAACAAAATTTGAAAGACGCATTTGCCGGGGAAAGCCAGGCCAACCGTCGTTATCTTTATTTCGCCCAGAAAGCCGACATTGAAGGCTATAATGATGTTGCGGCCGTTTTCCGGTCGACGGCAGAAGGTGAAACCGGCCACGCCCATGGTCATCTCGAATTTCTCGAAGAAGTTGGCGATCCGGCAACCGGCGAGCCGATCGGCCCGACCGCTGACAATCTGAAATCGGCAATTGCGGGCGAAACCCACGAATATACCGATATGTATCCGGGCATGGCGAAATCGGCCCGCGAAGAAGGCTTTGACGAAATTGCCGACTGGTTCGAAACGCTTGCAAAAGCGGAAAAGAGCCACGCTGGCAAATTCCAGAAAACCCTGGAATCGATGGACGCTTAATAGTTTTCATCCAACGGATTGTGTCGTCGCCACCTCCCTCCTCCCAAAGGGCGGCGGCACGATCCGTTCATTTGTAGTTTCCGCCCCCAGGGCGACAGGGAGCATAGCATGACAGAAGGCAGTTTGGGCGCGCCGACGCGGCATCCGATAGCGTGGCAGGAGGAATCCTACTATGATGAGGAAGCCCTGGATCAGGAACTGCGCCGCGTCTTTGACATTTGCCATGGTTGCCGCCGTTGCTTCAACCTGTGCGACAGTTTTCCGCAACTGTTCGACATGATCGACGAAAGTCCCAATGAGGAAGTCGAGGATCTGAGCGCTGGCGATATCAAGAATGTCGTCGATGCCTGCACGTTGTGCGACATGTGCTTCATGGTCAAATGTCCCTATGTGCCGCCGCACGAATTTGATCTCGATTTCCCGCATCTGATGCTGCGCCACCGGGCGGTCGAGAACCGCAAGGGCAAAACCGGATTTGTCGACAGGCAGCTTGCCGAAATGGATCGCAATGCCGTGCTGGCCGGCACGGTCTCCGGCCTCACCAATTGGGCGACAAAGCAGGAAAACGGGGTGACGCGCGGTTTGTTGCAAAGTGTTGCCGGCATCGACAAACGGGCCCATTTGCCGAAATTTGAAGATGTGCCGCTGACCCACAAATATGTCGGCCACGGTCCGGTTGCCAATCCCGAGGCACCGGCATTTGGCCGCAAGGCAGCGATCTACGCAACCTGTTATGGCAATTTCAACGACCAGACCGCAGGCAAGGCAGCGCTCGATGTTCTTTCCCACAATGGCGTCCAGACCCGTGTCGAATATCCCGCCTGCTGCGGCATGCCGAAACTGGAAAATGGCGATCTGCCAGCCGTGGCATCGTCGGCAGAAGAAGTCGCGGCCTATTTCGAGCCGATCATCGATGAAGGCTATGACATTGTCGCGCTGACGCCCAGCTGTGCGCTGATGATGAAATTCGAATGGCCATTGATCCTGCCGGACAATGAAGCGGTGAAAAAACTGGCCAAGGCCACGCGCGATCTCAGCGAATATGTCGTCGAGATTGCCAAGGACAAGGGCCTGGTCGAGATCAAGCCGATGAATGCGAGGATCGGCATCCACTTTGCCTGTCATAGCCGCGCCCAGAATATGGGGCCAAAGGCGATGGAAATGCTGAAGCTGATTCCGGAAGCAACGCCGACGATCACCGAACGCTGTTCCGGCCATGGCGGCAAATGGGGTATTTTCAAGGAGAATTTCGACAAGGCGGTCAAGGTCGGTCGTCCGGCCGCGCGCGCGGTCGCGAAAGGCGCTCCCGACTATATGGTCAGCGAATGCCCGCTGGCCGGACCGCATCTGAAACAGATCATGGAAAGCGGTGGTCAGGCAGATGTACCCGAGCGGATCGGACACCCGATCGAACTGCTCGCCAAGGCCTACGGATTTTGACGGCGAGCCATATTTAGACGGCTGCTCTCGCCGGAAGTACGAACCATATTTTGAGGATCAACAATGCCCCGCGATACACATGAAATAACCCGGGATGATATTATCTCGCTCCAGGACTATGAGTCTATCCGCACGGAAAAGCGGCAGGAGTCGATTTTGCGCAAGAAGTTCCGGCGGATCGCCATCGGCCCCTATGCGACGATCCAGTTCGAAAGCTGGGAAAGCATGTGGCTGCAAATCCAGGAAATGCTGCGCATCGAAAAAGGCGGCGACGAGCAGCTGACCGATGAACTGGCTGCCTATAATCCGATGGTGCCCAATGGATCCGAATTCACTGGCACCCTGATGTTCGAAATCGATGAAGAAGAACGCCGCACCGCTTTCCTGAAAACGCTAGGCGGCGTTGACCGGCATATTCACATCCTGATCGGCAACGAGAAGGTGACCGCAGAACCGGAGCAGGATATCGACCGCACCCGTGCCGATGGCAAGGCCAGTGCGGTGCAATTTGTCCATTTCCTGCTGACCAGCGAGCAAGCGGCGATCTGGAAGAGCATGGAAGGGCAGGTGATGGTTCAGATTGACCATCCCAATTATGGCCATGCCGCGATCATCAGCGACGAATGCCGCCGCGATATGGCACGGGATCTCGACTAATCGTCTTCGGGGTCCGGAGGGTTGTTTGTTTTGAATATGATCGGGTTGTCGATACTGCCCAATTCACCCGATCCAGGGGCGTTTGCAGAGGGCCTGTTTCTGCTGCTGGCGGTGTCGGTGTTTTGCGATCCGCTATTGTCTGACTGTTCCTGACGATCGGAAGGCTTGTCTTCGTCCCGGTACTGGTCATCAGAACCGCTGTCTGGATCGCTCATCGGTTCGCCGAAGATAAAGGTCTCTTCGCCTTCCTCCTCGTCCTCGTCATCATCCCAGACGTCATCCGATGCCTCGACCACGGGCTCGACCATTTTCTGCACCTGTTGCACTTTGGGCGGCGCATCCGACGGAGTGACAAAATAGATCAATGCTCCTGTGGCCACGACAAACAGGATAGATTCTTTGAGCATAGCGCCAATTTCTTTCAAATTCCCGACCGGAAATAGACTGTTGCGGTTAAGAAATATTTACCCACTGGAACCGGGCCCGGAATCGATGGTCCGCCGATAACATCCGATTGCCGGTTCATCCGGTCACGTCGCATCTTGTAAACCATGGCAATTCGACTTGAATTTTTGTAAATAAATTTACATAGCTGCCGCATGACCAATCAGAAACTTTTTGCCGGTGCGGCGATCAAGCGACTGCGCCGCAGCGCCGCGATGACTCAGGTTGCTCTGGCCGAGGCACTGGACATTTCGCCGAGCTATCTCAATCTTATCGAACGGAACCAGCGGCCGTTGAGCGCCCGTTTGATGCTGCTGCTGGCGGAAAGGTTCGACTTTGATCCGAGGCAATTGATCGCGGCAGAACCTGGCGGCGGGATTGATGCCATCCGGCAGCGGCTGGCCGACCCAATGTTTGAAGACCTGTCGATCGATCGCTCGGAACTTGAAGAATGGCTGATCGCATCGCCCAACACGGCAGAAGCTTTTGTACGCCTGTTTGACAATCGCAAGACCGGCGGTGAAACAGGGGAAAGCAGCGCGACCGATCCGATTCAGGCGGTCCGCCGCGAAATCGAGCGCTGGCGCAACCATTTCGCCGATCTCGACTCCATGGCCGAGCAACTTGCCGATGAACTGCGCCTTGGTGCCGGGGATCTCTATGGTGCGATAACGGAAAGGCTCCGGGTCAAACATCAGTTGATGATCCGGATTTTACCGGAAACCGTGCTCTCCGACAAGCTGCGTCGTCTCGATCTCCACGCCCGGCAGCTGCAGCTTTCGGAAATGCTCGATCCGGCTTCTCGCACGTTCCAGGCGGCGCTGCTGCTTGGCCAGATCGAAGCGAAGGGAGAAATTGATGCGCTGGCATCGGGCGGGAATTTTACCGATCGCGCCGCGGAAAAATTGTTCCGCCGCCATCTGTCCGGCTATTTTGCCGCTGCATTGATGATGCCCTATGAACGATTTTTGAAAGCATGCGAGCAAAGCGGCTATCGTATCCAGCTACTCCAGCGTCGTTTCGGCGCCGGTTTTGAGCAGGTTGCCCATCGACTGACCACTTTGCAGCGCGTCGGATCGCGGGGCCTGCCGTTTTTCATGGTTCGTATCGATCGCTCCGGGATGATCTCCAAACGCTATGCCGGGGCCAGCAACGCCCCGCTGGTGGAAAGCGCCCATCGCTGTCCGCTCTGGGATATCCACCGCGTTTTCGAACAGCCGGCAGAAATCCGTTCTCAGCTCGTCGCTCTGGAAGATGGTTCGACATGGTTCACCCTGTCTCGTGCGGTGCAGGGAATCGGCTCCGGTGCGGGCGGATATACACCGGCCTTTGCCATTGGTCTGGGCGTTTCCGCAGATATTGCTTCGACGCTGTATTATGCACGCGGTAAAGATCTGAGCATCGAACATGCGGATGCCATCGGACTGGGCTGTTCGGCCTGCACCCGGCCACAATGTTCGCAGCGGTCCGCGCCACCGCGCAGCCGGGTGCTAAAATTTGACGAGCGGGACCGTGGTTTGACGCCATTTGATTTCGTCAATGACTAGGTACTGATCCCAGGCGGGAGCGTGAATCCGCTGTGCCATATCCGGTAAAACTGTCGGCATATTGAACAATTTTGACGAAATCGCGCGATTTCGCACAAATTGATTTGTAAAATTTACCGACAGATAACCAATTTTCCTTATGGGCGATACGAACCGAGGAAAGACCGCGTGCGCTATGATCCGATTGTTCAAACATTATATTCCCTATCCGGTTATTTTTCTGGGTTTGATCGATTTTCTGCTGTTGCTGATGGCGGCGGAAGCTGGCTGGATATTGCGCGCGACCCAGATCGATATGGCGGTCGGGTCAATCTTTGACCGGCCAGCACCGATTTTCAGTTTTGCCTTTGCCCTGCAACTGGCGCTGATCGCGGTGGGCGTTTACGGTTCCGAAGCCCTGCAATCCCTGCGTTTCGCCGCCGCCCGCATCATGGTTGCGATTTCTCTGGGGGTGATTTTTCTGTCGTTGCTCGCGTTCGCGATGCCCGGCATCACGCTCTGGCGCTCGAATTCGCTCTACGCCATGCTATTGGCCATCCTGTTCTTGATGGTTATCCGCATTTTGCTCGGGACCATGCTCGATAGCGATATCTTCAAGCGCAGGCTGCTGATCCTCGGTGCCGGTCCGCGCGCCGGGCGTATTGCCGTGCTGGAAAAACGGCAGGAAAGTGGCTTCATCATTGCCGGCTATGTCGACATGAATGAAGGCCCCAGCCAGATCGACGGCGCGGTGCGGCGGCAGGATATCGCCAATCTGCCACAACATGTAATCGATCTGGAGGTCAGCGAGGTGGTGCTGGCGCTCGAGGAGCGGCGCAATTCGCTTCCGGTTGCCGATCTGCTGACGATCAAGACGACCGGCGTCCATGTCAACGACTTGTCGAGCTTTCTCGAACGCGAAACCGGTCGCGTTGATCTCGATAGCGTGAACCCGAGCTGGTTCATTTTCTCGGATGGATTTTCCTCGGGCAGGCGGCTGTCCACCGCATTCAAACGGGGCTTCGACATATTCCTGAGTTTCCTCTTGCTCGCGCTGACGGGGCCGGTGATTTTGTTCTTTGCACTGCTGATCAGGCTGGAAAGCCATGGCGGCTCCTTTTTCAAGCAGGAACGAGTCGGGCTCTACGGTCAGAAATTCAAAATCCTCAAACTTCGTTCCATGCGTGCTGACGCGGAGGCAGGCGGCAAGGCGATCTGGGCGAGCGAGAATGATCCGCGAATCACCCGGGTCGGCCGCTTCATTCGCAAGGTCCGCATCGATGAACTGCCCCAGGCCTGGAGCGTATTGAAAGGCGAGATGAGTTTCGTCGGGCCTCGTCCTGAACGACCAGAATTTGTCGACGATCTGCAAACCCAAATGCCTTTCTATGCCGAGAGACATATCGTCAAGCCGGGTATCACTGGCTGGGCACAGATCAATTATCCCTATGGGGCATCGATCGAAGACTCCCGGCACAAGCTGGAATATGATCTTTATTATGCCAAAAACTATACACCCTTCCTGGACCTGCTGATCATCTTGCAGACCATTCGCGTGGTATTGTGGCCAGAAGGGGCGCGCTGAGATGGTGACGCTTCTCGATTATATCAGCCTGTTCGGGCATGGCATCGCTGCGGCCCTGTTTGGCGCGCTGGCCATCTGGCAATTCCAGCGCACGGTCGATCGCAATGACAAGCATATATGGCTGATCATTGCGATTGCGCTGACCAGTTTCTGGGCGCTTTCGATTGCGGTCGAGGGATATTTTTCGCCGATTTCCCGATTTGCGGAAACGTTGCGCAATTTTGGTTGGCTCGCCTTCATGTTCATCCTGCTGCGGGCCGGGGAAGGGCGCGATGAGCCGAAGACGGTCAATACCATCTATGCCGCACTGACCTTTGTCCTGGTCGGCCAGATGCTGGTGGATTCCCTGCTTCCTGCTTTTTCAGGAAGCCCGCGTCTCGAAAATGTCACCCTATATACGTCGCTGGTGTTGCGGATGATCTTTGCCGTCGGTGCGCTGGTGCTGGTCCACAATCTCTATTCGATTACCGCGCCGGAAACCCGGTGGGGGATCCGGCTGCCGATGGCCTCGCTGGCCGCGATCTGGACCTTTGACCTCAACCTGTACACGATCACCTATCTGACCCAGCAAACTCCGGTGGAATTATACACCATGCGCGGGCCGATGATGGCGGTGATTGCACCGATATTGGCGCTGGCATCGATACGCAATACCGAATGGAACCTGAAGCTTTCGCGCAGCGTTGCCTTCCGCTCGCTGTCGCTTGTGGCGATCGGCAGCTACCTGCTGATGATGCTCGTGATTGCAACGGCGCTGCAAATCATTGGCGGTGACTATGCGCGCCTTGCCCAGATCAGCTTTCTGTTCGGCGCGACCATTGGTGCCTTGCTGCTGCTGCCATCGGGGCGTTTCCGCGCCTGGTTGAAGGTCAAGCTGGCCAAGAATTTTTTCCAGCACCGTTATGATTATCGTTCGGAATGGATACGCTTTACCGATACTATTGGACGGCCCGGTGCGGATAGCGCGCCGTTCCACGAACGGGTGATAAAGGCGATCGCGGATATAACCGATTCGCCAGCCGGCATTTTGCTGGTGCCGGACGATGCCGGGCAGTTGGTGCTGCAATCGCAATGGAACTGGTCCTCGGTCGAGGTTCCGGCGCGGGCGTGCATGGCCCGGACGACCGCATTTTTTGAAGACACCAGTCATATTGTCGAATTTGACACGTTGCGTGCCGGTCAGGATGAGAGGTGCGACGCGGCAGCAATCCCGGACTGGATGAACCAGGATCCGCGGATATGGGTGGCGGTTCCGCTGGTCCATTTCGACCGTCTGGCCGGATTGATGCTGTTGGCGAGACCCCGGGTCAACCGCACGCTGGACTGGGAAGACCTTGATATGCTCCGTGTTGTCGGCCGTCAGGTGGCCAGTTATCTGGCCGAGTATCGCAGCCAGGAATCTTTGTCTGAAGTGCAAAGATTTGACGAGTTCAACCGCCGGATGGCGTTCATCATGCATGATATCAAAAATCTTGTCAGCCAGCTCAGCCTGCTTGCCCGCAATGCCAAGCGCCATGCTGATAACCCTGAATTCCAGGTCGACATGATCGATACTTTGCAGGATTCAGCTGACAAGATGAATGGTCTGCTCGAACGACTTTCGCAGCATAACAAGGCAAATCCGGCAGAACCGAAGTCGGTAAAAGTCGGCGAACTGATCCAGTCGACGATCGAGAAAAAACGCCTTTTGCATAAATTGGAAAGCAACCAGGTGGAGGATCTGACGGTTTTTGCCGATCCCGCCCGGGTGGATCAGATATTGGGGCATTTGATCCAGAATGCGATCGACGCCAGCACCGAAGACCAGCCGATCACCATCAACGCCCATCGCCGTGACCTGAGCGTGGCGATTGAAGTGTGCGATCAGGGAACGGGCATGTCGAACGAGTTTATCCGCAGCCAGCTTTTCAAGCCGTTTGTCTCCAGCAAACAGGGTGGATTTGGCATCGGCGCCTATGAAGCCCGCGAACTGGCGCGCGCGATGAAAGGGCGTCTGGAAGTCGAGAGCGTAGAAGGCGTGGGCAGCCGTTTTACGCTGATCCTGCCGCTCGCCAAACATTTACCGGAAGAAATTTCTGCAGACGAAAGGGCCGCATGATGCCGGACAAGAACCAACCAAGAAAAGAAAAGCTGCTGATCGTTGAAGATGATCCGGGTCTGCAAAAACAGCTCAAATGGGCCTATGATGATTTTGAAGTGATCATTGCCGGCGACCGTGAATCGGCGATTGAAATGCTGCGCGCGGAAGAGCCGGATGTGGTGACGCTGGACCTTGGCCTGCCACCGGATCCCGATGGCACCACCGAAGGCTTCGCGACGATGGATGCGATATTGAGCCTGAAGCCCGATACCAAAGTTATCGTTGCTTCTGGTCATGGTGAAAAAGCCAGTGCCTTGCGGGCGATTTCCGGCGGGGCCTGGGACTTTTACCAGAAGCCGGTGGATATCGACGAACTGGGCCTGATTGTCCGTCGTGCCTTTCATGTGCACAAGCTGGAACAGGAAAATGCCAGTCTTGCCGCAAGGGGCAATGGCGAGCGATATATATTGGGCCAGATCATCACCGGTGCTCCGGAAATGCTGAAAGTCGCGCAGATGGTTGAGCGGGTCGCCAACACCAATGCTTCGGTGATGCTGCTGGGGGCGAGCGGGACCGGCAAGGAATTGCTGGCCAAGGGCCTGCATGATTCGAGCGACCGGCGTGACAAGGCATTTGTCGCCATCAATTGTGCGGCCATTCCCGAGAATTTGCTCGAGTCCGAATTGTTCGGGCACGAAAAAGGGGCGTTTACCGGCGCGATCAAGATGACCGAAGGAAAGATCGAGCAGGCCAATGGCGGTACGCTTTTTCTCGATGAAGTCGGGGATATTCCGCTGCCTCTGCAGGTGAAACTGCTGCGCTTTCTCCAGGAGCGCATGATCGAGCGGATCGGCGGGCGCAAAGCTATCGCCGTTGACACGCGGATCGTCTGCGCAACGCATCAGAATCTCGAACAGATGATCAAGGACAATGCGTTCCGCGAAGATCTCTATTATCGTTTGGCCGAGATCGTGATCAAAATCCCGCCCCTGTCCGGTCGTTCCGGCGATGCCAGCCTGCTTGCCCGGCATTTCCAGAAAAAATTTGCCGCGGAAATCAATCCGGCGGTGAAGGGACTGGCTCCCGATGCGCTGGCGGCACTCGAAGCCTGGCACTGGCCCGGCAATGTCCGTGAACTGGAAAACCGGATCAAGCGCGCCGTGATCATGGCTGATGGCAAGATGATCTGCGCGAAAGATCTCGATCTGGAAGTGGATGAAAATGCGGCAATGGACCTGCTGAACCTGAAAGCGGCGCGCGAAGCGGCCGACCGCTCGGCGATCCTGCGCGCCATTTCCCAGACCAGTGGCAATATTTCCAATGCGGCCAAATTGCTCGGGATCAGCCGCCCGACGCTCTATGATCTGCTCAAACAATATAAGTTGCAGCAAGCCAGCTGAACCATGGTGATGAATTTTGTCCAGAAATTGCGTTTTTGCAGCAAGCCGGTCATATTTGCGGCTGCGCTGGCGGTGGCCATGGTTGGCGTTCCAACGGCAATCTATGGCGCCAGCCAGGGCAATCAAGATGCGCGGGAAGCCTTTGCCAAGGCCGAGCAGTTTCGCGCCAAACGCGATGTAAGATCGGCGCGGATCGAATTGATGAATGCGATCAAGGCCGATCCGGAATGGATCGATGCGCGCGTGGCACAGGCCGAAGTCTTGCTGAGCCTTCTGGATGGAGCTGGCGCGGAGGCGGAACTCGACTGGGCGGTGCAGCTGGGTCTGGAGCCCGCTGCAGTCCGGCATCTCTACGGCCATGCCTATTCTTTGCAGGGGGAAGCGCAAAAGGCGCGTGATCAGTTGCTGACCAATGATATCCCACGCAAATATCAGGGCTATGCAGCCCGGATCATGGGCAAGGTGGCTCTGCAGATGGAAGATGAGCAGCTGGCTGGTGCGGCCTACAACCGGGCGATGGAACTGGACGGAAAAAATCCGGACCTGTGGGTCGATATTGCGCGCTTCCGGGCAAGGTCCGGGGATCAGGCCGGCGCAACCAACGCGGTCGACGAAGCCGTAAAACTGGATCCCGCCAATATTCGTGCATTGCAATATCGCGGCGAATTGCTGCGATTCCAGTTCGGATTGGGCGCTGCTCTGCCCTGGTTCGAACGGGCGCTGCAGATTGACCCCAATGATGTGCCGCTGCTGACGGAATATGCGGCGACGCTGGGCGATATGGGACGGATGACCGATATGCTGGTGGTTGCGCGCAAGATCATCGCGCTGGACGGGACCAATCCGCGCGCCTTTTTCATGCAGGCGGTTCTCGCCGCTCGAGCCGGCAAATATGGTCTCGCAAGGCGGCTGATGCAGCAGACCGGAGGCGAGATCGAAAATGTCCCTGCCGTGTTACTGGTAGAGGGCATTATTGAACATGGCGAAGGCAATCACAATGCGGCGGTGGACAAGTTCCGTCGTCTGGTCTCGATTCAGCCGAATAACCGGCAGGCGCAAAATCTGCTCGCCCGTTCGCTCTATCTCGCCGGAAGCGCGATCGATGCCATTGATGTGCTGAAGCCGCAGGTCAATCGCAGCGGGGCGGCTCCTTATGCGTTGTGGCTGGCCGGCCGCGCGCTCGAAGCGATCGATGAACGCGGTCAGGCCGCCGGGGTGATGAATCGCGCCGCCATCCATGATTTGGGCAAAGAAAGCGCCTTTGTTGCGGTCGTTCCGCTGGGCGTGCTGCGGGCCGAGGCGCAACGAAATGCCAATGATGCACGGGTGGTGGTTCCCTATATTCGCGCGCTCTACATTGCGGGCGACTATAATGCCGCCTTCGCCGAGGCCAAGCGGCTCCAGCAGGGCAATCCCGGAGCGAGCGCTGCGCACATCCTGGTTGCCGATGTCGCAGCCACCATGGGCAATTATGACGAAGCGCTCGCCGCACTGGCACAGGCCCGCAGCATCCGTTTTTCCGAGCCGGTGATGCTGCGCCTGGTCGAGGTTTTGCGCGCCAAGGGCGAGATGCAGCAAGCGGGCGAGGCCCTGGCGCAATATCTCAACTATAATCCAAGCAATATCGCCGGACTGCGCTGGATGGCTTATGCCCATCTCGAGACCGAAAGCTGGGCGGTTGCAGCGCATATCCTGGAAAATCTGCGCAAACGCATTGGCGACAATGATGCATTGATCATGGCAGGCCTGACTCAGGCTTATACTGGCTTGGGACAAACCGAAAAAGCCATTGCTGCAGGCCGGGTCGCCTATCGCGTGCAACCGTCAAGTCCGGTGGTATCGCATCTCTATGGCCTGACTTTGATGGTGGATGATGCACGCAAGAAGGATGGGATCAGCCTGCTCAAAAAAGCGGTTGCGATCATGCCGAAAAATCCGGTCTATCGGAAAAGCCTGCGGCGTGCCTATGCGGCGCCGCGCGCGGATCCGGGAAAAGTCAAAAGCTGAGTGCCGTTCAGGCGTCGCTTTTCACCAAGTCCTCGATTGACAGATCCAGTCGTTTCATCTGGCGCTGCACCGGCGGCCAGATATTCTTGATAAAATCTTCCCTCTGGGCAATGCGCAGGCGGTTTTTTGCACCGACCGCGACAAACATGCCGACGCCGCGTTTGACCGTGACCAGTCCGTCCTCCTGAAAGCCCTGATAGGCTTTGGCGACGGTCAAGGGGTTGGCACCCTGTTCCGCGGCAAAGACGCGGACCGATGGCAGCATGTCGCCTTCGCAATATTCACCATCCAATATGGATTCGGAAATAATGTCCCGCAATTTCAGATAGACAGGTTTGCTTGTATTGTTCATGCTGCTTCACTGCCATAATACAGCGAGGCAGGCAAGGCACAAGTTCAGCTTTTTCTGATATTTAGTTACGAATGGAACGAACTATTCTGCGGTTGCCGGAGTCCAGAAAGACAATATCTTCTTGAGTTCCGGTCGAGGGCGTTCGATCAGCTCTGCATTGGATGTGCCGATATAGAGGAAGCCCGCGATTTTTTCCGGGGCAGCGCCGAACAGATCCCGCACATCTTCATTATAGGCGGGCCAGCCGGTGATCCAGCTGCCAACAAAACCCAGTCCATGGGTGGCGTGGAGGATGTTCATCGCAAAGGCTCCGCAACTCAGTTCCTGTTCCCACAGCGGGATTTTCGTTGATTCGACCGGTGAGGACAGTAGCACGAGCAGGCTAGGCGCCTCATGCGCCATCGCTTCGAGCCCCTCCAGTTCCATCCGCCCGGCATCGGGCTTTTCCTTCAGATAGGCCGATTGGATCGCCTGCGCGAGCTGGGCACGCTGGTCTGCGGCCACCGCAATAACCCGCCAGGGGGCCAGCTTGCCATGATCCGGCGTGCGCATGGCAATGGTGACGATTTCTGCAATTTGCGCGTCGCTCGGTCCCGGTGCCACCATGTTGCGCGGCCGACCGGAACGACGGGTGGGCAAATAGGCTGAAAGGCTGCTCAGGTCATTATATTGGTTTTCGCTCATGCCCGTCACTTTGGAAGAGACAGGGCTGATTGCAAGGGTTATTCGCGATAAACCGGTCACGCTTGAAACAATCTGCTTCACTTGCGCATTTTTTTCATTAGGGTGCGAGGCAACCGGGCTGCATATGACGGCCCACAGTAATTGTCGGGGAGTTCATAAATGGCGGGTGCGTATCTAGAATCGGGTGATGCAAGAGGAACATTCCTCGGTCATCCCAAGGGACTTTTTGTTCTGTTTTTTGCCGAAATGTGGGAGCGTTTTTCCTATTATGGCATGCGCGCCTTGCTTATCTTCTATCTCGTTCAACACTGGATGTTCTCGGATAGCGAAGCGAGCGTCATCTATGGTGCCTATGCGGCGTTGGTCTACATCACACCGGTAGTTGGCGGATATCTGGCCGATCGCTATCTGGGGCAGCGCAAGGCGGTTGCCTTTGGTGCCCTGCTTCTCACCTTTGGCCATTTCCTGATGGCTTTTGAGGGAGATGGTAGTGGACAAGCCAATCCGGCGATAAATATTTTCTGGCTGGCGCTGGCCTTCATCATTGTCGGTTCGGGCTTTTTGAAAGCCAATATCTCGGTCATTGTCGGTCAACTCTATACACGCACCGACATTCGTCGTGATCCGGCCTATACGATTTTCTACATGGGCATCAATCTCGGTGCTGCACTAGGCGCAATCGTAGCCGGTTGGCTCGGTCAGACCTATGGCTGGTCCTACGGCTTTGGAGCGGCAGGAATCGGAATGCTGCTCGGTCTGCTGGTATTTGTCTGGGGCAAGCCATTGTTGGTCGGTCGCGGTGAACCCAATGATCCACAGATTCTCGAAAAGAAAATCGGCGGCGTAAAGTTCGAATGGTTGCTGTATATTCTCAGCTTCGCGACGGTTGGCCTGGTTTGGATATTGATCCAATATCAAGCGCTGGTCGGTTCGCTGTTGGGAATAGCCGGAGCGATTCTGGTTATCTATGTTCTCTACACAGCGGTAACAAAACTGGCGCCCGAGGACCGTGATCGTATCTTCGCGGCGATGTTCCTGATTTTTGGTTCGATTCTTTTCTGGGCGTTGTTCGAGCAAGCCGGTTCTTCGCTGAACCTATATACAGATCGTAGCGTCGATCGAAACATTCTGGGCATCGAAGTTCCGGCCTCCGTGTTTCAGTCGATAAATGCGATTTATATCGTCTTGCTGGCTCCTATTTTCGCGCTGCTCTGGACGATGCTCGGCCGCCGGGGGCTCGAACCTTCTGCACCGGCAAAATTTGGCCTCGGGCTGATCCAGCTTGGCGCAGGCTTTCTGGTTCTGGTTGCCGGTGCGCTGGCTGCGGGAACGGGCAATCTAACCCCGGTCCTGTTCATTTTCCTGATCTACCTGCTGCATACGACCGGTGAACTTTGCCTGTCTCCGGTGGGCTTGAGCGCGATGAATCGACTGGCTCCGGCGCATATGGCAAGCCTGATCATGGGGACGTGGTTCTTTGCTTCGGCGACCGGCAATTTTGCAGCCGGATTGATTGCATCTGCCGTTGGCGCAGAGGGCGCTGGCCCGGATCGTGTTCTGGAGGTTTATTCGACCGTTGGTTGGGTGGCCGTCGGTGTTGGCGTGGCGGTGATTTTGATTTCACCTGTGGTCAAGAAATTGATGCATCTGGATACACTTGCTGACGACAATATTGGTGACGATCTCGAAGGTCAGGCAGAATTTGGCGAGCCAGGGTCTGCCGGTATTCACCCAACGATCAAACCATAGAACCAAGGGGCGATATATGAAATTTCGGGCTTTGCTGGCACTTGCAGCTGGCGGATCGTTGCTGGCTGGTTGTGCAGCCTCCGCGGCGGACACAAATTCGGCCAGCGCGGCGACGCCGGTCAAATCGAACAAGTCAGATGGGCCTGCGTTTCCGTCAACTTACAAAGCCTATCCGTCCACCCCGACCGCGATCACCGGCGTGACCATTTTCGACGGTGAGGGCGGACGGATCGACAATGGCACGGTGTTTATGGCGGGCGGAAAGATCACGTCGGTCGGCGGGCCCGATACCCCAATCCCTGCGGATGCGACGATTTTGGATGGCACCGGCAAATATGTCACGCCGGGGATCATCGATGTGCACAGCCATCTTGGCGATTATCCCACGCCCAGCGTGTCGGCGCACAGCGATGGCAATGAAGCGACGTCGCCGGTAACCCCGGAAGTCTGGGCAGAACATAGTGTCTGGCCGCAGGACCCCGGCTTTTCGCGGGCGATGGGCAATGGCGGCATCACGTCGCTGCAAATTCTTCCCGGTTCGGCCAATCTCTTTGGTGGCCGCTCGGTAACGCTCAAGAATGTGCCGTCGCGGACGGTGCAGGGGATGAAATTTCCCGGCGCGCCTTATGGCATGAAAATGGCTTGTGGAGAAAACCCTAAACGGGTTTACGGTAGCCGCAACCGTATGCCATCGACCCGCATGGGCAGTCTGGCGCTCAACCGGCAAACCTGGATTGATGCGCAGGAATATCGCAGCAAGCAGAATGATGCCAAGCCGCCGAAACGGGACCTCGGCAAGGAAACCCTGGTTGGCGTGCTGGACGGGGAAATATTGGTCCACAATCATTGCTACCGCGCCGACGAGCTCGCCCAGATCATCGATATGTCGAAGGAATTCGGCTATAAGGTGACGGCGTTCCATCATGCGGTCGAAAGCTATAAAATCGCCGACATATTGGCGAAAGAGGGCATATGTTCTGCGGTCTGGGCGGACTGGTGGGGTTTCAAGATGGAAGCCTATGACGCGATTCCGGAAAATGCGGCGCTGCTGCAAAAGGCCGGGGCCTGTGTCATCATCCATAGCGATGACGAGAACCAGATCCAGCGGCTCAATCAGGAAGCGGCCAAGGCGCTCGCCGATGGCCGGGCGATGGGCATAGAAATCAGCGACGCGCAGGCCATACAATGGATTACATATAATCCGGCCAAGGCGATGGGCATCGAGAAAATGACCGGCAGCCTGAAACCCGGCAAGATGGCCGATCTGGTTCTGTGGAACGGCAATCCGCTCAGCGTTTACGCGCGACCGGAAAAAGTCTGGATTGATGGTGCGCTGCTGTTCGACAGCGGCGATGCACAGCGCCGTCCAGTGAGTGATTTCGAACTCGGCCAGCCCGGTGAAGGAGACGTGAAATGAAGCGTTTTGCCCTATTGCTTGCCTCCGCAGCGGCGTTGATCGCGAGCCCGATTGCAGCGCAAACCACCGCCATAACCGGCGGCAAGCTGGTGATTGGTGACGGCAGCGCGCCGATTGAAGGCGGCACGGTACTGATCCGCAATGATCGGGTTGTCGCTGCTGGTGCCAATGTCACGATCCCTGCCGATGCGCGCCGGATCGATGCGACCGGAAAATGGGTCACGCCGGGCATATTTGCCGGGTTCAGCCGGATTGGCCTGGTCGAGGTCGGCGCGGTCACCGAGACCAATGACATGAACGCCAGCGGTTCACCGTTCTCGGCGGCGCTCGATGTTCAATATGCGATCAATCCTTTTGCCTCGGCGGTTGCGGTCAACCGCGCGGCAGGGGTCACCCGTGCTGTCGTGTCTCCGACCACCGCCAATTCGATTTTTGGTGGCTTTGGCGCCATTGTCGATCTCGGCCAGGATGAAAATCCGATCACCAGGGCGCGGGCTTTCCAATTTGTCGAACTGGGTGAAACCGGCCACAGCCGGGCAGGGGGCAGCCGTGCGGCCTCGCACATCCATTTCCGGGCGTTGCTCAATGAAGCGAGCACCTACGCGCGCAATCCGGCGGCGTTTGACAGCGATCTGCTCAAGGCATCGGATGCCAAGGCCTTGTTGCCGGTAATCAACGGCAGCACCAAGCTGCTGGTCCATGTCGAAAGCGCCAATGACATTCTCAAGGTGCTTGATCTGCGCAAGGATTTTCCGGCGCTGAAAATGGTGCTGGTCGGAGTCAATGAAGGTTGGCGCGTAGCCGGTCATATCGCCGCAGCCGGCGTGCCGGTTTTGGCCTCGGCGCTCAGCGACCTGCCATATGGTTTCGAAGACCTGGCGGCGACCCAGTCGAATATCGGCCGAATGAAGGCCGCTGGCGTCAAGGTTGCAATCGGCATGATCAACGACCGGGATGCACACCAGCTGCGCTACTCGGTGCAATATGCCGGCAATCTCGTCGCGCTCACCAAAGTGCCGCGCGCCACCGGCCTGACCTGGGACGAGGCCTTTGCCGCAATTAGTTCGGTGCCGGCAGAGATCATGGACATGGGTGGTCAACTGGGTTCGCTCAAGGCCGGTCGTCAGGCCGATGTCGTCATCTGGACCGGCGATCCGCTGGAGCTTTCGACGCAGGTTGAAAAGGTGATCATCGACGGTGTCGACCAGTCGCTGAGCAATCGTCAGATGCGGCTGAGGGACCGGTACAGCAACCCGGCCCCGGGCATGCTGCCAAAGGCTTATGATCACTAGCCGCTAGAGGCGCACCATCGACATCATCTGCTCGCCATAGCGGGGGCCAGCGGTGCCGCCAACCGGCGCGGCAGCTTCCAGTTCGTCAAGATCCGCCGTGGTCAGTTCAATATCGACGGCAACCATGCTGTCTTCCAGGGTCGCCCGTCTTTTCGAGCCGGGTATCGGCACAATGAAGTCGTCCTGCGCCAACAGCCATGCCAGGGCAATTTGTGCGGGCGAGCCGTGATGCCGCTCGGCAACCGCTTTCACCACATCGACCAATTTCATGTTCAGCGCGAAATTTTCTTCCGAATAGCGGGGATCTTTGCGGCGATAATCATCCTCGGGCAGGTCATCCCGGCTGCTGATCTGGCCGGTCAGAAATCCGCGACCGAGCGGGCTGTAGGGCACGAACCCGATGCCAAGGTCCTGACAGAGCGGCAGGATATCTTCCTCGATACCGCGTTCCCACAGCGAATATTCCGACTGCAATGCGGCGATCGGATGGGTCGCGTGGGCTTTTTTCAGCGTTTCAGCCCCGGCTTCCGACAGGCCGAGATAGCGGACCTTGCCCTCCGCGACGAGCTCGGCCATTGCACCAACCGTATCCTCGATCGGGACTTTGGGATCGACGCGGTGCTGGTAAAATAGATCGATGGTATCGACGCCAAGCCGCTGCAGCGATCCTTCGCAGGCCCGCCGCACATTGGCCGGACTGGAGTCGACCCCTGTCACTTGCCCTTCGTTGAAGGCGAAGCCGAATTTGGTGGCAATCACCAGTCGTTCGCGGCGGCCGCGGATCGCCTGGCCGAGCAATTCTTCGTTGATATATGGGCCATAGACCTCGGCCGTGTCGAAAAAAGTAACACCCAGTTCGATCGCCCGGTCAATGGTCGCCAGACTTTCGGCCCTGCTGGCCATGCCGTACATGCCCTTGCCAATCCCTGCCATCGGCATGCAGCCGAGACCAAGCGCGGATACTTCCAGTTCCGATCCGAGTTTGCGATATTTCATGTCAAATCTCCTTCGCTTCTGGCGATTGTCGCCGTCACGCTCATGTCCGCACTGACATTTGCGACGGTCCGCATGATATCAGGAAAGGTCTCAATCGCCAAAAGCAGAACCAGTGGTTCGATCGGAATGCCCATGGCGATACAAATCGGTGCAATCGACGTGATGAAGCTGATCGAGCCGGGCAAGCTGACCGCACCCATGGTGGTGATCGCTGCCACCACGACACCGATCGCCAGAACGCCAAGCGACAATTCTATGCCCATCAGATGGGCCACGTAAATGGCGACCGCCAGATTCATACAGGGACCGGTGGCGCGAAACAGGGCGACCGAAATCGGCAGGACGACATCAGCCGACCGATCGCCCACACCCATGGCCTTTACGCCGCTGACCATCGCTGGCAGCGAAGCGAGCGAGCTTTGCGTGGAAATCGCGACCGCCTGCGCCCGCGCGGATGCCTTGAAAAAAGCAACCGGCCCCCGCTTGCCGCCAAAATAGGTCAGAACATAGCTGAATATCCAGACCACCGCGCCGACGCTGCTGACGATCAGGACATAATGTAACAAGGCCCCGAATGCGGCCAGTCCCGCGTTCGCGCCGACACCAAGTGCCAAAGCAAACACACCCAGCGGCGCCAGCGCCAATACCCATTGGATAAGGATCAGCAGGGCGTCGGCCAGTGCATTGAAAAACTGGTCCAGCATCATTCTTTGCGTATCGGGCAGGCGGGTGATCGCAAAGGCAAATGCCAGCGCAAAAATCATCAACGGCAGCACCGCGTCTTCTGCGGCTGCCGCAATGGCATTGGTAGGGATCAGGGCGCGGAGGAATTCGCTGAACGGGGGGACATCTCCCGGTGGCGGGGCACTGCCCAGTGCAGACCGCAGAGCGGCTGCCGCGTCGCCGTTAAGCGGGAAGAGTTCGAGCAGGGCAGGCGTTACAAAAGCAGCCATTGCCGAGGAGCACCAGAGAATGAATATCATGAACAATATGGCGCGCGCCGTCATCCGCCCGGCGCGGGCCATCGACGCCGCCTTGCCAATACCCACGATCAGCAGGGTGAAAACAAGCGGGATGACCGTCATGCGCAACGCGTTGAGCCACATATTGCCGACGACATCGGCCGCTTCGACCAATAGGTCGCTTTTGGGACCGACAAACAGCCCGATCAGGATGCCAAGCACCAGGGCAAGAAGTATGATCAGCGCTTTTTTCAATATGTCTGTCCCTTTGGCTTCCCGAGCGGTCCATCAACCATGGCGGGCAGCCGCTGGCAAGGATGATTATGGGTAAATTTGGCGATTGGATTCATTCCCTCTTGGTCTCCAGCCGGTGCATCGGCTAGAGACAGGCGCAATGGGCGCGACCATGTTGGGATATAAGTGAATATGACAAAGAAATTTTTCGGCACCGACGGCATACGCGGCCTGACCAATTCGCACCCGATGACGGCCGAGATTGCCATGAAAGTGGGGCAGGCCGCCGGTCGCCATTTTCAGCGCGGTGATCATCGTCATCGCGTTGTCATCGGCAAGGATACCAGGCTGTCCGGTTATATGATGGAAAATGCGCTGGTTGCCGGCTTTACCAGCGTTGGCATGGATGTCGTGCAGGTTGGACCGCTGCCGACACCGGCGGTGGCCTTGCTCACGCGATCGATGCGCGCCGATCTGGGGGTCATGATATCCGCCAGTCACAACGCTTATTTTGACAATGGTATCAAATTATTCGGACCGGACGGGTTCAAACTGTCCGACGAAGACGAGTTCAAGATCGAGGCCTATCTCGAGGAGGAGGCCAGGCTGGCATTGCCGGAAGATATTGGCCGGGCCAGGCGCTATGAGGATGCCCGTGGCCGCTATATTCATGCGGTCAAAATGTCCTTGCCGGAACATATCCGTCTCGATGGCCTGAAGATCGTCTGTGATTGCGCCAACGGCGCTGCCTATCAGGTTGCCCCTTCGGCATTCTGGGAATTGGGGGCTGACGTGATTCCGTTAGGAATCAGTCCCAACGGACTGAATATCAACGATAAATGTGGTTCCACCGATGTTGCGATTTTGCAGGAGACGGTGATCGCTTCCGGCGCGCATATCGGCATTGCGCTGGACGGCGACGCCGACCGACTGATCGTTGTCGATGAAAAAGGGCAGATTGTTGACGGCGATCAGCTGATGGCATTGATCGGGTCAAGCTGGAGCCGCAATGGTCTGCTGCGCGGTGACGGGATCGTCGCGACCGTTATGTCGAACCTCGGACTGGAAAGATTTCTGAACGCCCAGCATCTGGATCTGGTGCGCGCGAAAGTCGGCGATCGCTATGTCCTGGAAGAGATGAAAAAGGGCGGCTACAATGTTGGCGGTGAGCAATCGGGGCATATGATCATGCTGGATCATGGCACCACCGGCGACGGCACCGTGGCTGCCTTGCAGGTATTGGGTGAACTGGTCGAGAGCGGCAAACCGGCGAGCGAATTGCTGCATCTTTTTGATCCGGTGCCGCAATTGCTCAAAAATGTTCGCTATAGTGGCGGCCAGCCGCTCGAAAGCGACAAGGTCAAGGCCGTGATCGCGGAAGCGGAGAAGGAATTGGAAGGTTCCGGGCGGCTTGTGATCCGCAAATCGGGGACCGAACCGCTGATCAGGGTGATGGCAGAAGGCGATGATGAAGATCAGGTCCATGCGGTGGTCGACCGGATTTGCGCCGTGGTCGAAGAGGTGGCTGGCTGATGCTGGAAATGCGTCCCGATTGTGAAAGCTGTGGCAGGGATTTGCCAGCCGAGCAGGCTGGTGCGTTGATCTGCAGCTTTGAATGCACATTTTGTGACAGCTGCAATGAAGACAATCTGCACGGCATCTGTCCCAATTGCGGTGGCGCGTTGACGGAAAGACCGACCCGTTCGGCGGCGTTGCTGGCCAAATATCCTGCCTCCAGCGAGCGGAAATATATATGCTGAGCTTTCTCGACGCAATGGACGCCAGAACCATCGTCGTCATCGGTCTGATCCTGCCGATCCTGTTCACGCTGTTGCTGTTCTTCTTCGCGCGCGGCTTTTTCCGGCGGTTCTGGATCCCGATCCTGCTGATTGTCGCGGCCATTGAATGGTTCCTGATCGTTCAGGTCGGGCCCTTGTTTCTGTGACCGGCAACTGCCCGCGGATATTATCGATCGCCGGTTCGGATAGCGGTGGCGGCGCCGGCATACAGGCGGATATCAAGACGATCACCATGCTCGGTGGTCACGCGATGACGGCGATTACCGCGATCACGGCGCAGAATACGCTGGGGGTTCAATCCGTGCATCGGGTGCCCACCGAGATGATATTGGCGCAGATCGAATCCGTGGTCAGCGATATTGGTGTTGATGCGGTCAAGATCGGGATGATCGGCAGCGCTGAAGCGGCGCGGGCGGTGGCGGATTATCTGGCTAAGCTGAGCATCGCCATCATTTTCGATCCGGTGATGATCGCCACCAGTGGCAGCGAATTGGCCGATGGCGATACGGTAGCAGCCTTTGGCAAGCTGATGGACGTTGCCTCGGTGGTGACGCCGAATTTGCCGGAACTGGCGGCTCTGGGCGGCAAGGACGAGATATTGAGTCATGGCTGCCACCTTGTCGTCAAGGGGGGGCATGGCGAGGGTGCTGTGGTCGTTGACGAGCTTTATGCGCCCAGCGGTCTGATCAGAAGAGTCGAGGGCAAAAGACTGGATACCAGCGAAACCCACGGTACCGGCTGTACTTTCGCCAGTGCGCTGGCTGTCGGCCTGGGCAGCGGGCTGGATCTGAACGCGGCATTTGAGCAAGCGATATCGTTTACCCGCATCGCGATTATCGAAGCACCCGGTCTCGGCGGAGGCAGTGGTCCGCTGGGTCATCAATTTGTTACCGACTTTCAGGATGATGATTGATGATCGCTGGCGTGGATGAGGTGGGCAGGGGGCCGCTCGCTGGCCCGGTCGTGACCGCTGCGGTCATTCTGCCCGAAAATCACGCCATTGTTGGACTGGACGACAGCAAGAAACTGACGGCGAAAAAGCGCGCGCGTCTCGAACTGGAAATCATGGATTGCGCGCGGTTTTCGGTGGCTCAATGTTCCGAGGCCGAGATTGACGAGATCAACATATTGCAGGCGACCATGCTGGCGATGACGCGGGCGGTCGAGGGTCTGAATATCGTACCCGATCATGTGCTGGTCGATGGCAATCGCGTGCCCCAGTGGAGCTTTTCAGCCGAAGCGGTGATTGGCGGCGATGCCATCCACCCCTGCATTTCTGCCGCCTCCATATTGGCCAAGGAATATCGCGACCGGCTGATGATCGCAGCCGCGCAGCAATATCCGCAATATGGCTGGGAACGGAACAAGGGCTATGGCACGGCGGAGCATCTGGCGGCGCTCAGGCAATATGGACCAACGCCCTTGCACCGGCGGAGTTTTGCGCCGGTGTCCCAGATGGAATTGCTTTAAGTTCTTGCTCTAAGCTTCTGCTTTTTCTGGTTTTGGCGCGATCTTGCGGTCCGCCAACACCCATTCGCCGCTTTCGCTTTTGACATATTTGGGTTGCCGCGTGACATTCCAGACCAGACCCATTTTCTCCAGCAGCAGCAGGACATAGCCGGCTATGTCGATCTCCCACCACGCCATGCCCTGGAAGCTGGCGCGGGGATGTTTGTGATGGTTATTGTGCCAGCCTTCGCCGAAGGTCAGCAGCGAGAAGATGAAGCTGTTCTTGGCGGTGCCGACGCCCTTTGTGTGCCGCTGTGAACCGACGACATGGGCGTAGCTGGAAATGCCCAATGTGATCTGCAGCACCACGAAGGTCCGGAAATAGCCGCCGATCAGGATGGTGCCGATGACATGATCCCAGCCGCCAAAGGCAAGGCCCCAGATGCCGGGAAAGATGATCAGCGAGAAGATCAGCCAGAACCAGCGGGTCTTGTGCAGCCACAGCACCACATCATTGTCGGCAAGCCCCTTGCCATAGATGCTCATGTCGGTGACGCAATCGTCCATGAACCAGCCGAAATGCGAGTGGAACATGCCTTTCAATCGGCTCGTCGGTTTGCCCTTGCCGTCAAGCCAGGGACTGTGCACGTCGCCTATTTCATCGCTATGGGCATGGTGGCGCCGGTGATCGGCAGCCCAGCGCAACACCGAAGACTGGATCGACATTTGCGCCATCGCCCCCAATATATATTGCATCGGGACCGACGTATCGAACGCCTTGTGCGAATAATAGCGGTGAAAGCCGAGCACGATGCCGAGCATCAGGACAATATATCCGGCGATGAAGGCCGACCATTCGACCCAGCCGGTGTCATAGGTGAACATCCACCAGACAGCGGCGATCGATCCAAAAATCTTTGATCCGAACACAATCGCATATTCCCGGCGCTTTTCGCGTCCGGCTTCGCCGCCGACGATTACGCCCGGATGCGGACGGGGTTCATCGCTCTGCTGGGCGATGCCATATTCATGCTGATATTTATCGCGAAAATTACGTGCCATCTGTTCACTGACCTCCGGACTGTTACGCTTTGGAGCTTTGCTGTTGATCAAGCATATAGTCTGAACACGATTTTTTGTGAACCAAATTTACATTTGGCCAATTTTGCAAAATCTTCAAATATATATTCGCGGCGAGTCTTTTTCGTCACACCACTAGGGATTGAGTCTGGCGCGGCGGCATTGACTCCATATCTGGTGACGGACTCGTTTCGTTCTCCTGCCCAAGTTTCTGTTAACCATTAAGATACGCCTTTAACCTATATTAACGGCCTTGACCGCTGGCCGCTTCGGACTCACCGTGGGCGCTATTGGAAAAAGGAATAGAGTTTCATGGGGATTATCGAGCGCATTCAGGCGCCCAAAGCACGCACCGCACCACGCGCTGCACCACGCACCGCAAAAAAGGCTGTCGATCTGCCATTGGGGCAGATATTGAAGATGGATTGTATCGAAGCGATGGCGTCGCTTCCCGATGCATCGGTCGACATGGTGTTTGCTGATCCGCCGTATAACCTGCAACTCGGCGGTGATCTCTATCGTCCCGAAGGCGGCCAGGTCGATGCCGTGGATGATGCCTGGGATCATTTTGACAGCTTTGCCGCTTATGATGCATTCACCCGCGCCTGGCTGGCCGAAGCGCGCCGGATTCTCAAGCCCGATGGATCTTTGTGGGTGATCGGCAGCTATCACAATATTTTCCGGGTTGGCGCTTCGCTGCAGGATCTGGGCTACTGGATCCTCAACGACATCATCTGGCGCAAGGCCAATCCGATGCCGAATTTCAAGGGAACCCGTTTCACCAATGCGCATGAGACTTTGATCTGGGCCTCGAAATCGGAAAAGTCGAAATATACGTTCAACTATCGGGCGATGAAAAATCTCAACGATGAATTGCAGATGCGCAGCGACTGGGTGATGCCGATTTGCGGCGGGCAGGAGCGGCTGAAACGTAATGGTACGAAGGCGCACCCGACCCAGAAACCCGAAGCCCTGCTTTACCGCATCATGCTGGCGACGACCAATCCCGGAGATGTCGTGCTCGATCCATTTTTCGGCACCGGCACAACCGGCGCGGTTGCAAAACGACTGGGCCGCGAATGGATCGGTTGCGAGAAAGAGGACAGCTATTGCGAAGTCGCCGAACAGCGCATCGCCGAAGCTTTGCCGCTGGACGAAAGCTCGCTCAAGACCATGCAATCGCCGAAATCCAAGCCGCGGGTTGCGTTCGGAACTCTGGTCGAAACCGGCTATCTGAAACCCGGCGACGAATTGTGCAGCAAGAACCGCAAGTTTAAAGTGAAAGTGCGCGCCGATGGCTCCGTTCTCTGGGACGGGCAGGAAGGCTCGATCCACAAAATCGGTGCAACCGTGCAGGATGCTCCAAGCTGCAACGGCTGGACCTACTGGTATTATGATGACGGCAAGGCGCTGAAACCGATCGACAATCTGCGCCAGACCTATTTGCTGGCCACCGAACCCTGATATGGGCGATATTTTGGAAGAACTGGAAGCATGTGGAGCGAATGCAAAACTCTATCTGAAGCCGGTAGGTCTGGTCGACAGTCCGCAATGGCATGAGGATAAAAATTCCAGATTAAACAATAGTTTGATTTGGTTTTCTCAGATTGAATATCTGGTAATCGAGAATGGGAAGCCGAACCTTAGAGGTCTGGTAAACATCACCCAATGGCCGGAATGGTCGAAAGCCCTGCCGGAGCCATTGGCGGTACGGGCCGCGGCGCAATTCGCCAATCTGACCCGGCAGCATGCAGCGCTGAAATGCGGCGAGCGCGTGCTCCGGTTCGACCAGCCGCATGTCATGGGCATTCTCAATATCACCCCCGACAGTTTTTCCGACGGTGGCAAGCATCAGGACGACCCGGACAAGGCGGCCGAAGCGGGACTGGCGATGGCTGTGGCCGGTGCCTCGATCCTCGATATCGGCGGCGAAAGCACCCGGCCCGGCGCCGATCCGGTCTGGGAAGGCGACGAAATCAAGCGGGTGGTGCCGGTGATCGAAAGACTGGCCCATTGCGGCGCCGTGATATCGATCGACACGCGCAAGGCAGCGGTGATGGAAGCGGCGATTGCCGCAGGTGCGGAACTGATCAATGATGTCTCGGCGCTGTTGCACGACAAAAGGTCGCTGGATGTGGCCGGCGTCTCCGGCCGTCCGGTGGTGCTGATGCACGCGCCGTCGAGCGGCAAGGACCCGCACCAGAGCGATGGCTATGGCAATATCGTCACCGACACGCTCGACTGGCTGGAACAAAGAATATCCGATGTGGTCGCCGCGGGTTTCGAACGCGAGAAAATCATCGTCGATCCCGGTCTCGGCTTTGGCAAGTCGCTGGCTGACAATCTCGCCCTGATGAACAATATCGCGATGTTTCATGCGCTCGGCCAGCCCTTGCTGATCGGTGCCAGTCGCAAGCGGATGATCGGCGCCTTGTCGAAAGAAGCGCCGGTCGACAAGCGCCTCGGCGGTTCCATCGCCTTCGCCCATCATGCGATCCAGCAAGGCGCACAAATCGTCCGGGTGCATGATGTGCCGGAAACGGTGCAGGCCTTGCAGGTCTGGCGCGGCATGCGCGATGCCGGGCTTACCGCGCCGGTTTGAATGTCTGTGCTGCTCACGCCACAACAAGTTCAATATCCGTTTGGTCAAGCGCGGAGATGCCGCTAGCATATCTTCGCATGGAAGAGGCAAGCTGCGGGGAAATGCGTTGAAAGACCGGTCCGACCAAATGGTTCGCGAGATTGTCATCGTCGGCGGTGGCACCGCTGGCTGGATGACCGCGGCGGCACTCTCGCACAAGCTTGCCGGGATCGATATATCCATCCGCCTGATTGAATCGGCTGAAATCGGCACCGTCGGAGTGGGCGAAGCAACGCTGCCGCAAATACGCGAATTCAACCGGATGCTCGAGATAAACGAAGCGGAACTCATGGCGCGGACCAGTGCGACGATCAAACTGGGTATAGAGTTTCGCGACTGGGGCAGGGACGGTGATCATTATATCCATCCCTTTGGCGTGCATGGCGAGCCGATCGGGCCTGCCGATTTTCATCATTACTGGGTCAGGGAAAATGCGGAAGGCAAGGCGGATGATTTTGGCAGCTATTGCCTTGCGATCGAGGCGGCACGGCATCAGCGGTTTGATTTGCCGTCGGAAAATCCTGCTTCGCTGCTGCGTGCCTATTCCTATGCCTTTCAGTTTGATGCCAGTCTCTATGCTGGGTTTCTCGCGGACTATGCGACAGCGCGCGGCGTCGACCGGATCGAAGGCAAGGTCATCGCGGTTGATAGCGATGGCGAGAGTGGATTCATCCGGTCTGTCACGCTGGAATCCGGGCAGCACATATCCGGTGACTTGTTTGTCGATTGCTCGGGTTTCCGAGGCCTGCTGATTGAGCAGGAACTGGAAACCGGCTTTGCGGACTGGAGCGACTATCTGCCCTGCAACCGCGCCTTTGCGGTGCCGTGCAAAATTGTTGATCCTGTCGGCCCCTTTACCCGGTCCACGGCACGCTCTGCTGGCTGGCAGTGGCGGATTCCGCTGCAGCACCGGATCGGTAACGGCCATGTCTATTGCGACCGCTACACAAGCGATCAGGATGCGGTTGATATGCTGATGAACAATCTCGAGGGGGCGCCGATTGCCGATCCCAAGCAGCTGTTTTTCACGACCGGCAAGCGCAAGAAATTGTGGAACAGAAATTGTGTGGCGATTGGACTGTCTGGCGGGTTTCTCGAACCGCTGGAGTCGACCAGCATCGATCTCATCCAGAGCGGTATATTGAACCTGATCGCGCTGTTCCCCGAAAATCAATGTGCGTCGTCGGATGTTGATGAATATAACCGGCTGATGGATCTGGAATATGACCGCGTGCGCGACTTCCTGATGCTGCATTATGTGCTGAACCAGCGCGATGAACCGTTTTGGCGCGATATGCGAGAAATGGCATGGCCGGATAGCCTGAGCGAGAAAATCGAGGCGTTTAAACGGCGCGGGATTGTTCCGCAATATGATCATGGCCTGTTTCAGCCGGCCAGTTGGCTATCCGTGTTTGTTGGTCAGAATCTGTTGCCCGACACCTATGACCCGCGGGTCGATAGCATGACGCAGGAAGAGCTATCGGGCCAGCTGAAGCGGATCAGAGCATCGGTTGATCGCGGCGTCGGGCAGATGAGCGACCATCTGGCGTTTATCGAGAAATATCGGGCGAGTTTTGCCGGATCACGGGCCGGTGCCGAATGAATGGCGGTCAACGGCGAGTCCGGCGGATTGCCATTTTTGGCAAGAGTCACGAGCTTTGGCCGGTTGCAGCCTTGCTGGGCAAAAACCTCCCGGCCGATATGGAGTTGATCGCCGTAGAAGAGCCAGGAGCCGATGGTCCCGCTGCAATCACGATCCGTCTGGATGACCCGGTTCTAGTCCGGCTCGGGATCAGCGCCGAAGATTTGCACAGGGCGGACAGCGCGATATTTGCTCTGGGTACAGAATTGCGGGGCTGGCGTGGCGATGATAGCCGGTTTTTCCTGACCGGCTCCGGCAATTTGCCCGAAGTTGACGACATTGCCATCCACCAGATCATGCTGCGCGCCGCTTTGACCTATGGCCAGCCGGAGCGGCTGGCCTATCTCTATCAGCCCTTTCGGTTGCCAGCCCGGATAGCGGAGGCCGGGAAATTCGCTTTTCAGTCGAGCGATCCGCGATCACCGCTAAGCATGATGCGGCCGACAGTTCAGCTTGATCGCGCGGATTATGCTGCGCTTCTCAGGAACAGTTTCTCAACGGACCGAATGGATAGTGTCGAAGGGCGGCCAATGGCAGTGCATGTTGCAGCCGATAGTGGAAAGATTGATCGGGTCGAACTGGATAATGGACGCGCGATCGATGCCGATCTTTATATGGATGTTTCCGGAGCGGTGAGCGGTCTTACGAAGCTGGAATCCCCATCTGATTGGCACTCGATTTCTGACGGGCTTCCGTTCGATCGATTGTTCGCGACCGAAAAGGCTGGCGAATCGCCCAAAGGGGAGCGGCATGAGGTGGCGCAGGCGATCACAGGCGGCTTGCTGATAACCACGCCGCTTCGGGGAAAATCTGTTTCCCGGCTGGTCTGCGCATCGAGCGCGATGGCCGGCGAGGAGCAGCAAGATCTGGCCGGATATGACGGGAATGCGACGGTGTTTGAACCCGGATATTCAAGGCAGCCATGGATCGGCAATCTCGTCCGACTGGGCAGCGCATCATCCTGCTTTGGGCCTTATTTGTCCGCTGACATTACGATGTTGCATCGTCAGGCGGCAATATTCACCGACCATATGCCGGTGCGTCTCGAGATGACCGTGGAGGCCAGAGAATTTAACCGGCGGCACCTGATCGCGGCGCAGCAGATTCGGGATTTTGTTCAGCTGCCCTTCGCGCTGAACCATCGGGACGATGCACCATGGATCGATGTTCGGGACAGCAAGCCGTCTGAAAGCCTGGCAATCAGGCTAGACCAGTTTCGCAGCAGAGGCCGGTTTGTCGCTTTCGAAAGTGAAATATTTGATGAGCAGAGCTGGATCGACTTGATGATCGGTTTTGGCCTTGTGCCGGAACGCCATGATCCGATGGCGCAGTCGTTCGATATGACCAGCATGGCTCGTCGGCTAAAAAAGCTCAGCAGTGCCTTTGATCAGGTTCTTGCCACAGTTCCGGCATATGAAGAGGCGATTGGCGCTTCTGGAGCTGTCGGCCTCGCTTGATTAGTCGGCCAGTTCAACCTGCCGGACATCATAGCCGGCCTTGTTGAGGTCGGCGATCAGGCCTTCCAGCTGCTCCCGGTCCTTGGCTTCGCATTCGATATCGGTGATCAGGCCCTTGGCCGGCAGGTTGGTGAAAACCCGCTGGTGATAGACTTCGATGATATTGACTTCATGAATAACGGTGACAGTACGCCAATTCGTTTCACCGTTTAGAATAAAGTGCACTTTCACCGTCATGCATCGTCACCGACACGCTCGACTGGCTGGAACAAAGAATATCTGATGTGGTCGCGGCGGGTTTTGAGCGCGAGAAAATCATCATTGATCCCGGTCTCGGCTTTGGCAAGTCGCTGGCCGATAATCTCGCGCTGATGAACAATATTACGATGTTTCATGCGCTCGGCCAGCCGCTGCTGATCGGCGCCAGTCGCAAGCGGATGATCGGGGCGCTGTCCAAGGAGGCGCCGGTCGATACGCCTCTGTATAGCGACACGGGATGAATATCCTAGTTTGCCAACTCGTGTCCTCTGGTGGAGCGATTAACTGACGCCATAACCTGGTGTACGGGCGGGGGTGTTTTCGATTGTGTTGATATATGTCTTTCCGTCGGTCGCCCTGTCGTGATTTATTACTATCAAAACTGGCTTTTCATAAGGGCGTTTCTGGATTGCTGTCGCAGGGGTGCGCCGTTTGTTCTTCATTTCGGATTCTCCATTGAATTTCAAAAATTGAGGGCGAGACGGTCGCTGGTTCTAGTGGGATTTGAGCGCGAACCTCCTCGCTCCTTAAGCCTATGAAAATAAATGTCAATTTTTACAGGAAAAGGGAGCGACCATAGAGACCGCAAAGGCGGCTTTCGGTTATTTGCGGTCAGCGTGGGAATGACTGCTATTGGGGCGTTTGCGGAAGTTCCTAAGAAGCGAGCACAAGGTCTGCTTTGTCGGTATTGCAGACTAAATGCTGACATTCCGGAAACGACTCTGGACTAGCCGTTCGGACGCGCGGTCCGCTGTGCGCACCATCTACTTATGGATAAACTTCAAAATCCGGGTCGGTTGCCCATTGTTTCGCCGAGACGCACCAATCTCTCCGGCGCCCAGTCGGCTGAAAAAGCGATGCTGTGCTGCCGGAACAGCATGATGACCGTAGAGCCGAGCAGGAATCGTCCCATTTCCTCGCCCTTTTCGAGCGCGATGTTCTGGTCGCTATAAGTCCATTGCGTAATTTTATTGGCGGGCTTTGGCTTGACGACGCCGTGCCAAACAGTTGCCATGCTGCCGACGATTGTCGCGCCGACCAGGACCATCGCAAACGTGCCATGCTCCGGTGATTCAAACACACATATTACCCGTTCGTTTCGCGCGAAAAGATTGGGCACGCCGCGCGCAGTAGTGGGATTAACGGAAAACAGCGAGCCTGGCACGTAGGTCATGCTTACAAGCCTGCCGTTACAAGGCATATGCAAGCGATGATAATCCTTGGGCGACAGATATACATTGGCAAAGCTGCCGTTGCGAAACTCTGCTGCCAGTGCTGTATCGCCGCCAAGCAACTCGGTCGTAGTAAACGAGTGGCCTTTTGCCTGAAGAATGTGGTGGTCATCAATAGCCCCAAGCTGACTGATCGCACCATCCACCGGGCAGGCAAATTCCGCTTTCGTGATTGGTCGCGCACCGGCTTTGAGCGGACGGGTGAAGAAGGCGTTGAAGCTGTTATAGCTGGCGATGTCCGGATTTCCGGCCTCGCTCATGTCGACCGCATATTTGGCAACGAACCAGCGTATCAGCCGGGTCGTTCGTTTGCCTTGTTCCGCCTCGGCGATGCGGCCAGCAAAGGCGGTAAGGCCCCGCTTTGGCAGCACGTACTGGGACGCGACTTTCAGACGTTCGAACAATTTTTAACTCGCATCAATCGCTCAATCCGCCAGTTCAACCTGCCGGACATCATAGCCGGCCTTGTTGAGGTCGGCGATCAGGCCTTCCAGCTGCTCCCGGTCCTTGGCTTCGCATTCGATATCGGTGATCAGGCCCTTGGCCGGCAGGTTGGTGAAAACCCGCTGGTGATAGACTTCGATGATATTGACTTCATGCTCGGCAAATTGCTTCACGACATTGTAGAGCGCACCGGGCTGGTCGCGCAAATGCAGGCGGAGGCGCGCGAGACGGCCCGAGCGGGCGAGATCGCGCAGCAGCACGTTGGCCAGTAGGCGTGTGTCGATATTGCCGCCGCACAATACCAGACCGACTTTTTCACCGGCGAATTTTTCCTTGTTGCTTAGCAAGGCGGCAAGACCGGCGGCACCGGCCCCCTCGACCACGGTTTTTTCGATCTGCAACAGCAGGCTCACCGCGCCTTCCAGCTCCGCTTCGCTGACCAGCAAAATCTCGTCGACATATTTCTTGATGATCGCGGCGGTAAATTCGGACGGATTGCGCACGGCAATGCCTTCGGCCAGCGTATCGCCGCCGGCGGTCATGGTTTTGCCGTTCAACTTTGCGTACATGCTCGGGTAGAGCGCAGCCTGGACGCCGGTTATTTTGATATCAGGATTGATCGCAGCCGCTGCGGTTGCCATGCCGGAAAATAATCCGCCGCCACCGATCGGGATGATCAGGCGATCCAGATCGGGGATCGCCTCGAGCATTTCAATCGCCACGGTTCCCTGGCCGGCGGCGACATGCGGGTCATCAAAGGCGTGGATATAGGTCAGGCCGCGCTGTTCGGAGAGCAACATGGCATGGGCATAGGCTTCATCATAATTGCTGCCGAAGATGACGATTTCGGGGCCATGGCCACGGGTTTGTTCGACCTTCACCATTGGTGTCGTGCTCGGCATGACGATGGTGGCCGGGATACCCAGCTTTTTGGCATTATAGGCAAGGCCCTGGGCATGATTGCCAGCGGAGGCGGCGATCACGCCGGCCTTGCGTTTGCTCTCGTCCATCAGCAGCAGCGCATTGAGCGCGCCGCGTTCCTTATAGGCGGCGGTAAACTGAAGATTCTCGAATTTCAGGAAAACTTCCGCGCCGCTCATTTCCGACAGGGTGATGCTCTTCAGCGTCGGTGTGTGGACGATCCGGCCCTTGATCCGGTCGTGTGCCGCTTTCACATCCTCAAAATCGAAGGAGGGAAGGCTTATGGTCTGCATATCATTCATATCGCCTGTGCCCCTAACGCATCTGGTCATCGAGGGAAACAATGATTATGGCCATAACAAAGGGCAAATAATCTATGGTGAAAATTGCATTTATCGGAATCGGCGTGATGGGCGGACCCATGGCCGGGCATCTGGCCGCAGCGGGGCATGAGCTTACCGTTTATAATCGGACTACGGCCAAGGCCGAGGCATGGGTAGCCGAACATGGTGGTTCGATGGCCGAAAATCCTGCGGAGGCTGCGCGCGACAAGCAAATCGTGATCACTTGTGTCGGCAATGACGATGATCTCGCATCCGTCACCATGGGACGCGACGGGGCTTTCTCGACCATGGCATCGGGCGCTCTGTTCATAGACCACACCACTGTTTCCGCACGTATCGCCCGGCAGCTGTCGGTTGAAGCCGAAGGCCGGGGGATTCATGTCGTCGACGCCCCGGTTTCCGGTGGTCAGGCAGGCGCGGAAAATGGCACATTGTCAATCATGTGCGGCGGCAGCGAGGAAGCCTTTGCGGCGGCCGAACTGATCATGGCTGCCTATGCCGGACGGATCGTCCATGTCGGCCGCACCGGAGCCGGACAGACGACGAAAATGTGCAATCAGATCGCCATTGCTGGCGTGCTCGAAGGCCTGTCGGAGGCGTTGCGCTTCGCTCAGGCCAGCCGACTGGATCTGGATAAAGTCTACGAAGCCATTTCCGGCGGCGCCGCGCAAAGCTGGCAAATGGACAATCGCTGGGCAAGCATGGCCAGGGATGATTTCGATTTTGGTTTTGCGGTCGACTGGATGCGCAAGGATCTGGGGCTGGCTATCGAAGAGGCCAGGACCAATGGCGCGACCATTCCCGTGGCCGCGCTGGTCGATCAATTCTATGCCGAAGTGCAAGCCGCCGGCGGTGGACGCAATGACACGAGTTCATTGGTCTCCCGCCTTCCGAAAAGAAAATGAACAAGGGTATATGATATGGGCGGTTGGCTGAAAAAACAGGGCTTGGCATTATGCGCGGGCGTGGCGAGCGTTTTGCTTGCACCCGGTGCCGCCCAGGCCGACAGCCTGATCGACAATGTCAACGGCATGACTCTGAACCATGAGGGCAAGGTCATCCGCTTTACCGCGATGCTCGTCGACGATGACGGCAGGGTCAAGCAGTTGCTGGATCGCCGGGACAAGCGGCCGCGCGAGGTGGATTTCCAGTTTGACGGCAAAGGCCGTACGCTGATCCCTGGATTTTTTGACGCCCACGGTCATGTCATGGGCATGGGCTTTGGCGCTTTGACGCTGGATTTGTCCGAGACCAAAACGCTGGCCGAAGCGCTGGCCAGGATCGCGCAATATGCTGCGGATAATCCTGGCCGGCAATGGATCATCGGTAATGGCTGGAATCAGGAAGTCTGGAGTCTGGACCGCTTTCCCACTGCGGCAGAACTGGATACGGCGGTTCCGGACCGTCCTGTCTTTCTGTCCCGGGTTGATGGCCATGCCGCCTGGGTCAATAGCGCGGCGATGAAGGCCGCCGGTGTTTCAGCCGAGTCCAAATCGCCTGGCGGCGGAACCATTGCAAAAATCGGAGGCAAGCCGTCCGGTATTTTTGTCGATGCTGCAATGGACCTGTTCAACGATGCAATTCCCGCCCCAAAACCGGCGGAGCGCGATCTCGCGCTAGGCAAGGCGCAGGACATCTTGCTGGCAAACGGGGTGACATCGATTGCCGATATGGGCACCACCATGCAGGATTGGCAAAGCTTTCGCCGGGCAGGGGACAAGGGACAGCTGAAAATCAGGATTATTTCTTATGCTGGCGGCATCGACAATATGATCGCCATCGCCGGGCCGGCGCCGTCCCCCTGGCTCTATGATGACCATCTCAAGCTGGCTGGGGTCAAGCTCTATATCGATGGCGCGCTGGGATCGCGGGGCGCGCTACTGAAACAGCCCTATGCAGACAAGCCCGGCGAAAGCGGACTGGCGATGCTCAACTCGGCGCAACTCAAAAACAAGATGAGCCGGGCGGCGATGGACGGGTTCCAGACGGCGGTCCATGCGATTGGCGACAAGGCAAATGACGAAATATTATCGGCGATCGAGGAACTGGAAATCACCTACAAGGGTGATCGCAGATGGCGGGTGGAGCATGCACAAATAATCGACCCCGCCGACAACAGCCGCTTTGCCGCGACCGGAACGATCGCCTCGATGCAGCCGGTGCACCAGACGTCGGACCGGCTGATGGCGGAAGCGCGGCTCGGGCCGGAGAGGCTCAATGGCGCCTATGCCTGGAAATCTTTGCTCGATTCGGGTGCGGCTTTGGCGTTCGGGACCGACGTTCCGGTGGAATCGTCCAATCCCTTTCCTGGCCTGGCCGCGGCGATGACCCGGGAAGATGCTGCGGGTCAGCCTTTCGGAGGCTGGATGCCCGCGGAACGGTTGAGCCGCGAGCAGGCGTGGCAGGCCTATACAGTTGGCGCGGCTTATGCCGCGTTTGCCGAAGACCGTCTGGGCAGTCTGGAGCCCGGCAAAAGAGCGGATTTTCTCATTATCGATCAGGACATATTGCTGGCGACGCCGGCGCAGATCCGGGAAATGCAGGTAATGCAAACATGGATCGGCGGTAAACCCGCATATGTCCGGAAATGATGATGTTTGGCTAAGTCGTTTGTAAACAAGCTAAGTTGGAAAAATATTTTGGCGATGTGGTTGCGACGAATCACAAAATGAGGTAAATATCTGGCTCAGAAGGGTTGTTTTACAATGAAAACCCTCTGAATTCAGCAGGGCGCATGGAAGTTCAGTTTTGGGCTTCTACCTTTTGTAACACGACCTGATTTGGAGCATATCTATGAAATTCGGTAAACTCGCTGCTTCCGTAGCAGCAGTAACTTTGGTTGCGGCACCTGTCGCAGCTCAATCGGCTAACAGCAGTGCACCGGCTGTTGAGCGCGTTGGCGCCAATTCGTCATCCGCAGAACAACTGGAAGGCGAAAATGGAATCCTGATCGCCCTTCTGGCAGCGGCAGCGGTTATCGCCGGTATCATCATCATCGCTGATGACAATGATCCAACAAGCCCCTGAGCTTTAAAAAAATAGATTTGAAAACGGGGCGATTTTCGCCTCGTTTTTTTTGAATGCCGTCCGCCACTGCCATTATGAATATATGTGGTAAATCGCCTTTTAATTTTCTTTGTCGCGCTGCATATTGTCCTTGTCGATTCTCTCGAATGTAACAAAAGGCTGGCTTTGTGACTGCACCCGTTCGCTTCCCGCGATTCTTTGTGACCAACCCCAGCCCTTGCCCCTATTTGCCTGGCCGAAGTGAACGCAAGGTTTTTACCGAGCTAAACGGTGCCCATACCGAAGAACTGAATGATGCGCTGGGTCGGATCGGCTTCCGTCGCAGCCAGAATGTGGCCTATCGTCCCAGCTGTCTGGATTGCAAAGCCTGTGTGTCGGTTCGGGTGCTGAGCGATGAATTTCGTCCCAGCAGCACGCAAAGGAAGCTGATCCGGCGCAATCAGGATCTGGTCGTGGAAGCCTGCGAGCCATGGGCGACCGAAGAACAATATCAGCTGCTCCAGAAATATCTGGCAAAACGCCACCCCGGTGGCGGCATGGCGGAAATGGACGAGATGGATTATTCCGACATGGTCGAGCAATCGCCGGTCAAAAGCTTCGTCATCGAATATCGCGAACCCACTCAGGATGGCAGCAAGGGACGGCTGGTCGGAGCCTGTCTCACCGACCAGCAAGGCGATGGCCTGTCGATGATCTACAGCTTCTTCGATGCCGAGCATGGCGAGCGTGCGGGTCTCGGAAATTATATCATCATGGATCATATCCGGCGCGCCAAGACCGCCGGATTGCCCTATGTCTATCTCGGCTATTGGGTCGATGGCTCACCGCAGATGGAATATAAAGTCCGGTTTCGGCCGCTGGAACGGCTTGGTCCGGATGGTTGGCAGAGATTTGATCCTGCTGAACTACTCAAGCTGCAATGTCCAAACTGATATACCGATAATCAGGACCACGCCGACAAAAAAGCCTGCCAACCATATCGGGTTAGCAGGTTCTTTTTATATCGGGATCAGGCGATCAGTCGTACATGCAGCGCGCCTGCTGGCATCCTTTTAGCGGCTCGGCCTTCGTCGCTGGCTTCCAGACCTTCTTGGGTGCCGGTTTCCACCGCTTCTTGTAGGTCGGCTTGCTGTAGACCACTTCTTCTTCAACATAGGTTGTCGTCGTTGTCGTCGTCACCGGCGCCGACTGCACTATAATCGTCGTGATCATCGGTTGTGCCTGCGGATAATAATAGCCCGGTGTATAATATCCGTTCCAGCCGCTGGGATAGGACGGGTGACCCTGCGGTGGTTGCGGACGGTGATGCTGGATTGGTGGATGGGCTCGTCCGCCCTGTTGACCTTCATAGCCATATTTTTTGAGCAGATGGCGGCAGCGATCGGTTCCCTGATCAATGGCCGCACCTGCGACTGCCCCGATTCCGCCGCCGATCAATGAGCCGGCCAGGCGGTTGCCGCGACCAGCGATACGGTTGCCGGCAAAGGCCCCAATGGCGCCGCCAACAATGGCACCGCCGATGCCGCTGCTTTTCTTGCAATTTTCGAGATAGGCCAGTTCTTCAGCGCGTCGGTTGTCGACGTCTGGATGGGCTGGATAGCGCCGATCGAGATCGGGTCGTCCGCTTGCCACTGCGCAGCCGCGCGAATCAAATCCCGGGTCGACATCGCAACCGGGCCTCTGGTCTGCGCGAGATTCCCAATGCGGGCTCATATTGCCGTCACCAATGAAGGTCCCGGAATATTCGCCTTCATAGACCCGGCCATCGGCATCACGATAAGTGCCTTGCCATTCACCCTGATAGCTGCCGTCTTCACGATAGGCACCGTCCCAATCGCCCTGATAGGTCGGCTGGCCGCTGTTATAAGCGTGCGGCGTCGCAACCACGCGGTCATCGCCGATGAAAACGCTTTGATCATAGGTCGCCTGACCAGCGCGATAGCCGTCATGATAGCCCTGATTATAGCGGTCCCAATCGACATTATAGCGTGTATCCTGAACCACGCCATAGCGGTCGGTCAGCACGGCATCATCATAATAGCGTGACCAGCCGTAGCCGCTGCTTGGCTGGCTCAGTCCGTAATAGCCGAAATTGCCGATGAAATAGCTCGGTCGGATATAGGTCTGGGGCAGGCGGAATCCGCGGTGCGGTTTGCGATAGCCCTGATCATAGCCCATCCGGCCGCGACGAACATAGTTACCGGCCTGGCGATAGCCTTTCATCTGGCGGTTGTTGCCCATGTTCCGCATCCGGCGGGTGTTGCCCATATTCTTCATCTGGTAGCTATTGCCCATGCGCGGCATTGCTTTTGCCCCTGCTGCCGGATCGGCCAAGGCCGTGGACGAAGCGAAGGAGATATCAACGGACGGCTGTGCATTTATATTTGCAGCCGAGTCGATAGCAGCAATGGCCGATACTGGTGCCATCGCCAAAATACCGCCAAGGCTAGCAAGTAAAAGGGTCTTCATGGTTAACAACTCCCTAGTTTCAGACATGCATCAAGCAGTCCGACCGAAATTTGGTTAACGAACATTTACCATTTTTCGTAGGGTTTGACCATTAGCGGGTTGTAAAATAGAGTAGATTTAGAGCTTTGTCTCGAAATGGGGCATATTGGTTACCGCGCGCTTAACCAAGACTGTCAGCAATCGCCCCAATGAGCTTGGCCATTCCCGCCGCATCTTCTGGTCGGAAATGGTCGGGCAGGGGACTGTCGAGGTCGAGCACGGCGATGACTTTGGCATTTTTCAATACCGGAACGACCAGCTCGCTGCGGCTATCGGCATCGCAGGCGATATGACCGGGAAACGCATGGACATCGGCGATCCGTTGGACTGTGCCGGACGCGGCCGCCGTGCCGCATACGCCAGCCCCCATGGCGATTCTGATACAGGCGGTTTTGCCTTGAAAGGGCCCAAGCACCAGCTCGTCGTCGATAACGCGATAGAATCCAGCCCAGTTGAGTCCGGGCAGATATTGCCAGATCAGCGCGGCGATATTGGCCATATTGGCGATTGCATCCGGCTCGCCGTCGACCAGAGCGGCGGCGGATGATGTCAGGTCTGCATAAAATTCTGCTGCGGGTTGATCTGTGTCGATGGCAATGTCCAGCATGGGCGTATTTCCTGCCTTTCGGGCTAATCTTCGGTTTCCGGTTTCTTCACTGGATCATATTTTGCAAACCAGCCCATGATATTGTCGACCTTGGCGATGAGCTGGCTTGGTCTGCGGGCAATCAGATGGGATGCGCCCGGTACCCGGATAAGCACCGTATCGACATTCTGGACCTTCAGCGCCGTATAAAATTGTTCCGCTTCCCAGGCCGGTGTGCGCCAGTCGGCCTCGCCGACCATGACCATCGTTGGTGTTTTGACATGGTTGACGATGGAGAGCGGGGAGCGCCGCCAATATTCCTCAGGCTGTTCCCATGGCTGGGCGCGGAACCAGTGGCGGCTGACGAAACGGGCGATATCTCCAGCCAGCGCCATGCTGGTCCAGTTGATCACCGGCTTGACGGTTGCTGCCGCTGCGAAACGATCGGTTTTTCCGACCGCCCAGGCGGTCAGCACCCCGCCGCCCGATCCACCGGTGATGAACAGCCGTTCCTTGCTGACATAATTTCTGGCGAGCAGGGCGTCGACCACGCTCATCAGATCGTCATGGTCATGGCCGGGATAATCAAGGTCGATCAGCTGGGCAAAACTTTCACCATAGCCGGTCGAACCGCGAGGGTTGGCATAGACCGTGACATAGCCTTCCGCCGCATAACGCTGAATTTCGGCTGCAAAATAGGGGCCGTACATCGTGTTCGGGCCGCCATGGATTTCTAATATCATCGGAAAAGAACCGTCGGGCCGGAAATTCGGGGGCAGGGCAACCCAGGCTTCAATTTCGCGGCCGTCATGGCTGGACGCGACCTTTATCTCTTCAATCCGGGCAAGATCCAGATGACCCAGCGCATCCTCGTTCAAGCGGGTCAGCTGACGGCCATTGCCGCTGCCACGAGTCAGGGCGACTTCTGCGGGCCGGTTGGTGCTGCCCTTGGTATAGGCGATGATCGGAGAGCTGCCGCCCGTCTTGCTGGCAACAGAAAAACTGCCGGCAGCATAGGGGCGACCAAGCGACGTGCCGCCGATATCGCCGACCAGGTTGCTAACATTGCCCGACAGATCGATGGACACCAGCGTCAATATGCCGTCGACTTCGGTCTGACCGACAAGCGCCCGGCCATCCGGTCGCCAGGCAATGGCATCAATCGACCGGCCAAAATTGGCGGTCAGATTCTGAACGCCGCTGCCGTCGGGTGCCATCACATAGACATCGGTCTGCTGATAGGATTTCAGCTGGTCGTCATATCCGCGATAGGCGATGCGGTTGCCATTGGGTGCGACAATCGGCGCAAAATCCGGTCCGTCGCGTTGCGTCAAGGCGGTTATCGCCTGGCTGGACAGGTCGACGCGGTATATTTCGCTCTCGATCGGATCAAGCTCGGCATTCTCGGCCTCGTTTCCGGTCACCAGAAGCGCATCATTGCCGAGCCATTGCGGTGTATCAAATCCGTTTTCGCCATGGGTCACCTGCCGCGGCGTGCCACCTTCCGCGCTCAACGTGAAAATCTGGGTCTTTCCCTTCGGCAAATAGCCGGCACCATCAAAACGGAAAACGAGATCGTCGACAACCCGAACCGGCTTGGCCCATTCTGACCCTTCCGGGCTTTTCGGCGGTTTGGCAAAGGTCGCGCGCTCGTCCGGAACAAGCATGGAAAAGGCGATGCTCTTGCCGTCGGGGGACCAGACCGGGGCGCCGGGGCCCTGTTCCAGCTGCGCCAGCGAAAAGCTGACGCCACTGTCCTGATAGCGCAGACGCAGGTCCGGCTTCCCGTCGGTCGAGGTCAGATAGATCAGGCGATCGCCATTCGGTGACCAGCGGACCGATGAACTGGAACCCTGACCGCTGACCAGCGGGCGATGACTGCCGCTGCTTGTATCAATCGTCCACAGGTCGCTGACCGCCTGATCGGTGAACTTGTCCATGGATTTGCGGGCATAGATGATGGTCGAGCCATCGGGCGAGATCTGTGGATCGTCGGCATATTCGAGATCGAATACACGCTCGGCGGTAAACCGGCGGGCGTCATCGCCATCGCTTGCCAGGCCAGCGGTCGCGAAGGACGGCAGGCAACATATTGCCAGTAAGTAACGCGTTTTCATCGATATCCCCTTTTGTAACATGATTTCTTATGAGGAATATTGACGCTTTGCCAACAGGAAACCGGTCTTGTCGCTGGTCTGCCAAACAAACGCCGGTTGGGGATGGCTTAGTCCAGGTCCGGCTTGCCCCGCGTTTTCTTCACCGAAGCTTTCTTCTTTTTCGTTTCAACCCGCCGGGCTTTGGCGGCTCTGCTCGGGCGGGTCTTGATCCTTCGGGCATCGCGTTGATAGGCCTGTTCGATCATCTCCGCCACGCGCCGCCGCGCTTCCGCGCGATTGGCTTCGCGGGTGCGATATTCGCGAACCGTGAACACCAGTTCGCCACCCAGGGTCATTTTACGCCCTGCGAGTATTTTCAATTTGCGAAACGCATAGGGCTCGAGCCCCAGCGCATAGACATTGACCCGCATCTGGACCGCTGTCGCGACCTTGTTGACATTTTGACCCCCAGGTCCGCTGGCGGCCAGAAACGTCTCGGTGATCGCGCTTTCGGGAATATCAACCATAGATTGTTCTTAGCGCGATGCGCCGCGGTGCAACAGACCTTGTTAATGAAGCTTACCAGATGCGGCAGAAACAGACTCCTTTTTCGGTCGATTGGTGACGGAATTTGATCCATTTTGAGCAAAATCAGTTTTTTTGGGGTCCAAGGCAGGAAAAAGTTAATTTTTTTTTTGCCGAGGCAGGGAGTCCCGAAACGACTCATTCCTGCGGGTTACAGACTCTTTAGATGCCTCGCGACTCGTGCTGAATCCTAGCTTAAGAGAAAATTAACCTTTTACGTTCATTCATCTTATGGTTAATAAATGATCCATCGGGTCGGCACAGTGATCGATCCGGGGCGAGTAATTAAGAAAAAAGGGGCTGCCTGATGCGCGTGCTGCTGATTGAAGATGAACCAACGACTGCAAAAGCGATTGAGCTGATGCTGACAACCGAGGGTTTCAACGTCTATAATACGGACCTGGGCGAAGAGGGCCTCGATCTTGGCAAACTCTATGATTATGATATCATATTGCTCGATCTTAACCTGCCGGACATGCATGGTTATGATGTGCTCAAGAAGCTCCGTGTGGCGAAAGTCCAGACACCGGTTCTCATTCTTTCCGGTATCAGCGAAATGGACAGCAAGGTCCGTTCCTTTGGATTTGGCGCCGATGACTATGTGACCAAGCCGTTCCACCGGGACGAACTGGTTGCCCGTATTCATGCGGTTGTGCGCCGTTCGAAAGGCCATTCGCAAAGCGTTATCCGCACCGGCAAGCTGGCGGTAAATCTGGATGCCAAGACGGTCGAAGTCGATGGCAATCGTGTGCACCTGACCGGCAAGGAATATGCCATGCTTGAGCTGCTCTCGCTCAGGAAGGGCACGACGCTGACCAAGGAAATGTTCCTCAACCATCTTTACGGCGGCATGGACGAACCGGAGCTCAAGATCATCGATGTGTTTATCTGCAAGCTGCGCAAAAAGCTGTCGCTGGCCTGCGGTGGCGAAAATTATATCGAAACCGTCTGGGGCCGGGGCTATGTTCTTCGGGATATGGAAGAAGAAAACGCACCAACCGCTCAAGTCGCTTAAACGACCGGGACTTCACTACCCAAACAGGTCTGTTTGTCAGGCCAGAACATGGCGGGACCGCATGGTCCCGCCTTTTTTATGTGGCTGTGTCGAGATACCAGCGTTCCGAACCCTGTAGGCCCAGTGCGGTCAGCTTGTCAGAATGATAGGCACCCGTGTCGATGCCGATGCGGGTCCCGGTTTCCACGACATCGTCGCTAATCGTATGGCCGTAGACGATGATCTTTTCATGGGCTTCCTGCGCCGAGAGAAATTCTTCCCGAATCCAGCGAAGGTCTTTGTGGTGCTGCTCGGAAAGAGGCACGCCGGGGCGTATTCCGGCATGCACAAATGCATAGTCGCCGACGGTGATCTGATCTTCAAAGCCGGCGACAAAATCAATATGTTTCTGGGGAAATAGCTCCGGTATCCGTTGCGCCAATTGCGCCATATCGAGTTCGATATATTCCTTCATGCTGATCTCGTAGCTCAAGATCGTCTCGCGTCCGCCGATGCGGTTGAAGAAGCGGACGGATTTTTCATCGCCGGTGGTCGCCGCCAGATAGACTTCTTCATGATTGCCCATCAGGAACCGGACGTTGCCCAAATCGGCCTTGAGCTGCATCGCGGTGTCGAGCACACCGGCGCTGTCCGGACCCCGGTCCACAAGATCACCCAGAAAGATGATTTCGCTCTGCGCCTTGCCCCGGTCGCCATCATCCTTGATGATCTTGTCGAGCAACTGCTGCAAAAGGTCATTGCGGCCATGGATATCGCCAATCGCATAGACTCGCCGTCCTTCCGGGATCGTCGCGCTATCGATCGGTCTGGAAGCTTTTTTTCTGCGTAGAAGACGATTCAGCATGATGCTTGTAATTTTGTCCTGAAAAGCGGGGATTCAAGGGTGAATCTGATCTTTTATATCGGCAGCGCCATAAACGTTAAACCATCGAAGCGATCGCTGATAATCGTCAGCTTTCCACGACAAAGCTGAGGCCGGCTTTGTCTTCCAGGCGTTTGACCAGCTTTTTGCCCATCAGCGCGCCCGGTGTCCAGACACCGCCGCCATGTTTGATGTCGTCCTGCGCGATGCACAGCGCCGCTTCGGCTATCATCTTGGACGTTGATCCATAGCCAGGGTCCTTGTCCCCTTTGACACATAGGCTCGCGGTTTCGCCATCGGCTGTCTCGCCCAGGAACAACAGGTCATAATAGCCATTTTCGCGCTGTTCCTTGGTCGGACCTTCACCGGGCTTGGGCGCATCGTCGCCGCCGAAAGGATTGGCCTTGGCCACCATCTCGGCAGCCTGCTTGCCGAGATCACCCGGGCTGGTGACAACCATTTCATCATATTTGAAATCTTCGCCATAGGCAAAATCGAGCAGAAAATTGGTCCGGTGGACATTTTTCGTGTTGATCGGCGCCATGATGAATGGGGCCACCCAGCTGTCGATCGCCTTGTCATATTTGGGGATCAGCATATTGGGCTGATCGGCGCCCTTGAAGCCGGGGGTGAGGCCGAAGCTGCTGGCCAGAATCTTGACCAGAGCAGGGTTTTTGGCAATGGCCTTCATCGTTTCTTTCAGGCTCGCAGCGGTGCCGCCGGAAAATGTGCCTTCCATGGCGCGAACGCGTCCCTTGATGCGGGTTGCAGGCTTGTCGAAACGCTTTTGCATTTCTTTCTGCAGCATCAGCACGCCGAGATCGAACGGGATCGAGTCAAATCCGCAGGAAAAACAGATTTGTGCGCCCGATTCTTCAGCTGCTTTCTGATGTTTATCGATCATTGCGCGCATCCAGCCGGGTTCGCCGCAAAGATCGACATAATGGGTGCCGTTTTTGACACAGGCCGCGACAACTTCATCACCATATAGTTGATAGGGGCCGACGGTGGTCAGTATCACTTTGGTGCGGCTCGCCATCATGTCTATCGAGGCGGCGTCATCGGAATCGGCGACGACCAGCGGCGTATCCTTTGGCGCGCCGATGAGATCGCGGACTTCTTCGAGCTTTTCGAGACTGCGTCCCGCCATCGCCCATTTGGGTGCATCGCCCGACACGCCATATTGCTGCGCCATATATTCGGCGACAAGACGGCCAGTATAGCCGGTTGAACCATAGATGATGACATCAAATTCGCGTGCTTCGGTCATTGCGGGGGCTCCTGCAGATCAATTAATCGGTGATTTAACTGCTCCATCTATGGCCTAGAGTTTGGCCAGAGTCACACCCTTTTGCCGCATATATTTGCCAGAACGGTCAGCATAGCTGGTCTCGCAGGGTTCGTTGCCTTTGAGGAACAGAAACTGGCAGGCACCCTCATTGGCGTAGATTTTGGCGGGCAGGGGGCTGGTATTGGAAAACTCCAGCGTCACATGCCCCTCCCATTCCGGTTCCAGCGGCGTGACATTGACGATGATTCCGCAGCGCGCATAGGTCGACTTGCCAAGGCAGATGACCAGCACGTCGCGCGGTATCCGGAAATATTCCACCGTCCGGGCCAGCGCGAAGCTGTTCGGCGGGATGATGCAGCAGTCGGTCTTGCGGTCGACGAAGCTATTCTCGGCGAAATTCTTGGGATCGACAATGGCGTTGTCGACATTGGTGAAAATCTTGAACTCATCCGATACCCGGGCGTCATAGCCATAGGACGACAGACCATAGCTGATGCATCCCTCCCGTTTCTGGCCTTCGACAAAAGGTTCGATCATGCCGGAATGTTTCGCTTCATTGCGGATCCAGCGGTCGGATAATATGCTCATATCAGGCTCCTGTTGGTGATCATGGTCGCACTACGTTCCAGTTTATCGGGCCGTCAACCCCGCTGATCCGGCGCATGTCAGAAGCACGCCACATCACCCAGGGTTTGGTGGCATAGTCGGGCGGGAAAAAATTGGCTTCGAGCCAGAAGGTCCGGTCGATACCGCTGCTGATATCGTAAAGCTCCTCGAATTCGCTCGATACGGCGATGATCGCGTGCTTGCCGCTGTGGGACTCGATCTGGTTGAGAAACGTATTGAGTTCGCTCAGCACCAGCGCGCGACCGGGCCGGTCGCCGCATTCATTGTCGAAGGCAAGGCGGATGGCAGGAGGAAGCATGTTTTCGCCGCGGGGAACTGTGGTGACAAATATCGTCGCCTGATCGGTTGCCAGACGGCAGAGCGAATAATTGTGGAGCGCGCCATAGCGGATGCCGGCATCCCGGGCTCCCTCGATATTCACAGCGAAATTCGCATCGCGTTTTTCCGCGCCCCTAGTGGCCTGAATATAAGCAAAATCGACACCTGTCGCGCCGGCAACATGCCATATGATCTGACCATGGCTTTCATCGACCGAAATACCCTGCACCGGATATTGGTCGCGCGACGGTGCCCAGCCGACGGCAATATTGCGCAATATGAATGCGATAATAAGCAACACCACGACAATCGTGGCAAGGCTGATCATTGATGTTCTTGTGTCTCGATTGGCCACTCTGGTTCCCTGATACGCAGCGGAAGAATCACTCAATTCTTAATATGCAATACGCAGATCAATGTGAAGAGTCGCCGCGCGGTCTTGAAGTCTACGTCGATCTTCCCCTCCAGCCGCTCGACCAGCAGTTCCGCGCCTTGATCATGCACCCCGCGCCGGGCCATGTCGATGGTTTCAATTTCCGCAGCGCTCGCTTTGCGAATTGCTTGATAATAGCTATCGCAAATCGCGAAATAGTCCCGGATCGGTCGCCGAAACCGGCCAAGAGCAAGGATAAGCGTCTCCAGCGGTTCGCCATTCTCACGGCTAATAGAAATGACCAGTCGGCCCTCCTGAACGCTCAATTGGAGTTGATAAGGCCCTGCATAGCCATCGTCATGCTGTTTGAGCGGTTTGAAATAATTTTCTTCGATCAGATCGAAGATTGCGATCCGCCGTTCCTGTTCGATATCGGCATTGCGCCATAAAATTGTGGCTTCATCGAGTTCGACGGAAATGATGCGCGGATCGGACATTGCGCCCTGTTGCCGCAGCGCCGGTCTCAGGACAAGGGTTTTTGCAGTGCAGCACGGCCGCAGGATTTTTTCCACAGGACTGTCCCCGGGACTTTGTGATATTTTTCCCAGCGCCCCTTGCCCAGAATCGATTCACAGTGGATGAAGAGCCATGGCCGAATTGATGCGTTTCCAGAATGATGAGAGTGAAGGACAGCGCCTGCCGCGCAATGTTGAGGCAGAGGCGACTTTTCTTGGCGCGCTGCTGATTGACAATCGGGTTGCCGAAGATGTGCAAATCCGGCTGCGGCCGGAACATTTTTACGAACCGCTGCACGGACGAATCTACGAACAGGCGTTGAAACTGCTCGACAAGAATATGGTGGCCACCCCGGTGACCCTGAAGCCCTATTTCGATGCAGACGAGGCAATGAAGGCGCTCGGCGGACCATCCTATCTCGCCAAATTGACCGGTGATGGCGCGGGCCTGATCGGTGCCCGTGATTTTGCCAATCAGATTTATGATCTGGCGCTGCTGCGTGAACTGGTCAGCGTCGGGCGGACGCTGGTTGAGAGCGCGCTGGATACCAGCGAGACGGTTGATCCGAAGGAACAGATAGAGGAAGCTGAAACCGCGCTATACCGGGTGTCCGAAGGCGAGGCGCAGGAAGGTGGCGTTCGGTCGTTTCTGCAGGCTTCGACCGAGGCATTGAACAATGTCGAGCGGGCCTTCAACAGCGGCGGCAAAGTGTCCGGCATCACCACCGGCCTGACCGATGTGAACGCCAAAATGGGTGGTTTGCACAGGAGCGATCTGCTCATTCTTGCGGGTCGTCCGGGCATGGGCAAGACGTCGCTTGCCACCAATATCGCCTTCAATGCGGCGCACCGCTATCTCCGTGATATGAATGACGGCATTGCGCCGGAAGATTCTCTGGGCGCGAAAACCGCTTTCTTCAGCCTCGAAATGTCGGCCGATCAGCTGGCCACCAGAATCCTGTCCGAGCAGGCCGAGATCAGCTCGGAAAAATTGCGGATGGGCGCGATCAGCCGGGATGACATGCACCGGCTCGCGCTGGCGTCGCGGGAATTGCAGGACTTGCCACTGTTTATCGACGACACGCCAGCACTGACCATTGCCGCCTTGCGGACGCGCGCCCGTCGGTTGCAGCGGCGTCAGGGTATCGGACTGATCGTTGTCGACTATCTGCAGCTGCTGCAAGGCTCGGGCCGGGCCAATGACAATCGGGTCAATGAAATTTCGGAAATCAGCCGGGGCCTGAAGACGCTGGCGAAAGAATTGCAAGTGCCGGTGATGGCGCTGTCTCAGCTGAGCCGTGCGGTGGAAAGCCGGGAAGACAAGCGTCCGCAGCTGTCCGATCTACGCGAATCCGGTTCGATCGAGCAGGATGCCGATATCGTGATGTTCATTTTCCGTGAGGAATATTATCACATGGCGATAAAACCCGATGTACCCGATGCCAATTCCACACCCGACCAGATCAAAAAATATGAAGACTGGGAACGGGATCATGTTCAGGCAGAGGGCAAGGCGACGGTCATTGTCGCGAAAAACCGGCAGGGTTCAACGGGCAATATCCAGCTAAGCTTCATCAGTGAATTTACGAAATTCGGTGACTTGGCTTATAGCGAAGCGCCGGGGGAATATTAGACCGGCTTTGCTTATCCTCCCCCTTTTTCCGGTATGAATTGGCAACGGCAATAGGACGCTGAGATCATGAACATCTGGCTTCGCATGATTATTTTCTCGGCTGTGTTGCTGGTGGTTTTCCTCGGCACCGCTATTACCGTTGATAATTGGCAGTTTCGCACAAGCAGCGAGATCGTAACCGGTGAAATATTGTCGATGCGGGAAGCTATTGGCAGCCGTGAGGATCAGGATGGTTTTACCGAAACCGAGATTTCCCATTATCCGACGGTTCGCTTCAAAAACCTCCAGGGGCATGTATATGAGGTGGAAGTCGCACACCCCATCCGCGAACCGATTCCGGACATTGGTGATCGGATTCCGATCCGCTATGAGGTCGCAAATCCGGAATATGTTCGCGACGAAGATGGTCTTTTTTATGACTGGCTGATCGGTGGTGCGGTGACGGCGGCAGGACTGTTTTTCTTCCTCATCTCGTTTATATTTACGCGACGAAAAATCCCTGAAATTTGACTAGAATCAAGGCCTAGCCATGTCTGTTTCAAAGAGCAGGCTATGCTAGAAAATTGGATCATTCACACCCCTGTCATCCGCATCCGGCACCGGCGTCACATCCTCGTGAATGCCGCATTCGGACTTGTCCCAGCCCCGCCAGCGTCCTGCTCTTGGATCTTCGCCGGGCAGCACTTTTGATGTGCAGGGCGCGCAGCCGACCGAGAGATAGCCTTCCGCCTCGAGCGGGTGGCGCGGCAGGTCATGCTTTGCGAAATAGGCTTCGAGATCGTCCTTGATCCAGTCGCCCAGCGGATTGATTTTCAGGCGACCGTCGTCAATCTCGAAGCGCGGGATATTGTTGCGGGTCACCGACTGAAACGCCTTGCGTCCCGAAATCCAGCTGTTGAGGCCGGCCTTGGCGCGGGCCAGCGGCTCGACCTTGCGGATTTCGCAGCAGCCGTCGGGATCATAAGACCAGCGCAGGCCATTGCTGTCTTTTTCTGCCAGCACTGCAGCATTGGGCGCTACAATATTGCTGTTCTTGATGCTGAGCATCCCGACCAAAGTATCGCGATAGGCCAGCGTCTCGGGAAACATTTTCAATGTGTCGACAAAGGTCACCGGAATGGTTGAATCGACCGCTGCGACGAGATGGAGCAGGACTGCGCTTTCGGTACCGAAGGACGAAACCACGGCGACTTCACCCAGCTGGCGTTCGTCAAACAGGGTCTTGAGCATGGTCGACGTGTCAACCCCCTCGAAACGCTGATTCAGTGCATCGGCGTCGGCCTGGGTGTAATCGGGACGGACGTCGATAGTGTCAATCTTGCGTGCCGCTTCAGCCATGACGGAGCCTCCAGATTGGGGTGCGCTGGTCTGAGGTTGCCTGATAGACATGATCGTAGCGGCTGAAGGCCTGTTGCATCAGCTCTGGATTGATCGGTGAATCCGGCGCGAAGGCGTCAAAGCCGCAACGCCGCATATAAGCGAGCTGATCCAGCAGCACATCGCCGCTGGCGCGCAGTTCGCCGGTATAGCCGGACTCGCGCAATATTTGCGCCGCCGAATAGCCGCGACCATCGCCAAAGACCGGGAAATCGATTTCGATCAGCGACAGACGGTCAAGAAAGGGCAGCAATTGCCGGGCATCTTCGCCCGCTTCAATGCGGACGGCAGTCGCGTTGGACTGATCCAGAAACGAGTCCAGCGAAACCGCTGGTTCTTCATGGACGTCATCATCGCGCAAACGGATAGCATCAACCATATATAGCCTCCTTGAACCGTGCCATGCCGACACGGCGATAGGTATCGATGAACCGCTCTCCGTCCTCGCGTTGTTCGAGATAGAGATCGGTGACGGTTTCGATCGCGTCGATCACGCCATCTTCGGTAAAACCGGGGCCGGTAATCTTGGCCAGACTGGCGTCTTCCGCGCCGGATCCGCCGAGCAGCAGCTGGTAATTCTCCGTGCCCTTCCGGTCGACGCCCAAGATCCCGATATGACCGGCATGGTGATGGCCACAGGCGTTGATACAGCCCGAGATTTTGAGCTTCAATTCACCCAGTTCCCGTTGACGGCCAAGGTCGGCAAAACGCTCGCTGATTTTCTGGGCGAGGGGAATGGAGCGGGCATTGGCGAGACTGCAATAATCGAGCCCGGGGCAGGCGATGCTGTCGGTGATCAGGTCGAGATTGGCCGGAGCCAGGCCCGCCTCATCCAGCGTCTGCCAAAGCGCGTAAAGATCGCTTTTCCGGACATGGGGCAGAACAATATTCTGGCTGTGGGTGACGCGCAGTTCATCAAAACTATATTGCTCGGCCAGATCGGCCATCAGGTCGATTTGCGCCGACGATGCATCGCCGGGGATGCCGCCGCGCGGTTTCAGGCTGATCGTTGCAATCGCATAGCCGGGTTGTTTGTGCGCGGAGATATTCTGATCCATCCAGAGCGCGAAATCAGGATCGGACAGGTCGAGATCATCGCTCGCCTGCTTGTCAAACGGAGGGTCTTGGAAATATTGCGTGATCCGCGCGAGCTCTTCGACCGGGGGATTGAGACCCAGACCCTTCATATGGGCGAATTCTTCCTCGACCTGGCGGGTATATTCCTCCTTGCCGAGTTCGTGCACGAGGATCTTGATCCGCGCCTTATATTTATTATCGCGGCGCCCGTAGCGATTGTAGACGCGCAGGCAGGCCTCGGCATAGCTGATCAGCTCATCGGCAGGGACAAAGGAGCGGATTTCCGGCGCGATCATCGGCGTGCGACCCATGCCGCCACCGACGAAGAATTTCGCGCCCAGTTCGCCCGCTTCATTATGCACCAGCTGGATGCCGATATCGTGCAGCCGCATCGCGGCCCGGTCGGTGTCGCTGGCGATCACGGCAAATTTGAATTTCCTGGGGAGATAGGAAAATTCCGGGTGAAAGCTCGACCACTGCCGCAACAATTCTGCCCATGGCCGCGGATCGGCGATTTCATCTGCCGTCGCACCGGCAAATTGATCAGAAGAGATATTGCGGATGCAGTTGCCGCTGGTCTGGATGGCATGCATTTCAACCGATGCCAGATCGGCAAGAATGTCGGGGGCGTCTTCCAGCTTGATCCAGTTATACTGGATATTCTGGCGGGTCGTGAAATGGCCGTAATCGCGGTCATATTTGCGGGCAATATGGCCGAGCATCCGCATTTGCTTGCCGCTCAGCGTACCATAGGGAACCGCGACCCGCAGCATATAGGCATGGAGTTGCAGATAAAGGCCGTTCATCAGCCGGAGCGGCTTGAACTGGTCTTCGGTCAGATCGCCAGCGAGGCGACGTTTCACCTGATCGCGGAATTCTTCGACCCGCGTGTCGACCATTTTCTGGTCATATTGGTCATATTGATACATGTCAGATCACCCATTCGCCGGCATCAGGATCGGCCGGTTTTAATGTCAGGTCGGGACGAACGGTCGGTCCGAGTGCGCGCACCCGGTCCTTGATGTGACCCGGTCGCGGGCCATCATCGGTCTGTTCGGCGGAGATAATATAAGGTGCGTTGACCCGGCGGGCAGCTTCTTCCCGGTGCAGGACCGCTTCGCCCTGATCGCCGACATCGGCAGCGTCTTTGACAAGACGCGACCAGTCGAGGCCGGTCCACCAGATAACGTCGCCGGTCTTGAGATCATTTCCGGTCAATATGTTCATGCAACCACTCCCGCCATTTGCGCAAATTCACGAAATTTGTCTTCGGCATCGCCATATCGCGCGACTTCGCCGACGACGAGCAACGCGGGACTCTGGACATTTTCACGCCGTACCATGTCGCCGAGGTCGGTCAGCAGCGTGCGAAGCGCGCGAAAGTCACTGCGGGTGCCGTTTTCCAGCACTGCAACCGGCAGCTCGGGTGCCACCCCGTCGGCGATCAGTTTTTCAACAATCGCTTCGGCATTGGCAACGCCCATATAGATCACCAAAGTGCGGCCTTTTCCCGCCAGCCCGGACCAGTTCTGGTCCGACAGGCCCTTGCATTGGCCAGCGACAAAGGAAACCGCGCTCGAGGCATCACGGTGGGTGAGCGGCATTCTCGCCTGAGCGGCGCAGCCGAGCGCAGCGCTGATGCCGGGCACGACTTCAACGGCAACGCCAGCGGCGATACAATCATCGGCCTCTTCGCCGCCACGCCCGAAAATGAAGGGGTCGCCACCCTTGAGGCGCACGACCACATGGCCTTTCGCCGCTTCGCTGATCAGGATATGGTTGATCTGATCCTGCGGAACGCTGTGCAGCGAGCGTTTCTTCGCCACCGATATATATCGTGCGCTTGGCGATCCCAGATCCAGAATGTCGCGGCTGACCAGGCCGTCGTGAATGATCACATCGGCGCGTGCCAGCAGCTTTGCCGCTTTCAGGGTCAGCAAGTCGGAATCTCCCGGACCGGCGCCGACCAGATAGACTTTACCCGCAGATCGCGCCCTGTTTGATATATTTTCCATGGACGGGATATGCGCGCATCGACCGGGATGTTCAAAACAGAAGTTTTTGGGGGTGCCTAAGCTGAGCTATTTGGCGGCAGCGGTTTCCGCAGGGTTGGCAGCGTTCTCATCCTTGAGTCCGACGCCGATCGAGGCCCGGGCTTGATCCGCTTCCATGGAAACAACCGGATAGGCACAATAATCGGCGGCATAATAGGCGCTGGGTCGATGATTGCCGGATAGTCCGATGCCGCCAAAGGGGGCCTCAGAGGAGGCGCCAACGGTCATTTTATTCCAGTTCACGATACCGGCGCGGCTGTTCGACCAATATTGGTCATATTGTTGGGGCGTACCGCCGATCAGGGCCGAGGACAGGCCATAGCGGGTGTTATTCGCTTCGGCGATCGCTTCTTCAAAGTCGGCTACACGAACAACCTGCAGGATCGGCCCGAACAATTCGATATCCGGACGTTCATCGAGATCGGTGACATCAATGATGCCAGGGGTGAGGAAAGGACGCCCCTCTATCGGTCTCGCCATATGTTTGATCGGCTTGCCGCCATGGCTCATCAAGGCAAGGAAGCTTTCGGTCAGGCCATCGGCGGTTTCATTGTCGATGACCGGACCCATGAACGGTGCCGGCGTGGCAAAGGGTTGGTCGATGATCAGGCGATCCGTAATATGTTTCACCTCCTTGATGATACGATCATAGAGCGCATCCTTTACAATCAACCGGCTTGCGGCCGAGCAACGCTGACCCGCGCTCAGGAAGGCGGACTGGACGATCAGGACGGCACTGCTGTGAATATCGTCGGTATCCCAGGCAATGATGGGATTATTGCCGCCCATTTCCAGAGCCAATATCTTGTCTGGCCGGGATGCAAATTGGCGATTGAGGGCAATGCCGGTTCGCGCCGAGCCGGTGAACAGGACTCCGTCCAGCCCTTCGTTGGATGTCAGCTGCTTGCCGGTTGCGGGGCCACCGTGCAATATATTGACGACACCGGTTGGCAGTCCCGCCTTGGCAAAGGCATCGACCAGATATTGACCGACTGCCGGCGTCTTCTCCGATGGTTTGAAAATAATTGTGTTGCCGGCAATCAGAGCCGGGACGATATGCCCATTTGGCAGATGAGCGGGAAAATTATAGGGGCCGAGTACGGCGAGGACGCCATGCGGCTTGTGCCGCAAGGCCGCTCGCATATTGGGCGGGCTCGGCAATTGGCGCTGTGGTGTTCGGTCGGCAAAGGCATTGACCGAAATATCAACTTTCTTGACGACCGATTCCACTTCCGTCCGGGATTCCCAAAGCGGCTTGCCGGTCTCGCGGGAGATCAACTCGGCCAGTGTATCGGCATCATCGCGGATGCGATTGGCATAGCGCCGGACAGCCTCAATGCGTTTGACCAAGGCCGTGGCAGCCCAGCCCGGCCATGCTTCGCGCGCGCTGGCAACCGCAGCGTCGGCGTCTCCGCTGGTGCCGGTCCACAGGGTCGCCCCGGTTGCTGGTTCGATGGATATCAAGTCGCTCAAAATGGCCTCTGTTTTCTGCGCGTTTCTAGTTCAATGAACGTATATGGCACATCTCTCAGGATAGACCATAGTGGATAACGACCGAGAAGCCTCACTATACGTTCTTCCCTTATGTCCGCTGGCTTGCAGAAAATTGCTAGCCGTTGCGCAAAGCGGCGCCCATATCACGGATATCATTGATTTTTTCTGTGAGCGGCGTCCAGTTGTCATCCTCTGCGATGGAAGCCCAGATCGATTCAACCTCCTCGATATGCATCGAACAGGGTTCTGGTTTCTGCCAGTAATTGCTGACCGGCTCGCGCGTCCGCGTCCGATCGGCGATCAAAGTGCGGAATTCGGCAAATTCGGCCGAATCCTGCTCCGGTCTCGCGAGATTTTCGGTTTTGCCCCAGTCGAAGAAAAACTGGTCGATCTGGACGGTTTTTTCCGCCAGCCCCTTTTCCGCAGCGACAACCAGATCGCGATCCTTTTCAAAACCCTCGGACTCGATGCCGAGCCGCCAGCAGAAATGTTCGGTGAAGGCAGTACCATAGGCCTTGGGGAAGGCTTCCAGCGTTGCAACCAACGGTTCGCTATCGGCGATCAGGCGCAGGGCGCTGGCAAATTGAGCCAGATTCCAGTGCAGCGCTTCCGGTTGCCTGCCAAAGCAATATAGTCCTTCCTGGTCGAAATAGGCCGCGGTAAAGCCGGGTTCCCAAAAAGGCGTGAAACGCCAGGGCCCATAGTCGAAACTTTCGCCGGTAATGTTGATATTGTCCGTGTTGAGCACGCCATGAACAAAGCCGGCGGTCATATAGGCACCGGCCAGCTTTGCCACTTCCTGCGCAACCTTGGCGAATAATTCTGTCACGGGGTCATCGGTCTGCGCGCCGCCATAATAATTTGCGAGACAATATTGGACGAGGCTGTGCATCAGCTCTTCATTCTTCTCATAGGCGATGCGCTGGAACGCGCCGATGCGGATATGGCTGTGGCTCAACCGGGTCATTACTGCGGAGCGGGTGGGGGAGGGTTCATCGCCGCGCGACAATTTCTCGCCGGTTTCTATCACCGAAAATGTTTTTGAAGTGTTGACGCCGAGCGCTTCGAGCATTTCGGTCGCGAGAATTTCGCGGACCGCACCCTTCAGGGTAAGTCGGCCATCGCCGGTCCGGCTCCACGGCGTCGTCCCCGATCCCTTGGTGCCGAGGTCCATGAGCCGCTTTTCATGGTCGCGCAGCTGCGCGAACAGAAAGCCCCGGCCATCGCCGATTTCGGGATTATAGTTGCGGAACTGATGGCCATGATAGCGCAGCGCCAACGCCGGGTTCAAATTGTCGGCCAGTGGCTGGAATTTGCCGAAATGGCTGATCCATTCCTGTCCATCCAGATGGTCCAGTCCGACGCTTTGGTCCCAGCGGTCATTTCTGAACCGGAGGATATGGTCGGGAAAATCGGCGGCCACCACCGGGTCGCCAATCTTTTCTCCCAATTGGGTGATTTGGACATCGGGCTGATAGACGGCCTTGCCGGGTTCGGATTGCGGTTTATATGGCATTTTCAGACAGTGGCGGCTAATCGGTTGCGCAGCAAGAGGCAAGACGGGACCAATCGCATATGAGCGAAGAAAAATCTTATCAGGATATTTACTGGGAATCCGATGACGGGCTGAAATTGCACGCGCGAGACTATCCATCGGACGGCGACAAAACGCCGGTTATCTGCATCCCGGGATTGACCCGCAATGCGCGCGACTTTGACCATCTCGGCGGAGGGTTCAGCGGTGGACGCAGGATCATCATGCTGGATCTGCGCGGACGTGGTTCCAGCGAATATGCCAAGGACAGCAGCACCTATAATCCCAAGCAATATGTTTCGGATATCATCATGCTGATGGATGAGCTGAAGATACCGAAAGCAGTTTTTTTCGGAACGTCGCTAGGCGGCGTTGTCACAATGATCATGGCCAAGATGTATCCCGAGCGGGTTGCTGGTGCGCTATTGAATGACATCGGCCCGGAACTCGATCAGAAAGGCCTCGACCGGATTGCCGATCATGTCGGGCAGGGACGGAGTTTTGACACATGGGCCCATGCCGGGCGCGATTTGGCGGAAAATAGCAGCGATATTTTTCCGGATTTCACGCTGAAGGACTGGATTGCCTTCGCCAAGAAAGTCTACCGGATGAACAGCTCTGGCCGGATCAAGCTGGACTATGACATGAAGATCGCCGAGCCTTTCGACAGCAAGGGCGGTGGCAGCGGCGCCTTGTGGAATGCACTGGAGAATATGAAAGAGATTCCAACGCTCATATTGCGCGGCGAGCTGTCTGACCTGTTCAGTGAACAGGTTGCCAAGAAGATGCTCGAAAAACTGGACAAGGCCGATCTGGTCATCGTCCCGCGCGTGGGCCACGCCCCGACGCTGGAGGAACCGGCCTCGCTTGACGCGATCAACCAATTGCTCCACCGCATTGACTGAATATTTTCCCTATAGTCGAACATGAAAACCGCATGAAGCCAGCAAAGATATTGCATCTCCACAGCACGTTCAATCTGGGCGGCAAGGAAGCGCGCGCTGTCCGGTTGATGAACCACTTCGGTTCCGCGGCCGAACATGTCATATTGTCGGCACAGCCCGACAGCCTGTCGGCTCGCGATGCGATTGATCCCGGCATCACGGTGGCATTTCCCAAAGATGCACCATCGCTCGCTGGCAAACCATCGCTCAAGCGCTATCGCGAATTCGTCACCTATTTCCGGCAGTTTGACCTGATCCTGTCTTATAATTGGGGATCCATGGATGGCGTGATGGCGCGGACATTATTCTCGCGGATCGAAGGTCTGCCGCCGCTGATTCATCATGAGGACGGATTTAACGAGGACGAGCAGAAAAAGCTCAACTGGAAAAGAAACTGGTTCCGCAAATTTGCGCTTGGCGCTGCCCAGGCGCTGGTCGTGCCGTCCGAGCAACTGGCAAGAATCGCCAGCGATGTCTGGAAGCAGCCAGAGCAGAAAATCCACCGTATTCCCAACGGCATTGACGTGAAGCGGTTTCAGAAAAAACCGCAACGCGGTGCTTTGTCCGGCTTTGCCCGGCGCGAAGGCGAGGTCGTTGTCGGCACCGTGGCCGGGCTGCGCGCGATCAAGAATCTTCCACGACTGGTGCGGGCCTGCGCCGCAGCAGGCGACAATGTCCGCTTGGTGATCGTTGGCGAAGGACCGGAAAAAGAAAAGATTCTGGCCGAAGCGCAGCGGGTGGGCCTCGGCGATCGATTGCTGATGCCCGGCTTTATGGCCGATCCGGCGCGCTATATCGGCCTGTTCGACATTTTTGCCCTGTCATCCGACAGCGAACAATTTCCGATTTCGCTGATCGAAGCAATGGCCGCCGGCCTGCCGGTTGCGGCGACCGACGTCGGCGATATAAAGACGATGGTGTCGCAGGCCAATCAGGGTTTTATCAAACCGCTTGGTGACGAAAGCAGGTTTTGCGAATCGCTGACGACATTGGTCCAGCACCAGCAATTGCGAGAAGATCTGGGCATGCAGAACCGGCTCAAGGCGCAGGCGGAATATAATGAAAGCAAGATGCTGGGCCGCTATGGCCTGCTTTATGGCCACGCGCTGGGCCGCGCCGATTTTGGTTCCGCTAATTAACGACTTTCATAACAGAGTTTTTGCGAGCATTTTTATACGCCGCCGTCTATATCGGCATTTGGGGATAAGAGGAGATTTCATTGTTCAAGGGCTTAAAACCCATCCAGTATAATGGCCAGGAAGTATGGCCGTTAATCGAGGGTGGAAAAGGCGTCGCAGCCACCAATCACGCCAGTTCGGGAGCCTGGGCTGCTGCTGGTGGCATTGGTACGGTATCCGCCGTCAATGCGGATAGCTATGACGAGCATGGCAATGTCATCCCGCAAATCTATCATGGCCGGAAACGCGAAGAGCGCCACCAGGAACTGATCCAATATGCGATCGACGGTGCGGTTGCGCAGGTTACCCAGGCCTATGAAATTTCGAATGGCAAGGGCGCGATCAATATCAATGTCCTGTGGGAAATGGGCGGCGCGCAACAGGTATTGGAAGGCGTACTCGAGCAGACCAAAGGCATGATCGCGGGCGTCACATGTGGCGCCGGCATGCCCTATAAGCTGTCTGAAATTGCTCAGCAATATGGCGTTAATTATCTGCCGATCATCAGCTCCGCCCGCGCCTTCCGGGCGCTGTGGAAGCGGGCCTATAAAAAGGTTCCGGACCTGATGGCGGCGGTGGTCTACGAAGATCCTTGGCTGGCGGGCGGTCATAACGGCCTGTCCAATGCGGAAGATCCGAAAAAACCGGAAGATCCCTATCCGCGGGTCAAGGACCTGCGCGATACGATGCGCGCAGAGGGCATAGCCGACAGCGTGCCGATCATCATGGCCGGCGGTGTCTGGCATTTGCGCGACTGGGAAGACTGGATCGATAGCGAAGAGCTCGGCCAGATTGCTTTTCAGTTTGGTACACGGCCTTTGCTCACCAAAGAGAGCCCGATTCCGCAAAGCTGGAAAAGCGAACTGACCAAGATCAAGGAGGGTGATATTCTCCTGCATAAATTCTCGCCAACCGGATTCTACAGTTCTGCGGTTCGCAACGAATTTCTGCGCAGTCTGGAATCGCGTTCAGAACGCCAAATTCCCTATTCGACAGAAAAAGCGGGTGAACATACCCATCAGCTGGATGTCGGGATCAAGGGCAAGAATTTCTGGGTTACCCGCAACGACCTGCTTCGTGCCCGCGAGTGGGATGGCCTCGGCTTTACCATGGCGATGAAGACACCGGACAATACTTTGGTGTTCGCTTCGCCGGAGGAGTCGAAAATGATCCGCAAGGATCAGGCCGATTGCATGGGTTGCCTGTCGCATTGCGGTTTTTCGGCCTGGAAAGACCATGACAATCATAGCACGGGACGGCTCGCTGACCCGCGCAGTTTCTGCATCCAGAAAAGCCTGCAGGAAATCGTCCATGGCGCACCGGTCGAGGAACATCTGATGTTTGCCGGCCATGGCGCGTTTAATTTCGGCACCGATCCCTTCTATTCCAACGGCTTCGTGCCGACGGTAAAGCAGCTGGTGGATCGCATCCTGACCGGCGACTGAGTTGGAAATCCGGCTCGATGATCTCAGCGGCCAGCAAGTTCAGGACTTGCTGGCTGCGCATCTCGCCGGAATGCAGGAAAACTCGCCGCCAGACAGCGTCTATGCGCTCGACCTGAGCGGATTGCGGCATCCCGATGTGTCGGTGTGGACGGCTTGGGATGCAGCGGAATTGATCGGCATTGGCGCGCTCAAGCAATTGTCTCCGTCAGCGGGCGAGATCAAATCGATGCGAACCGACACCCGGCATCTGCGCAAGGGCGTTGGCTTGGCAATTCTCGATCATATTATCGCCGAGGCGCGGCAGCGCGGTTATCGGCGGCTGAGTCTGGAGACTGGTTCCGGTCTGGAATTTGATGCAGCGTTGAGCCTGTATCGCAAGCGCGGATTTGAAAATGGCGAGCCGTTCGGTGACTATGTGTCGAGCGACTTCAACGAGTTTCTGCATCTGGATTTGACCTAGAGGACGGCCAAAAGAAGCTAGCTTTTCAGATGGAACCGAACCTCGTTCGACTTGCCGTATGCACCATGCATCGCACCACCAGCAATTGAGAGACAGATTTCAACTAAATCTTCATTCAAATTGTAGGTGGGCTGTTTGGAATTGAAATTTTTCGCCGATCTATATCGTCCTGTTTCCGGAATATACACGTCGTAGATTATGGTTGGACGCTCGGAAACATCAACATTTTCGATACTTTCACCATATGCTCCCACTTCGGTGCCATCGGCAAATGGGCCGTATCCAAAAATTCCCCAATCTTGATGGGCACAGTTTTTAGCGATGAAATATCCATTTAATTCATGCTTTTGAACTTCGTTGATCCAGTTTGCGTTTCCGCTGAGTTGCACATGCCAGAGGATCGCATGCGAAACTTCGAAGCCCGTTGTGTCCTGGATATCTCTCCGTATTTTGATGCTTTGTTGGTCAGTTAGCCGACTTACATTGAGGACTTCGAGATCATTGATTGGCCGCGGGACACATTTGGTAACAAACAGGACAAATATGACGAGCACGAAAATCGGCCATTTTGCCCTCCATAGACGCTCAACGATGGACACTAACTGCCACTATCCTAATCCAGATCCCACGCCCGTTCGCCATGGTTGGAAATATCCAGACCATCGCGCTCGTCGTCCTCGCTGACCCGCATCGGCAGGATGAAGCTGATGCCGAAGCCGAGGATCGCCGTGGCTACCGCCGACCAGATGGCGACCGCGCCGACGCCGATCAGCTGGGCGACAAACTGACTGCCAAAGGCCATGCCTTCGCCATAGCCGGTCCCGCCAAAACCTTCGGCGATGAACAGCGCAAGCATCAGACTACCGAGCATCCCGCCGACACCGTGCACGGCGAAGACATCGAGGCTATCGTCTATCTTGAAGCCATTTTTTACCAGACCTACGGCCATGAAGCAGACAATTGAAGCCGCTGCGCCAATGATGATCGACGCGCCGGGTCCGACAAAGCCAGCCGCCGGGGTGATCGTTGCCAACCCGGCGATGGCACCGGTGGCCACGCCCACGGCGGTCGGTTTGCCAACCTTGAATTTCTCGATCAATATCCAGACCAGCGCCGCCATAGACGCTGCAATATGGGTGTTGAGGATCGCCGAGGATGCATCGTCGGTCGCGGCCAGAGCCGAGCCGCCGTTGAAACCGAACCAGCCGACCCAGAGCATGGCAGCGCCAGCAACGGTCAGGGCAGGGCTGTGCGGCAGCATCAGGGTTTTGGGCCAGCCCATGCGCTTGCCGAGCATGATGGCGACGACCAGAGCGGATACACCCGCAGTCGTGTGCACGACAATGCCGCCAGCAAAGTCGAGCACGCCGAGATTGCTGAGCCAGCCGCCGCCCCAGACCCAATGGGCCACCGGTGCATAGACGACGAGCAGCCAGAGCGCACAAAAAGCAACCACCCAGCCAAAGCGCGCGCGTTCGACCCAGGCGCCGATCATCAGCGCCGGGGTGATCACGGCAAAGGTCATCTGGAACATGGCAAAAGCAGATTCGGGAACCGCCGTGCCTTCCCGAACATTACCCAGATTACCCAGCATCCAGTTGAGGCCATTGCCGAGAAACCCGTTGGTTACGCCGCCGAAAGCCAGCGTGTAACCGACAACAATCCAGAGAACCGAACAAATGCCAACCACAGCCATGCACTGGATCAGCACCGACAGGAAATTTTTGGAGCGCACCAGCCCACCGTAGAACAGGGCCAGGCCGGGCAGGGTCATCAGCAGGACCAGAGCACTGGAGGTCAATATCCAGGCGGTGTCGCCGCTATTGGCAACATCGGTTGCGGGATCAAAAGCCTGTTGCGCGTGGAGCGGAGAAATCGCCCAACTGGCCGCCAACAGCAAGCCGATTGATTTGACTGGATATTTCATGATGTTCCCCGCAGCTATAATTTTATTATGCCTGCTCGCTTTTGCGAATCAGATTGCGATAAATTTCTAGTCGAGACCACGAGGGGACTCAATGGAAAGCTTAAACCCAGCCGTCGAGCACCTGATCCGGCGGGCGATGGCCGTCGGCCCATACGCGGATGTTGGTGATCACCCGTTCGCCCGAAGCTTCGCGTCCTTCAAAGGTCGCGCTGCCCATATGCGGCAGCAGCACGGTGTTCTTGAGGGTGAGAAAACGCGGATCGATGTCGGGTTCATTCTGGTAAACATCGAGCCCGGCACCGCCGATTTTCTCGTTCTGCAACGCTTCGATCAACGCATTTTCGTCCACCAGATCCCCGCGCGCGGTGTTGATCAGATAGGTGGAGGATTTCATCATGCCGATTCGTTCGGCATTGATCATTTCATGGGTTTCCGCCGTATGTGGACAATGTAGCGAGATAATGTCGCATTCGCGGATCAGCTCGTCGAGATCGGCGACAAAACTGGCCCGCAGCGATTCCTCGACAGCTGGCGGCAATTGCCGGCGATTGTGGTAGACAATCGACAGTCCAAAGCCGGAGGCACGGCGGGCAACCGCCTGACCAATGCGGCCCATGCCGATGATGCCAAGTTTTTTTCCGCCGATACAATGGCCAAGCATGCCGGATGGCTTCCAGCCTTCCCATTGTCCGGTTCGAATCAGCTTCTCGCCCTCGGAAAGGCGGCGCGGCGCCGACAGGATCAACGCCATGGTCATGTCTGCTGTGTCTTCGGTGAAAACCCCCGGCGTATTGGTGACGAGGATTTTTTTTGCGCGCGCGGCGGCCAGATCAATATGATCGACCCCGGCACCAAAGCTGGCAATCAGACGCAGCCGGTCCGGCGCATTTTCAATCATTTCCGCATCAATATGATCGGTCACGGTGGGCACGAGAACATCGCAATCCGCCATCGCCGCGATCAGGTCGTCGCGGGAAAAGGGCCTGTCTGCATAATTGGGCACCGCATCAAATAATTCACACATGCGATTCTGATTGGAGTCCGCCAATTCGCGGGTGATGATGACGCGGGGATTTGAGAGGGCTGGTGAGTCTTGCATAGACCAATGGCTATGCCTGAATTTTGCTTCAGGTCAAGCAGGCGGCGCTTGAAGCGGACGAAGCTTTTCGGCTATGCGTTTCTCAATCGGGGAACGAGTAACCAATCATCATGCGTATTCTGGCTTTCATGCTCATTGCGATTTCGGGTCTGTCCCTGTCATCGCCCGCTGCCGCGCAGCAAGAGCCGCCCTATTGGGCCTCGATCGACGAGCCCGAGGCACGGATGCGCACCGGACCCAGCACCGAATATCCGACGATGTGGATCTACAAGCGCGAGCGGCTGCCGGTAAAGGTTCTGGCGGTGTACAAGTCCTGGCGCAAGGTCGAGGATCATGAAGGCACGCAGGGCTGGATGCACGCACGTCTGCTTAGCGCATCCCACACCGGTCTGGTGCTGGCGACCAGCGGAAAGCCGGTCGCCATGCGCGCCTTGCCCGATGACGGCGCCAAGATCATCTGGCGCGCCGAACCGGGCGTCGTTGGCAGTCTGACACAATGCGAAAAAGGCTGGTGCCTATTCGATGTCACCGGGCGTCAGGGCTATATCAGCATGACCGATGTCTGGGGCGACGAACCGCTGAAATAGTTCAGTCGATCAATTCCAGTGCGACCGCTGTCGCTTCGCCACCGCCGATGCACAAAGCCGCAACGCCCTTTTTCAGTCCGCGCTTTTTCAATGCCGCGATCAACGTCACCATGATTCGCGCGCCGCTGGCACCGATCGGGTGACCCAGAGCGGTGGCCCCGCCATTCACGTTCAACTTGTCGTGGCTGATGCCGAGGTCCTGCATGGCGAACATGGCGACGCAGGCAAAAGCTTCGTTCACTTCCCAGAGATCGACATCGGCAACCGACCATCCGGCCTTGTCGAGCAGTTTCTGAATGGCAAAGACCGGCGCCGTGGTGAATTTGGACGGGGCGTGGGCATGGGCCGCATGCGCCACGATCCGGGCGACGGGCTTCAGGCCCTTGGCTTCCGCCACGCTCGTACGGGTCAGCACCATTGCCGCAGCACCATCGGAAATAGAGGATGCATTGGCCGCGGTGATCGTTCCGTCTTTGGCAAAGGCAGCGCGAAGCTGCGGAATTTTGTCCGGATTGCCCTTCAGTGGCTGCTCATCCTTGTCGACAGTGACATTGCCCTTGCGGGTTTTGACTTCGACCGCGACGATCTCGTCATCAAAGGCGTCGCCTTCGACCGCCGCCTTGGCGCGAGCAAGCGACTCGATCGAAAAGTCGTCCTGCGCTTCGCGGGTCAGTTGATATTCGCTGACGGTTTCCTCTGCAAAGCTGCCCATCGCCCGGCCTGGCTCATAGGCATCTTCGAGACCGTCGAGAAACATATGGTCCTTGGCTTCGGTGTGGCCGAGGCGCGCGCCACTGCGCATCTTGGGCAGCAAATAAGGCGCGTTGGTCATGCTTTCCATGCCGCCGGCGACGATCATGTCGATCGAGCCTGCCGCGAGGGCCTCTGCGCCCATGATCGCGGCCTGCATGCCGGAGCCGCACATCTTGTTCACCGTGGTCGCTTCGACCGATTGCGGCAGGCCTGCAAAAATGGCTGCCTGACGGGCAGGGGCCTGACCCTGACCGGCTGACAATACATTGCCCATGTAGATACGCTCGACGTCCGCGCCTGCAACCCCGGCCCGTTCCACGGCGGCCTTGACCGCGACAGCACCCAGATGCGACGCGCTGACTTCCCCGAGTGCGCCTTGCATGCCGCCCATCGGCGTGCGGGCATAAGAGAGAATGACGATCGGATCGGACTGGGACATGGGTGGACCTTTCTGGTTTTGTTGCGCCGCGGTCAGCAAGCGCGAGTCTCGCAGACCACATAGGCGCGGCCATTTGTTTTTTCAATTGCGCCATTGAATGCGCCATTGAAAGCTGGGGCTGGCCGTGCCAATCGAACCCGGAAATCTTATTTGGAGCACCCGTTGCCAGCTTTTCTCTTGCCGATTTTCGGTATCATTCTTGGCCTGATTATCGGCAGCTTTCTGGCGACTCTGATACTCAGATGGCCCGATGGCCGTTCGGTCCTTGCTGGCCGCTCCTCCTGCGATTCTTGCGGGCATCAACTGCGGGCATGGGAGTTGATTCCGGTGGTGAGCTTTCTCATCCAAAGGGGAAAATGCCGTCAATGCGGAACAATGATTGCTACGGATCATCTGGCAATCGAGATTGCCGCAGGGCTGATAGGCGGCCTTGCGCTGTTCGCGGCCCCCGGTTTTGATGGACTGGCAGGAGCGATTTTTGGCTGGCTTCTGCTGACGCTCGCGGCGCTGGACGTAAAGCATCACTGGTTACCCGACAGTTTGACCGTGATATTGGCCGGGTCCGGGCTGATGGCTGGATTTTTCCTTGTGCATCCAACGCTGCAGGGCCGCCTGATCGGCGGGCTGGCGGGATTTGCCGCTCTCGCCATCATCGCAGCCCTATATAAGAGTATCAGAAGGCGAGACGGTCTCGGTGGCGGCGATCCCAAGATGCTGGGAGCTATCGGCTGCTGGCTGGGCTGGCAGGCGCTGCCAGTCGTGCTCCTGGGTGCCAGCCTGATCGGCATCCTGGTTGCACTATCCTGGCGACTGCGCGGCAAAAGCGTTGCGGCTGACAGCATGTTGCCGCTTGGTAGCCTGATGGCCATCGCGGCTTTTCCACTCTGGCTTTTTCAGACGGCGGGCGCTGGCTTGCCATATTGATTTGCCGATGCTTGCACGATCACTGGAAAAAGCCGTTGCCAGCGCAATGCCTGTTCGCTAACAGAGCCTTGATTTCGCTGTTCGTCAATCGATACAGCCAAAGAGCCCCTGTGGTGGAATCGGTAGACGCGCTGCACTCAAAATGCAGTTCCGCAAGGAGTGCCCGTTCGAGTCGGGCCAGGGGCACCATTTTCCGGAAATTCAAATATCTGTGACTAAGTTGCAACGATATATGGATTTTCCGTCGTAATGCGCAGTCACGCTGCCTTTCTAGGTCTTATGCACTGGACTATTCCTACAATTTAAACGAGTGGCCGGCGGCTCAATGGACGGTCCCCCCCCATTTTATTTTAGGCCCAGAACATAACTTCGGGGCGCAGGAGAAATATATGAAAATCGCAAAATTTTTAGCCGCGACTGCACTTAGCGGCGTTATCGCAGCGTCCCCAGTCTATGCACAGGATGCACAGGATGTTCAGGAAGCGGAAACGTTTGACGACAATGTCATCATCGTCACTGCTTCCAAGCGTGAAACCACTTTGCAGGAAACTCCGATTTCGGTCTCGGTGACAACCGGCGAAACGCTCGAAAATGCGCAAATCCGTGACGTACTCGATCTGCAATCGGTCACTCCTTCGCTGCGTGTCAGCCAGCTCCAGACCTCTTCGGCATCGACTTTCATTATCCGCGGTTTTGGTAACGGCGATAACAATTTCGGCATCGAGCCGTCTGTTGGCGTGTTTATTGACGGCGTGTTCCGTTCGCGTTCGGCTGCGGCTCTGTCAGATCTTCCCAATGTTCAGCGTATCGAGGTGCTGAACGGCCCGCAATCGACGCTGTTCGGCAAGAACGCTTCTGCTGGCGTGATTTCGGTTATTACACGTGAGCCGCAATTCGAATTTGGCGGAGCGGTTGAAGCCGTTTACGGCAATTACAATAATGTCGTTCTCAAGGGCGATATTACCGGCCCGCTGACAGAGAATATCGCCTTCGCGATCGACGGTAGCTATAACCGCCGCGACGGTTACGCCAATATTGTCAATTTGAGCGAAGAGCAGAATGATCGAAACCGCTGGGCAGCTCGCGGTCAGCTTTTGTTCGAGCCAACATCGGATCTGAAGATTCGTGCGATTGGTGATTTCTCGCGGATTGACGAGATTTGCTGTCAGGTGACGACCGTTGTCGCCGGGCCGACCGCCGGAGCGATCCAGTTGCTTGGCGGTCAATTCTCGACAGATCGTTTCAGCTATGATGCTTATCTCAATCAGGTGCCGATCAACAAAGTCGACAATTACGGCGGCTCGCTCCAGGTCGATTATCAAGCAGGTGCGCTTTCTTTCACCTCGATTTCTTCCTACCGCGAACTGAAGAACCTGTTCGTTTCGGACATCGACTACACAAGTCTGGATGTTGCGAACGAAACCCGTAACCAGAAGGTAAAGACGCTCACCCAGGAATTCCGCGTCGCATCGGACTTTGACGGTCCGATCAACTTCCTGCTCGGCGGCTATTATTTCGACGAAAGCATCTCGCAGGTCAGTCAGATCGAAAACGGTACCCAAATCCGTGACTTCTTCGAAGTTCTGGCTGGTGGAAACCCGGCAGATATCATCGCCGGCAACCCGAGTGTATTCAATGGGGTTGAAGCAGGTCTTGGTCTGCCTCAGGAATCCATTTTCCTCACACCGCTGCTCACAGCCGAGCAGTTTTCGATGGACAACACGTCCTATTCGATCTTCGGCACGGTTGATTTTGAACCGGTCGATGGTCTCGTCATTACGGGCGGTTTCAACTACACCGACGATAAGAAGGACTTCGCACTCGCTCAGCAAAGCTTCGATCCACTGGGTCAAATCAATCTGATTGATGCGTTTATCGTAGGTGCAACCAGCGGAACGGTTACCACGCGTGACCAATTCCAGGCGCTGCCGGCGGCGAACCAGGCGGCTCTGCTTGCGGCGGCAACCGATCCAACGGTAAATCCGTTGCTCGGCTTGTCTGCCTTTCAGTTTCAGCCGCCTTTCCTGACCATCCCGAATGCTGTCGAAGACGGCAAGACGCGCGATGACAAGTTCACCTATCTGCTGCGGGCATCCTATCGGGTCTCAGACGAAGTCAACGTCTATGGTAGCTATGCAACGGGCTTCAAAGCGAGTTCGGTTAACCTGTCGCGCGATAGCCGGCCTTCCAGTACCGATTTTGTTGCAGGCCCGGGCGGGTCGACTTTTGCAGCTCCATCATCGCCAATCCTCGACGCCGGTCTGGCGCTGCCAAACATGAGGAGCGGTTCGCGCTTTGCCGGGCCAGAAAATGCCACCGTGTATGAAGTTGGTGTCAAAGGTCAGTGGGAAGGCTTCGGCTTCAACCTCGCATTGTTCGACCAGACCATCAAAGGTTTCCAAAGCCTGGCCTTCACCGGCACTGGTTTTGCTCTGCAGAATGCAGGCCAGCAATCGGTCAAGGGTGTCGAGTTTGATAGTACTATTAGGCCGACTGAGGGGTTGGTTTTCACATTTGCGATGACCTATCTTGATCCGTTGTTTGATGACTTCCCGGGTAGTGTCTTGGGCGACCTGAGCGGCGCAACACCAGCCGGCATCCCTCAGATCGCTATTTCGACTTCTGCGACCTACACACACGAATTTGGCAGCAGCGGAAATAAGTTGATCACGCGGATTGATTACAGCCATGAAAGCAACACGCCGATCAACAATGGCTTGCCGACTTTTAACGCTGCGTTGGGCAACACCCAGATTTTTGATCGCGAGGTCAATCTGGTCAACGGCTCAATGACACTCAAGCTTGAAAACGGTATCGAAGTCGGCGGGTATGTTCGCAACCTGTTCAACGACCAGTATCTCACGACGGTATTCGACGGCGTTGCACAATCAGGAACGGTTTCCGGTTATCCTAGTGCGCCGCGCACTTACGGCGGTGTCGTCCGTTTCAAATTCTAAAGTTGAACTAAAATTACAAAATTTGGCCTTGCCGGGAAACCGGCAGGGCTTTTTTGTATCAAAATTGCATCAAATTGCCCGAATCTCATGCAAAAATGTAATGCAAAGGTGCATTTTTTATATTTCCGTCTGGACTTAACCGCGCGATTAGTTGAATGTTCAGTGATCGGGGGGATGGGGAAAAACGTCACTCTCCGATCATTAAGTTGGGATTTGGGAGAGAGAAATGCGTAAATCGCTATTGTTAGCTGCTACAGCTTTAACTGCAATGTCCGTACCTGCTTTGGGGCAGGATCAAGATGAGGGTGTCCTTGATGATAATGTCATCATTGTTACCGCACAACGTCAGGCGCAAAGTGCTCAGGACGTGCCAATCGCCGTTTCGGCATTCTCCGGAGCAGCCTTGGAAGCCCAGCAGATCGAAAATAGTTCCGATCTCCAACTGACACTTCCGAATATCACTTTTACCAAGACCAACTTTACCAGTTCCAGTTTTACCATTCGCGGGATCGGCGATCTTTGTGTGGGCGTGTCTTGCGATCAGGCAACTGCCATTCACTTGAACGATCAGCCGCTGTTCTCGACACGACTTTTTGAAACAGAGTTTTTTGATCTTGAGCGAGTCGAAGTATTGCGTGGTCCGCAGGGCACGTTGTTCGGACGGAACGCGACTGCAGGTGTGGTCAACGTCGTTACCGCCAAGCCAAAAATGGGTCAGTTCCAGGCTGCGGGTGATGCCGAATATGGCAATTTCAATGCAATTAAAGTCAAGGGCATGGTCAACATTCCGCTCGGCGATACCCTGGCTTTCCGTGGTGCCGGCGTTTATGTGAAGCGCGATGGCTATACCACCAATCTCAACGGTGGTCCCGATCTTGATGATCGCGATCTTTATTCGGTGCGTGGTTCGCTGCGTTTTGAGCCAAGTCCCGATACCACGATTGACCTCTATGCTTCCTATTTTCGCGAAGACGACAATCGTATGCGGATTCAGAAGCAGTATTGCCAACGCGACGAGACCGGCATTTTGGGTTGTTTGAACAGCTCGCGCAATGCGGAATCGTTCAACGCAAACTCCACTTTCACAGCCGCATTGTCATCGCGGGAGTTTCTTGCAACACAGGGCATCCCGACAGCATTCGCGCTGGGCAGTCTTTATGGCCCGGACCAATATGCAGGAATTGACATTCCGGCAGATCCCCGAACGGTCAACACCGCTTTCACGCCTGAATATTTTACCAGCGAGCTGACATTTCAGGGCAAGATCGAGCATGATTTCGGTCCGATCAGTGCACAGCTTTCCGGTACCTATCAGAAGGTGAAGTTGGATTCCCGGCAGGATTATAACAACAATATTGGCCGGCGGGACATTTATGCGCCTGCATTGAATACGCTTGCTGCAGCCGCCGCAGGTGTTATTCCAGGGCTTCCAGCAGCTTATTTTGCACCGCTTGCTGCTGCGATCATTCCCAATGGTCCAGATGGAATATTATGCACGTCGGATACTGATACAATCGGTCTCGGGTCATTCGGGGGCAATAGCATTTGTGCCACAACACCACTTCAGTTCGACCGGTCGAATCAGCAGAACAGCAGCTGGTCGGCAGAGGCAATCATCTCGAGCGATCTCGATGGTCCGTTCAACTTCCTGGTTGGCGGTATCTATGCTGATTATCATCTGACCGAGAATAGCTATTATGTGAATGCTTTCGCGATCGATTATGTGACAGGCTTGCTGGGTAGCTTCACGTCTCTGGGCAATGCTTTACCGCCTTCATTCCTCGGCACACCATATTTCCGCAACAATACGGATGATTTGACGGTCAAATCCTATGGCCTGTTCGGTGAAGTCTATTTTGACATCACGGACAGTCTGAAACTGACCGGTGGTCTGCGTTACAACAACGACAAGAAAAATGTTCAGGCGCGTTCGACCTTGGCCAGCTTCCTTGTGCCATATAGCCAGACAACCAATGCGTTTGAGTCACCCTTTGTCGGATCATATGATGCTGACCCAGGTACGCCCGGCAACCAGATCTTGCAGAATCGCCAGGTTAAAAATGACGAGATTACGGGTCGCGCGGTGCTTGATTACAAAATATCCGACGACAATTTGATCTATGTGTCATATTCTCGTGGGTATAAATCAGGGGGTTTGAACCCGCCATTGCAGCCAATTTTCGAGGTTCCGGAATCATTCCGGCCGGAGCAGGTTGATGCGTTTGAAATCGGATCGAAAAATACATTCGGCGATGGCGCGCTGCAACTCAATCTGACGGCATTCTACTATAAATATAAGGATTTGCAGCTCAGCAAAATTGTTGCGCGGACCGCTGTAAACGAAAATATCGATGCCGATATCTACGGTGCGGAAGTCGAGGCAGTCATTCGCCCCGATCCGGACTGGATGATCAACATGGGCTTCAGCTATCTGCATACCAAGGTGAAGGGTGATACGTTTAACAGCGATCCACGTGACTTTGGCGGTGGCCGGGCTGATGCGGTGATCATCAAGGACATCACCAACGCATCCAATTGTGCGGTGGCTTCCGGATCCGGGAATGCCGCAGGAGTGAATGCTTTCGTCAACACGATAAATGGTGCGATCAATGCAGGATTGGTACCGGGTCTTGCAGCCGGTGCGGGTCTTCAGCCTACGGTCTCCTTCCCGGCGAATGGCGGTATTGCCTCAACCGGGGCGTTCGGTATCTGCGGCGTGCTGGAAGCTGCGGCGGCAGGTGCCTTTGCGGGTGCTGGCGTCGATCCGGCGGCATTTGGCGGGATCGAATATTTCGCTGCCGGCATTCCCAAGAACATTGTAGGAAACTCGTTGCCACAGGCGCCAAAGCTGAAATTCTCCACCGGCGTGCAATATACCATGAACTTTGACAACGGCATGAGCCTGGTCCCGCGTGTTGACCTTGCTTATACCGGTGAAAGTTTCGGCAGTATCTTCAACGGCAATGTCAACCGGATCAAAGGCTATGCGCAGGCAAACGCCCAGATCCAGTTGAACGGGACGGATGATCGCTGGTATGTTCGTGGTTTTGTCCAGAATGTTTTCGACAGCAACTCGGAAACCGGACTTTATGTGACGGATCAGTCATCCGGTCTGTACACCAACGTCTTTACGCTGGAACCACGCCGCTACGGCATTGGTGCCGGCTTCAAGTTCTGATCTGAACCGATCATGATATGAAGAAAGCCCTGCCGGGAAACTGGCGGGGCTTTTTTTCGTCGGCGAAACCGGATCCGCGAATTATTCGCAAGCTATCCCGTCACCATCCCTATCGAGATGTTTGCCGTACCCACGCTGACCTCTATATATTGGCGTTGGTCCAGCGGCTCTGGCTGCCGTGCAATTTGGATAATAGTCACGCGTGCCAGTTGGCCGCGTCGGTTGCGGGGGGGTAACCCCATCGCCATGACAGTGCCTACCGCCATTTTGGCGATCGTTGTGGCAACCGTCAGCCGCCGTCCGCCCTCCGTGCGCTGTCGCTTCGGTGGCGAGGGTGCCGGAAACTGTCAGTATCAGGATCAAAAAACAGCGGTTGAACATTCGGATAGGTTAGGCCGAAAACGTCAAAGAGTAATGAAATAAAAATCGCAAAGGCACCTTTGCCAAGGGCTAACCGATCACGCAGGACTGGGATGATTTTTGGGAACGAAGACCTGAGGTGATGGCGAAAGAAGCCCTTGCTTGCGCTGCGGGATTTTTGCGGTCGTCGATCCCCCGGATCGACTTTAATCCGCAAAAATGGTGCGCGACCCAGTCTTGAGCGAACTGGTCTCGGGTGTCATTTTCCCTGATATTAGGGAATCAACAGGGAAAATTGGTGTTTTTGGCCCTAAAACAGACGAATGTTAGCGATTTCAATGAGATCTGACCGCATAATAACGTTCAATTACTGTAGTTTATGCGCGGAAAATTCCGTTTTCCTGTTAATCGACGGAACAGGGGCTTAATCCCCCCGAACAGGGAGCTCAATCGCCATTATCAGGGGGTTTAATCGGGGGAACAGGAATATTCGCGGCCGCTAGGTCCAGTTAAAATATGGAAATGTCCGCTTCGACAATTAGCAATCCAAAAGCCGCCATTCCGCTCCCCAACCAATAGCGGTCGTGGATATTGCCCAAAGCCAGTATCGACTTCGGGGCCTGCCCCTGATACTAAGTAGATTGAGAGTCTGGCAATTTACCACGGCGCAGTTACCTGTCCACCGTGCTCGACGATTACTCGCGCTACATCATTGCATGGAAGTTGTGCACAACGGTGCGCGCCGAGGATGTGACCGAGACGCTGGATATGGCATTGGAAACCTCAGGCTGTAACAGTGCCAAAGTGCAGCACAAGCCGCGCCTGCTGAGCAATAATGGTCCCAGCTATATTGCAGGTGAACTGGCAGAGTATATCGAAGCCAACAAGATGAGCCATGTGCGCGGTGCGCCGTTCCATCCGCAGACACAGGGCAAGATCGAACTCTGGCACCAGACCTTGAAGAACCGCATCCTGCTAGAAAACTACTTCCTGCCAGGCGATCTGGAAGCCCAGATAGAAGCGTTCGTCGAGCATTATAACCACCAGAGTTATCACGAAAGCCTCAGCAACGTAACGCCTGCAGACGCCTACTCCGGCAGAGCGGCCGCCATTATAAAACAACGAGAAAGGATCAAAAAACAAACCATTGAACATCGGCGCTTGCAACACCGCAAGCTTGCCGCTTAATATCAACCAACAGATGGAACCAACTCTCTACTAATTTACGCAGCCTTCAGTGCCAAATGTTCTGACGACGGACACCCGCTTGGGTATGGCGTGGGTGGTGCTTTGGCTATCTTTTCTGAATCAAACGGGCACGGATATCTGTTTTCCGCCAAAAACAGCCTGCCAATTTTCGATTTCGTCAATAACGATGTCGTCCAAGGCATGAGCCAACAAAGCGACTTGTTCAAATTGTAGCAGATGTTTTGGTGCATTAAGCAGGATACCAATGCGTTTTTCAACGGCATCAAGCTTTTCTGCGGTAACTTCGGATATGGCGGCGAAACGCTCGAAATCGCCAAAAAATCTGATGCCGGCGAACAAACCACCCAGTGATGGAAATAATACACCCAATACCGTGAAAAATTTGGAAGAGGCATAAACCCATTCGCCGGCGATAATTCCCATTGCAGCGCTGGCGGCCATAATCAGAAAACTGCCCACTGAAATAATCGCCAAAATGAAGCATTTTTCCGACATTCTGTCCAGATTATGATGTGTTTTGGTCAATCGGTCGGCTTTGGCACGGTGATAGTTTCGCTGATCCACGACGTGTACAACCAAGATATTTTTCAACACACCACGCAAATATGGCCGGGTTATCGCTATAGTTGGCAATCCCAATTCCTGCAACATATTGCGAGCATAGTCTTCAGGCCAACGGGTGTTGGCGCCTTTGGGCCACCGCCAGGGTGATCGAGCAACGCCCAGCAACATCAAAATCGGTGCGTGGCGCAAATATTCCGCCACCCTTCGCGTTTCAAACCAGCGGCTATGCCACTGCCGTTTCCGGCCAATAATTGTCGCCAGAAGAATGAGCAGCAAAATGATGAATTCGAAAAGCGCAAAGGGCCATTTTACGGCAAAATGTCCAAGCGGCAGATAAGCAATGCCGCTGACTATCGCAATTGTGGACAGCAGCAAATTCGTTACCATTGTTCCGCGATAGGCGTCCGAAAGATGGGTGGAAACGCCATCTGCCCAGGTAAACCGCCTGAGCAATTGCGGAACAACAACCTCTGTCACTTCCGGGTCTGCGGAGGGCAAGTTGCGGATGGCGGCAATCAGTGGCGCGGCTGATCCGCTGGTGATCGCATCAGGCCTTTCATAATGTTGCGCCAGGCTTCTCCAGCGCGAGGTACCGGAACCGCCTCCAAACAGCGATTCGATCCGCCGATAGCCGTGATAAAATATATTGCTGCGCGCGTGCCATTTTTCCTTGCTCAAAGCCTCAAGACCCTTGCCGCCATCCACGGAAGCCGGGTCGGTTAGTGCGGATTCGAAAAGAGACTGAAGGCCATGCTCGCGACCATGGATATTCTCGGAGCTGATCACAGCCAGTGCTTCGGCTGCCGTCAGCAGAATCCAGTCCTCCGGCGCTGCCGCATTGATCCAGATTATCGGCGTGCCATGTTCCAGAGCGACGGCCATAGTGTGTCGGGTTCCACCCGAGGAGCCAAGGGTTGTGCCATCCCAAATGGCGATCATGATCGCACTATGCTCGATCATCACGCGGGCAGCAGTGGAGGCCCGTTTGGAGGCCAGTGCCGAGAACGCGCCTTTGACCGCTGAATCGGCACCAGCCGACAGCGATTCAAGATAGGCTTTGGCAACTATTTCGTCCTGTTCGGCCAGCTCAAACAGCTGCGCCTGTTCAGCGACCGTCCGGATGCGATTGGCGCGGGCTTTCACCTCTGCATCCTTTGCCTTGTTCCCGGCTAGCAACGCCTGAGCATCTGCAACTGTTTTCGGGTGGGCATTGATCGCGATGTTGAGCGCTTGGCCAAATGGCAGCGGCGCGGATATCTTCCATCCATGCTGCAACGCCAGTTCAACGGCCATCAGGTCGGCGCCCTGGGCCAGCAGACTGTGCAGACGCGTCTGCCCCGCAGCTTGAGTAGCTTCATCGATAAGAACGTACAGCTCTGCCAAAACCGTTCGGATGCGTTCCCGGTTAGCGCTATACACGGCATTGGTATCGCGATGGCCGGTTATTCCCAGAGTCAGCCGGGGAGCAGGCAGCGCCATCTGTTCGGATAAATTGGCCTTGCCGATTGACATAGCCATCTTCTTACCAGTTGTTTTTACATCGACAAGTCATTCCATGGCCCTGCAACGGGTTGTCTTGCCGGATCATTGGAAAACAGTTAAGCTACATCGGTGTCCCAGGTCAGAGTATGTGGTCGCACATTTGGCTTGATCGGAAGGTTCGACGTGCGAAGATGACAGAATCAGGCGAAGACCGCTCAGCACCAGAGCGGGCGAAAAATATCTTTGTCAGCTATTCGCGGGAAGATAGGGGAAAAGTTATTCCCCTTATTCAGGCACTGGAAAAGGCTGGGCTGACTGTCTGGTGGGATGGCCTGCTGGAAGCTGGCAGCGTGTTTTTGCAAACGACCGAACAAGCGCTAGAGCAAGCCGATGCTGTGTTCGTCGTCTGGACCAAGACATCGATCAAATCGCACTGGGTCCGCGATGAAGCAACAAGTGGCCGGGATTCGGGGCGTTTGGTGCCGGTTACGCTCGACGGGTCGCTGCCGCCATTGGGTTTCGGGCAATATCAAGTAGCCGATCTCTCGACATGGCGCGGAAATGCTGACTCAAAGGAAATTCAAGAGGTCATCCAATCCACCCGTTCGATGATCGGTCAGCCGATTTCGACGGGCAATATTGCAAATTCAGCGAGCAGGAAATCGATGTTTACGCGACGCTCCGCTCTGGCCGCAGGCAGCGTGACCCTGGTTGCGGGTTCCGTCTGGGCATGGACAAGCGGTCGGCTGGATCGTCAAGCCGCCGCAGCAACGAGCATAGCTGTTCTGCCCTTCAACAATATCAGCGGGGATCAGGCACAGGATTATTTTGCCGCCGGCCTGTCTGAAGAATTGCGCTCCACGCTGAGTTTGAACCAGCAGCTGCAGGTTGCGGCCAAAACCTCGTCGAACAGCTTTCAAGGAGAGCAACTAGACACCAAAGCGATTGCCCGGCAACTGAACGTATCGCATATTCTTGACGGCAGTGTCCGACGATCGGGAGATGTGATCAGAATTTCAACCCAGTTGATCGATGGCGAGACAGGTTTCGAAACATGGTCGGAGAGTTTCGATCGCAAGATGACCGATATATTTGCCGTGCAAGATGAAATCGCCTGGACCGTTGCCGATGCGCTGGTTGCGACGATATCAACAAAGTCGGCAGAAACAGGCCAGAGGCTGGGCAGCACCAAAAATTCAAATGCATATGACAGCTATTTGCAGGGCCAGGCGCTTTATGATCAGGCAGCCGATCAGGATACATATCAACAAGCTCTTGCACTTTTTGATCGGGCTATAGCACAAGATTCCAGCTATGCTGCTGCTTACGCGGCGAAATCACGAACCTTGACGGTCATCGCAAACCGGCGGGTAACCGGATCCGGTCATGAAAAATATTATCACGACGGGATCGCCGCCGCCCGCCAATCAATAAGAATCGCTCCCGCCCTTGCTGAGGGACATGCGGCACTCGGTTTCGTCTTGTTGAATGGCCTGCTCGACTTGAAAGCTGCAAAAACGCCGTATCAAAAAAGCTATGAATTGGGTTTTGGCAATGCCGACATTTTGTCCGCCTATGCAGTTTTTGATGCTCGCATCGGAAATTTCAAAGAAGCGCGCCCGGCTATTGCACGTGCTTTGAAACTCGATCCGCTGAACCCCAAGACTTTTCGAAATGCCGGAATCGTGGAATTTGCGGCACGCGATTTTGATGCTGCCGCTTCCCATCTGGATCAGTCTCTGGCAATTAATCCGAAAGCCAACGGGGTCAACTCAATCATGGGGGATATGGCCATTGCCAGTGGCAGTCTTGATCAAGCGGGAAATTTTTTCCGCGCCGAAACAAACCAGCTACTCCAGCAACGCGGTTTGGCAATTGTAGAGTATAAATTAAACAACATTCCGGAAGCACAAAAAATATTCGCCGACATGGCGGCAAGAACCGGGGAAAATAGTTTTTACCAGCAAGCGGAAGTGCTGGCGCAATGGGGTGACGCTGATGCCGCAATGGAAAATCTGAGCCGCGCTTATGGGTTGAAAGATTCAAGCCTTGTCCTGTTGCGCAATGATCCGCTATTGGACCCATTGAGAAACGACCCGCGTTTCAAAGACTTGCAGTTGAAACTGGGATTTGAGTGAGCAAGAGAACTGGTGAATAGGGGAAATAATATGCGTAAATCACTATCGGTCATTGCAGCATTGCTGCTTTCGACAACCATCGCCGCCTGCGGTACAGTGGAACCGGATTCGGCTACTGACGAGGCGGCCGCGACCGAACAACCGGAAGCCACAATGGACGGAAGTTCCGAAGAAGCGACACCTGCGGCCGAGAATGCCGGTGCAGTCGTTGCAAGTGGTGAGGAAGATGAGGACGTCGATCAGGATCGAGGCAACCCGATCGACGACTGATCAGTCGATTGTATCAGCCAATCGCAAGCAATGATTAAAATCGGCCGCGCTGGATAATTATCTTCCCGCGCGGCGGTTTATTATTCCACTGATCCACCCGCGATACAGGGCCACTTTTGCGTAAACGCCTGGTCTGCCGGGTTCAGCGCATCCATCACCCCAACTGATAACTCCCAGCAACCTGTTCCCAAAAATCAGGGGGCCACCGCTGTCACCCTGACATGCGTCGGTTGATGGACCATTCGCACAGACAACGGACCCATTTATCCTGCCAGGATAATCATCATAAGCGTGCTGACAACTATCCAGGTCCCAGATTTTCACCGGTGCCCACAATAAAATGGCCGAACTTCCGCCATTTTTGGTTTTGCCATAGCCAAAAATTTTCGCAGTGGAATTGATTGGTTCTTCATATGAGTCGAAAAGAACAATTGGCCGCACACCATTTTGACGTACCGGTTCAATATGAAGCAACGCGATGTCATGTGCTTTTGATGAAGCGTCATAATAGTGGTGCGGGATTTTCTCTATGACGCGATAAAAACGGCCGTTTCGATCAGATAATTTTGTCGAGCCCAATCGCACCGTCATGGTATAATCTTTATATTTCCCGGCGACACAATGCGCTGCGGTCAATATCCATTCGCGGTCGATCAGCGTTCCGCCGCAACGATGCCGTTTCGCCCAATCGCCGGGTTGGACGGGCTGGTTAGACGTGCTTCTATACTTATAGGCCCATATCGAGGCTTGCCATGGTGCCATTTGCTGCGACGCCGGACTATTGTAGACGGAATAGATATAGAGATCGCATTGTGGACCGGTGCAGTTCTGTACGTGATTCCCATATTCATCATAGTCGCTGACCGCGAGATTATTCATCGCACCGGCTTCTTCGTCCTCAAATTTTGGCCAGCTATAATCACGGCCCGTAGCACAACCAGCAAGGCTGACTAGAACCAGTGGCATGAAGATGGACCTCATTCGAAAGGGGAAGCCTGCCAGCATCAAGTTTCGACGTCATTCAAGCCATCGCGGTCTCGGTTCATGTCTTGCTCACCGTCTTCCTTTGATTAATCTAGATAGACGGTTTTCCATAGACTGTAAAACTTGCCCACATTTTTGGATCGTTCCGATAGATCTGGTTACCCCTTTTTGAGGTGTAGTTCATGGTTTTGATCTGCGCTCGCTGCATCGCCACTTCGGGTACCAGTCCATTTTTCAATCCATCGACGAAACTGTCCATCAGTATGGCGGTCGCATTGTCACTGACGTTCCAGAGACTGCCAACAACCTGGCCGGCACCAGCCGTTATCCAGGTTGTCGCAACTCCGAAACCCCCTCCATCAAGAAAGCGGCCCAATGTCGTCTGGCATGCGCTCATGATCACCAGAGGGTGATGCCTTTTCCAGCCCTCAAAATTTTCCTGCCGGACATGACCGGCATAATAATGCTCGCCTGCCATTGCCATATAGCCTTGCGTGAGCGGCAGCTTGGGGTTTGCCACAGCATGGGTGGCCATGTAGATTATCCCGGCATCCGGGCTCGTTTGGATTGCCTTGACGAAATTATCGCGAGTCGCTTCTGCCCCGATCAGCAAACGAGTCGACCGATCCGACAGTTTCGCCGCAACCGAACGGGCTTCCTTTTCTGCACTGGGTAAATCATCCCAGTCTGCGTTTGGGTCCCACCGTAAATCCGGGTTTCCCACAATGATGGCTTTGTTGATATTGAGTTTCTTGATATCGAAAAAATCATCAATTGCCGTCAACATACCCACTGCTGGAAGGACTACAAACGACCAGTTCATAGCCGCCACACCGTTCTTGAGAGGCAGCGCAGCATAGGGGGCGGTGCCGCTGTCGCGGGCAGGGATCACCAGCAATCGTCCTGACCGGGACCCGAGCACTTCTGCAATATTGCCCGGGAGCAGCATGTCCAGAGTCTGGTCCAGTGTCGCAACACGCTCCGCGACCGCAGCCGGTGATTGATCGCGTTTGACTCTTTTCCTGATTTCGGTGGGTGGAACAGGTGGCTCCCCTTCGGGTCTGGGTCCTCGTGACTTGGCCAGCGCTACGACTCCAAGTCCTTTGGCCATGAAACCAAGGCCTTGATACTCCCGGTCATAAAAGCCGCTGACGATGCCACCATCGGGGCCGATCAACCAACTTCTCAGCACGACGTCATTCTTGAGACTGTGGAGCAATGCGTATGTCGGCAATCCACTTTTCGAGAGCGCCGACAACTTGTCCTTGATCTCCTGCAAATCTAACTGGGCTTTTTCCAGATTGCGCCGCTGATCTGGAGCAACCACTCGGCCTGTCTGCGCTTTCGTCAGCATGACTTTGTTGAACAATTCTGCCCCGGCAAGGGCTTCGAGCAGGTGCTCCTGCTCTCTTTCGGAGAGCATCTTTGGCATGGGAAACGGTTCGGGAGCCACTGTTTCTGAGGGTTTGGCTGCCAACTGGGTGGACTGTGGCTGGTCTTGCAAAGCCAGCTGCTTTGCGGCTTCCGGCTCCGCCTCACCGCATGAGGCAAGTAGCAAGGCCAAGCATACTACTTTGAATAGTGATTCTAGCTTATTGCATATATTGCTCAATTTATAATCCCTGTATGAGAATAGTACTGGGGACTCAATATTTGTAAAGGAACATTTTATGGCATCAATGCGTCATGTTTACAGGGCCTCTCGCTCAATTTTGCGATGAGGTAAAGCAATTGGGCGCGCTCGGCAGTTGCTTCGGGCCGTTTTCCGTAATGGCCACTTTGTGACATTCACGTCTTAGAGCCCGATCCGAAAGTAGTTGAGCAATACCAGCATGTTATGATTCAGTCCGTCTTTGCGAAGAGATGGAGTGAACAATGGCATGGACTGGTATTGCCCGGCGTGAGCATAGCCGGGAAGGGTTAC